>Ga0316194_10002568_pt1 | contig 12714 bp, 13 predicted proteins | sample CroRivsedime1_MG_FD_204936 | JGI IMG/M metagenome (GOLD analysis project Ga0316194, IMG submission 204936) | Coastal sediment microbial communities from Maine, United States - Cross River sediment 1 | ecosystem: Environmental > Aquatic > Marine > Coastal > Sediment | place: USA: Maine...
CTTGCCTGCCTCGGGCATGGATTCAAGGGGTCAAGGATTCAAGGGTCTGTTTTTTAAAGACTTTATCAGTACCTTTAGCATTCTTTCGATTTCTGAGATGTCTTTTTTTAGTGTACCCAATTCACTTTTTTCAATTAAATCCAAATCCCCTGCAAATAATATCTGCGTTTCCAATTCGCAAACAGAACCAAAAGATATGTAAAGCATCCTAACGTAATCCAAGGTTGTCTTTCTTTCATATCCTTCTGTTTACCCCGTTAAATAAAATCTCATCCCATGAAATAAGATTTTAATGCGAAGCATTATTTAACAGGGCAGGTATTTGAAGGAATAGACACAACAGATCTTTTTATCTGTGAAGTTAGACCGTATCTTTCCTCCTTTGGGAATTTTGCTGTTTATTGCAAGTTTTTAAAAAAAATGTGTCCGTGCTAAAAATTAGCTCACGGACACATTACGATATTTGCATTCAATAGGCGTTTATCTATATTTTTACGGTTACAGCTTGGAAACAAGTTCAGCAGTAACGTCCTTTACGCTGGGTTTGCCGTCCAGGGTAATATATTTCATTGCCCCTTGTTGGGCGGAAAGGTCTTTGAAATAATAGGCTGATGCAAGGGTTCCATCCTCAGCATTATAGTAAATGGCGTGACGCTTGCCAATGGCATCTTCATCTTGGTCATCATCTCTGGTCTTTAAATCACCGCCACAAACACGGCACTTATCTCCATCGGGCTTGATAACGTCAATATAGATGTTGTTGGGATGGTTGTTGTCGTTTACACAGAGACGCCGTCCCATGATCCTGTTTTTTGCAATTTCCTTGTCCAGAAGTATTTCAACGACAATATCAAGAGACATATCGGCTGCTTTAAGCGCTTCATCGAGTTTTATCGCCTGATTTTTATTCCTCGGAAATCCGTCAAGAAGCCATCCATTTTTACAATCATCCTGTTTCAGACGGTCGAGGATCATCGGGATAGTAATTTCATCCGGAACCAGATCGCCGCGGTCGATATATTCCTTGGCTTTTGCACCCAATTCGGTCCCTTGGCCGATGTTATCACGAAAAATCGCACCGGATTCAATGTGGGGTGTATTGTATTTATCTTTTAAAATCGCTCCCTGAGTTCCCTTACCACTGCCGTTCGGTCCAAAAAACAAAATGTTCATGCTGCATCTCCTTTCATAATCGATTTTAAGATCAATAGTCTATATATGTTTCATCAATATCTTTATTCTCGGCTTTACTATATAAATAGAGAAATATTGTCAAGGGTTGGAACATAAAATTTAGAGGTCTATCCTTCATTCCTCAGGACATCTCTTATAAGCTCAAGAGCTTCGGACCGATTTTTAATGATCTTTGTTAATTTTGCGTCATCCACAAGATCAAGAATTTTTCTAAATAAAGGTGAAGGCGTAAGTCCGAAAACATGAATTAGATCGCGTCCGGTTATCAATGGCGGTTCATCGCTTAAGGGTTGATAATTATAAAAATATTCGAAAATCATCTTTTTGAGAAAGGACTTAAAGGCTTTGTTTCTTTGATTTATTAGATTTTGTTTTGCCTTTGTATCGGCGATGGCTGCCAGAAGGAGGGCAGGGGTATATCCACCACATTTTTTGTAAAATCGTGTGATACTCTTTTGAGTTAATGTTTTTTTTTCATAAGCTGTAAAAAGAGACAGCGGTTTCATGTGGTTTCGGATAATACCATCAATAAACTGCCTTTCATGATTGGAAAATCTAAGTCTTTGGCTGATTTTTTGAGCCATATCGGCACTTTTTCGAGCATGACCATAAAAATGGCAATTACCGCTGCTGTCCAGAGTTTTCATCAGGGGTTTTCCAATGTCGTGTAAAAGGATCGCACATTTGATAAGCGCCGGTTTGTTTTTATCGATGTATTGATGGATTTTGGTAGAGGTATCAGGCAGAATTTTTCCGGGATTATTAAGTATGGTTTCAAGATGGCCATAAGCTCGCATTGTATGTTCAAATACATCAAAATGATGATAATGGCTCTGAAAGCACCCCTTTAGGCGGTCAAGATCGGGGAAGATGGCGGTTAAAAGTCCGCTAATTGCCATTTGGGAAAGATAAAGATAAGATGTCGATGTGCCGAGCATTGTGAAAAGTTCCACCCGAATCCGTTCACCCGGGATGATTTTTAACAATTTTGTATTAGATTTTATTGCCTTTGCTGTTTTGGCTTCGATTTCGAAATTTAGGCAAGCGCCAATTCTGTATGCCCTTATCAACCGTACCGGATCTTTTTTGAAAATTTCCTTTGAAACCATCCGAACCTTTTTGTCGGCAAGATCCCGAAGGCCGCCAAGACAGTCAATGATTTCTTCTGAATATAGGTCGTAAGCAATGGCGTTGATGGTAAAATCCCTTTGATTGAGGTTGCCTTCTATGAAAGTGCCGTTCAAAGAAGTGATGTCGAAGATAATATCGCCCGATATCACCCTGATAGTCATTCGACCGGGCTTTCCAAGCCTGACAAGATGTCCGTCTGATTTGTCAATTAGTTTTTTTGCATATTGTTCTGGATTTCCGGTGACAGCGATGTCATAGTCGGTTGGGGTTCGGTCGAGAAGCAGATCTCTGACTGAACCGCCAACAATGTACGTACCTTTAATTCGGGGTAAGATATTCTTATTGAATTGAATCATTATTTAGTCCTGAAAAACCTGGTCCTATGGGCTAGGTCGGAGTTGTCCGGCTCTGCCTGAAGAAGCGTTGCAAGAGTTTGAAGTGAAATAAAGTTTAAAGTGAGCTATAGTTAAGGAATTCTGCCAATTATATAAAATCATCGGAGCGAAGCGACTCCATAACTTTAGGCACTTTAGCTCACTTTAGGCACTTCTAACTTGTCGGGCTTTCAGGAAATCAGCCCCTTTAAGGGGCAAACCAAAGCCTGGTCCTATGGGCCAGGATTCTTTACTTTATTTTTCTTTACTTGATTTTCTTTGTCTTATGTTTATTATCACTAATATTCAGTTGTGTCTATCTGGATACATATATGAACAAAACAAAAATAAAAGTTTTAAAAGTTGCCGTTACAGGCGGGGCGGGTTCCGGTAAGACATCTGTTTGCAACCGATTGAAAGAACTTGGCGTTAAAGTTATAAGTGCTGATGAAATGGCGAGGGAAGCTGTTGCTCCGGGTTCGGAAGCATTAACAAAGATCATCCGTTTTTTTGGTGAAAAAGTCGTTTTGTCCGATGGTACGTTAAATCGTAAAATACTGCGGCGAATGATCACTGATGATGACGCCCGGCTTACTTTGGAACGTGTTCTGCATCATGAAATAACTAAACTTATTCAAAAAAATGTAGCTTGTGCGGAAAAAGAAGGCTGTCGAATTGTGGTAATCGAAGTTCCCCTTCTTTTTGAACTGGATATGAAAGAGAGGTTCGACCGGGTTGTCGTTGTAATTGCCGATAAGGAATTAAGAGTTAATCGACTAATGGAACGTGATCAAACATCACGTGATGCGGCCAAGGACCTTATAAATGTTCAGATGCCGGATGAAGAGAAGATTGGCCGCGCTGATCATGTCGTGTGGAATGAAGGTTCAATGGAGAAGCTGGTAGAGTCCGTTGATGTTTTATTCAAAAATCTTACCAAAATCACAAAAAGATAAAAAGCTCTTGACATGAAATGAATCATGATATAATGAATTTTTTAAAGAAAATAGTATGCCTGTTGGATCCCACCATTTGGAGAGAATGCCATATTCTTCAATCTTATTTCACTGAAAACTCATATTCTTCCATTAAAGCCAATATGGATCCATTTGAAAATTAATTAGTTCTAATCATCCTGTATGTTAATCAAGAAAATAATGGAGTTGGCGGAATGATGGTTTTAGTGAAATAAAAAAACCATGCTGGCTAATACGCATTTTGATCCGGCAGGAGACATAAAAATCATATTTAAACCTAAATTGAGCGATATTTTGCTCGATTTGCACTCATTTATTGCGCATCAAGGATTCATGTAAATCATCTACATATCCACGAATATGCCTGTCGAAGATCCTAATGTTTTTCCAAAACGGAATGGTGTGTTAAGCTGAAAAGATACTTTAAAAGGACCAACTTATTCTTTGAGGGCAAAATGATCACAAAATAAACGGAATATATAATGGGAGGGATAATTTTTAATGAACATCGTTGAGCTTAAAGAAAAGAAGATCAGAGAGCTGAATCTTTTGGCAAAAGAGTTCAAAATTGACGGGGCGGCCGGAATGAGAAAGCAAGATCTTATTTTTGCCCTGTTACAGGCAGAGATCGAGAAAACCGGTTTGATATTCGGAGAAGGCACCCTCGAAATACTTCCGGATGGATTCGGGTTCTTACGGGCGCCCAACTATAATTATTTGCCAGGGCCGGATGATATTTATGTATCACCATCTCAAATACGTCGATTTAATTTACGAACCGGGGATACTGTATCCGGACAGATTCGCCAGCCAAAGGAAACGGAAAGGTATTTCGCCCTTTTAAAGGTTGAGGCGGTCAACTATGAAGATCCTGAGGTGGCCAGGGAAAAAATACTTTTTGACAACCTGACACCGCTTTATCCGGACAGGAAAGTAATGCTTGAATCCGATTCTGATAATTATTCCGTGAGAATCATGGACCTTTTGACGCCTATTGGTTTTGGTCAGAGGGGTTTGATAGTTTCACCGCCCAGATCCGGTAAGACAATGCTCTTGCAGTCCATTGCCAACAGTGTCAGCAAAAATCATAAGGATATTGTTTTATTTGTACTCCTTATTGATGAGCGGCCGGAAGAGGTTACGGATATGGAACGATCCGTCGATGGTGAAGTGATCAGTTCAACCTTTGATGAGCCTGCTGAAAGACATGTTCAGGTTGCGGAAATGGTTATTGAAAAGGCCAAGCGCCTTGTTGAACATAAAAAGGACGTTGTCATTCTGTTGGACAGTGTTACGAGACTTGCCCGGGCCTATAACTCTGTTATTCCTCCCAGCGGGAAGATCCTTTCCGGAGGTGTTGATTCAAACGCCCTTCAGCGCCCAAAACGTTTTTTCGGAGCTGCCAGAAATATCGAAGAAGGTGGAAGCCTTACCATCATGGCAACTGCTCTGGTTGACACCGGAAGTCGTATGGATGAGGTTATTTTTGAAGAGTTTAAAGGGACCGGCAATATGGAGATTCAACTTGATCGAAGACTTGCCGATAAACGGGTATTTCCTGCCATAGATATCAAGAAATCGGGGACACGAAAGGAAGAGCTTCTCTTATCCAAGGAAACACTGAATCGTGTATGGATTTTAAGGAAGCTACTTTCTTCATTAAATCCTGTTGACAGTTTAGAATTTTTACTTGATAAAATGAATGGAACCAAAGATAATCAAATGTTTCTAGATTCAATGAACACTTAATCTGGACAAGTCGGGACCAAAAATATTTGCCACAAAGGCACGAAGACACAAAGGATATATTTATTATTCTTTCTTGCTTGGTGCCTTTGTGGCAGAATGGAAGAAGTTTTGCAGCTAAAAACACAGAATTCACAATTAAGGTACTAAAAAAGAGGAGGGTAAAAATATATGAAAACGGACATTCATCCTGAGTACGCAGAAACAAGCATAAGGTGCGCTTGTGGAAATGTGGTGGAAGTGGGATCGACAAAATCGGATATACGTGTAGAGATCTGTTCGAAATGCCACCCTTTTTTCACCGGCAAACAGAAACTTGTGGACACTGCAGGTCGAATTGAGCGTTTCCGCAAGAAATATGAAAAATTTCAGAATCAATAGACAGCCCATTCACCAAATTTTGATAAACCCTCTTATTGAGATAAAAAAGGTGATGGGCGGTTTATTTTTGGAGGTGGTTAGCCTGCTATACTGTATTGGTGTTGCTGAAAATAAAGGACAGCGAAACTTGAACTATTGTTTAAATGAGTCAGAAACGGAAAAATGATTGATAGATTGACAGGTGTTGAAGATCGCTTTGTGGAGGTTGAAAAGCTTTTAAGCGATCCCGATATCATCCAGAATCGGGAGGCATATCAAAAATATAGCCGGGAGCATGCTGATCTTAGTAAAATTGTAACGGTCTATAGAAAGTATAAGCAGACCTTGATAGAACTTGATGAAAGCATGGAATTATTAAAAGACAAAGACCCGGACATAAAAGAGATGGCCCGGGATGAAGTCGAAGCCCTGACGCTTAAAAAAGACAACCTGGAAACTGATCTCAAAAAACTACTCTTACCCAAAGATCCCAATGATGATAAGAATGTTATCATTGAGATACGGGCCGGTACCGGTGGTGAAGAGGCCGGGCTGTTTGTCAGTGATCTGTTTAGAATGTATAATAAGTATGCAGAATTCAAGAACTGGAAAGTCGAAGTTTTGAACCATCATCCAACCGGCATTGGTGGCTTAAAGGAAATCATTGCCATGATCCATGGCAAAGGAGCATATAGCTGCTTAAAATACGAAAGCGGCATACATCGTGTTCAGCGTGTTCCGGAAACCGAAACCCAGGGACGGATACATACTTCTGCAGTTACCGTTGCAGTTTTACCCGAAGCCGAAGATGTGGAAATTCATATTGATCCCAACGAGATCAAAGTTGATGTATTTCGATCCACGGGCCCTGGCGGCCAGAGTGTGAACACAACCGATTCAGCCGTGCGTATTACCCATCTGCCGACAGGTATCGTTGTTACATGTCAGGATGAAAAATCGCAGTTGAAAAATAAAAACAAGGGAATGAAAGTTCTTCGTGCCCGCATTCTTGATCGTGTGACGAGAGAGCAGAATGAAAAAAGGTCTCAAGAGCGAAAGAGCCAGATTGGAGATGGAGACAGAAGCGGAAGGATAAGAACGTATAATTTTCCTCAAGGAAGAGTTACCGATCACAGAATCGGGCTTACCCTGTATAAACTGGAGAATATCTTGCAGGGTGAAATCAATGAAGTCATAGAAGCGCTTATAACTTATTATCAAACCCAGGCATTACAGAATGCAGAACCAGCCGAGGTCCACTGATCCTGAGTGGACGATAATAAAACTCCTCAGGTGGACCACATCTTATTTCGAATCCCGCGATATAGACGGCCCAAGAATTGAAGCCGAAATACTTCTTGCCCATGTATTGCAATTACAAAGAATAGATTTGTATTTGCAATACGATCAACCGCTTTCCAGGAATGAGCTTTCGCGGTTCAAGGGTTTAATAAAGAGACGTATTAACAGAGAACCGGTTGCATACATCGTGGGGAGCAAAGAGTTCTGGTCTATGGACCTTATTGTTACAAAAGACGTTCTGATTCCAAGACCCGAGACGGAGTTTCTGGTTGAGACTGCCATAAATCTTTTGCCGCAAGATTCAGCCTTTAAACCGATTTTGACCCCAAAGCGTATACTTGAGCTTGGCACAGGCTCCGGGGCGGTGGTTTTAGCCCTTGCATCCATGAGACCCTGTCACCTTTTTTTTGCGTCTGATAGAATAACAGCCGCTGTCAGGCTGGCCAAGCAAAATGCAAAGCATCATGGTTTTGAAAGTAGGGTCAGTTTTATTTGTGCAGGTTGGTTCGGGCCTTTTAAGGACAAAATGCCTGTATTTGATATGATTGTATCAAATCCACCTTATATTCCGAGCCGGGTTATTGAAAAACTTCAGCCTGAAATTGTCAAGTATGAACCGATTTCGGCTATAGATGGAGGCGAAGATGGACTTTTAGGTTTAAGGCATATTATTAACAACGCTCATCTCTATCTTCAACGAAAGGGACACCTTTTACTGGAAATCGGCCATGATCAAAAAAATGATGTCCGGAAAATTATCGATCAATGTAAAAAATATGAAAACGTTATATATACAAAAGATTACAGTGGATATGATCGTGTCGTCCAGATGCGGAAAAGATGATAAAACAAAAACCTAACTAGTGTCCGTCCATAAATGGTCTTTTTGCCCAATCTCTGCGCTTGCCCTGTGAAATGCAGAGCCTATTTCTCTGGGGTTATGCTCAAAAAATAATCCTCGGAATATTACACATATGCACCCCAAGGGCATTTCCTGCGAGGCACCTGCGGTTATTTTTTTTGCATGTCTTGATATTGAACAAAAATCCTCATTTATGGATGGACACGAACTGAATCGAGAACAAAACAATAAAAATGTGTTGCGAATCAATTTTTAATTTGTTAGAAATACCAGTTTAATTAATTCGCACGCCCTTGGACCTGTTTCCCGGTGCCCCGTTTTGAGGGGTCGGAAACAGGGTTGATATGGGCGGGGGGAAAAACCATATAAGAAAGGGAGAAAATAATGTCTTACATTACGATGAAAGAACTTCTTGAGGCAGGAGTACATTTTGGTCATCAAACAAGGCGCTGGAACCCCAAGATGAAACCTTATATTTTCGGGGCCAGGAACGGCATCTATATTATTGATCTTCAGAAAACCGTTCGAATGTTCAGGAAAGTCTATGATTTTGTCGTCGATACAGTTGCGAACGGCAAACCGCTACTTTTTGTGGGAACCAAAAAACAGGCGCGTGATTCGATCTATGAAGAAGCGAACCGATGCGAAATGTTTTACGTTCACAACAGATGGCTGGGCGGAATGCTGACGAATTTTCAGACCATTAGAAAAAGTATAGACCGTCTCAACTATCTTAATACAATTGTGAACGACGAATCAATCAACCTTTTTCCCAAAAAGGAAAGGCTAAAACTAGGAAAAGAACGTATAAAACTCGATAATAATCTTGGCGGAATCCGAACCATGAATGGTCTTCCGGGGGCCATTTTTGTTGTTGATCCCAAGAATGAAGCCATTGCCGTGCGTGAAGGAAAACGTTTGGGAATACCGATTATCGCCATTGTGGATACAAATTGTAATCCGGATGAGATAGATTATATCATACCTGGTAATGATGACGCCATTCGAGCCATTCGGCTGATTACCTCCAGAATAGCCAATGCATGTATTGAGGGGAAAGAGCGTCTGGAAGAACAACGGCAGGCTGAAGCCGATAAAGATGTGGAAGATGTATCTGCGGTGGCAGCCGTAAGCGCCGAGTTAAAACCGGGGGAAAGGAAGGTTATTTCAGACGGTACGGACGGTCCTGTTGTAGAGATCATAAAGAAGACTACACCTTCAAGTCAAAAAGACACTGAAATCAAAGAAAATTCTGAAGGTGAGATACTACAAGAGGGTGTAAAAACAGAAAAACCAGGAGAATAAAGATGTCAACAATTAGTGCGAAGATGGTTATGCAACTCCGTGAAAAGACCAGTGCCGGAATTATGGATTGTAAAGGAGCGCTTACAGAGTGCAATGGTGATATGGAAAAGGCAATTGATTTTTTAAGAAAAAAAGGCCTGGCAACCGCTGCAAAACGAGCTGACAGGGCCATGACAGAAGGAATCGTAGAGTCTTATATCCATATGGACAGTAAACTTGGGGTGCTGGTTGAAGTGAATTGCGAAACCGATTTTGTTGCAAAAAATGACGATTTTAAAGTGTTCGCCAAAAATATTGCAATGCATGTTGCAGCGACCAATCCAGTTGGAATCCGGCCTGAAGACGTTTCGGAAGAGATCATTAACAAGGAAAAGGAGATTTATCTTGGGCAGGTCCTGGAAATGGGTAAGCCTGAAAAAATTGCGGACAAGATTGTGGAAGGTAAATTGAAAAAATATTTCAAAGAGAACTGCTTAATGGATCAGGCCTATGTTCGTAATCCCGAAATGACCATCGCAGATCTTTTAAATGAAATGATAGCAAAAATTGGTGAGAATATTTCAATAAAACGTTTCGTAAGATTCAAGATTGGGGAGTCTTAGCCTTTGACGACACAACGATTTGATAGGATTCTTTTAAAGCTGAGCGGAGAAGCTCTCATGGGCGATCAGGGTTTTGGAATAAGCCCTGATATGATACAGTATGTGGCCGAGGAGATCCGTTCTGTATTTGATTTGGGGGTTCAGATCGCCATCGTTGTCGGCGGCGGGAATATTTTTAGGGGGATTGCCGCATCTTCATATGGTATGGATCGGGTTTCTGCCGACAGAATGGGTATGTTGGCCACGGTAATTAACAGCTTGGCTTTGCAGGATGCTCTGGAGAAAAGAGGGATGATGACCCGTGTTCAGACCGCTATTTCCATGCATGAAGTAGCTGAGCCCTTTATTGTTCGAAAGGCTATTCGACATCTGGAAAAAGGACGGGTGGTGATATTTGCCGCCGGTACAGGCAATCCCTACTTTACAACTGATACTGCTGCGGTACTTAGGGCGCAGGAGATACACGCCGAGATTCTTTTAAAGGCCACGAAAGTCGACGGCCTCTACGATTCCGATCCACTTGTTAAAAAGGATGCTAAATTCATAAGAGAAATCAGCTATATGGAAGTTATTGAAAAACAACTCCATGTGATGGATATGACTGCGATTTCTCTGGCAATGGATAACCATCTCCCCCTTGTCATTTTCAATCTTGCAAACAAGGGCAATATTAAAAAAGTGGTATGTGGGGAAATCGTCGGAACACAGATAAATAATTAAAGGAAAAGTCAATGATTGAATCCATGTATCAGGAAACAAAAGAGAGTATGCAAAAGTCGATAGACGCACTTAAGAATGAATTTAAAAAAGTAAGAACAGGACGTGCTTCCCTTTCGATTCTTGATGACATCCGGGTTGATTACTATGGTACACTAACACCTTTAAACCAGATGGCATCTCTTTCCACCCCCGAAAGCCGCTTGATTACAATACAACCTTGGGACGTGTCCGTTATCAAAGATGTCGAAAAGGCGATATTGAAATCCGACCTTGGTTTAATGCCTTCCAACGACGGTAAGATGGTACGGATCTCCATCCCGCCGCTTACTGAAGAGAGAAGAAAACAGCTTGTCAAAGTTATATATAAAAAAAGCGAAGAATATAAGGTCTCTGTACGGAATGTCAGACGTGATGCCAACGATCTGTTGAAAAGCTTGAAAAAAGATGGCGAAATTTCTGAAGATGATGCTTTCAAGGCCCAGGACCAGGTTCAGAAAATAACTGATGAGCACATCAAACTTATCGATGACGTCTGTAAAGACAAAGAGAAAGAGATCCTTGAATTCTAACACATCTTCCTCTATTCATACAGATCTTGACCCCCAGAACCTGCCCTTCCATGTTGCCATTATTATGGATGGTAACGGCCGATGGGCCAAAAAGCGTCTTTTAAATCGAATTAAAGGTCATGAAAAAGGTTCTGAAACTGTTAGAGCCATTGTTCGTGCCAGCCGTGAAATTGGAATTCGCATTTTAACGTTGTATGCTTTTTCCACTGAAAACTGGCAACGGCCCCAAATCGAGATCTCTGCCTTGATGACCCTCCTTAAAAAATTCCTGATATCCGAGCAAAAAGAGATGATGGACAACAATATCCGGCTGAATACCATTGGGCAGACGGAGCGATTGCCGGAAAATGTTCGGCAAGAACTGCAAAAGAGCATGATGTTAACACGGAAAAATGAGGGTTTGATCCTTAATCTGGCACTAAGCTATGGCGGGCGGGCTGAAATTGTGAGGGCTGTTAAGGAGATTGCAATAAAGTCCATAGATGGTCGTATCGATCCTGATTCAATAACACCGGATCTCATTTCCAAACATCTGTATACCGGTGAAATGCCGGATCCGGATCTTTTGATTCGAACCAGCGGAGAGATGCGAATCAGTAATTTTCTGTTATGGCAGCTCGCCTATACAGAAATTTGTATTACAGATACCTTGTGGCCGGATTTTGAGAAGGATGAGTTTATACGAATTCTTAAAAATTACCAGCAGCGCGAAAGAAGATTCGGTAAAGTCGGACCTTAATTTTAATCTAACATTGAAATTCTGGTCCTTTGGGATAGGTTAAAGATAACTGTTTTGCCTTGGCGTTTTGTGTCCAAAAATACAAATTCCAAGCACCAAATTACAAATAATTCTCAAATTCAAATATTCAACGACCAAAGCCTTCAAGGACTAGACATTGTTTGGATTTTTGAATTTTGGTCATTGGAATTTGTTTGTTATTTGGGATTTGTTATTTGGAATTTCAAGCAGTCAATGAACTTTCAACAAAGCAAATTCCCTCCGGGGTGAAACCAAAGACCGGCCCTCTGGGTCAGGATTATTTACTTTGTAACTTAATCATCATGCATTTAAAACGATGGATTACCGCCCTTGTGGTCATCCCCTTTCTGGTTTTATTAATCGGCATCGGGGGGACATTGTTGCTTACTGTTGTGGTCAATGTCATATGTATTATGGCGCTGTGGGAATATTTTCGAATTGTACTGAATAAAGATCAAAAAAATACGGCGACAAGCTTTCAGATTTTAGCTCTTTTTACAGGATCGGCCATTCTCTGGTCTGCATATTTTCATTCCTTGAACATTGTATTAGATATTATTGTTTTAAACGTCGTCATTTCCACCCTGATTTCTCTACCAAAATTCAAGTCTGATTCATCTGTTTGGGAAATTGTTTTTAAACAGGTCGTCGGCATTATCTATATTCCACTTTTTTTATCGTACATCGTTCTTATTCGAAACAAAGACAACGGGGTGCTCTGGATATTTTTACTGTTAACTGTGGTGTTCATGGGGGATACAGGAGCATACTATCTGGGATCTTATTTCGGGCAGCACAAACTTTGTCCAGCC
>Ga0316194_10002571_pt1 | contig 12697 bp, 14 predicted proteins | sample CroRivsedime1_MG_FD_204936 | JGI IMG/M metagenome (GOLD analysis project Ga0316194, IMG submission 204936) | Coastal sediment microbial communities from Maine, United States - Cross River sediment 1 | ecosystem: Environmental > Aquatic > Marine > Coastal > Sediment | place: USA: Maine...
TTGCTTGTTGTCGAGCAACACCTGCGTACTGAGGCTGCGGTGATCGGCCCGAATAATCCAGTTTTTCGAGTGAAACCCGGTGAACTTGGCCGACAGGCTTCTGGGCTTGAACTCCTGCACTATTTCGAGGGCGTCACTGCGGACCCGGATGGCCGATCGGTAGCATTGGCAAGATTGATTGCACGCCGCGGTGATTGATCGAGGTGCGGCACGGCTCAACCGTAATGTATATAATAATTGACATTATGTAATGTAAAACGTACATTGAGTACGGTTATATATACATGGTGTCTGAAAATATGGACGTTTCTTTTAAAGAAAAGAGTGCGGCAATCTCTCTGGTGGCGGTTCTGGGGGTTTACGGTTACTACTTCTACTTCGTTTTCCTGGGAACCGGACCGGCCTCACCTGAAGAAATGCTGTTCTGGATGATGGCACTGGTAGTGGTTCTGGTGATTGTGGAAGTCGCTTTCCACATCGTTGTGGCAGTGCTCAGTCCCCGTGAAGCCAATGCAGCAGAAGATGAGCGGGAACGGCTGATTGCACTGAAGGCCTATCGGGTCAGCTATCTGCTGATGAGCGCGGGCGCGCTGTTGGTGCTGGGTCGAATTCTTTTCGGCAGCGTTGTTGAGCCGGAACAGGTAACGCTGCTGGGCATTGCCAATCTGCTGCTGTTTGCGTTGGTACTTGCAGAAGTTGGTCATTATAGCGCCGCCATTTACCATTTCCGCCGGGGTGTGTGATGGCGTCACGAGCGCTACCGATCATCAATTCGATCCGACGTTTGCGATTCGACGCCGAGGAGATGACCCAACAGGCGCTGGCCGAACGGGTTGGTGTCACCCGGCAGACGATTAATGCCATTGAAAGCGGCAAATATTCGCCCTCATTAGAAGTGGCGTTTCGAATTGCTCAGGTATTCGATGTGGCGCTGGGTGAGGTCTTTAAATACCAGCCCCAAGTGTCAGAAGAGGTGTCAGAAGAGGCCTCAGAGCAAACATGAGGTAGACTGCTGGCTTGTCGATTAGCTGGCGGAGATGTAGATGCATCTGTCTGCAGAAACGGTTCGCTGTGACCTGGACCTGGCGCTCTATTCACGGCTGCTTGAAGACCTCACAGTAAAACGGGTCAATGAACAGCTCGCTCGGCTGGACAAAGAAGGTGGGCAACCCAGTCTGCGGCGTCGGCTGTTGTCGACGTCAGTCCGGCTCAGTCCGGCGATGGCGCCTGACCTGCACACTATGGCGCAGGAATGTGCCGAGCGGCTTGAACTCGGCATTGAACTGGAACTCTATGTCTACTCGTCTCCGGTATACAACGCGATGTGTTTCAAGCCTGAAGCGGACCGTCTCTACGTCATGTTCGCATCCAGCCTGCTGGAAACCTTCACCGGCAACGAACTGAAATTTGTCATTGGCCACGAACTGGGACATCACGTTTACCGGCATCATGACGTACCCATCGGTTTCATTCTGCAGGGCCAGCAGCGACCGGATCCCCGCCTGGCGCTGGATCTGTTTACCTGGTCGCGCTATGCGGAAATTTCTGCCGACCGCGCCGGCGCTCACTGTGCGGGTGATCTCACCGCTGTGTCGCGGGCGCTGTTCATGTTGGCATCCGGACTGTCTGGCAGCACCATCCGGTTTGATCTGGAGGATTTTCTCAGCCAGGTCGACGCGATGCAGGTGGAGGATGCGCTGCCCGGTCAGAACGCGCCGAAAGAAGACTGGTTTTCTACTCATCCGTTCAGCCCGTTGCGGGTCAAAGCCCTGCAGCTGTTCCACCAATCCACGCTCGCGGGTGGAACCATGAGCAAAGCGGATCTGGAGATTGAAGTTCAGAGCGTGATGAGCCTGATGGAACCGAACTACCTCGACGGCCGCACGGAGACCGCAGAGAGCATGCGGCGGCTGCTGTTTGCCGGTTCGCTGCTGGTTGCCAATGCTGACGGCAAAATCAGCACGGAAGAAATTGCTGTGTTTGAAAAGTTCTTCGGCAAAGGCGCATTTAAAGACGATCTGGATCTGGTTGCACTGGCAGCCGATCTGGACAGTCGCGTGCAGCAGGTGCGCACCCTTGCTTCATCTCCACAAGCTCTGCAGGTGATGCGCGATCTGTGTCTGGTCGCCAGGGTGGAGGGACACAGCTCTGATGCCGGGCGGGCGGTGCTTGATCGGATTGCTGATGGTCTTGAAATCACCCGTGGCTTCATTTGTCATAACATGGATGCCAAGCTGGAAATGGATTGAGAGTTCGTAACGGTAAAATTCTGCTGCTGATCGCAGCGGTTATGCTGGCCGGGTGCGGATACTCCGAGGCGGAGCTGGAAGGCGCCTATCGGGACGGTCACCGGGCTGGGATCATCTGGTGTAAACGATTGGGTGATCCTCCACAGGTTGATCTCGATGAGGAACTGCTGTTGCGCTGGCGTGAAGGCTTCATCGAATCTACGTCACTGCAGTGCGCGAGCGAAGCCCGGAAGCTTAAGTTCTAGATCCCGGTTCCGATCAGCGCCTCGGGAGACCTCGCGATCTGCTCCGATCCATCACCCCAGCGCAAACTCGATTGCCGCTTGTGCATGCAGAGACGTGGTGTCGAAGGTCGGTACGCTGAAGTCGCTGGCAGCAACCAGAAGCGCAACTTCCGTGCAGCCTAGAATCACGCTGTCCGCACCCAGTTCGATGGCCCGAGCGACTATATCCAGATACGCCCGTTTGGAAGCAGGCAGTACCAGTCCCTGACACAGCTCATCGTAGATCACCCGATGGACCGTTTCGCGATCTAAAGGCTGCGGAATCAGCGCGGTTACGCCATTTTTACGCAGGCGATCCCGATAGAAAGCCTCTTCCATTGTGTATTTTGTGGCTAACAGCAGCGGTGCCCGCGCGCCGCGCTCATTAACCGCCTGTGCAGTTACGTCAGCGATGTGGAGCAGCGGGATGGTCAGTGCCGAAGCGACCTCGTCAGCCATTCTGTGCATGGTGTTGGTGCCGATCAGCAGGCAGTCGGCCCCTGCCGATTCGAGATTTTCGGCAGCCGCCACCATCAGTTCGGTTGCTCGGTCCCAATCGCCCTGATTCTGCAGCGCTTCTATTTCAGCGAAGTTAAAAGAGTACAGCAGAATTTTTGCAGAGTGCAGGCCACCGAGTCGCTGCCGCGTCATTCGATTCAGCAGAGTGTAGTAGCTGACCGTGCTCTCCCAGCTCATGCCGCCGAGCAACCCGATGGTTTTCATACTGACAGCCTAGCAACACTGTCGATTCTCCGGCAATGATCAGGTAGTTTGGCTGCTTATCCCATCTGGAGCCCCCATTGCCCCGTTTCGTTCTGCCTGGCTTTACGTTTGTTCTTGCAGCCTTCGCTGTTTGCGCGCTCGCCGACCCCACTGCTGATTCAGCTCACGACACCGACTACAGCGCTGAAATCCTCGCGCTTGCCGAGCGACCCGAGGTACGTAAAGCGTTTGATCTGATTGCCATTGGGGAACGAGCCAGCGACCGTCAGCTGATCACCCTGACCGAAATTCCGGCACCTCCGTTTGGCGAATCAGTCCGCGCTCAGCAATACGCACAAATGCTTCGGGACCTGGGCATGAAAGAAGTCGCGGTAGATGAGGTCGGCAATGTCCTCGCCTATTGGCGCGGCAGCGGCGGTGATCATACCGTTGCGATAGTTGCCCATCTGGATACTGTTTTCCCGGCTGCCACCGATGTCAGCGTCCGTCGTGAAGGTGATCGGTTTTATGCTCCTGGCATCGGCGACAATTCGCGGGGTCTGGTGCTGATGCTGTCGATGATCAGAGCCCTGCGTGATGCACAGCTGGGCACCCGCGGAGACATTCTGTTCGTCGCATCAGTGGGTGAAGAAGGAATTGGCGATCTGCGCGGGGTAAAACATCTGTTTCGGGATGGTGGGCCCGACATTGATGAGCTGATTGCCGTGGATGGTGGTAACGATGCCCGCGTACTCAATCATGCGATCGGATCTTATCGCTACCGGCTCAGTTTCAGTGGTCCCGGCGGCCACTCCTGGGGTGCTTTCGGGATGGCCAATCCAGCCCATGCCCTGGCCAGTGCCATTCACTATTTCACGGTGGAAGCGAGTGACCTAGTTCAGACCGGACCTCGCACCAGCTATAACATTGGCCGGATCGGTGGAGGTACATCGGTCAACGCAATCCCGTTCGAAAGCTGGGCGGAAATCGATCTGCGATCAGAAGACCCGGATCAGCTGCAGGTGCTTGACGCGATCTTTCAGCGGGCGGTTTCCCGTTCGCTGGTTGAACACAACGAATCGAGAACCCGAGGCCAGGCGCTGAGCGTGCAGGTTAAAGCCATCGGTCGTCGACCGTCCGGCAAAGTGGCGACGCAGACTCCGTTGATACAGCGCGCGCTGGCAGTGACCCGCTACTTCGGTATCGAACCGCTGCTGGGTTCCGGCTCCACAGATGCCAATGTGCCCATTGCGCGCGGTATTCCGGCCACCACCATCAGTCGCGGCGGGATCAGCGGTGGTGCGCACTCTCTCGGCGAATGGTGGTCACCCCGAAACAGCGAACTGGGTGTTCAGAAAGCGCTGCTGCTGACCCTGGCAAGCGTGGGATTGGAATAATCGACTTGTCGCCTGCCTGCTGGCTGCGTAGGGTCTGAGCCGTTTTCCCCTATAGCGTCTCGGATGGTGATATGGCGACCTCTCAACTGACTCCTGAACAGATAGACGCCCAGTTGCTCAGCTTGAATAGCTCTGCATCGGACCCCCTGCGCTGGATAATTAAAGAGGGCAAACTGCATGCAAGCTTTGTCTTCGACGACTTTGTCGCCGCTTTTTCATTCATGAGTGCAAGCGCCCTGGTGGCAGAGCGGATGAATCATCATCCGGAGTGGTTCAATGTCTACAATCGGGTTCGCGTTGATCTGACTACACACGATGCCGGTGGGCTGACGGTGCTCGATTTTGAGCTGGCCACAGCGATGAACCAGCTGGCTGACTGAGCTGATGCGGACCGCGCGCAGGCAAGGTTATACTTAAACCCCCTAGCGACGCAGAGAGCAATCGTGGCCGCAGAAATCTGGATCCTTCTTATCATCCTGGCAAGCGCTGTTGCAGCAGGAGCAGGGTTTGCCTTTGCCCGTCGTGGCGCACCAAGTCAGACGGAAATCGATTCGCTGCAGCAGGAACTGGAACTGGCTCGCAAACAGGCGACCGCAGTTCAGGACAATGTGACCGAACATTTTGAACAGAGCGCTTTGTTGTTCGGGCGTCTCGCGCACGACTACCGGGATTTTCTCGAGCACTTTTCTGAAAGTGCCAAAGATCTCGGCATCGACGAGGTGAGAGCCAGAGAATTGCTGGAGCGCGCAGACCTGCCGTTGCTGGGTGACAACAGGAACGTCATTGACGCTGAAGTGGATAACCTCGAATCAGCAGTGACGTCGCCGCTGGATGAGACTGAGCAAGCCAGCGTGCCGGCAGAACAGGCCAATGTGACGGCTGAGGTAGAACCACCACTGATTGAGGACGTGGTTGAAGCTGAGCACCCTGTGGAGATTGGCCAACCGGGTTCTGCTGAGTCGCACGATACGTTGACCGAAGGCGTGGCCAGCACTGTAGTGGATGTCGAACTCGTTCCAGAGCAGGACCGCGAGTCCGTTAAGAAGGCTCAGCCAGGTCTCTAACCCTGGTCTGCTGGTTTTCGTGGCCGATCCTTTGGATCTTGTCTTCAGCCTGACGCAGGCTCCCCTGCCTGCTCAGGCCATCGAAGAGATCCAGGGTCTGGTCACTTCAGTATTCGAAAGCCTTGACCCTGATGTTCCCTGGCGTATCGCCAATATGCCCGCCTTCACAGTGTTTGAAGCTCGCAGCGCGGGTGTGCTGGTTGGCTTCAAGATGGGCTATGCCCACACCCGCCGCCGTTACTACAGCTGGCTGGGAGGTGTGCACCCGGATTTTCGCCATCGCGGAATTGCTCGAAGGCTGATGACATCCCAGCATCGCTGGCTGACCGAGCAGGGCTACACCCGTGTGGAAACCAGCGCCCGTGATGACAATATCGCGATGATTCAACTCAACCTTTCGAGTGGTTTCGGCAAGGTCGGCACCCGCCTGAAAGATGGGCATCGCAACACTGTGTTTGAAAAACAGCTGGTTGCCTCGGGGCCGAATCAGGTTGCTTAGCTGCCCGTTAGTGGCGACTATCTGACTCATGAGCTACACCTCATCGGCAGAAAAACTGTCCCTTAGAGTTAAGTTGTCCTACGGCGCACCAAGTTTTGCCGGTGCGGGTATGGCCATTCCCATCGCCATCCATCTGACGATCTTCTATTCAGATACGATCCTGGTACCGCTGGGTCTGATTGCGCTGGTAAAAGCTGTCGCGCGTGCATTGGATGCGCTCACAGACCCGCTGATGGGCTGGGCGACAGACAGCACCCGCAGTCGCTGGGGACGGCGACGACCCTGGATTTTGTTTGGTGCACCGGCTGCCGGGCTGGCTTTCTATCTGATGTTTTCACCACCGGTGGAGTTGGTTGGCGCCAACGCAGCGGCATGGTTTGCAACCACTTACATCTGTTACTACCTGTTCCATACCGTCTACATCATTCCGCACAACGGCCTTGGTCCAGAGCTGACGCTCGACTACAACGAACGCAGTCTGTTGTTTGGAATTCGCGAAGGTTTTGTGGTGTTCGGCACGCTGGTCGCAGCGGTAGCACCGCCGCTGTTTATCCAGGCGCTCGGAGGAGCCCGGGAAGGCTACTCAGGCTTTGCCGCGCTGCTGGCGATTCTGCTGGTGGGTCTTTATCTGAATCTGGTCATGCAGGTGCGGGAAAGACAGGACTTTGTTGAGCGCACGCCGAATCCCATGGTGCCAGGTCTGCGTCGGGTATTCCGCAACCGTGCCTTCAGGATTCTGTTGATGGTTTATCTCACCGGGTCGATCACCGGTGCGATTCCGGGACTGATGATGCCTTACTTCACCAAATATGTTCTGCAGCCCGAGAATCCTGACACCTGGCTGGCTATTTTTCTGGCCGTTTACTTCGGCTCGGGATTTCTGTTTCTGCCGGTGTGGATCTGGCTGGCCAGAAAGTTTGAGAAAAAACCGGTCTGGCTGGCCAGCTTCATCCCTGGCATCACTGGCTCGGGCGCGCTGTTTTTCATGGGGCCTGGAGACATCTGGCCAACCTTCTTTGTGCTGATCTGGGCGGGTGCGGCTTTTGGTGCGGGACTTTTCCTCGGCCCGTCGATGCAGGCAGACGTGATTGACTATGACGAACTGTATACCGGCAAGAGACGCGAAGCGCAGTACGGTGCTCTGTGGTCGATCATGTCGAAGTTTGTGGTGATCCCTAGTATGTCGATCCCGCTGGCTGTGCTGGCGAGCGTGGGTTACCTGCCGAACGTGCCGCAGACCGATGAAGTGCGTTTTACGATCAGCGCAATTTTTGGTCTGGGACCGGCAACGACGGCTGCGATAGCCCTTATTCTTGGCTCGATGTATCCCATCAGTCGCAAAGTGCATGAGAAGATCTGGGAAGGCATCGAGCAGCTCAAGCGTGGCGAAGCAGCCATTGACCCCATAACCGGGCAACGGATCCCGCCGTTTTCGGAGCGGCATGATGACGAAGACCAGGGCTGGTATCTGGATCACTTCACCACCGGTGAACTGAACCTGGTGAAGGCGCGTGGCATGACGGCGTTACGTCGACGGATTCTGCTGCTGCAGGTGGGATCTGTAGTGCTGCTGGTCGGCTCAGCGCTGGCGATTGTCGGTGAAGTCCAGCTCGATGCTGAACCTGGAATCATGGCGGTTCTCTATGTTGTGGTGATGGGGCTGAGCCTTGCCGGGCTGCTGTTTCATTCCATCCGACAGCGGGCGGTGGGCCGCCTGTCGCAGGTTGACCACCAGGCCATGGATGACCACATTCAGATCAATCGTCTGCTGAAGGGGGATGGCCCGTTAGCCACCCAGGCTGCCTGATCTTCATCGCCTCGCCATAGCAATTCGGCGACCCGCAATGATGTCGATGTCCTGATTGAGGCGATTCGAGAGTGTTCTTAAAGAACTTTTCCTAAGGTAGCGGCATCTGCTCGCTGTCTTCATGCCGCGCCTGCCGAAAGCTCGGCTGTGGCGTCTGGGTTCTCAGCTGTTCCAGCCAGATCACTCCGTCGTAGGGTTCACTGTTGCCCCGGGTACCGATTACATCCAGATCACCGTCGTGATCCAGTTCCCGCAGCAGCCATTTGTCGTACATGCCACGTTTGCGACGGGAAATGTCATGGCGAATCCATGCTCTGCTGTATTGTGCGCCGGGATTTTCGAACCAGGCGATACGCCCGATCGGGTCTGCTGCGCTGACATCAATGCCATCGTGGCCAAGCCAACCGCGCGGCATCACTGCTGAGCATCCTCGACAATGAAGCGCGCGCCTTGTTCGGCGATCATCACAGTAGGCGCATTGGTGTTGCCGGAGGTGATGGTTGGCATGATCGAGGCGTCAATTACCCGCAGCCCTTCAACACCGTGCAGTTTGAGGCGGTCGTCGACAACGGCAGCCTGGTCGCTGCCCATTTTGCAGGTACCCACCGGATGAAAAATGGTTGTGCCGAGATCGCCGGCAGCGCGAGCCAGTCCTTCATCACTGCGGTAATCCGGACCCGGTTTCCATTCCACCGGGTTGAATTGCTTCAGCGCATTGGCAGCCATGATTCGGCGGGTAAAACGCAGGCCCTCTGCGGCGACATGCCGGTCTTCGTCGGTGGACAGGTAGTTGGGCATGATGGCTGGTGCCGCGTGCGGATCAGCGGACTTGATCTGGACGCGACCTCGGCTGCTCGGCCTTAGATTGCAGACCGAAGGCGTTATCGCGTTGAACTTGTGCAGGGGTTCACCGAATGCATCCAGAGATAGTGGCTGTACGTGCCATTCGATATTAGCACTGGTCTGCGAATCATCACTGCGGGCAAACGCGCCGAGCTGTGATGGCGGCATGGTCAACGGGCCGGTGCGTCTGGTGAAGTATTCGAGACCCATCAGCGCCTGACCGAATAAAGTGCGTGCGCGCTGATTCAGAGTGACAGTATTGTCGACCTTATAGATGGTGCGCACCTGCAGATGGTCCTGAAGGTTCTCACCAACCCCGGCCAGACTGTGTTCTATGTTGATCCCGTGCTGCTGCAGCAGTTCTGGGGGACCGATGCCGGAAAGCTGCAGTATCTGCGGGGAACCGATGGCCCCGGCGCTCAGGATGACCTCCCGGTGCGCGTTGAATATGGTGGCCGCGTCGGTGCCGATCGATAGCTCGACACCTGTTGCTCGACAACGGCCATTGCTGCGATCCAGCTGGAGTTTTCGGACATGGGCATGGGTGATGATGGTCAGGTTCGGACGTTTGCGCGCCGGATCGAGGAATGCCCGGGCCCCGCTCCAGCGGCGGCCACGGCGCTGGTTCATCTGAAAATAGGCGTTGCCAAAATTGTCACCCCGATTGAACTCGGCAATCTTCGGGATACCGCATTCTTCAGCAGCATCGCGCCAGGCGTCGAGAATTTCCCAGTTGACCCGACGCTCTTCGACCCGCAGTTCGCCGCCTGCGCCGTGAAACTCATCAGCGCCATGCTGATAGTCTTCGGATTGTTTGAACACCGGCAGCACTTCGTCCCAGGACCAGCCGCGATTGCCCAGTTGCGCCCAGTGGTCATAGTCGCTGCGCTGGCCGCGCATATAGATCATTGCATTAATCGAAGAGCAGCCGCCAAGCACTTTACCTCGCGCGTAGCCGATAGAGCGTCCGTTGAGTCCTGGGTCGGGTTCTATCTGATAACACCAGTCGGTACGTGGATTGCCGATGGTATAGAGGTAACCCACCGGTATATCGATCCAGAAATAGTCATCTTTACCGCCTGCTTCGATCAGCAGGACGCTGTGATCGGGGTTAGCAGAAAGCCGGTTGGCCAGTACGCAGCCGGCAGTCCCGGCGCCAATCACGATATAGTCGTAGGTAGTGTTCACGATGAAAACCATACCAGCTGGCGTAGTATTTGGGGCGAGGTATTTAATTGAGTAAGCAGAAAGGGCCATGGCACAAGCGAACTGGGTAACCGGCCTGCTGCGTGCGCAAGCATTTGATCACCCAGTCACCGAACTGGAGCTGATCGAGACGCACATTTCCTGGGTGATTCTGACCGGTCCGTTTGCCTACAAGATTAAAAAACCGGTGGACCTGGGTTTTCTGGATTTTTCTACGGTGGAAAAGCGCCTGGCCTGCGCGGAAGCAGAAGTTCGCTTGAACAGCCGATTGGCACCTGCTCTTTACCTGGGTGTTGTTGGCATCACTGGCGATGTATCAGCGCCAGTCATGGACGGAGAAGGTGTCGCGTTCGAGCACGCGGTGAAGATGCGCCAGTTCCCCCAGTCGGCTCAGCTCGACCGCATGCTTGAGCGAAATGCCCTGAAGCCAGAACACCTGGATGCCTTCGCCGAGCGACTGGCAGCTTTCCATCTGCAGGCACGCAGTGTTGCTGCGGATGAAGTTTTTGGCACACCGGCCGCGGTCTGGGAGCCGGTTGCCGAGAACTTCCAGCATATTCTCGACAGTCGCGTGCTGGGCGAGGATAGCCAGATAGTCGAGGCACTGCGGCGCTGGGCGGCGGACCTGTGGCAGTCGCTGAGCGCAGTTTTCGAGCAGCGCAAAAACCAGGGCTGGATCCGGCAGTGTCATGGCGATCTGCATCTGCGCAATCTGGCCTGGATCGACGAGCAGCCGGTGGCGTTTGACTGCATCGAGTTCAACCCCAATCTCAGCTGCATTGATGTGCTTTGTGACATCGCATTTCTGGTGATGGACCTGCAGGATCGGCAGCAACCGCAATTGGCGAATCGCTTTCTCAACACTTACCTGGAACACACCGGAGACTACCGGCAGCTGCAGGTGCTGCCGTATTACCTGGCTTATCGAGCACTCGTTCGTGCCAAGGTGACCGCGATCCGACTGGATCAGGCAGATCTTGGAGCTGCAGCTGCAGTCTCGGTGCGCGAGGAATTCAACGCTTATCTGCAGCTGGCCCGCAGTTACGGTGAGAGAGTTGCGCCGGTATTGATACTGACCTGCGGCTTGTCCGGCTCTGGAAAGACCACACTGAGCACGCCGCTACTCGAGCATCTGGGAGCAATCCGGCTGCGATCTGACGTTGAGCGTAAGCGCCTGCATGGACTCACCAAGCTGGAATCCGGTCGGGCTGATGTTGGTGAAGGGATATACGGCGCTGCGGCACACGCCCAGACCTACCAGCACCTGCACTCACTCAGCGCAGCCCTGCTGGCAGGCGGTCAACGGGTCATTGTTGATGCAACCTTTCTGGATCCGCAGCAGCGCGCCCCGTTCCAGGACCTCGCCGCTGCCTGCGGCTGCGGATTCGCGATTGTTGAGTGTGTTGCGCCAGTTGCGGTCCTTGAGCAGCGCGTTACGTCACGTCGAGGCGATGCCTCGGATGCTGACCTGTCTGTGCTGCGGGACCAGTTGTCCAGGCTTGCTGCCGGTTCGCTGGTTTCTGCTGCCGAGCGTGCACTCACCGTGACCGTTGATACCAGCAAGCGGGTCGATGTGCCGCAGCTGGCGGACCGGCTGCTTAGTCTGATGGATGCACAACAGCCGTGAACAGGTTTGTTCAGTAGACGCGAACGCCGCCGAACTGGCGCCGGACTTTACGATCGAGCCAGAAGTAACCGGCCGCAAACCCGGCAATCAGAGCCAGCACTCCGGCAATGACTGCCCAGCTTGGTGGAATCCGGCTGCCGATCTGGGCCAGTTCCTGGGTTAACTCAGTGTTGGCAGCCTGCAGCGCCGGCAGTTCTTCGATCCCCGCATTGGCCCGGGTCAGGCTGACCTCGAGCGCTTCGATTCGACTTTGTGCACTGACGATTTCGGTTCTGGCCTCCGTGAGCCCGACCTGCAGCTGGGTGTTTTGCGCTTCGAGCTTCTCGGCGCGTCTCCGCCCGGGTTCCACGGTCACAATGTAGGCGGTTTTCACCCAGCCTTCTTCGCCATCCTCGGTGCGTACCCGGATCGACATCAAAGCACGCTCAAGGACTTCCAGGGCATCACCGCTGATCAGCGTTTTGAATGGGCGTCCGCTGGTCTCCTCTCCCTGATACAGACCCAGCCGCAGCTCGTCGGTGACATAGACGGTTTCGGCAATTGCACTCGAACCGATCAGCGGTGCCAGCAACAGCAGGGCGAGGGCGCTGGATCGGCGTGGCAGTGAAATAGTTGGCTGATTCATGAGTTCCCTGTCATGAAAACGTATGGTTGATCCGTGTTATCGGTCCACGGCGCGGGGTGCCTTTACGCCAGGCGAATCTGGCGAAGCGGCAAGATCGAACCATTCATCTGCTGATGCGGGTCCATAGCGCCGCAACCCGGTTTTTATCCGCGCCAGCGCACCAGGCGGGTAATCAGCCAGCTGCTGGGCCAGCGCTGCGGCGGCCTCCAGGACCTGATCATCGGCGGCAGTGTCAGTGGCTATGCCCAGACTTTTCAGTTCACTGCCGGGGAAGCGCCGCCCGATCAACGCTATCTGGTTGGCCAGCGCCTGGGAGTGGTGAAGTCGCAGCCAGGCCAGGTTGTAGGGTGCAGCCATACCCTGCTGCACCTCGCCGACCTGGAGAAAGGCATTTTCGCCGGCAATCAACAGATCA
>Ga0316194_10002572_pt1 | contig 12691 bp, 12 predicted proteins | sample CroRivsedime1_MG_FD_204936 | JGI IMG/M metagenome (GOLD analysis project Ga0316194, IMG submission 204936) | Coastal sediment microbial communities from Maine, United States - Cross River sediment 1 | ecosystem: Environmental > Aquatic > Marine > Coastal > Sediment | place: USA: Maine...
GGGCTTATAACGAACGCGATGGACAGGGATCAGGCGAACAATTGGTTCGGCGTGCCTCCGCCGGATATCACCATGGTAACCCGAGTACGCGGGGTCGATTGGGTCTACAACTACATGAAAACTTTCTATCTGGACGAATCCAGGCCGTTGGGAGTGAACAACAAGGTTTTTCCAAATGTTGGCATGCCTCACGCGCTGCTGGACCTGCAGGGTATCCAGCGCTCCGCCTGCATCCAAGTGCCGAAGATTGCCGAGAACGGCGGCGAGATGCGGGACCCGCTTGTTCCCGGCCAACCGATTACCGAAGAGAAGTGCGGCCAACTCGTACTAGAAGATGGGACCGGTCTCTACACGGCGGAGGAGTACGATCAGGCGGTTTACGACATCACGAACTTCCTCTACTACGTCAGTGATCCCAGCCGACTGGAACGTAACCGCCTTGGCGTTTACGTGCTGCTGTTCCTGGTGATCCTCTTCGTCTTCACCTGGCTGTTGGGACGGGAATACAACAAGGCCGTACGCTGAGTCCCGTGTCGCCGGTGCTGTCCTGCGCGTATGATTCAGCAGCGGTGCTACCCGTTCGTGAGCTTTTTTGTTTCTGGCGTTAGGGAAACCCCAATGAGTTTAGTCACCAAGCGATCTTCCATGACTCTCTTTTCCGATGCGCGGGACCACTACTCCCACAGAGTGCGTATGGTTCTGTCTGAGAAAGGGGTTACGGTAGATATCATCGATGTCGATCCGAGCAACAAACCCGAAGACCTTGCTGAAATCAATCCTTACAACAGCCTCCCGACGCTGCTCGACAGAGACCTGGTGCTTTACGAGGCCAACGTCATCATGGAGTACCTGGATGAACGTTTCCCCCACCCGCCGCTGTTACCCGTGTATCCCGTGCAGCGCGCGCTCTCCAGACTATGGATTACCCGCATCGAGAAAGAATGGAGCGGACGGCTGGATATCCTGATGGCAGGGAAGGGCAGGGAGACGGTGATCACCCGGGCCCGAAAAGAACTGCGAGAGAGCATTATTGCGGTTGCCCCCATTTTCAGCGAGAAACCGTTTTTCATGAACGAAGAGTTCACGCTTGTCGACTGTTGCGTCGCCCCTATTCTGTGGCGCCTGAAGGCGGTGGACATCACCCTGCCGGAACGCTCTACCCGACCGCTGCAGAACTATATGAACATGATGTTTAGCCGGGAGACGTTTCGGGCCAGCTTAACGGAGGCCGAATTGGAGATGCAGGAGTAGCGGTTTCTCTTTCCGCTGCCGGCGTCCAAGGGATCGTCATGGCCACCAAGCCGAAACGCCCCTATCTATTGAGAGCACTGTATCAGTGGATCATCGACAGTGATCTAACGCCCTATGTGCTGGTGGATGCTGAAGGTGCAGACGTGGTTGTCCCCACGGAGTTCGTCAACGACGGCAAGATCGTTCTCAATATGTCCCCAGTTGCCGTCCGCAATCTAAGAATGGAAGATCAGGTGATAACCTGTGACAGCAGGTTTGGAGGGCGACCGTTCTCACTTTATCTGCCGATGGCCAGCCTCAGAGCTATCTACGCGAAGGAAACGGGTGAGGGTATGCGCTTTGAGCTGGAAGACTTCCCAGATCTCGAACCCGAAGGAGGCCCCGATCAGCCGGGCCCCAAAGCGCCCGGGCCCAGCCATCTGAAGGTCGTGAAGTAGCGGCGGCCGGGCTCCGCTAAGCGATTTCTGGCTGAATCGGTCGAAAGTCGGGCGACACGTTTTCAGAGGTACTCGAATACTTTCACGATCTTCTGCACGCCGTACACGGTGCGAGCGGTCTCGGCGGCTTCACCTCCTTCATCTCTCGGTATCAACCCCATCAGGTAGACAACGCCGTCCTCAGTGACGACCTTAATCCGCGACCCCTGCAGACGCTTGTTGGCGATGAGTTTGCTCTTGACCTTGCTGGTCAACCAGGCGTCGTTGCTTCTTGCCATCATGGAAGTGGGGCCACCCACTTCCAGCTCGTTGTGCACGCCGCGTACCTTCGCCAGGCCTGATGCCACTTCCGTGGCTTTTGCCCTCAGCGCATCGGTTTCGACCTGGCCAGCGAGAAGCACCAGGGCGTTGTAGCTGACTACTACCAGATGTGCGGAAGCGAACCCGGGGTCGGATTCCCTGATCGTCCGCGTCACCAGCGACTCGATAGCGCCATCGTCTATGTAGGCGCCGGTCGTTCTCGCCCGGGGGTCGCTGGACAGAGTGGTGCAGCCAGACAGGAGCGCGAGTGACAACAGTACCCGCGCGATGCCATCAACCATCCTGCGTGAAAGCATTCCTGACCCATTGAAATTCCGGTCGGTAGTTTCTACGCGTCACGGACACCACGTCAAACCGGCACCGATTTGCCGGGTCGGCGACGCCTTGCGTCAGAAAAAAGCCAGCGGCGGCAAATAGGCGACGGCGTTTGCTGGCCGTAACGCTTTCCAGGCCGCTACCGAAGCGCTGAGAGCGGCGGAATCGCACCTCGACGAACACCAGAATGTCGCTGTCCGCCATGATCAGATCGATCTCGCCTCGCCGGCAGCGAAAGTTCCGCACCAGGAATTTCAAGCCCTTTGCACGAAGGAACTTTTCGGTTTCCGCCTCAGCCCAGCGGCCCGTTTGCAGGTGTTCGCGATTGGTCAATCAGCGGCCCGATGTTTGTAGGGCCGGGGCCAGTTGGCGGTCTGCGATCTGTCCCCAGGCCAGTTCCCTCTTGAAGCGGCCGCCATCCCCCAGCCTCAGGGCTCCTGTGCTGCCAAGCAATTGGACGATGGCGCCGTCGCTGAATAACGGCAGCCGGTCGCACAGCCGAAACGCGTCGACTCCCAGGGCATACAGCGGCGACAGCGGGTCAGCGCTCAGGTTGAACGCGCTGTTCATCTCGGTATAGATCGAATTCTCTAGGACAAACCAGGGCAATTCGCTGACGAGGAACCCTTTCAATTCCCGGAGGTCCTGGGGGGATGCGCCTCTTACGCTTTGCGAACTGGTGTACACAGGCAGGTCCTGGGCGAAGTGGAACCGCAAAGCCGGTACCAGCGCATTAGCCTCGATATTGGTAACCAGTGCGACGATAGCGTCAATGTCGCTTCGTGCTCTGGGGAGGAACTGGAGATCTTCCCTCAGGACTTCGGACAGTTCGTTTCGGCGGGACTCGCTGGCCGCCACAAACATCGCAGCACCGACGGATTCGGTGATGGTTTTAAGGTCCATTACCGTCTGCTCGGTCAGTGGCCCCTGCCACCGCGACCGAAGCGTTCTGGAGGCACGAATCGCCCAGTCCTCGTCGTTGTGTAACAGCATCAACCGCTGGGCGCCGTCCTGTCCTAGCCTCGTTGCGATGCTTTCAGCCTCGTCCTCGATGGCCAGGCCCAGTTGCAGCAGATTTGGCGCGGGTCGCTCCATTGCCAGGTAGTTCAGGGCCAGCACGGGCAATTCCGGGCTCAAGCCGTTGAGCTCGATGACGCTCTCCTTGCGGAGCGGACCTACCAGCAGGTCCATGCCTTCGACCAGGGATTGCTCGTAGAGGTTGGATACAGAGTCGCTTGCGGTATCGTAAACGGTGACGTCGAAACTGGCGCTGCGCCCGAATCGCAGATAGGCGGTAATGAAGCCGTCCCTGACCGCCCTCCCGGCGCGGGACAGAGAACCGCTGAGCGGCAGAAGCAGCCCGACCCGGGTCGGGCGCCTTGTATCCGCCTGCACGGCGATCAGGCTGGACGGTGGGTTGCTTGCCGCCGGGTGCTTCGGCCAGGCCTCTTTCCAGCTGCTGAGCTTTGCGCGCTGATCATCCAGGGAAAAGCTTTCCAGCATAGCCCGACGCAGTGACCACCAGCCTTGTTCAGCTTCTTCCGAGCTGGTTTTCGAGGCCTCCGTGTCTAGCGCGGAGAGCTGGTTCAGGAAGTTCCAGATGTCGTCATTTACCGCCTGCACGGTCTTCCTGTCTGTTGCGGACAGGTCGACAGACATCAGGCGCCGAGCCGCAGCCGCCGGTTTCCCTTCGGCGGCAAGCAGCCGGGCCTCAGTCAGATAGAGGGTCAGAGGATCTGGCAGATCGTCCGGGTCGATGGCCAGCAGGGACGCCCGGGCACGCTGATACTCGCCATCTGCAATGGCCAGCTCAGCGTTCAGCAGCAGATAGGCTGCAAGGTCGGCTTCGCTGAGAAGCTCCGACTGAATAGCGGAGAAGCTCTGGCGGGCCGCGGCCTGCTGGTTTCCGCTGTAGTACAGGCGGGCGGACTGCAGATACAGCGTTGCCGCCTGTTTTGCCGTGTTTGCGGCGGCTGCGCGTTCCGCCAGCACCTCGGGAGACGCGGCGTCGGTGCTGTCCGGGAGGTCTGGGGGAGGCGCCGTCACGACGGGCGTGCTTTGGCAACCCCAGGCTGCGAGAATGAGCAACCCCGTTGCGAAAGATTTTGCTGACATGCCTGGTTTGCTCTACGTCGTGGCGACGCCTATTGGTAATCTGGAGGACGTCACCCGTCGAGGGGTCAATGTCCTTTCGTCGGTAGCGAAAATCGCTGCCGAGGATACCAGACGTACCAGAGTCCTGTTAGAGGCCGTCGGCGTGCAAGGGCCGGAGCTGGTGGCCCTCCATAGCCACAATGAGCGGGCGGCTTCGCTGTCGTTGTTGGAAAGCCTGCGTGCGGGCAAGGACGTTGCTCTGGTGTCTGATGCCGGTACACCCCTGCTGTCCGATCCGGGCTTCGAGCTGGTGAGGGCATGCTGGTCGGAAGGCTTCGGTGTTATACCGGTACCGGGTCCCAGCGCGTTGCTCGCAGCTCTGTCCGTTTCTCCCATACCCTGTGGTCGTTTCTATTTTGAAGGCTTTCTGCCGGCCAAGGCCGTGCAGCGCAAGGAGCGGCTCAGCGCTCTCGCTGCCCTGGGGATAACGGTGGTTTTCTTTGAAGCACCCCATCGCGTTGCCTCCTGTCTTGAGGATCTGGCGTGCCTGGTTCCGGAGCGGCGCCTGATGGTGGGTCGAGAAATGACAAAACGCCACGAACAGTATCTGTGCGATACCCCGGCCGCGATTCGCAATGTTCTGGTCAGGCAGGACCAGCTGCGTGGGGAGTTCATCTTCGTTCTGGAAGGCCTCCGGGAGCAGGCGGCGCCCGCAGAAGTGCGGCGCACGATGGAAACGCTTTGTCGGGAGCTGCCCCCGGCTCAGGCAGCTCGTCTGGGTGCTCAGCTGCTTGGATGCAAACGCCGTGAGCTTTATACGCTGGCACTGAGTCTTTCGGAACCCGGGTGATGTCCGGTTTTCCGTCCGTATTTCCAGCCGGGTAGCGCGATTCGGTCAGTCAGGGTAGGCTGACGAGCGAGTCGGCCAGGCAGTCGCTGGTGGTGAGCTTCGGCGAGCCGCGAGAGGAAAGTCCGGGCTCCATAGGACAGGGTGCCAGGTAATCCCTGGGGGGCGTGAGCCCACGGAAAGTGCAGCAGAAAGCAAACCGCCCAAGGCGCAGCTGGTGCTTTCGCACCGGTTGCGAACTGGTAAGGGTGAAAGGGTGCGGTAAGAGCGCACCGCGCGCGTGGCAACACTGCGTGGCTAGGTAAACCCCGCCCGGAGCAAGGCCAAGTAGGAATCCTTCGATGTGGTCCGCATCGGATTCGGGTAGGCCGCTGGAGGCTTTTGGTGACGAGGGCCCTAGATGAATGACTGCCCGGCCAACCTTGTGGTTGGCCCGACAGAACCCGGCTTATCGGCCGACTCGCTTTATTCTTTTTCTGCTGTAAGTTTCTCTTTTTATACCCAATCGGTCTAACTATTAATGTAGATTCTAGATAGTGGTATCTAGCCTTCGTTTCTTATGGCTTATTTGCCGAAAAAGCCGAGCTGAGAGAGAAAAACCCTTTAATTTCCATAAGTTAACGCCAACCTGGCTGCTTGACAGGGTTCCCTGCCCGCCTTAGTGTCGCGCGATGGGTTTTTGTGGGAAAAAGTGGGTTCCCGATCCCAATAAAGTGGGAGTCAAGAGGGAATCAAGTGGGAATTAGCGCGGAAATAAAGGGGCTAAGAACGGGGCTGTAGGGGAAACCGGCGTGGGTTTTCGAGACTTCGTCTGCGCGTATTCACGGGCCGAGGTCGCCCCCCATCTGCATTATGTTACGCGGTATCAACAGCGCCACTCTGGATGGCAAGGGACGGATGTCTCTGCCTGCAAGATTTCGGGATTCCGTACTTCTCTCCGCAGAAGGACGGCTGGTGGCAACCATCGATGTGCGCGAGAAATGCCTGCTTCTTTATCCCCTGCCGGAATGGGAGATCGTGCAGCGTAAGCTGGAGGGCCTGTCGAACATCGGCAGTCGGGCCCGGCTGCTTCAGAGGCTGCTTATTGGTCACGCGACTGATCTGGAACTCGACGGCAACGGCCGGCTGCTGCTCCCGCAGATGCTTCGGAGTTTTGCTGATCTCGACAAGAAACTGGTTCTGGTAGGGCAAGGCAACAAGATTGAGATTTGGAGCGATGCGCTGTGGCAGGCGCGAATGGACGATTGGTTGTCGGACGTCTCCAGTGAGCAACTTGCAGATGGAGATGATTTTTCCGGGTTGTCGGTTTGACCGCGCAGCACCTGCCGGTTCTTTGTGAAGAAACCGTGGGCTGGCTTACCGGCAAGTCTTCCGGGCAGGCTGCTGGTCAGGGAATGGTTCGGGAAGGGATCTATGTCGACGCGACCTTCGGCCGTGGTGGTCATACCCGGCGCCTGCTCGAGGTGCTCGGCTCCGGTAGTCGCGTGGTCGCCGTGGATCGGGACCCTGAAGCGATCGCTGCGGGTAAGTTGCTGGCTGCGGACGACAGCCGTTTGCAGGTTTGTCATGGAAGGTTTTCGGAGCTCGACCAGTTGCTGAAAGGGCTGCAGATAAGCGAAGTGCAGGGCGTGCTGATGGATCTGGGAACTTCGTCGCCCCAGCTCGACGATGCTCGACGGGGCTTCAGTTTTCGTTTTGACGCGCCCCTGGATATGCGTATGGACACGAGTGGCGGAGAGTCCGCGGCAGAATGGTTGAACGATGCCTCCGAGCAGGATATCGCTCGGGTTCTTCGCGAGTACGGGGAGGAGCGCTACGCTCGACGCGTTGCGGCGGCGATTGTAGCGGCCCGGCCGGTGCACAGCACAGCCCAGCTTTCTGCGCTGGTTTCTAGGGCGCAGCCGCGGAGCACCCCTGGCAAGCACGATGCCACCAGGGTCTTCCAGGCGATCAGGATGCAGGTCAATCAGGAGCTGCCGGAGTTGCAAGCCGGTCTCGTGGCTGCGTTCGGAGTGCTGCGTCCCGGCGGTAGGCTGGCCGTGATCAGCTTTCATTCTCTTGAAGACCGATTAGTGAAGCGATACTTCCGGGACCGCTCGAGGCCACCACAGCTGCCCCGCCGGCTGCCCGTAAGGGCGGCGGCAAGCCAGGCAGAGGCGCGTATAGTCGCGGGCCCTCTGCAGCCTGGCGAGGCCGAAATCAGGGCCAACCCGAGAGCGCGCAGCGCGCTGCTCCGGGTGTTGGAGAAAGCCGCGTGAGGGTCAGGCATCTGCTGCTGTTTGCGGGGCTGCTGGTTCTGGTGATGGCGTCGGGTATACGGGTGGCTTTGGTAAGCCACGATGTCCGTCTCCTCCACGGTGAGTTGCAGGCAGCACAGAAGATTCAGGACGAACACCTGTCCGCCTACAGCCGACTGCTCCTGGAAAGGGGGGCTCTGTCGTCCTATCAGAACATCGAGAGGCTCGCTGAAGTTGAGCTGGCCATGCACTTCCCGCAGGAAGTTGAGCGAGTCGGGAAGCCCGTTCCAAAGGTGGAAGCACCTTGAAACTCTGGCGCCACTATACGGTTGTCGTGCTCTTTCTGGGCGCCTGCTCGGGACTGGCCGCACGGGTGACCTATCTCCACGTTACCGAACGGGCTTTCCTGCAGGAGCAGGGCGACGCCCGATCCCTGCGGTTGGAAAGCATGCCCGCCTATCGGGGTGTTGTTTATGACCGGCACGGCGAGCCGCTGGCGGTAAGCACGCCGGTGATGGCTGTATGGACAGACCCGAGCCTTGTGCGGCTGGATGGCGATGCCATTGACGCCCTGGCTGGCGTGCTTGGGCTGGACCCCCATCAGTTGGCGCGCGACCTCAACGCCGGCAGCGGACGGGAGTTCTTCTACCTCAAGCGGCGGGTACCCTGGGAAGTGGCGGAGCGGGCGCGACGTCTTCATCTCGACGGCATCTATTTTCAGCGGGAATACCGCCGCTACTATCCCGCTGCCGATACCTCTGCACACGTTGTCGGGATGACCAATATCGATGATCTGGGTCTTGAAGGGATAGAGCTTTCTTTCGAAAAGCATCTGCGCGGGAGCCATGGCAGCAAACGGGTTCTGAAGGATCGCCGCGGCGAAACGATCAAGGATCTGGAATTCATCGAAGCGCCGCGTTTCGGTAGCGATCTCTACCTGAGCCTGGATCTGCGCCTGCAATTTCTCGCCTTCCGCGAGCTCAAGGCGGCGGTGCTGGCGCATCGAGCGGTGTCCGGCTCCCTGGTCATGCTGGATGCGCGGTCCGGGGAAATTTTGGCGCTGGTAAATTCGCCGTCCTACAACCCCAACGAGCTCTCCCAGACAGATGGCGGTGGAATGCGTAATCGAGCGGTCACCGACAGCTACGAACCTGGATCTACGATCAAACCGTTTACCGTGCTTGCGGCGCTGGAGACGGGGCGATATCAGGCTGACACGGTGATCGAAACGGCACCCGGGTATTTCCGTGTCGGCAACAAGCTGGTGCAGGATCCAGTCAACCGTGGAACCATCACCTTGACGCAGGCGCTGCAGAAATCCAGCCAGGTCGGGATCGCCAAAGTAGCACTCGATCTCTCGCCGCGGGCCGTGTTTGATGTTCTGAATCGGGCAGGTATCGGAGACTTCATCGGTACGGGGCTGCCCGGGGAAAACGCGGGAAGCCTCACGGACCGTGGCCTGGACAACCCTGTAGTCAGGACCACTCTGGCCTACGGCTATGGCCTCGCGGCGTCACCGCTCCAACTGGCACGGGGATATCTGTCGCTCGCGACCGGAGGCTTGAACCTGCCGCTGTCCATTCTGCGGGAGGACGAGGTGCCACATGGGGATCGGGTTTTCGATGCACAGCTGTGCCGCCAGGTGCTGGAAATGCTGGAAACGGTTACCGAAGACGCAGGCACGGCACCCCTTGCCCGGGTGCCTGGGTATCGGGTAGCCGGCAAGACGGGAACGTCCCGCAAAGTGGGCTCGGGCGGTTATGACGACGAGCGGCACGTTGCCTTGTTTGCGGGAATCGCTCCTGTGACCGATCCCCGCTTGGTAATGGTAGTCGTTATCAACGAGCCTGGCGGCGAAGCCAAAGGCGGTGGCACCGTAGCGGCGCCGGTTTTCGGTCGGGTTGCTGGACGGGCATTGCGCTTGCTCGGTGTTAAGCCGGACAAAGTGAGCGCTATATGAGCCTGGCTCTGCATCAACTGCTGGACGAGCAGCCGGGTCATCTTCCAGATATCAGGCCCCGGCAACTGTCGGAAGACTCCCGGCGCATCGAACCAGGAGATCTGTTCCTGGCGGTCCAGGGGCAGTCGGGGGACGGCCATGAATTTGCCGCAGCTGCGGCGCAGCGGGGCGCCGTGGCTGTACTCGCGGAACGGCAGATCCCGGGTCTTTCGGTGCCGGTCGTCGTCGTTCCGGATCTTCGCTCGAGACGGGGCTCGCTGGCGGCTCGGTTCTACGGAAATCCCAGCGAGGACCTCTACTGTGTCGGTGTGACCGGGACCAACGGCAAGACCTCCATTGCCCACTACCTTGCCGATCTGGCTTGCCGTACGGGTCGACCGGCCGGTTATATGGGCACCATCGGCTGGGGAAGGCCCGGGGCGCTGCAACCCGCCCGGCTCACTACGGAAGATCCGGTTACGGTTCAGAGAAATCTGGCTGCGCTTCGCGACCAGGGCCTTCAATGGGCCGTGCTCGAGGTCTCTTCGCATGCGCTTGCTCAGGGGCGGGTGGATGCCGTGCGTTTCGATGCCGCGGTTTTTTCCAATCTGTCCCGGGATCATCTGGACTATCACGACAGCGCCGAAAATTATGGTAAAGCGAAGGCCAGGCTCTTTCACTGGCCCGGCCTGAAGTCGGCGGTCATTAACGTTGACGATGATTTCGGCCGCGCGCTGTGCGCCGACCTATCCCCGTCGGTCACCCTGCTGCGCTATGGCCTTGGTGGCCCTGATGTTGGCTGGACGGAACTTCAGTTCTCGGCAGCCGGCGTCAGCGGAACCTGGCGAACCCGCTGGGGTGATCACCCCATGTCGATGCCACTGCATGCCGAGTTCTCTGTGGCGAACGTGGCCGCCGTCCTCGGGGTGCTCTGTCATGCCGGTGTATCCCTGGCGACCTTTGCCAATGCCGCCAAGACGCTGGGGGCGGTGCCAGGACGCATGGAATACTACCGTGCGCCAGGCAAGCCGCATGTCGTGGTGGATTTCGCCCACACGCCGGACGCGCTGGACAAGGTGCTCGCTGCTCTGCGCGCCGAGTCGATGGGGCGGCTGATCTGTGTGTTCGGTTGTGGTGGCGATCGAGATCCGGGCAAGCGACCGCTCATGGCGCAGGCCGCGGAGCGCCATGCCGATGTGCTCTGGCTTACCAGTGACAATCCGCGGTCTGAGGCGCCGGATCGCATCATCACCGATATGGTGGCGGGACTGTCGGGCTGTGCCAGGGTTCACCAGTGCGCGGACCGTGCCGAAGCGATTAAGCGTGCAATCCGGGACGCGGTCGCTGGAGATACGGTTGTCGTGGCAGGAAAAGGCCACGAAGATTATCAGGAAATTTCCGGCAAGCGCGTGCCTTTCAGCGATCGTTCTCTGGTTGCGGAACTCCTTGGCGGGTCGGCCTGATGTTGCTCTGGCTCACCGAATATCTTTCGCAGTTCATCAGCGGGTTTGCAGTCTTTGAGTACCTTACCTTTCGTACGATGGTGAGCGTTGTGACCGCGCTGGCGGCGTCTCTGCTGATCGGTCCCATAGTGATTGAGCGCCTCACCCACTATCAGATTGGACAGACCGTCCGTGACGACGGCCCGCAATCCCATCTGGCCAAGGCGGGCACGCCGACCATGGGCGGCGCCCTCATTCTCATAGTTATGCTCATCACCACCTTGCTATGGGGCGACCTCGGCAATCGTTACGTATGGACGGTGTTGCTGGTTACGCTCGCCTTCGGCGTTATCGGCTGGTTTGACGACTATCTGAAGCTGTCCCAGCGCAACAGTCGTGGGCTCATCGCACGCTGGAAGTATTTCTGGCAGTCACTGGTAGCTATCGTTGCCGCCGGTTTTCTATATTCCAGCGCGGAAGCCCCTGCAGAGACGGAACTCATCGTTCCCTTTTTCAAGGAGGTGGCCATCCCGATGGGCATCGGGTATGTGGTGCTGGCCTATTTCGTCATCGTGGGTACCAGCAACGCGGTGAACCTCACAGACGGGCTCGACGGGCTGGCGATCATGCCTACCGTGATGGTGGGTGCTGCGCTGGGTCTCATCGCCTACCTGGTTGGTAATGTCGAGTTCTCCGGATATCTACAGATTCCTTACATCGCCGACGCTGGAGAGCTTGCCATTTTCTGCGGTTCGCTCATCGGCGCGGGGCTCGGATTTCTGTGGTTCAACACCTATCCGGCTCAGGTGTTCATGGGGGACGTGGGCGCGCTGGCCCTGGGTGCCGCGCTTGGTGTGGTGGCGATTATCGTCCGCCATGAAATCGTCCTGTTCATCATGGGTGGCCTGTTCGTCCTGGAGGCGGTTTCGGTGATTCTCCAGGTCGCGTCCTTTCGACTCACAGGTCGGCGGATATTCCGTATGGCGCCTATTCATCACCATTTTGAGCTCAAGGGCTGGCCGGAACCTCGGGTGATCGTCAGATTCTGGATCATCACCCTGGTACTCGTGCTGATCGGCCTTTCGACTTTGAAGTTGAGGTAGCGGGTGGTGAACCGGGTCATCGTCGGTTCTGGTATCACTGGGCGCTCATGTCTGCGGTATCTGGACGCCCGTAAGGCCCCCGGAGACCGATTGACCGTTCTGGATACCCGGCCCTCACCGGCAGACTCTTTGGCTCTGGCTGATGCCTTCCCCGGGGTGGAGTTCGCCTTTGGCGTATCCCAATGGGATTTTTCCGGCGTGCACAGCGTGGTGGTAAGCCCCGGCGTCGCTTTGAACCATTGCCTGGTAAGACAGGCTGTCGCCGGAGGCGCAGAGCTTTGCAGCGATATCGATCTGTTCTGCGACGCGGCTCAGGCGCCTATCTATGCGATTACCGGCACCAACGGCAAGAGTACGGTCACCGCGCTGGCAGGGCACTTACTTTCCTGCCTTGGGCATTCGCCCGGCGTGGGCGGAAATCTCGGCGAGCCAGCCCTGGATCTTCTTTCTGCCGACCGCGACTGTTATGTGGTCGAGCTGTCGAGCTTTCAGCTGGAACGCATGGCGGCGCACGAATTCGCGGCAGCGACGATTCTCAACGTCACTGAAGATCATCTGGACAGGCACGGGTCGATGGCCGGTTATACCGCCAGCAAACACCGGGTTTACAGGCGTGTGGGGCGCGCTGTGGCCAACCGGCAGGACGAGGCCACCCTGCCGCAAACCAAAGTTGCGCAGTTGGTGACCTTTGGCGACGATGCGCCG
>Ga0316194_10002575_pt1 | contig 12686 bp, 10 predicted proteins | sample CroRivsedime1_MG_FD_204936 | JGI IMG/M metagenome (GOLD analysis project Ga0316194, IMG submission 204936) | Coastal sediment microbial communities from Maine, United States - Cross River sediment 1 | ecosystem: Environmental > Aquatic > Marine > Coastal > Sediment | place: USA: Maine...
CTTGCAACTATCTATTTTCACATGAAATTGAGATACGGCATAGAGGTATCACAAAAATGATGCCCATTGATTTTTTATGACAACTTGCCATAAAATCATTTTTTTTCATACCAAATTGTTGTGATATATTCAATTCTGGGTGGGTAGGCGATTATGTGATATCCATTCCTTATCGTGAAATGTGAAGATGTCAGATTTGGTCAAACCTACAATTTGATAGCTGCAAGAATAAATCTTTATCAATGCAAAATAAGTGTTTTCAATTAAAGCTCCCCGACCCCTCAATTATTTAAGGCGTAATAACGCTCCGCATTTATCCTGTAGCGCAACATCGAGGCGTGGTTTACAGCGGGTCAACGCCTGGCCGACTTCATTGACGGCTTTTTGGGGTGTGTTGTTTGTTTCACTGAGATGAGCCAACATGACATGTTTTAGACCGTCATGTTGGATTTCATTTAAGAGGTTTTTTGATTCCGTGTTGGACAGGTGGCCGATTCTGCTTTTTACACGTTGCTTGACGGGCCACGGATAGGGTCCATTGATCAGCATCTTTTCATCGTGGTTGGCCTCAAGGATCAATAGGGTGCACCTTTTCAGATGCTCTTTGACCATGGAGGTTGCAATGCCAAGATCGGTGGCAATTCCGATTTTTGTTCCGTTCTGACTGACCGTAAACCCGCATGCATCTTTGGCATCATGGGATATGGAAAAGGGATGGATGGACAGGTCATTGATGGTGAACATTGATCCACACTCAAAATTTTTAGAATCGTAGAGGTTTCCGAGCTGGGAGACGGCGGCTTTTCGTGTTTTTGAGTTGATATAGACCGGGAGCTTGTAACGGCGCGAAAGAACACCGACTCCCTGGATGTGGTCGGAATGCTCATGAGATACTAGGATTCCGTCAAGACTTTTCGGGTCAAGCCCTCTTGATTTCAGCCGGCGTTCGATTTCGATTCCGGAAAGGCCGGCATCAATCAGCAATGACGTATCGCCGCTGGAAAGAAAAGTGGCATTCCCCTTGCTCCCGCTGGCCAGAATACATACCGCAAGATTGTAATCGGGCTTAACTATAAACTGTTCTGAAGCAAGATTATCTTTCATCTTAACGCCCTGTATGTCCGAATCCACCGCTGTTCCTGCCGGTTTCATCGAGTTGCTCCACAACTTTCAGTTTCGCCTGATAGACCCGTTTAATGACCATCTGTGCAATCCTGTCACCGCGTTTAACCGTATATTTTTTTCCCCCAAGATTTATAAGCCCAATTTTTACTTCTCCCCGATAATCGGCATCGATGGTTCCCGGGGAATTAATAATTCCTATACCATGATTTACGGCCAACCCGCTTCGGGGACGAATTTGTATTTCAAATCCTTCGGGAATGGCCACGGCAAAACCGGTAGGTATCAGCGCAACGACACCTTTTTCCAGTACAAGGTCTTTTTCAATGGCGGCACATATGTCCATCCCGGCAGCCTTGGGTGTCATATAACGGGGCAGGGGGACATTTGCATCCGACTCTGGTCGTAGACGTAGAAATTTTATCAATGGGGGAAGGTCCATAAGTTACTGAGGCAAAATATCATCAAATACATGTTTATCGGTGACAGGCCCTAACAGGGTCAGTGCAAAACGATTGTTTTGAAAAAGGCTTTCAGCAAGTTCTATAATGTCATCTTCGGTGACGGCTTCAAGGTTGTTTATAATTTCTTCCAAGGGGATGTAACGTCCGAAGTGCGTCTCATTTTGTGCCACTCGAACCATCTGATTGTCATTACTTTCCGAGGCAAGCATAAGGTTGCCTTTTGTAAATTCTTTGGCATAACGCAGTTCGTTTGAATCGACTCGCATTTCTCTGATTTTGGAGATTTCTTTTAGAATGAGTTGTATGGATTTTTGCATATTTTCATGAGATACGCCTGCATAGGCGCCAAACATCCCTGTATCGACAAAGGATGACGCATAGGAGTAAACCGAGTAGGCAAGCCCTCTTTTTTCACGGACTTCCTGAAACAGCCTTGAACTCATGTTGCCTCCCAAAATGGTATTCATCAGTGAAAATGTGTATCGTCGCGGGTCGGTTATTGACATTCCTTTGGTTCCCAAACAGATATGAACTTGCCCTAAATCTTTGTGGTGAATGTCCACCTTGCAGTGTTCATCAGGTGTAATTCTCTCAGAAAAATCATTGCTCGGTTGAATCGATTCGAATACCGGGCCGGCAATATCCATGAAGTGGTTGTGTTCCAGGTTGCCTGCTGCTGAAACAACAATGCGTTCAGGCTGATAAAAGCGATGGAAGAACTTTTTAATGGCGTCTGAATTAAAACTTTTTATGTTTTCACGACTGCCGAGAACAGAGCGACCCAGAGAACTTTTACCCCAGAAATTCATTCCTGAAAGGATGTGAATATATTCATCCGGGTTGTCTTCCGCCATTCCGATTTCCTGGAGAATCACCGCACGTTCATTTTCGATTTCTTTATCATCAAACACAGAGTTTAAGAAGACATCCGATAGAATATCGACCATGGTGTCCAGGTGGGTGTCCATCACTTTTGCATGGTAGCATGTATTTTCAGTACTTGTAAAAGCGTTTGTATGTCCGCCGATGGCATCGAATTCCTTGGCGATCTGAAAGGCCGTTCTTTTTTCAGTTCCTTTAAAGATCATGTGTTCAATAAAATGGGAGAGACCGCTTTCAGAAAGAGATTCGTCACGGGCGCCGACATTGACCCATACCCCCATGGATACGGAACGAAGATGCGGCATTTTTCTGGTGATAACCTTGATGCCGTTTGCAAGGATGGTTTTGTTTACGCTATGGTCCATTTTTTTTGTTTATCCTTCTTCCTCCAGCGCCGCTTTGTAACTCAAGCGAATTTTACCATCTCTGCTAATTTCAAGGACTTTGACTTTAATCTGATCTCCTTCCTTAACGACATCCGTCACCTTATTTACACGGTGTGCGGCAAGTTGTGAAATATGCACAAGACCGTCTACGTTGGGAAGTATTTGGACAAAGGCGCCGAAGTCCATGATCTTTACGACGGTTCCTTCGTAAATTTTGCCGACTTCAGGTTCAACGATAATTTCTTTGACCATATTTAAAGCAGCGTCACCTTCTTCTTTGGAGACAGCAGCGATTTTGACGATACCCAAATCATCTATTTCGATTCTTGTGTTGGTCTCAGCTTGAATCGCTCTGATGACTTTACCACCTGGACCGATGATTTCACGGATTTTATCCGGATTAATCTTGAGGGTGATTATTTTGGGCGCATAAGGGGAGATTTGCTTGCGAGGTTCCTTAATGGCCTCTATCATTTTTTCAAGGATAAAAAGCCGGCCGACACGGGCCTGCTCCAGTGCCTTTTCCATGATATCCCTGGAAAGTTCATGAATCTTGATATCCATTTGAAGCGCGGTGATGCCGTCCTTTGTCCCGGCAACTTTGAAGTCCATGTCGCCTGTATGATCCTCATCCCCGAGTATATCGGAAAGGATCACGACATCGTCTTCTTCCTTTACAAGTCCCATAGCAATACCTGAAACCGGGGCTTTAATGGGAACACCGCCGTCCATAAGTGCCAGGATGCCCGAACACACGGTGCCCATGGATGAAGAGCCGTTGGATTCCAAAACCTCCGAGACAATCCGGATGGTATAATCGAATTCTTCCTTAGAAGGTAGAACTTTCTCAATGGCTCTTGTTGACAGTCCGCCATGGCCAATATCTCTCCGGCTCGGTCCACCCATACGTCTGACTTCTCCCACCGAATAGGGTGGGAAATTGTAATGGAGCATAAAGGGTCTCTGTTCTTCTCCGATCAATGTTTCCACCCGCTGCTCGTCCTGACCCGATCCAAGGGTCATCACGCCGAGCACCTGGGTTTCTCCCCGTGTAAAGAGGGCGCTGCCGTGAGGTCTGGGCAATACGTCAATGTCGCAAGTAATGGTCCTTATTTCATCAAATTTTCTGTTGTCGATACGGCGTCTTTCTTTGAGGATGATGTTTCGGCTAATTTTTTTCAGTGTGTCATTAAATATGCCGTTTACTTCGCCCTTTTGGTCTGCGTAGGCTTCTCCCAGTTCTTCGAATAACTCCGATTTTAAATTGCGAAAGGCAGCAGTGCGGTTATTTTTTTCGAGTATCGCCAGGGCGTCATATATCTTTGAAGATATTTTGGATTCAATGGTTTCAGCAAGCGCCTCATCTCTTTGGGGCGGTATGAAGATTCGTTTTGGTACACCGTTGATTTCTTTAAGTTTCAGCTGCATATCTATAATCGGTTGCATGGACTTATGGCCGAAAAAAATGGCTTCCAGCATATCCGATTCACTGACAATATTGCCGCTTCCTTCTACCATCACAACACCGGTTTTTGATCCGGCGACAATAATGTTGATGTCAGAATTCTCATATTCGTCGACGGTCGGATTGATTATAAATTGACCGTCTATTCGTCCCACACGGACACATGCAATGGGCCCTTCAAATGGAATATCTGATATTTCAAGGGCAGCAGATGCCCCAATCATTGCAAGCGTGTCGGGGTCGTTTTCCTTGTCCATGGACAGCACTGTTGCAATAACTTGAGTTTCAAATCGATATCCTTTGGGAAAGAGTGGTCGAATGGGGCGATCGATAATTCGGGCTGTCAGGGTTTCCTTTTCGCTGGGTCTGCCGATTTCACGCCTGAAATAATTCCCGGGTATTCGGCCCGCTGCATAACCCTTTTCCTGATACTCAACGGTCAACGGCAAAAAATCAATCGGCCGTATTTCATGAGATGATACAGCAGCCACAAGTACGATGGTGTCCCCATATTGAACCACAACTGAACCGGAGGCCTGTTTGGCATGTTTGCCGCTTTCGATACTCAGAGTTTTTCCTCTGATTTCTGTTTTTAATAAAGTTTCCATATCTGTCTCCTAATCTGTCTCCTAAAAGCCAAGCAGCTTCAAAACCGTGTTTGTACCCCAACTTGAAGATCTTTTTTCGTGGGAATAAAAAACATCAAAATGTATCGCACGGATTTCTCATGGGTTCGATGGGTCCAATTGAAAGGCCTCGTATATTTCTTCGTTAAAATTGATGTTCGTTCAATTGCTGATGGCAAAATTGATAAAACTTGTGACCTAATGAAAGTAAAGTTTTTGATGTTATCCTATACTCGATCGAACAATACGGGCATCCACCAATCCGGAGACGGTGTTATTTATTTTCGAACAAGCCCCCCAATCATAAGTGTCATCTATCTTCGCAGGCCTAAGGTGTCGATGATTGTGCGATATCGTTTTACATCTTTGTTTTTAACGTAATTTAAAAGCCTGCGCCGTCTGCCCACAAGGATCAAAAGGCCTCTTCTTGAATGATGATCCTTTTTATGAATTTTTAAGTGCTCGGTTAAATAAGAAATACGGTGCGTTAAAAGGCCAACCTGTACTTCGGGAGAGCCGGTATCACTTTCATGAACTTTAAACTGTTCAATCAATTTCTGTTTGTCGTTTGATGTCAAGACCAATTTTTTTTGCCTCCTTTTATTAAAATATGCGTTATGACGAATTCATATGTTGAACACACAACAATAGTCATACCTGTTCTTGTCTTTGGTGTACTTTAGTACCGCCACAAGATCCTTGTCGGTATCGACGATTTTGATAAATCCTTCAAAAGCGTTTATTGTTTCAAACATAAAATCGTTTTTTGTTATGATATGACCATGCATTATTTTTTTAACCAAAACTTTGTCAGCAATATGTTCCGGAATATCCTTTAAGGCATTTGACATGCTGATGATTCGGTCGGATGATTTTTTAGAAAAAGTCAGATCTTCCAGTTCTTCTAATGTTACAGCATCCGCCATTGTAAATCCACTGCTTTCAATGCGCCTGAGTTCTTTAAGATGACCACCGCATCCTAAGGATGCGCCAATGTCTGCGCACAGCGTTCTAATATATGTTCCGGCAGAACAAAAGACCTCAAAACGTATTGTCGGCAGATGAATCTCAAGTATCTTAAGGGTTATTATGGAAACTTGTCTTGCCGGTTTCTGTACAGGTTTCTTGCTGCGTGCAAGTTTGTAAAGGGGAACCCCCTTATGTTTTAGGGCCGAATAAACGGGCGGCAACTGATTTATCGTTCCTTCAAACCTTCTAAATGTAGATTGTATTGTTTTTTTAGAAAATTTTACAGTATTACATATGTCCGTAACGGTCCCGGTTGAATCTTGTGTATCTGTTTCAACGCCAAGGTGAAGAACAGCCTCGTATTTTTTTTTCCCGTGCAGAAAAAATCTGGAAAGCTTTGTCGCGCGATTGATACAACATACAAGTACACCTGTTGCAAAGGGATCCAGTGTACCGGTGTGCCCTGCTTTTCTTGCTTTCAGCAATTCCTTAACCCGGGCCACCACTTTGGCGGAGGTTATACCCGGGGGTTTATCAACAACGATAATCCCGCTTAATTCTTGCCGTTCAAAATTTGGCATGTAATATTCAGGTTTTGAGTCATACCCTAATTGGTCGCAAACAAAATTGGAAAATCTTTTTAGGGTTATATTTTATCAGCTATACTATAAATTCTTGATTTTATGTTAGAAAGTGTCGATTCGATACTAAATCCGGCAGCACTGGAGTGACCGCCACCACCAAACAAGGATGCGATGGCGGCAACGTCAACCGTCCCATCGGAACGGAGACTGACATGAAACCGGTTCGGCGTTCTTAATTTTTCTTTACCGTTACGGTGCTCCTGTATCAGCGCTGCGACTTCAACATCCTCAATACCTTTTGCGTAATTAATAAGGCCGTCAACATCCTCGGGCTGTGTATGTGTTTCATCAAACATCTCTTTGGTCAGTGTCATTATTGACAGTTTACCGTTTTTGGACAGTTCAATAGAGTCAAGGGCAAGATTCAGAAGTTTTATGCGACTCAGAGAATATGTGCCGTATACATGCTGGGCAATATTGTGAGGATCGACGCCAATTTCCACCATTTCCTGACAAATGGAAAAGGCTGCTCTGTTGGTATTTGAAAAGCGAAATGAACCTGTATCTGCTAAAATTCCGGTATATATTGAAGTGGCGATGGGTTTATTAAAGGGAAGTCCCATCTGTTTTATCAGCCGGTATACGATTTCGGCGGTGGCACATGCGGATGTGTCTATCAGTTGAAGATGACCAAAAAGCGTATTTGTAATATGATGGTCGATGTTCACAATTACCGGTATCTGTTGCACGGTCGAGACAGCCTTCCCAATCCGGCTCAAATCGCCACAATCAAGAATAACGGCCATATCATAATTTAAACCGCCAATTTTCTTCACGACACGATGAACTGCCGGAAGAAAGCGATATACCGCCGGAATGGGACTTTCACAATATAAGGTTATTTTTTTATTCAATGCCTCTAAAGACAGCCCCAGTGCGATCAGAGATCCGATTGCATCGCCGTCAGGGTGTGTATGAGTAGCAACTAAAATTTTGTTACTATTATTAAATTGTTGTATTATTGAATTCATCTTCTGATTTTACAGTCTTAATAATTTTATCAATGTGTGATCCGTAATCAAACGAGTCATCGTAAAAAAATCTAAGCTCCGGCATATAACGTAATCCCAACTGGGCGGCGAGTGTACGCTTTACATATCCTATCGCGCTCTTAAATCCTTCAATAGCCTCTTTTATACTTTCTTTACCACCGGATGTAACAAAATACACTCGTGCAAATTTTAAATCCCGTGACATCTTTACGCCCGTAATTGTAGCAGCTTCAAGACGGGGATCTTTAATTTTTTTAAGAAGTATATCCGACAACGCTTTCTGTATTTGACCGCTGACCCTGTCAGATCGTACAAACGGTTTCATATATTGATAATCTCCATTTCGCTGCCGATGATCTCAGCCAGATTCAGCTCGTCAACCAGATTGAAAATTTTGTCTATCTTGGAATTTATCACAGCTCGATTATTTCCAACCAAGGCAAATCCTATCATTGCGCGTTGGTATATATCGTTTGATCCTATTTCTGCAACCGAGACATTGAAATTGTTGCGCATCTGGCCGATGATCGATTTGACAATTTTTCTTTTGGCTTTCAAAGAATGACAATCATGCAGCCTGAATGTAACAATTCCTAAGCCGGTAACCATGATACTCTCACTTGACTAAAAAACACTCAGTTTAAGTTTAAAATATATTGCCATAAAATGTTCAAAGTTTACAAATTAAAAATTGACATCTTCGCAAATCCCGCTTCAGCGGGACTGCGTTGCGCCGCATTCCTCTATTCAAGTTCAGGTTTGATTTCTTCCACATAGTAGCATTCAATGATATCGCCGAGTTTGACATCATTATAATTTTTGATGCCAATTCCGCATTCATAACCGCTTTGGACCTCTTTGACATCGTCTTTGAAATGACGAAGAGAAGAAATCTTGCCCTCATAGGTCACAACCCAATCTCTAAGGATGCGTCCGAACTGTCCTCGTTCCATTTTGCCTTCGGTTACATAACAGCCCGCTATGGCACCGACTTTAGGGACATAAAACACGTCTCTCACTTCAGCTCTGCCAAGAGTCCGCTCTTCAAAAGTAGATGACATCATACCGACGATAGCATTTTTGACGTCTTTGATCACATTGTAAATAATATTATAGAAACGTATGTCGACATTTTCTTCATGGGCAAGCATTTGTATTTTAGAGCTGGGACGTACATTAAAGCCTAAAATGATTGCATTCGACACGGCAGCAAGAGAGATATCCGATTCATTCAAGGCCCCCGTTGCCGAATGGATGACACTGATCCTGACCTCCTCATTGGAAAGCTTGGTCAAAGCATCTGTGAGGGCTTCGATGGAACCATGCACATCGGCCTTTATAATGAGGTTCAGATCTTTAACTTCATTTTCCTGCATTTTTTCATAAAGTTTTTCAAGGCTTAACCTGCTGGTTTTAGCAAGTTCTTTTGACCGCTGTTTCTGAGTTCGATGCGAGCTGACCTGTTTAGCATCCTTCTCGTCCGCTAATGCAATCATTTCATCTCCTGCATTGGGCACACCGGAAAGACCGATGATTTCCACCGGGGTTGAGGGAGCTGCAAATGTTACATTTCGTCCCCTGTCGTTCAGTAATGCACGAACTTTACCATAGTGGACACCGCAGACCACTGGATCGTGAATTTTAAGGGTTCCTTCATTAACCAGGATCGTTGCCACAGGGCCTCTACCCGAATCCAGCTTGGCCTCAACGACGTGTCCTGCGGCTAATTTGTCCGGATTGGCTTTAAGTTCCAGCAGTTCAGCCTGCAAAAGGACCATTTCAAGCAAATCATCTATTCCTTGATTCTCTTTTGCAGAGACCTGTACAAAGATGGTATCGCCACCCCAGTCTTCAGACACAATTCCTACATCGGCAAGCTCTCGCTGAACGCGATCAGGGGCTGCATCCGGCTTGTCCATTTTGTTAATTGCTACGATAATAGGAACTTCTGCGGCCTTGGAGTGGTTTATCGCCTCGATGGTTTGAGGCATAACACCGTCATCAGCGGCAACGACAAGAATAACCAAATCGGTAATTTTAGCACCACGGGAACGCATTTCGGTAAAGGCTTCATGGCCCGGAGTATCCAAAAAGACGATTTGTCCTTTATTCGTTGTTACATTATAGGCGCCAATGTGTTGTGTAATACCCCCTGCTTCATTTTCCGTAACTTTGGTTTTCCTTATCACATCAAGAAGTGATGTTTTCCCATGATCGACATGCCCCATTATGGTTACCACCGGGGGTCTTGAAAGGAGTGTGTCCGGATCATCCTCTTGTACCTTTAAGACAGTCTCCTCCTCAAAGGAGGCTCTTTCAAGTTCATATTCAAATTCTGCGGCAACGAGAACGGCGGTATCAAAGTCTATCACTTGATTCACCGTTGCCATGACACCCAAGTCCATTAATTTCTTTATCATTTCACTGGCCTTTATCCCCATTCGTTTTGCCAGATCAGACAGGGCTATGGCGTCATCGATTTTTATTCTGCGTTTAATGGCTTTGGGTACGGTAATCAACGGCTTTTGTTTAGATATCGACGCTTTACCTTTAGCTGCCTTTCGTCCCTTTCGGGCTCGACGACCTTTGCCATAAAGATCCGCTCCCTCAACAACTTCCTTTTTCCGAAAGGAAATTTTCTTTTTGAAGAACTTTCTGTCCGTCACCCCTTCATCAGGTTTTTTCACCCATTTTTTCTTCTCTTTCTTCTTTTCTTTTGTAGGCTCATCTTTCGGAATCGCTTTGCTTTTTGGTTTGGTTGTAGGTTTCGCTTCGAATTTGGAAACAAGGTCTTTTTCGATCTCGGGCTCTTTTTTCTTGGGAGGAGGTGTTACGGGCAGTTTTATTATCTTTGCCGGCGTATCTTTTTTACGTTTTCTGGTTACTTTTTTGGGTTTTAATTTCTTTAGAGCAGCGGGTTTTTCAAGTTTTTTCACGACCGGTTTTTCGGTTTCAGGTTCTTCTTTGACAACTCCGGATTTTGCAATAATTTCATCAGGAGCTTCGACTTTTTTAACACTTTCTTTTTCTATACCTGCTGTTTCTTCAGCCACTATTTCAGGAACCTCTTTCTTTTCAGGGGGCAGTTCTTTGTCTTCAAGAATTTTTTCAGATGTTTGATCCTTAACTTCTATTTTTTCGGGACGCAATTCCGGTTCAGCACTTGTTTCAATTTTAACCGGTTTCTGACGGACACGTTTTTTACGCCTTCTTATCAGTGTTGGCTTTATACGCGTTTCCTCAATTTCTTTTGCTGGCGAACCAAGGATCTTTTCTTTAATACGGGTTGAAGTTTCATCATCCAGAGAACTCATATGGCTTTTTACGTCAATATCCATATTCCGTATTTTCTCAAGAAGCATTTTATTGGTCATGTTAAGATCCCTGGCAAGTTCATATATTCTGATCTTTGCCATCCAATCCCCCCTAAAGTTGTTTATCTGTAGCCTGTTGTATGTGTTGGTGTTCTATTTTCTGACATTAATTGGGTTTTCATCTTCAAACAGAGTTTTTTTTCTTTCGATTTATTTGTCCGGATGATTATTTTGCTACTCAGCAGAATCTGCTTCTTTATCGCCCGATAATATCGTTTGTTTGGACACATCCTCATCGCTGCCGGTTTGGTCTTCAGAGGCTTTAGGAGAATCCGATACATCTGAAATCTCATGGTCCTCATCGCTGCCGGTTTGGTCTTCAGAGGCTTTGGGAGAATCCGATACATCTAAAATCTCATGGTCCTCATCGCTGCCGGTTTGGTCTTCAGAGGCTTTGGGAGAATCCGATACATCTGAAATCTCATGGTCCTCATCGCTACCGGTTTGGTTTTCAGAGGCTTTAAAAGAATCCGATACATCTGAAATTTCACTGTGCTCATCTTCTTTTTCCGGTATAGCTTCTTTGGATGTTTCATCGGCTTGATCCTTGCTTAATATATACTCCTTTCCAGCCTCAATAAGTTGGATGGCTTTTTCTTCAGTAATATCTCTTATTTGAGTTAGATCTTCTACAGAGGCTTCGCTAAGTTCATATGCAGAAAAAAAGCCTTTTTCATACAATGCATCCGCCAGACTGATCCCAAGATCCGGCAGTGACACAAGAGAATCATATCCGTCCTGCATGGCTTCGCTATATCGTGTTTCACTGATGACATCGAGGTGCCATTTGGTCAACTTTGAAGCCAGCCGTACATTCTGTCCTTTTTTCCCGATGGCTATTGAAAGAAATTCATCAGGAACGATGACTTCCATGGAACGATCCTCTTCGTCTATGATAACTCTTGAAATTTCCGCAGGTGAAAGTGCATTGCACACAAATCTTGCAGGATCAATATGATATGGAATAATATCTATTTTTTCACCTCTGAGTTCCTGTACAACGTTTTGTACACGGCTGCCTTTCATTCCGACGCAAGCGCCAACGGGATCTATATCAGAATCGTTTGAAGTTACTGCAAATTTTGCCCGTATGCCGGGTTCACGTGTGGCTCCGATAATGGTGACGATTCCCTCGTTTATTTCCGGCACCTCTGTTTTAAAAAGGGCGATTAAAAAGTCAGGATGCGTTCTGGAAAGAACAATTTGCGGACCTCGCGTGTCGTAAAGGACATCAATAATGTATGCTCTCATGCGATCGCCACGACGGTAGGATTCCCTTGGGATCTGTTCTCGAGTCGGAAGGATTCCTTCTGTATGTCCAAGATTAACAATAATATCGTTTCGATCAAAACGCTGAACGATTCCGTTGATGATTTCACCCTTTCGATCAATAAAGTTGGAATAGACGGCATCTCTTTCAGCATCTTTCATTTTCTGTATAATGACCTGCTTGGCAGACTGAGCAGCAATGCGCCCGAAGGTGGAAGTGTCCATTTTTGTCCCGAGGCTATCGCCGACTTCACATTCCGGATCCAGCTTTCGTCCCTCTTCCATGCTGATTTGCAGGTCAGGTTCTGTAACGACTTCGGCAACATCTTTAAACTGGAAGACCTCTATTTCGCCGGTCGATTCATTGTATTGAACTTCAATATCGACGCTGCTCCCAAATTTTTTCCTCGCAGCAGATTCTAAAGCCTCCTCAAGAGCCTTGATTAAAATCTCACGGTCTATGCCCTTGTCTCGACTCACCTGATCGACGACG
>Ga0316194_10002578_pt1 | contig 12680 bp, 9 predicted proteins | sample CroRivsedime1_MG_FD_204936 | JGI IMG/M metagenome (GOLD analysis project Ga0316194, IMG submission 204936) | Coastal sediment microbial communities from Maine, United States - Cross River sediment 1 | ecosystem: Environmental > Aquatic > Marine > Coastal > Sediment | place: USA: Maine...
GCTCGGTCAGCCGTCGAAGTCCATCGCAGACCTGTTCACTCAGCTGGCTATCCTCATCGTCGCCAATCCAGGCTTCGAACAAGTCACCGAGGATGTAGAGCGTTTCGGCTTGGACAGCGCGTTCTCTCAGGAACTGAAGGAACATGCCGGTTATCCCGGGTCGGGACGCGTCCAGATGCAGGTCTGAAATTAAAAGCGGACTCACGGCGTTTCGATCACCTCCACCGATTCCACCACCACGTCACTGACCGGCACATCCTGATGCGGGCCATTGCTGCCCGTGGGTACCGCGGCGATGCAGTCTACGATTTTCATCCCGTCGGTTACTTTGCCGAAAACGCAGTATCCCCAACCCGCAGGGGTGGGCGCCTGATGATCGAGGAACGCGTTGTCGCTGAGGTTGACGAAAAACTGAGACGAGGCCGAGTGAGGGTCCTGGGTGCGCGCCATGGACAGTGTGCCGCGCAGGTTCTTGAGGCCGTTTTCACCCTCATTCTTTATTGGAGGGCGGGTCTCCTTTTCCTTGAGACCGGACTCCATCCCGCCGCCCTGGATAACGAATCCGGGAATCACCCGGTGGAAAATGGTTCCCTCGAAAAACCCTTGCTTCGCATACTCCAGGAAGTTGGCTGCCGTCTCAGGGGCCCGCTCATGGTCAAGTTCTACGATGATGGCACCCAGATTGGTGTTCAAGCGGATCATTCTACGCTCCAGAAGTGGGTTGTTGCTTTGCTTGTTCCGGAAAGGGTTCAGGGGCGACTCACTGTGACCTGCTCAATCACGACCGTTTCCATTGGTACGTCCTTCGGGAACGGGCCGGCAGAGCCGGTCTTGAGCTTGGCGATGGCGTCGATGACATCCATGCCTCCGGTGACCTGGCCGAACACGCAGTAGCCCCAGCCGCGGGGTGTTTCATCCGTGTGATCCAGAAATGTGTTGTCCACCACGTTGATGAAGAATTGCATGGTCGCGGAATGCGGCGCGGGCGTTCTGGCCATGGCAATGGTGCCGCGGGTGTTCTTCAGACCGTTGTTTGCCTCGTTCTGGATCGGCTCCCGCGTATCCCGTCGTTCGTAGTTCTGGTCGAATCCACCGCCCTGGACCATGAACCCTTCGATTACGCGATGAAAGATCGTCTCGTCGAATGCCCCGTCTTGGGCATATGCAACGAAATTGTCAACTGTAGCAGGGGCTTGCTCATCGAACAGGTCAAGAGTGATCACCCCCAGATTGGTCTGCATCTGCACTTGAGTACCGGCCATGACCTGGCTGCTGAACATGGATACCAAAAGTCCGATAATAACGCTGCGCATCCCGGGCGCGCTCCTCTGGTTGCCGTTTTGGGTGGACGGATAGTAGCAGGGCAGACGGAGGACTTCATCGCCATCGGACTGCCTTGATGTGCCGATTGGCCACGGCGGCATTCAAGTCGTGCGCGACGCAGGCGGCGGTTTGGTCGGCGCAATTGCGTTGACGGCGCGCTGGCGGGGCCGCTATCATTCCGCTCCCCGGTTTGGTGGGGCACCGGAGTCTGACAATTCGGGGTATGGCGCAGTCTGGTAGCGCACCTGCTTTGGGAGCAGGGGGTCGGGGGTTCGAATCCCTCTACCCCGACCAGCGCGGAGCGTTGCGGGCTCGGCACGGAAGTATGGACGGGATTTCTGCGCCCGTAGCTCATTTGGATAGAGCATCGGACTTCTAATCCGAGGGTAGCAGGTTCGAGTCCTGCCGGGCGCGCCAAATATCCGGTGGAAGTCAGTGGTGGGTGTAGCTCAGTTGGTAGAGCCCTGGTTTGTGGTACCAGTGGTCGCGGGTTCGAGTCCCGTCATCCACCCCAGTCTGACAAAATGGGCCGTTAGCTCAATTGGTAGAGCAGTTGACTCTTAATCAATTGGTTCGGGGTTCGAGTCCCTGACGGCCCACCATTTCAGACCTCACGAGGGGTTGCGGTTGCGCAGCCCCTTTTGTCGTATTTGGGGAGGTAGAACGCGCTCCTCAAGTCGGATGTACTTGGCGCCGAGCTGTTTTGAACGAGCGAAAGTGGCGGAATTGGTAGACGCGCTGGATTTAGGATTCAGTGGGCAATGCCCGTGAGAGTTCGAGTCTCTCCTTTCGCACCACCCCGTATAGGCGCTGATTTGATACACCCCGACGCGGCCCGAAGCGGTAAGCGTCGCGAGGCGAGCATAGGAAGGTAACGATGCAAGTGTCAGTTGAGGAATTGGACGGACTTGAGCGACGCATGACGGTGCAGGTGCCGGCCGAAACGATCGACACCGAAGTTCAAAAACGCCTCCGGGAACTCAGTCGGACCGCGCGCATTGATGGATTTCGCCCGGGCAAAGTGCCCATCAAGGTCATTAAGCGACGCTTCGGTGCAGCAGTGCGCGACGAAGTGGCGGGGCAAGTCGTTCAGAGAACGTTTTTTGAGGCCCTGACCCAGGAGAAGTTGCGCCCGGCCGGTGGCCCTGAAATTGATGTGAAAGCGGCGCAGGAGGGTCAGGATTGTGAATTCCTCGCGACATTTGAGGTCTACCCAGAGTTCGAGGTGACCGGTATTGAAACGCTTCAGCTCAAGCGGCCGGTTGCGGATGTGCAGGATGCCGACCTGGATCGGATGATCGAAAAGCTGCGCGGCCAGCGGATGCTTTGGAACGCGGTTGATCGGGCGGCGGGCGACGGCGACCAGATAACCATCGACTTCAAGGGTTTCGTGGGTGACGAAGCGTTCGAGGGCGGTCAGGGTGAAGATATGCCCATCGTCATCGGCAGCGGTCAATTCGTACCCGGGTTTGAGGACGAGCTGAAAGGGCTCTCCAAGGCTGCCGAAAAGAGTTTCTCCATTGGCTTTCCAGAGGCGTATCCGAACCCCGGTCTGGCTGGGCGCGAAGTGCGTTTTGAAGTAACGGTCAAAGAGGTTGCCGAGTCCGAGTTGCCCGCCCTGGACGAAGACTTCGCCAAGTCGTTCGGCGTGGAGGAAGGCGGCATTGAAAAACTGCGGTCTGATTTGCGGGAGAACATGGGTCGGGAACTTGATCAAGCCATACGGGCCCAACTCAAGCAACATGTCATGGATGGATTGCTCACGGTCAACCAGCTGGACGTGCCTAAAGTCTTGCTCGATCAGGAACTGCGCAACCTTGCAGTGCAGGCCGGTGCGCTGACGGCGGAGAACGCCCGCGATGCTGAGATCACCGATGAGCTGCGCGAGCGGTTCGGCGAATCGGCTGATCGAAGGGTTCGGCTCGGCCTGATTGTGAACGAGATTATTCGGGCCAATGAACTGGAACCCGATCAGAGTAAGATCAGTGCCCACATTGAGAGCTTGGCATCCACATACCAGGAGCCTGACGAGGTCCGGGCGTACTACCGTCAGAACGAGGAGGCACGGGACAGTGTGCGCGGGATGGTTTTGGAGGAACAGGCTGTGGAGTGGATTCTAGAGCGGGTCCAACTTGCAGACGAAGCGACGAGTTTTGATGCGATCATGAACCCTGAGGAGCACACGGGCTGATCCCCGCGCTGCGATTGCCGGAGCACTCGATGGACGTTACAGCATTGAATCTAGTCCCCATGGTGGTGGAACAGACCTCCCGGGGCGAACGGGCCTACGACATTTACTCACGCCTGCTCAAGGAGCGGGTTATCTTTCTGGTTGGCCCGGTTGAGGACTACTCCGCAAACCTGGTTGTGGCACAGCTCTTGTTTCTCGAAGCCGAGAATCCGGACAAAGACATCCACCTCTACATCAACTCCCCGGGAGGCGCCGTAACTGCCGGAATGTCGATTTACGACACCATGCAATTCATAAAACCCGATGTCAGCACATTATGCATTGGACAGGCTGCGAGCATGGGGGCGTTGCTGTTGGCCGGGGGCGCCAAAGGGAAACGCTTTTGTCTGCCGCATTCCAGAGTCATGATTCATCAACCGCTGGGCGGCTTTCAGGGGCAGGCATCCGACGTGGATATTCACGCCCGAGAGATTTTGCGCTGGCGTGAGCGATTAAACGAGGTTTTGGCTCACCATACTGGGCAACCGCTGGAGCGGATCGCCTCGGACACCGACCGGGATAATTTCATGGGTGGCGAAGACGCCGTGGAGTACGGTTTGCTGGATCAGGTTCTAAGCAACCGAGAAACGCCCGGTGGGGCCAAAGTGTGATTGTGGGCAGGCCACAGCGACATGCTGCGGTTTGGCTGCCGGCTCTCACACCTTGCCTTCGCGGGCGGGACGTTGTTGAATGTCGTTAGCCCCGAGTTGTGGCGGCTGGGGGCGTTGAGCGGGTTACTGTTTCAACTGGGACAGAGCAGATATTGAGTAAGCATCTTCAGAGGGGTCGGATATGAGCACCACTGACAGGGGTGATGACGGCAAGCTCCTGTACTGCTCGTTCTGCGGTAAGAGCCAGCACGAAGTACGAAAACTGATCGCAGGGCCAAATGTGTTCATCTGCGATGAATGCGTTGAGCTGTGCAACGACATTATTCGCGAGGAATTGGAGGACAAGGAGACGGCGAAGGGCAACGCTTTGCCTAAGCCGCATGAGATAAAGGAAGTCCTGGATTCCTACGTAATAGGTCAGAATCAGGCAAAGAAAGTCCTGTCTGTTGCGGTTTACAACCACTACAAGCGTTTGGAAGTGAGCCAGCAGAAAGGGGATGTCGAGCTGGCCAAAAGCAATATCCTGCTGATCGGGCCCACCGGTTCCGGTAAAACGCTGCTGGCGGAAACCCTGGCCCGGCTGCTCAATGTGCCATTCACCATCGCTGACGCCACTGCGCTGACGGAAGCGGGCTATGTTGGCGAAGATGTCGAGAACATCATCCAAAAACTGTTGCAGAAATGCGATTACGACGTGGACAAGGCCCAGACCGGCATTGTGTACATTGATGAAATCGACAAGATCTCACGCAAGTCCGACAATCCTTCGATTACCCGCGATGTGTCGGGTGAAGGTGTGCAGCAGGCGCTACTGAAGCTGATCGAGGGCACCATTGCGTCGGTTCCGCCGCAGGGTGGTCGCAAACACCCGCAGCAGGAGTTTCTGCAGGTGGATACCGGCAACATTCTGTTCATTTGCGGGGGCGCCTTCGCCGGACTGGAGAAGCTTATTCAAAGCCGCTCGGAAACCGGCGGTATCGGTTTTTCGGCTCAGGTCAAAGGTGAGGATGAGAGCAAGTCCGTGGGCGATCTTCTGGCGGAAGTGGAACCTGAAGACCTGATACGGTTTGGGCTGATCCCGGAGTTCGTAGGCCGGCTTCCGGTGGTGGCAACACTCCAGGAACTGGACGAGGATGCCCTGGTCCAGATTCTGACCGAGCCGAAGAATGCGATCACCAAGCAGTTCCACAAGCTGTTCGAGATGGAAGGCGTTGAGGTAGAGTTCAGAGAAGATGCCCTCAGGGCGGTCGCACGCAAAGCGATGCAGCGCAAGACCGGTGCCCGTGGCCTGAGGACCATACTAGAATCTGTTCTGCTGGATACCATGTATGACTTACCGTCCATGGAAGATGTGAGTAAGGTGGTGGTGGATGAGCCCGTGATCCTGGGTGAAAGCAATCCCTACTACGTTTACGAGAACGCAGAGTCTCGCCGCGCCGCGGCGGACTGAGGCCGTGCCAACAGCCTCTTGACGCCTTATTCAGCGGGCCCTGGCTTCAACGGCTCGGGCTCTACGCTTGATTTCCGGGCCCTTGCCCCAATATCCGCAACAGTCCCGCGGTCGCTGAGACAGCGGGTACTGTTTACCGGCACCCCGACCTGACAGGCCCAAGGCATATGACTTCCGACGAAACTTCCGACGACATCCTCGATGGTGAAGGGCGTTTGCCCGTTTTGCCGCTGCGCGACGTGGTGGTCTACCCGCACATGGTGATCCCGCTTTTTGTTGGTCGAGAGAAATCGATCAGCGCTCTCGATGCCGCGATGGAATCAGACAAGCAGATTCTGCTGGTGGCACAGCGCAGCGCGGAAATAGACGACCCTGAGGTGGATGATCTGCACGATGTGGGCACTTTGTCCAGCATCCTGCAATTGCTCAAACTGCCAGACGGCACGGTCAAGGTTCTGGTTGAGGGCGGCCAGCGCGCGCTGATTCGGGCGATTGACATCGACGGCCCACATTTCATGGGCGAGTTCAGCGTGTTCGAAGATCTTCCCCATGAGGCTGAGCGAGAACTCGAGGTGTTGATGCGGTCGCTGCTCAACATTTTCGACCAGTACGTCAAACTCAACAAAAAAGTCCCGGCGGAGGTCTTGTCCTCGTTGTCGGGGATCGATGACCCGAGTCGGTTGGCGGACATCATCGCCGCCCACATGGCGCTCAAGCTCGATGAAAAACAGCGCTTGCTTGGCATTCAGAATCCCCGCGAGCGGCTGGAACAGCTGATGAGCCTGGTTGAGGGTGAAATCGACATTCTGCAGGTGGAGAAACGGATACGCTCCCGCGTCAAGCAGCAGATGGAGAAAAGCCAGCGAGAGTACTATCTCAACGAGCAGATGAAGGCCATCCAAAAGGAACTTGGCGACCTGGAGGATGCACCCAACGAACTCGAGGAATTGGGGCGTAAGATTGAAAGCTCCGGCATGCCGAAGGATGTCCAGACCAAAGCGAGCACCGAGCTGAACAAGCTCAAAATGATGTCGCCTATGTCTGCCGAGGCCACAGTCGTTCGCAACTACCTGGACTGGTTGGTTGGCGTGCCCTGGAAAAAGCGATCAAAGGTTCGAAACGATCTCACCCGGGCGGAACATGTGCTCGACGAGGACCACCATGGCCTGGAGAAGGTCAAGGAACGCATACTCGAGTACCTGGCGGTACAGCAGCGGGTTCGCAAGCTTAAAGGGCCCATACTGTGTCTGGTGGGGCCGCCTGGAGTAGGCAAGACCTCACTGGGTCGATCCATCGCTCGGGCGACCCATCGCAAATTTACCCGCATGTCCTTGGGCGGCGTGCGGGATGAGGCCGAGATTCGCGGTCACCGTCGAACCTATATTGGCTCGTTGCCCGGCAAGATTTTGCAGAATTTGTCTAAAGTCGGTGTTCGCAATCCATTGTTTCTGCTCGATGAAATCGACAAGATGGCGATGGATTTTCGTGGTGACCCCGCGTCGGCTTTGCTCGAGGTCCTGGATCCGGAGCAGAACAATTCGTTCAACGACCACTACTTGGAAGTGGATTTCGATCTGTCCGAGGTCATGTTTGTCGCCACCGCCAACTCGCTGAATATTCCCGCCCCCCTGCTGGATCGAATGGAAGTCATTCGGTTGCCGGGTTATACCGAGGACGAAAAGACCAGCATTGCAGAGCGTTACCTCATTCCCAAGCAGATGCAAGCCAATGGGTTGAAAGAGGGCGAACTGTCGATTGTCGAGGATAGCGTGCGTGATATCGTCCGCTACTACACTCGGGAGTCAGGTGTGCGCAACCTGGAACGTGAGGTGGCTAAGATCTCGCGCAAGGTGGTCAAGGAGATTTTGCTCGACCAGGAACACAAAGAGCGCGTGGTAACGCCTGAGATTCTGGCCGATTATCTCGGCGTCCGCCGTTTTCGCTACGGACTGGCGGAGGATCAGGACCAGGTTGGCCAGGTAACCGGTCTTGCCTGGACCGAGGTGGGTGGTGAATTGCTGCGCATCGAGGCGGCGGTGGTCCGTGGAACCGGAAAAGAAATACTGACCGGCCAGCTTGGCGACGTGATGAAAGAGTCGATACAGGCTGCGCGAACCGTCGTTCGCAGTCGCGCCCGGGTTCTTGGCGTGGCCGACGACTTTCATCAAAAGCAGGACCTTCACATTCATGTTCCGGAAGGCGCAACGCCGAAGGACGGTCCCAGCGCTGGCATTGGCATGTGCACGGCACTGGTTTCGGCTTTGACCGGGATTCCGGTCAGAGCGAGTGTGGCCATGACCGGGGAAATCACATTACGCGGTGAAGTCTTGCCAATCGGGGGATTGAAAGAGAAACTGCTGGCTGCGCACCGCGGAGGCATCAAGATGGTGTTGATTCCGGAAGAGAACCGAAAGGACTTGGCGGAAATACCGGACAACATCCTGGACCGTCTGGATATCCGACCGGTTCGTTGGATTGATGAGGTCCTAGAATTGGCGCTTCAACATATGCCTGTGCCCCGAAGCGACAGCAGTGGAGAAGAGGGGGGGCTGCAGGAAAGCGAGGCCGAGACGACTGCCGAAGATGGCAAAAAGAGCGGTCGCGTCCGGGCTCACTGAGCCCGGTTGACACATGTTCCGGGCGCTTGCTATAAAGCCGTCACCGAGGGAGGAGGCGGCACAGATCGCGCCCGGCCCGGAGCTAATTTCAATTCCAGAAATACCAGAAGGCGGACGGAATGAATAAATCCGAGTTGATCGATGCAGTGGCCGAAGCGGCCGACCTACCCAAAGCAGCCGCGACACGAGCTGTTGATGCAATGGTGAGCGCCGTAACCGAGGCGCTCCAGAATGATGACCAAGTCACCCTCGTCGGCTTTGGAACGTTCTCTGTTCGATCGCGTGCAGCCCGCTCCGGGCGTGATCCGCGAACCGGGAATACCATCCAGATCAAAGCCTCAAAAGTCCCCGCATTCAAGGCTGGCAAAGCCCTCAAAGATGCTGTAAATTAGCGCCCTCGCTCGTGGGGGGTGCTTAGCTCAGCTGGTAGAGCATCGCCCTTACAAGGCGAGGGTCGGGGGTTCGATCCCCTCAGCACCCACCAGCTACCCAGCAACGGACCGGTAGTTCAGCTGGTTAGAATGCCGGCCTGTCACGCCGGAGGTCGCGGGTTCGAGTCCCGTCCGGTCCGCCAAGCTCGTAACGATAAGCATGTGCTCCGGTCCTTGGACCGGCGCATGTTTTGTTGGGAGTCTTGGATCAGGGGGTAGCAGCTCCGCGGGTATCAGAACAGTGGACCGGTAGTTCAGTTGGTTAGAATGCCGGCCTGTCACGCCGGAGGTCGCGGGTTCGAGTCCCGTCCGGTCCGCCAACTTCGTTTCGTCCGTGTCTTGCGTTATCAAATAGCGTCCTCTCAACAGGTTATGCTATTTTTCTCCTCTGCCGTCTTCATCACCTCGCCGTAACTCCCCCAAGTGGGTGAGGTGCGCGTATTTACGAGACTGACCAACCATGCTTCAAGCAATCAGAGACCGTGCCACCGGATGGATCGCATATGGAATCGTGGGGTTACTGGTGATTCCCTTTGCGTTCTGGGGAATTGATCAGTACCAAGGCGGTGGCACCGTGGTCGTTGCGGAGGTGGAGGGTTCGGATATTACACTGCCCGAATTTCAAACGGCTTTTCAGGACCAGCAGGCACGGATGCAGTCTCTGTTCGGTGGACAGTTCGACCCCGCTATGCTCGATCAAGACCGCATGCGGAGGGATGTGCTTCAGCAACTCGTAGACCAGCGGCTGATCGATGAGGTGACCCGCAAACAGGGTTATCGAGCCAGCGATGCGCAGGTTGCGGCCGCGGTTTACGCGGTGCCTGCATTCCAGTCCAACGGGCGCTTTGACCCGGAGCGGTATCGGGACACGTTAGGGCGCCAGGGTTCGTCGGTGGAGGGTTTTGAGGAGCGGGTTCGCGCCGATTTGACCGCGCAGCAGTTTCGCGACGGTGTCGTGGCTTCATTCGTACCGACGCAAGCCGATGTGGACTTGTTGCTCTCCCTGCAGGAGCAGCAACGCGCCGTGGGGTTTCTCAGGCTGGCGCTCGATCGGTACATGGATAACATCGAGGTGAGCGCGGACCAGGTGGCAGCCTGGTATGAGGCGAATCAAGAGCAGTTCGTCTCCAACGAACGGGTGCGTCTGCAATACGTACGGTTGGCGGTTGACGCGCTGGCCGGGGAGGTTTCGCTGCCGGACGGTGCGGTGGAGGCGGCATATCAGGAGCGTCGGGGCCAGTACATCCGCGAGGAAACACGTGAGGCGTCCCACGTTCTGATGCGACTCGATCTAGACGCGGATGAAGAGGCCGTTGCGGCGAGTCTTGCCCGCATCGAAGACATACAGGCACGCGTACAGAGCGGCGAACTGAGCTTCGACGAGGCTATGGAGCTGGCGGCTGTTGAGGGAGAGACGGAACTTGAGGCGGGCGATCTGGGTGAAGTGTCTCGTGGCATGCTCGGTCTCGCATTTGAAGACGCCCTGTTTGCCATGGACTCCGTTGGTTCGATTTCGGAACCGGTACGCAGCGATTTCGGTTTCCATCTGATCCGCCTGGACCAGATCAATCCTGAGCGCGGTAAGACGCTGGAGGAGGCGGCCGCGGAACTAGAGCTGGCGCTCAAAACAGAACAAGCGGACAACCTGTTCTACGAGCGCGCCGAAGATCTTGCAAATATCGCGTTTGAGGCGCCCGGCAGTCTCGAGCCAGTGGCCGATGCCTTGGGCTTGGAGTTGCGGGAGAGCGACTGGCTGGAGCGGACGGGTGGTGACGGAATGTGGGCCAATCCGAGGGTCATCGAAGCTGCATTCAGTCCGGACGTCCTGGAAGACGGCGTCAACAGTCCGGTGATAGAGGTCAGTCCCTCGGAGTTGCTGGTGGTCCGAAGCCTCGAGCATGAGCCATCCGCCACACTGCCGCTGGAGCAGGTGCGTGAGGCAGCGACCGAAGGGCTGAAGCGGGAGCAGGCCTTGGAGGGGATTGCTGAGCACAGCGCGGAGCTACTCGACCAGGCCCGATCTGGTGCTGAATTGGCCGGACTGGCGTCCGCTGAGGAGGCGGAATGGAGTTCGCCCGTACCTGTGGGCCGATCCGACACCACACTGGATGCCGCCATTCTGCGCGAGGCGTTCAGGCTTCCACGTCCTGAGGATGGCGCTGCGAGTTTCGGGTCGGTTGAGCTACCGGGCGGCGATCGGGCCGTGGTCATGGTCGCGGCCGTCATCGAGGGCAATCCCGAGGCGGTCGAAGATGAAACGCTCGATCAGGTCGTTTCTATGCTCCGCCGCCAGGGCGCTGCGGCGGAGTATGACGGCATCATGCGCGTTCTCAGGGAAAATGCCGACATCAAGCTGTTCCCCGATCGGCTCTAAGATCATGCATTGTCGCCGATCCTTGGATTGAGCGGGACCCAAACGCCAGATCGGGCAATCGACCTGGCGTTTTCTGTGTGTCTACTCCGCTCCGGTTACGGCGACCGTGTTGAAGCCGGCGTCCACATAGGTGATTTCACCGGTTATGCCCGATGCCAGGTCCGAGCACAGAAAGGCAGCGGTGTTGCCCACCTCGGTGGTCGTAATGTTTCGCCGCAGGGGTGCGACTGCTGCGAATGCGTCGAGCATTTTGCGAAAGTTGGCTATGCCTGAGGCGGCCAGCGTGCGTATCGGTCCGGCCGAGATGGCATTGACGCGGATGCCTTCAGGGCCCAGTGATTGAGCCATGTAACGTACGCTTGCTTCGAGGCTGGCTTTGGCTACACCCATGACGTTGTAGTTGGGAATCGAGCGGACCGCGCCCAGATAACTCATGGTCAGAAGGGCGCCCTGACGGCCCTTGAGCATGGGTAGCCCATATTTTGCCAGCGCCACAAAGCTGTAGGCGCTGATGTCATGTGCGACGCTGAACCCTTCCCGAGTCACACTGTCAACGTAACTCCCTCGAAGCTCATCCCCGGGCGCAAAAGCCACCGAGTGCACGATGATATCGAGCCCGTCCCAGTGCTGTCCCAATGTCTCGAACACAGCGGCAATCTCAGTGTCACTGGTGACGTCACAGGGCATGCAGAGGTGGCTGTCGAACTCCGCCGCCATCTTCTCGACCCGAGGCTTCAGCTTTTCATTCTGAAATGTGAATGCCAACTCGGCCCCTTCGCGATGCATTGCGGACGCAACGCCGTAAGCGATTGAGCGATTGCTGGCGAGGCCGACGATCAAGGCGCGCTTACCGGCGAGAAATCCCATGTGTGTGGTCCTCGATACAACGAAACGTAAACCGGACGATGCCCGGCAAACAAGACTTCCGAGGCATCATACCCAAAAGTCTGAATCGGCGGGCGACACCAACCCGAATGAGTCCCGGGCAGCGTGAAGTGCGTGAACTGAGGGTGCTAAGCTCCCCGTCGGGGCGAATTTTGCAGCCGGCATGGGGGTCAGGTCCAGACCAGCAACTTGCGGCCGGGCCGAAGCACTGCGGTAACCGATATGTCGTTCCAATCTGCCAACGACCGGTGGGAGACGCCGAATCTGCTTGCAATCGACCAAAGACTGTCACCGCGACGCACGGTATAGGTCAGCGGGCTGCTCAGTGATTCATCGTTTTGGCTGACCACCGTCACCTGAGCAACGTTCTCAGTGGGTATGATCAAGGTGCTCCCTGCGCGGATACGATCGCCGGTCAATTGATTGCTGTCCCGGATGGCGGCAACCGGCAGGCCGTAGCGTCGCGCGATATGGCTGAGGGTCTCGCCACCGGATACTTTGTGGGCCTGCCACTCCACCGGGGTCGGCGGGCCGGCTTCCGCAAGCCGCATCTCAAAGACGCCGATCACCTCGGACGGCAGCAGCAGCTGATGCGGTCCGCCCGGAGGGCTGACCCGACGCCGGAATCCCGCATTCAACTCATGCAGGTCTTCCACAGGGATTTCGGCATACTCCGCCGCCATGCTGAGTTTCATCTGGCCGCTGGTCTGAGCCACGGCGAGCACGGGACGGTTGGGAATGGACGCCAGCACGACGTT
>Ga0316194_10002580_pt1 | contig 12677 bp, 13 predicted proteins | sample CroRivsedime1_MG_FD_204936 | JGI IMG/M metagenome (GOLD analysis project Ga0316194, IMG submission 204936) | Coastal sediment microbial communities from Maine, United States - Cross River sediment 1 | ecosystem: Environmental > Aquatic > Marine > Coastal > Sediment | place: USA: Maine...
AAGCAAGGCGGAAATCCCGCTTGCCGGGTCAAAACACAGAGAAAATCCCGTTTCTCAGGGAAGCGCGGGATGAATTCAAATGAAAGATAAAAGCAGATATCGCTATGAGGATATGGATTGAAAGTGGGATCTTGGTGTGTTAGTGTCAATAGCGCTTGTGAATCATCATTGATTTTCACCAGACAAAATTCCGTCGGGAAGCGAACGAAATGGAGCAAGAGAGATTCTTATTAGCGGGAAAAAACGAATTTATGTGATTTTATCCGCGCTGCTTGCGCTTTTCCTCGGCGCTCTTGATACGTTGATAATGGGGGCGGCGATGCCAACCATTGTTTCAGATCTTGGCGGAATACAGCTTTATAGCTGGGTGTTTTCGGTGTATCTCCTTTCCCGTGCCGTGGCCCTTCCCATTTTTGGTAAACTCTGTGACCTGTTTAACAGCAAAAGACTGTATATTATATCCATCAGCATTTTTTTGGTCAGCTCTGTTTGTGCAGGGATATCTCACAGTATGGCCCAGCTGACCTTCTCTCGCGCTATTCAAGGCGTGGGTGCAGGCGGGAATTTTGCCCTGGCCTATATTGTTCTGTCGGATATTTCTCCACCGGAACGGCGGGGTAAAATGATGTCGCTGATCAGTTTTGTCTGGGGTTTATCAAGTGTTCTGGGGCCCACCTTGGGCGGATTTATTGTCAATTATTTTTCATGGCGGTGGATTTTTTATATGAACGTTCCCCTTGGAATTATCGCCCTCATCGGAATCGGTGTGTATTTAGAGGAAACCCGTGAAAAGAAAAAAGAAGCTTACATCGATTATCTGGGCACTTTAACGCTTTCAACAACCATACTGGCATTACTGACGGCCTTTTTGATGGGAGGGCGCTCGTATCCATGGACATCACCCCAAGTTCTTGGACTTTTTATTTTGACATTGTGTTCAGGAGTGATTTTTTATTCCATCGAACGCAAAGCAAAGGAACCGATTCTGCCCATTGGATTTTTCCATGTTCGAGGTTTTAATATCGCCAACAGTTCAGCATTTTTTGCAAGCATTGCCATTTTCTCACTCTCAGCATACAGTCCTCTTTTTATCCAGGGTGCTCTGGGAAAAACCCCTGCTCAATTGGGGCTGGCCATGGTTCCTTTAAGCCTGGGATGGTCAATCGGAGCATTGCTCTGCGGCCAGATCGTCCATTTACTGAAAGAGAGACCAAGTACTTTGTTGGGCGCTGTTCTGCTTTTGGCCGGGTGTGGTTTGACCCTTACATTTTCCATTTCCACATCTTTAACGGCTTTTTCCATTGTTTTGGCCATCGCAGGTCTCGGAATGGGTTTTGTATCGATTTCCACACTCCTCATCGTGCAGAACAGCCTTCCCGGGGAAGATTTGGGAATTGCTACCGCCTCTCATCAATTCAGCAGAACCCTTGGCGGGACCATTGGTATCGGTATTTCAGGGAGTTTTGTAACCGCTCGGCTTCAGACAGCCATGGACGTATTGAGGACGTCTGGAATGGATGGCAGAGTTCATGAACCCCTTTCCACCCATTTACAACAGAGCGTCGAAGGCTTATTTCTACCGGAGATACAATCCTTTCTCACGGAAACTGTTGAAAAAGCCCTTCGGGAAGCGGTTGCTGAGGGAGTTACTTTGGTTTTTTGGGTATCATTGATCACGGCATGCATGTGCCTGTTCTTCAGTTACAGATTACCGGAATGATAGGAGAGTGAAAAATTTAAAGATGAAAAAAACAACCCACCCAACACCTGGCGGTAGAAGCAGACGTCTTACGAAAGACACATTTCGCTTTGATTGCCATTCCAGGGTAACATGTTTTACCCGTTGCTGCAAAGATGCGGACATGTATCTTTATCCATATGATGTCATCCGTATGAAAAACCGGCTCGGCATTTCATCAGATCAATTCTTGGAACAGTATACGTTTCAAGCAATTAGAGACAATCCACATTTTCCGAGTCTTATGCTGAAAATGGCGGACAATGACGAGAAGTGGTGCCCGTTTTTGTCAATAAAAGGGTGTATGATATACGAAGACCGCCCATTTTCCTGCCGAGCGTATCCACTGGAGCGTGCTGTGGCAAGAACCGGTGATGAGATTGAACGAACCGTTTTGTATTTCATTGCCGAAGATTCCTACTGCAAGGGTCACGAAGAATCTCGTGAATGGACGATAAAAGAGTGGATTGAGGATCAGCAGATTCAGTTATACAATAATATGAATGATTTGTGGGTCGACATCGATACCCTGTTTCGAGCAAATCCATGGGGCCCGAAAGGGATCGACAATCCTGCTTTTAAAATGGCATTTATGGCTTGCTTTAATGTCGATGAATTTAAAAAGTTTGTTTTTGAAAGCACTTTTTTATCAAGATTTAATGTGCACCAGGATAGGGTCAGCCAACTTCGGGAATCGGATGTTGAGTTGATGAAATTCGGTTTTGACTGGATAAAGTATTTTCTGACCGGCAAAGGTCCACTCATGACGACCCCATCAAAAGATGACCCGATTTAAAAACCAGTATCGATTATGTTTTGGGATGTTGTAAGGGATATCGCCTGCCAGAAACGACGCGCACAGCACATCGTTTGGCATCAGATGTGTTGTGTTGAGCTTTTCGTTTGCCGTTTTTTAATGGGATGTCGCCCATTTCCGGATTCGGGACGCTGTTTGGCTGTCCCAATTATTTGACACCCGAAGATGAATGAAATGGGAAAAGAGATTGTTAATAAGCCCGACAACCTTCTCTACCAGATATACCTTCTCGAGAACAACGCCCTCAAGGTCATCCGGAGTTTCCACCGGCCCGGTCTCCGGCAGTTTCAGGTTTGAGATGTTGAGACTTTCCCCTTTTAGACTGAATTCCCAGGTTTGGGCACCGGCTTTATAGGACATGTGTATTTCGGTAACAGCAGCCCCCTTTGTAATCGCTAGCAGGCCTTCTTCCAGGCTGGCATTATCGCCTTTAATGGTGACGGTTTCTTTAGCGTTGTTGCGTGTGTTTTCAAGGACCAGCCGATTTCCGACAGTTAGCGATACAAGATCCGTATCGTATTTGCGCAACCGGCCCTGATCGGTTTCGATCATGAACCACAGCCAGGTGAGAAATTCGTTTCCTAAAAATTTGTAACGGCTATATGCGACAGCGATATCCAGCATCGGTTATTCCTCGGAGCGGCTTGCTCCTATGTCTCGTAAAAGATCACGTTCTTTGTCCGATAATCCGGCCATAAGGTTGGCCTCAGTATAGGGAAACAGGCGGATCAACTGAAGGTTGAAAGATTTGATGAAAAGTGTCTCTAAGGCTTCATTGGGTGCCTTTAAGTTGGAAAAAAACCACAAAGAGGCGGTATCGTACTCCCACACCAAATCATAAACATTCGGTGTTGCCGGAATCCGATGGACAAGGGTGTTGACGACATGATCTTTGATGGATTTTTTTTCATTGCCGGATAAGTAGTGCCGGCCGGTATCTGCCAGGCGTTTGGCAACGTAAAGGGCATAATGTTTCTGAATAAGCTTCGGTGGAATAGATTTCTTTTCGATCCGAAGGGCGAACACCATATTGGCACCAAAAACAAATGAATAGCCCTCAAAATCAGGCGAATACGGGGTCTCGAAGGACGTCCAGCCGACGGTGGCTTCAGGGCCGTCATCCTCGATTTTTGGAATCGCATGTTGTTTGAGGCCCTGGTAGACGGTTTCATGAAGAGATCCGTCCAGTTGACCCGTAACTTTATAGCGTGTGATAGACATGCGTGATGAAAGAAGACCCATAATATTCTCTTTTTATAATAAGATAAATATTCAGCGTAAAAGAAACTCGCAACAAGCTGTGTGAAAAATGCTATAGCGCGTTTGCTGGCCGGTTACAAGCCATAATGTTTCTACAAACCATCTCAAAAACACACCTAACGTCCAATTACAGTGTGCGAGCCTCTTCAAAATACTCATCCGCCAAAGATCGTTGGCGGACTTGTCCTTGAACGTAATCTATTTTACAAAGGTCTCAAGGTAGCGCTCAAAATACACCCATTGGGATTATGCTCCCCAAGTGAATTGAGCACATAAGGGGAAATGGTCCGATAGGTGCATATTCTTAAAGGTATCCTGGATAACCCTGCTGTTTTTTAGGGTGATTTTGCCCCTAAAGAGAATCCAGTCGATATGATCTCCGTCTGTATTTCCGGTAAATTCGTGATGGGTTCCCGTAAAGGGCTTTTTAAAAGCGTTTTTAAAATAGCCCGCATTTTCCGACGATGTATCATCATGTCCCGTGAAAATATTATAACATGGACTAAAGGGCGTGGTATTAAAATCTCCCATGAGAATAACGGGGGCATCCTCGGGAAGACGCGACAGCCGGTCAAGGATCAGATTGGCGCTTTTAACCTGAACCGAAACGTCAAAGTCCAGATGCGTATTAATACATATCACCTGTCGGTGGTCTGTTTTGAACATACCGATGGTGCATTGTCTGGGCCAGATGCTTTTCCGATAACGGCTTGGTACCGAGGGGGTTGGGCTCAAAAAAAAATGTTCATGGTGGATGCAGTGCCAGTTTTTTTGATAAAAGATAACGTTGTTTTGCCAGAAAGAAGGTGAAGGGCTTCGCTTCCCGATGTAGTTGTATTCCGTCAATATATTATGGAGAAAATCGATCTGGAAGTCATTTGCTTCCTGAAAATCGATAAAATCCGTACGATATTTTTCAAAAAAAGGCTGAAAGCCTTTCTTCCGATATCGCCAGCTGTTGGCACCGTCATCAGCCAGTCCAAAACGTAAATTTAGAGTCAAAACAGAAAACATGGTGTTTTTTTATGATTTAATGGGCATCCGTTTCGATCAGCTTGAGGTAGGGTGACATATCAAACCGGATTTTGTTAAAGTTGCCGAATGTGACATCATAAAACGAAAGATTTAATTGGCGCTTTATGATATCAAAAATCGCGAGATAGTTTAGAAGAATCCGTTTTTGCCACAAAAGACCAATTTGGGAAGCCAACTGTTGGATTGATTCTTTCGTTCCCTCGATTTCAAGAAAATTACCGTAGGGCATGGTGTCCAAACAAAGGTGCGTATCGCCAAATACATAAGTTTCACGCCATTTTTCGTATACCTGTTCCTCCTGGAATCCCAAAGATTTCAGGATATGTTCCATGGCGTCAAAATCACTGACTTCAACTTCGAACTCTTGCAATATTTTAAATTGGTTGTCTTTAAAAGGCGGTTCGGATTTAAACGTCAGCGTAATTTTTTTATCCTTACGCAGCCTCAAAAGAGATTTTTTTTGAATCAGAGATTTTTCAGCGTCTTCAAATCGTATGTTGGTTTCAAAGGTTCGATCTTTAAAAACAGCGCCAAGATCAATCATGCGGGTTCTTATATGGTCTATATTCGGCAAGTAAAATTTCACTTCGGTTTCTAAATATTCCATTAGGCAGCACCTTATTCCCCAAAAAAAATTAATCACACAGAAAATTCTTGTGAAACCAACATGCTTCAATTATATATTAGAAATCATTTTTAGTGTCAAATCCTGGATCGACTTTCGATTTTTCCCTTGACACAGTTATATTTTCTATTATATTTATCGGGTTTTATTCAAAGGAGAAAAACAGGTGAAAAAGTACACACATAGTGCAAAAAATTCCGACAACCAGGGACGATGGTGTCTGGTGGATGCCGAAAATGCGATTCTGGGCAGACTCGCCAGCACCGTAGCGGCCCGCCTTCGAGGAAAACACAACCCGCTTTTTACCCCCCATGTGGACACCGGTGATTGGATTATTGTCATTAATGCGGATAAGGTTGCCCTCACCGGAAGGAAATGGGATCAGAAAAATTATTACCGGCATAGCGGCTACATCGGGAGCCTTAAAACCATCACAGCCAAAAAGCTCATGGAAAAAAGACCCGAAGATCTCATTCGGTTTGCCGTTAAGGGCATGCTGCCAAAGAACAGACTGGGGAGAAAACTGTTTAAAAAATTGAAGGTTTATTCAGGAGACCAACATCCCCATGAAGCTCAGCAACCGGAGATTCTTAAAATTTAATCAAACCACGTTATCATCTATTAATTGTTGGGGAGTTTTATGGAAAAGGAAAACGTTTATTATTCAACTGGAAAACGAAAGACTTCCGTTGCCAGAACATGGTTAACGCCGGGAAGCGGTGAAATTATTGTCAACAATAAGCCTATCGATGAATATTTTAAGATTGAGTCCGTAAAAGGGATTGTGAAGCATCCGCTTGTTTTGACCAATACCCTTGAATCGTTCGACGTAAAAAGCAAGGTTGTCGGTGGCGGTATTGCGGGACAGGCCGGTGCGATTCGGCATGGCATTACTAAGGCACTGATACTGGCCAATCCAGATTTAAGAAAGGCGTTAAAAAAAGCCGGATTTGTTCGGCGTGATGCCAGGGTCAAGGAGCGAAAAAAATACGGGCAAAAAGGTGCTCGTGCGCGCTTCCAGTTCTCGAAACGTTAGAATTTTTTTCAATAAACAAAAAGGAACGAGGGAACCCTCGTTCCTTTTATTCTTGCCGATTTTTCCACACAGGTGCTCGCTTTTTGAGAAAGGCCTGCATACCTTCCTGAGCGTCTTCATCAAGACAGTTCATGGCAATTGCATGGGTTGCATATTCGTAAGCAGATGGTTCATTTAAATCTACCTGGCTGTAAAATGTCTGCTTGCCAAAAGCGAGGGTATACCGGCTGTATTGCGCCATTTCCATGGCCAGGTTTCTGGTCTCTTGGGAAAGCTTATCCGGGGAGACGACCTGATTCACCAGGCCGAACCTTTCAGCTTCATCAGCCGAGATAAATCGACCCGTCAAAAGCATTTCCATGGCTCTTCTTCTTCCGATAACTCTGACCAGCGGAACAGCAGGGGTCGTGCAGAAAAGACCTATTTTTGCCCCGGGTGTGGCAAATTGAGCGCCGGTTTCTGCGATGGCAAGATCGCAGGCGGCAACAAGCTGGCATCCTGCTGCCGCTGCAATGCCGTGAACCTGAGCAATGACGGGTTGTGGAAGTTTTTTAAGGGTTTGCATCATCTTCGCGCATACCGAAAAAATGGTATAAAAATGCTGAATATCCAGGTCCGGACCGACCATATCTTTCAGGTTATGTCCTGCGCAGAATGCCGGTCCGTTGCCTTTGATAACGACGACATGAATATCCTGATCTTGTGCGATATTTTTTAGTTTGTCGAGCATATCATTCATCACGTTAATAGAGAGTGCATTCCGTTTGTCCGGTCGATTCAATGTCAGCCATCCAATGGGTCCGTCCTTTTCAAGCAATACAGGTTCCATACGCTTTCCTCCACGTCATACTAAATATTTTGGTTCTTCTCCAATTTGGTTGGAGAAGAGGGTCCAAGGATTCAACGGTTTGTTTTCTAAAGACTTTATCAGCGCCTTTAACATTTTTTCGATTTCTGCGATGTCTTTTTTTAGTGTACCCAATTCACCTGGGCATTTTGCTGTTATTCTATATATCTCCAAACAGAGTTCGTATGACTTTTGCCAGACTTTCAAATCTTTGTAATTCTATAGCATTTCACTCGAATCCTTGACCCCTTGCCTGCCCAGTTAAATTTTTCAAAGAAAAGGAGCAGGGCGAATTTAACCGGGGTATCCTTTGGGATCACACTTGCTCAATCGGAGATGGCCCACTTATTTTTACCCTAATTAACTACAACTAATCGGGAGATGATCCATGATTTTTAGCAGCTTTCCAGCACCTGACAAAATGATTTTCTCCAACTTTTTCGAAAACCATCTTATCTTTCAGACAAGCTGTTTCAGCGATGGTACATCTATCCTGATACTTGCATCCTTCGGGAACAACATCTGAATCGCCGATATGACCATTTGAAGGTTTAACATGCCATTTTATATCCGGGTCCGGATCGGGAATCGCCGATAGTAAGGATATGGTATAAGGGTGATGGGGATGATTAAAAATATCTTCCGACGAAGCAAATTCCATGATATGCCCTTTATACATCACGGAAATAGTGTCGCAAAGATATCCCACAACATTAAGATCATGGGAGATAAACAGATAGCTTAACCCCAGCTGATCCTGCAGGTCTTTTAAAAGATTGATGATTTGTGCCTGTATGGAAACATCCAGGGCCGAAACCGGTTCATCACATACAATCAATGACGGTTCAACACTCAGGGCGCGGGCGATACCGATGCGCTGGCGCTGGCCCCCGCTGAATTCATGGGGATATCGGTCTGAGCTGTCCGATGACATGCCCACCATCGACAGAAGGGTCTCGAGGCGCTCTTTACGGTTTGTTGCGTGTTTGTTGCCCAGGATTCGAATCCCTTCTTCTATGGACTGTCCGATGGTCATACGGGGATTCAGTGATCCGAATGGATCCTGGAAAATGATCTGTATCTCTTTTCGATACGGCTTCATCTCTTTTTCGGAAAATCGTCTGATATCGTGACCCTGAAAAATAATTTTCCCTGCATCCGATTCGAGCAGTTTCAAAATAAGGCGAGCAACCGTTGTTTTTCCACAACCACTTTCTCCCACCAGGCCCATGGTTTTACCCTGTTCGATTTCAAAACTCACGCCGTCCACGGCTTTTACCCATCCATGGATTTTTTGCAAAAAACCCCTGCGAATCGGAAAGTATTTTTTCAAACCTTCTATGCGAAGAATGGAGTGATTGTTTTTATTTTTTGATTCCATATGTAATCTAAGGTTGTCTTTCTTCCTTTGGGAATATTGCTGTTATTCAATATATTTTCAAACAGAGTTCGTATGACTTTTGTCAGACTTTCAACTCTTTGTAATTCTTTAGCATTTCACTCGAACCCTTGAATCCTTGACCCCTTGCCTGCCCAGTTAAATTTTTCAAAGAAAAGGGGCAGGGCGAATTTAACCGGGGTACCCTTTAGGTTTAAATAATACTGGACACCGGGCCAGATGCCCCTCGCCGTAATCACACATCCCGGGATATTCTTGTTGACAACTTAAAATTTTTTGACGACACCGCGGATGAAACGGACACCCTTTGGGTTTATACGCCGGGTTGGGCACAGTTCCCGGGATGCTGTGAAGTCTTTTGCCCCGTTTTGAGGGGCTGGGAAGCGAGGCCAAAAGTCCCTGGGTATATGGATGCCTGGCAGAGCGAAAAATTTGGTCTGTATTGCCCTGTTCAACCATAATACCGGCGTACATGACATAAATCCGATCTGCGATGGCCGAAACGACACCGAGATCATGGGAAATATATAAAACAGACATGGATCGTTTTTTCTGAATAGATCTTAAAAGCGCGAGGATCTGGGCCTGTACCGTAACATCAAGAGCCGTTGTCGGTTCATCTGCAATAATCAGGTCAGGGTCGCACGCCAGGGCCATGGCGATCATGACCCGTTGTCTTTGTCCGCCGCTGAGCTGGTGCGGGTAGTCATTGATCCGTTGTTTCGGGGATGGAATACCCACATCGTTAAGGAGTTGAACACAATATTGAAAAAGTGCCTCTGTATCTATTTGTTGATGCGTACGGACGGCCTCACCGATTTGATCACCAATGGTGAAAACCGGATTCAGGGATGTGAGGGGCTCCTGAAAAACCATGGAGATATGATTCCCTCGAATTTTTTGCATTGCCTTTTCATCGAGATTTATAAGGTTTTGTCCGGAAAATATAATTTGGCCGTCTACGATTTCTCCAGGGGGTGTTGGAATGAGGCCGAGAATGCTAAGTGCCGAAACGGTTTTCCCACAACCGGATTCGCCAACAATACAGACGGTCTCTTTTTCCCGGACTTCGAAACTAATCCCGTCCACCGCATGGGCGCGCGCTCCGTTGCTTTGAAAATAGACCTTTAAATTTTCTACGCAAAGAAGAGGTCTGTCATGGGTCATTCGTTCATCGATCATTTAGTGCCTTTCTCTTAGCTTGGGGTTCATAACATCTCTGAGCCCCTCTCCAAACAGGTTAAATGAAAGCACCACAATCAGTATTGCAACTCCCGGTATAAAGGTTAACCAGGGCGCATCAAAGATAAAGTTTTTGCCGTTCGATAGAATGTTGCCCCAGGTGGCATGGGGTGGGGGCACCCCGAATCCAAGAAAGCTCAAACCGGCTTCGGTTAAAATGGCTGAAGCGATGCCGATGGTGGCTGAAACCAGCACCGGCGCAATGGCGTTGGGCATGATATGGCGAAAAATAATCCTGAAATTGCTAAGACCAAGAGCCTTTGCCGCTGCCACAAAGTCTTGTTCTCTCAATGAAAGAAATTCAGCACGGACAAACCGTGTCGTCCCCATCCAACTGGTCAGTCCGATGACGATCATGATGTTGTATATGCTCGCAGGAAGCAGGGCGACCACCGTTAATATCAGAAAAAAGCTCGGAAAACAGAGCATGATATCCACGATTCGCATGATTAGGGTATCAACGGAAACCGCATTGCTGTGAAGCACCGCTTTTAAGACCGGCGTTTCTTTTTCTGTTGATTCGTGCCGGGCTAGGCAGGAATAAAATATGTATGCCAGGCAGAGCAATATGATCACAATCCCGATAAAAGTATAATTTACGATCACCAGACCTGTTCCCAAAATTAAGGCTAACGTGAACAGAATATGATCTGTTCTAATATGGTGTTGTCCAAAATAGCCTGCAATGCCGCCCATAAAAATACCGATGAGCACCGATATGCCAACAGCCACAAAACCGACGGTCAGAGAAACCCATGCCCCTTGAAGCATTCTTGCAAAAACATCTCTTCCCAGATCATCGGTTCCCATCAGGTAGACACCCAGGGCCGGGACCTCTTGGGGCTGCAGGGAATCAAGATTCGGTTTGGCCAAGGGTGGGCGCAGCTTTTCCTGGAGGCGAACCATGGCAGGGTCGAATATGGGTCTGGATCCTGACGTTAAAAAGAGGCCTGTAACGGCACAGCAGAAAAACAGGATAAAAATGAAAAGTCCTAAAATGGCGAGACGGTTTTGGCCGAAATGGCGTTGGAATTCCTGCATGCGGGTCCGTTTTGGCGGCAGCGGCGATTCGATATAAAAATCGTTGTTCAATTTTTTTTCAACCATATTCATTACAAGCGTATCCTTGGATCGACAACCAGGTAAAGCAGGTCTGAAATAAAGGTGCCGGCCAGAACCAGGACGGCTGAAACAAAGTTGACCGTCAGAATGATCGGGTAATCCCTGGCCAGGACGGCTTCATAGGCCATTCGCCCCATTCCGGGCCAGGAAAAAATAGATTCGATGATCACCGAGCCCCCGATCAGCCCGGGCAAAATGAGGCCGAACATGGTGACAAAGGGCAACAGCGCATTTCGAAGTGCGTGTTTATAGTGCACCTGTTCCGCTGGAAGCCCCTTGGCCCTGGCGGTGCGGATATAGTCCTGACCTTCCACTTCGAGCATCTGGCTACGAACATATCTGGAAAGAACGGCAATGCCACCGGTTGCACCCAACATGGAGGGAAGAACCAAATGCCAGATTCGGTCCATGAACAGATAGGTCGCCGGAGCGTCTCCGATACCGAACGTTTCCATACCGATCACCGGAACATGAAAGTAAGTGACGACAAATATGATCAGAACGTATGCAAAGAAAAATCCGGGAATTGAAATCAGTACATACGATATGAACGTGGCACTGCGATCGTAGATTCCGCCCCTAAAAATAGCGGATCGGATTCCCACCGGAAACGAAAGGGTCCAGGTAATGAGTGTGCCCACAACAAATAGGGGCAGGCTGTTTAAAAATCGTTCCCAAATCTTTTTAAGAACCGATTGATTGTCCTTCCAGGAAACGGTTTTTCCTGTAAAAAGGTCCTGGTAAAAATAGATATATTGAATGTAAAGGGGTTTATCCAGGTGAAACTCTTTTTGAAATCGTTCCACCATTTCGGGGGTAAACTTGGGATTCATAGGATCCACCTGGCTTGGACTTCCAGGAGCAAGATGAATGATCAAAAAGGATACAATGGAGACAAAAAAAAGCGTAATGGTTTTTTGAACAACACTTCGTCCGATAAATGATAACATGATCTATCCTTCGTTCATAAAGTCGGGAGCCTTTGGAAGTTTTATCCATTTGTTAAAATAGAAACTGTAATCGCCTGTTTTGGTAGGGGTTATTTTTTCATGCCGGATGGCTCCGGTATCATCGACAGTTTTGATGACGATGCGTTTGTCCAAAACAGCGGTCCATTTGCCCACATAAAGAAAGGTATAGGGCTGTTCGCCGGCAATAATTTCGTGAAGCCTGTGGCTAAATTCGATCTGCCGGTTATGATTGTATTCCTGTCGGATCTTGATGATCAGATCATCCGCTTCCTTGTTTTTATAGCCGACAAAATTGAGCTGATAGGGATTTGTCTGGCTCGAATGCCATATCTGATAAAGATCCGGTTCAATTCCCATCTGCCAGCCCAGAATCAGCGCATCAAAATCTGCTTTATTCACGCGCTCCTGGATAAAAACAGACCATTCCAACAAATCGGTGTTTACATCGATGCCGATCTGTTTCCATGCGTCCTGGGCAATGGCCAGTATGGCCTTTCGAAGGTCGTTGCCGCTGTTGGTAATCAGCGTGAATTTAAATGGTTTGCCGTTCTTTTCGAGCCGGCCGGCCTTGTTTCGTTTCCAACC
>Ga0316194_10002583_pt1 | contig 12670 bp, 8 predicted proteins | sample CroRivsedime1_MG_FD_204936 | JGI IMG/M metagenome (GOLD analysis project Ga0316194, IMG submission 204936) | Coastal sediment microbial communities from Maine, United States - Cross River sediment 1 | ecosystem: Environmental > Aquatic > Marine > Coastal > Sediment | place: USA: Maine...
CTCGCCTCCAATTCAGCAGGCGGCAGCGCAAGCCCGCAGGGCGAAGCCGGCGCAAAGCGCCGCCAAGCCCAAGCGCAGCAAAGGGCGCGGCAGGGAGGACTACGGGTGGGGGTGGGCGGGCGGTGTAACCAAACCAAACCAGGTTCGCAATGGGACCGCGGACTCAACCAAGCCGCCGCCGATTACCGTCCGGCCTTCTGGAGCCTCGCCATCCCCGCGAACATGGCCAGAATGTCCCCCGGCTCCGTGTCTCCAGTGAAGTCGCGGTAGAGCGTATGCACGTTCACGTAGACGCGCTCGGCATCGAGCCAGCCTTTGAACTCGTCTAGGGTGACATCGCGGGCCGCGTCTTCGACGCTCATCCCGGCATCGTAGCGACGACGCGCCTCCACGCTCAGCACTTCGAGGTAGTGCAATATCTCTGCGAGGCCGGATTTATCGGTCAAGGGACCGTGACCGGGCACGACGGTCTCGATGTCCATGTCGAGCAGGCGACGAAGCGCTGCGATCCAATTGGAAACCGGACCCTGCCAAATGATGGGATGCGCATTCTTGAACAGGATATCGCCCGTGAAAAGGGTCTTATCGCCCGGCACCCAGACGACCGCGTCACCTCGCGTGTGCGCCGGGCCCACCTCGATGAGAAAGACCTTCTTGTCCCCAACCCGAAGCTCGAGCTCGCCTTGGAAGGTGCGATTGGGGAGCGTGAGCTTGGCGTCAGCGAAGTCGAAATCACTAAACGCCGGAAGCGCGAGCGGCCCTGCCTCTGCAAGCAGCGCGACTCGAGCGATCCCAACGGTGTTGAGCGCCCTGCCAAGCATCTTCCCGCCAGCACCAAGCGCACCGATCAACCTTGCTGCGCGCAGCAAGAGGTTGTTGCGGCTTGGGGGACCTTCTCTAAGGTCTTCGACGCACCCAGGAGTGCCGATGATTTCCGCGTCCGCGACGAGCGAGTTCCCATAGCAGTGGTCACCGTTCCCATGCGTGTTGACGACGGTCTCAACGCGATCCGCGGCGGAGGTCGCCCGTCGCATCGACGCGAGCATCTCGGCCGTGATCTTCTCGTCGAACAGCGTGTCAACCAACAAGCTCTGATCCCCGTCGGTGATCAAGCCGGCATTGCTCCAACCCCAGGACCCAGGCAGCTGCGTATACGCATAGACGCCGTTGCCCAACTCATGCAGCTTCTTCTCAACTGCGGTCGCCATGGGCCCTTTATCCCAGCTGACCAATAAATTGAAAAGCCACCAAAAAAAACCCCGAACCCGACCCGGGTACCCGGGTTGAGTGTTCGCCACTTTCGCGATGGGCTGAGAGAGCTTCGATTTCCTACTGCGCCGCTCCCGGGCTCCGGTCCAACGCCTTCGCCAACTCCATCTCCTTGCGCGCCTCGTCCGTGCGTCCGAGGCGAGTCAGGACCTGAGCCAGCTCCTGGTGGGCGGCGGCGCTCGGCCGGTTGCGGATGAGATCACGATAGGTGGACGCGGCTTCCTCCAGCTTTCCCTGCTGGATCAGGATCGTCCCGAGCGTGTCGTAGGGAGCCGCATTCTTGGGGTCCGCCTTGATCGCGGCCCGCAGATTGGCAATGGCTTCGTCGATGCGGCCCTGCTGCCAGAGGGCGATCCCGAGCGCGGTGTACGTCTGGGTGTTCGGGTTCTTCTTCAGGGCAGTGCGGAGATGGCTTTCGGCCTTGGCAAACTCGCCGCTCCGCACCAACGATGCCCCCAGGTTGTAGTGCGCCGAAGCCGACTCGGGGTCCAGCTCGAGCGCCTTGCGGTACGCCTCGGCCGCCTCCTCGTGCATTCCCTGGCGTTCGAGCGCGAACCCGAGGTCGTTGTAAATCGCGGGCTGCGGCTTGATCGCGAGTGACTCCCGGTAGTGGGCTTCGGCCACCTCGAGCTCGCCGAGGTCGATGGAGGCGAGGGCCATGTTGTTATGGGCCTTCCAGTGCTTGGGGTCTGCCGCAAGGGCCTTCTCGAACGCGGCGATCGCCTCCTTGCTCTTGCCCTGCTGGAAGAACGAGAACCCCATGGCGTTCAGGAGCTCCGGGTTCTCGGGCTCGATTTCCAGACCCCGACGGTAGGACCGGATGGCGCCGGGGTAGTTGCCGGTCCGTTCGTTGGCCATGCCCGCCCGGAGAAACGAGTAGGCGTCGAGGAACTGCTCCTTGATCTTCGCGATCGAGTCGGCGGGCAGCGGGACGAACTCCGGGATGTTGGCGGCGCGGTCGGTTTCGGTGAAGCGATCGAGCACCACGGGAGGCGTGGACCGACCCTCCTCATCGATGTGAGTCAGGAAGAGCTGGGTGTAGGGAGTGAAGGCCTTCGAAGAGAACACGAGCCATCGGCCGTTCGACGAGAAGCTATGCCAGGAGTTCATGAGGGGCGTGTTGGCGCGCAGACGCCGAGCCTCCCCCCCCTCGGCCGGGATGATGTAGAGCTCGCTGTCCGGCATGAGCAGCATGTAGTTCTCGGCCTTGCAGAAGACGATCCACTTCCCGTCCGGCGAGAACTTCGCGAAGAAGTTGCTCATTCCGTTGTGGGAGGCGCCCTCGATAGGTTCGGCCTTTCCCCCGCGGCCTTCGTTGAACGGGACCCGGTACAGATCGAACTTGAACGGCTCCTTGTCTTCGATGAACTCGGGGACGTCGTTCTGGTCCAGCAGGATCTTCTTGGCGTCCGCGACCCCGCCCTTCTGGTAGACCTTCGTCCGGGCAAAGACAATCGATTTCCCGTCCGGGCTCCAGGTAGGGTTGCTCTGGACGTATTCGGGGTCGTCGGCACCCCGCAGTGGCGTGTAGGTGCCGGTCACCGTGTCGTAGACGACGAGGATGCCCTTGATCGGAAAGAAGAGCTGCGAGAACGCGATCCCGGGGGTCGCCACGAACACCGCCCGGTCCTTGACCGTGCTGATCACGTAGCGGCCATCGGGTGAGACCTGGGAGAGGAGTCCGAAGGTGAGCTCGCCGTCGTCTTTTTTGTAGTCGCTCCAGGTGATGATCTTCTCGTCGTTCAACACCATCTGCTGGGACACCGGTAGGATCGCGTAGCCTCCTTTGTCGTTGCCGTAGTCGACGTCGAGGCCGAGGACGCCGCCGTCGCCCGAAAACGAGTGGCAGTTCCCGCAGACCGGCAGGTTCTCGAGGACGATTGGCGGCCCGTCTTCGGAGTCGATCGACCCGAAGCGCCAGCGGATGCGCGAAGGATCCTGGACAGCCTTGATGAATGGCAGCGGAACTTCGCGATAGAAGATCGAATCCCCGACCGGGTCCGTCGAGGTACGGATGCGGACGCTTGCGGCGGAGGCGGCCTTCGCATCCGGGCCGACGCCGACGACCGCCACCTCGGCGTCGTGCGCCGTGGATCGCCTCTTGATCTCGGCCCAATCGGCCTCCGACGGTTGCCAGCGAGGCTCTGCCGTCGAGAACCGGAGCACCTTGCCCGCGCTATCAAACCGTAACAGCAGCGTCCACCGTTCTACGCCCTCCGTCTCGTCGCTCCACACGAACGTTGGGGCGACGATCTCGGGCGGGAAGAGTGTATTGTCGAGGGGATAGGTGACCTCGAGGCGGCCGGATGGCGCGCTAGGAAAAGCGAGCGGCGGCGCCGGGGTGGAATCCCGTTCGCATGCGCTCAGGGCCAGCGCTGTGGCGAACAGGAGCGCGGCCGTCGCGCTTTGGCATTTTCCATGCGTTCGAGATTGACAGGCCAAGCGGCGTCGGTGTAACACCACGATCCCCAGCTGTCGAACTTCGAAGTTGCCATTGCCGCGAGCGACTCACGAGTTTGACGTCCGCAAATTTTGTCGAGCCCGGAGAATCAAGATGAACTTCCGCAGTTTCAGTGTTCTGTTCGCACTCGCCGTATTCGCGACCGCTTCCACTGCCGAAGCGGCCGTTCATCGCGTCTTCCCGGGTGATGACATCCAGGACGCCATCGACGGTGCCTCTCCCGGTGACACGATCCTCGTGGAGCCCGGGGTGTATACTACAAACGGGAACTCTCGGTTCGGCCTCCACATCGTTACCGACAACCTCCGCCTGATCGGCAAGACGAGGCCGGGCCAGGGCGAGGACGGCAAGGTCATCCTCCTCCCCTCCGGGAACCAGGAGACAGGGGTCTACGCGGCTCCTGCGGATTGTCCGCCCGAGTTTGCTGTGGGTGAGTGCCCAGACGAACTCCGGGGCTTCTACATTCGCGGCTTCACCGTGCAGGACTTTCCCGTCAACGGGATCCAGACCCGCTTCGTGAACGGCTTCAAGATCATCCGCAACGAATCGGCGGCCAACCTCAATAACGGGATCTATCCGACCATCTCCGCGAACGGGCTGGTCCAGAACAACGTCTCCTACGGCGCGACGGACACCGCGATGTGGGTGGCGGCCTCCCAAAACGTTCGAGTGATCGGCAACGACCTCTCCCTTAGCCCGATCGGCCTCGAGGTCAACGTGTCGCTCAATGTCGAGGTGAAGCACAACGACGTCCACGACAACACGGTCGGCATCGGCCTGTTCCATCCGAACACGGCCGGCAACGATCCGCTGCCGGTGATGGGGAACTGGGTGGTCCAGCACAACAACGTCTATGACAACAATGTGTTCCCGGACGACCTCCCGAACCCCGCGCCTCCGGGGAGCTTCCAGGGCGACCTGCCGCCGGGCGTCGGGATCCTGGTGCTGGGCGTGTCCGACAACGTGGTCGCGAAGAACACGGTCGAGAACAACGACTTCGTCGGGATCGGGGTCCTCGGATGGTGTACCGCCGCCGCCTCCATCCCGGGACGCGACTGCGTCACTCGCCCGCCGATCCGTGATCCTTCCGTCAGCAACAATCTGATCGCCCAGAACAAGGTGAGCGGCAACGGCACGAACCCGCCGCCGATCGCCATCGGTTTCTTGGCCGCGGACCTCACCTACTTCTCCGCCGGCCAGGACGCCGGCGAGTCTAATTCGGGCAACTGCTTCGAGAAGAACAAGCCGAGGGGCTTCACGTTCGTGTCCTCCGAGCCCGATGGCGAGCTGCCCACCGACGGGTGCTAGCCGCCGCCCATGGCACAGATGACTTGACGCCTGCGGCCGCATGAGCAGCATAGGAGCCGGTCAGCGGATCGCAGTGTCTCCCCATCTTCCTACCGAAACGATCGAGGCCCATGGCTGCTCGATCGTCCTGCGTCGGGTGGAAGGCCCCGAGGCTCGGGAGCTGTTCTTCAGCTGCCAGCCCCCGGCCGACGCGGTGGATGCGGGCCAGCAGGCCGAGGCGGTCTATCGTGCGATCCTCGGTGTCCTCGAAGCCGAGGGGGGGAGCTTCGCGTCGGTGGTCTGCGAGACGCTCTTCCTGCGGAGCCTGCGGGCGGACCTGCAGCCCATTCGCGCGGCGCGCGGTCGGGTCCTCGCGGCGTGCGAGGGGCTGTCTCATCGACCCGCCACCACTGAGATCGAGCAACCCCCGTTGAACGAGCGGGCCTCTCTGGAGGTCTCGATCCAGGCAGTCCTTCCGAATCGGCCGCCGCTGCGGGTCGACACCTTCGAGGCCAGGCCGACCTGCGGCTGTGCAGAGTGCGCCCGTTCGCACGGCCTGCGGGTCCATGTCGGCGAGGAGGCCCGGCTCTACGCAGGCGGTCTCTACGGGCGTGGTGAGGGCGCCTACGAGCAGACGCTCGCCATGTTCGGTGTCGCCGAAAACCTGCTGCAGCAGGCGGGGATGGAGTTCCGCGACGTCGTGCGCACCTGGATCTATCTACGCGAGATGGACCGCGACTACGGGGATCTCAATCGGGCGCGACGCGCGTTCTTCAAGGCGCGGGGGATCGACCCGGCCCCAGCCAGCACCGGCATCGGCGCCGGGCCGGTTCCCGCAGAGCATGATCTTTGCCTGGGCGTGTACGCCGTGAAGGCGGGACACCCGCCCGTGCGGACCCTGATGACCACGCCCACGCTCAACGAAGCCCCACTGTACGGCTCCGACTTTTGCCGCGGAATGCGGATCGTTGAAACGAACAAGGTCGCGCTACACGTCTCCGGGACCGCGAGCATCGACGAGGCCGGCAGGACAGCGCATCTGGGCGACTTCGAGGCCCAGGTGGATCGCATGCTCGTGAACGTCGCCGCTCTGCTCGAGGGTCAGGGCGCAACCTTCGGCGACGTGGTCTCCGCGATCACTTACCTGAAGCACCCTGCGGACGCTCAACGCCTTCGGGAGAAGCTCCACGAAGCCGGCTTCGAGGGCTTCCCCAATGTGTTGGTCGCGGCGCCGGTCTGCCGACCCGAACTCCTCTGCGAAACAGAAGCGCTCGCCGTCCTGCCGAGGACCGCCCCGACCCCATCTGGCAGCGCTTAGCGCCGCGCATCCTGGTCGAGTCCTTCAAGCGCTCGTAGTCCTCGAGACCCTACGCCCCAAAGAACCGCTTCATCACGTCGATCATCTTGGGGACGTCAGCTGCCGCGGCCACCTCGCGGCACGAATGCATCGAGAGCATTGGGTTACCGGCGTCGACCGTTCGGATGCCGAGCTCGGCGGCGGTGATCGGTCCGATGGTGCTGCCGCATGCGAGGTCGGATCGCACCACGAAACGCTGGGTGCTCACGTCGGCTTCGCGCGCCCAGCGCTCGAAGCTCGCCCAGCTTTCGCCATCTGTGGCGTACGCTTGGTTGACGTTGATCTTCACGACCGGGCCGCCACCGAGTGTGGGTTGGTGCTTTGGTTCGTGACGGTCGGCGTAGTTCGGGTGGATCGACGACGCACGCCAACCCGGGTGCGGTCGTGCCTCACGGAGGCCAAAAACGCAGGAAAAACGGCGGGACCCGACCCGGGTTGGGGTCGCGGGGGTCGCGGTCGCGGCGCGGGCCGCGCCGACCGGGACCTCGATCGTGCTAATGCCCGGAACTCTCGACAAGGGCCGCAAGATTCCTGTGCGCCTCCGCATACCCGGGATTCATCACGAGCGCCTTGCGGAACTGCTGCGCGGCTTCGTCGGTTCGACCGAGCCGCATGAGAACCACACCCAGCTGATTATGGAGCGTGGCGCTCGGCTTCTCGCTGAGCGAGGTTCGGTAATACGATGCGGCTTCGTCCAGCTTCCCCTGTTTGATGAGGTTGCCCGCCAGGTTGTTGTAGGCTGCCGTGTACTTCGGATTCACACGGATCGCTTCTCGGAACTGGGCAATGGCCTCGTCCAGCTTGCCCTGCTTGGAGAGAACAAACCCCAAGCCGTTATGGGTCTCTGCGGTCGGTTTCACGCGCAGGGCCGCTCTGTATTGAACCGCAGCCTCATCGAGTCTATCTCGCCTCAGCAAGGACACCGCCAGATTGAAATGCGCCGACGCGCACTTCGGATCCAACGCGAGCGCCTTGTGGTAGTTCTCGACCGCCTCTTCGCCCTTACCCTGTCGGTCGAGAACGAACCCCAGGTCGCTGTAGATTTCTGCTGTCGGCTCGACCGCAAGCGACCTTTCAAAATGCGAGGCTGCCTTGTCGAGCTGCCCCAGCTCGGTCAGGGCCAGCGCCATATTGTTGTTGGCCTTCACATCCTCGGGATCGACGGCCAATGCCTTTCCATACTCCGCAATCGCTTCTGCGCTTCTTCCCGCTTGGAACAGAGTCCACCCCAAAGCGTTGTGCAGATCCACGTTCTCAGGTTCGAGCTCCAGACCCCTTCGAAAGGACCGCTCGGCCCCCGGGTAATCGCCCGTCCTCTCGTTGGCCATCCCTGCCCGCAGAAACGAGTATGCATCCAGGAAGTCCTCGCCGATCTGCACGATCTCATCAGAACCCAGATCCACGAACACGGGGATGTTCGCGGCCCGGTCACTGCTGGTAAAATTCTCGAGCAATACCGGCGGCGTGTCGATCCCGTTTTCGTCGATATGCGTCAGGAACAACTGGGTGTAGGGAGTATTCACCTTCGATGAGAACACCAGCCACCGGCTGTTCGAGGACCAGCTATGCCACGAGTTCATGAGCGAGGTGTTGGCCCGTAGACGGCGCGCCGTACCGCCTGCCGCCGGTATGATGTAGAGTTCACTGTCGGGTTGCAACAGCATGTAGCTCCGGGCCTTGCAGAAGACGATCCACTTTCGGTCCGGCGAGTACTGGGCAAAGAAATTGCTCATGCCGTTGTCCGAGGCACCGGCGAGAGGCTCAGCCACTCCGCCCTTGCCGTCGTTGAACGGAATCTTGTAGAGGTCGTAGCGAAACGGCTTCTTCTCGACAACGAACTCCTGAACCTCCGCCTGGTCGATGATGACACTGTTCTTGTTGGAGACGTTCGACAGTTCGTAGGCCTTCGCCCTGGCAAACACGATCTCCTTTCCGTCGGGACTCCACGAAGCGTTGCTCTGCACGTAGGCAGGATCATCGGCCCCGGGCAAAGCCTCGAAGGTCTTCGTTTCCCGGTCGTAGACGACGAGGATCCCCTTGATCGGAAAGAAGAGCTGCGAAAAGGCGATTTCCGGTGTGGCCACGAAGACGGACCGGTCTTTGAGGGTGCTGATCACGTACCTGCCATTGGGCGAGACTTGCGACAAGAGCCCAAAGGTAAGTTGCCCGTCGTCCCGCTTGTAGTCCGCCCAGGTGATGATGTTTGAATCACTCATCACCATCTCTTTCTCCACCGGGATGATGGCATACGCACCCTTGTCATTGCCGTAGTCGACATCGATCCCGAGAACCTTGCCCTTCGCCGAGAAGGAATGGCAGTTGCCGCACACGGGCAGGTCCTGAAGGACGATCGGGGGGGCGGTCTGCGAGTCGACCGTACCGAAACGCCAGCGTATGCGGGAGGGGTCCTGGACAGCTTCTAGGAAGGGCAGCGGCACTTCGCGATAGAAGATGGAATCGCGCACCTCGTCGTTCGACGTACGGATGTGGATGCTGGACCCGGACAAGATCGTTTCCGGCGCCTCGTCGTCGACACCGACGATGAAGATCTCGGCATCAGAGTCGCGTGACTTCCGCTTGATATGTTCCCAGTCTTCTTCCGAGGCCCGCCAGCGCGGAGCGTTCATCGAGAACCTGAGCACTTCGCCAGTGGTCGGGAAGCGGACCAGGAGAACCCACCTGTCGACGGCAGCCGACTCGTCGCTCCAGAGGAATGTCGGAGCCACGATCTCCGGCGGAAACAATGTCCCGTCGTGCGGATACTTGATCTCCAGCGTCCCTTCGTGCGGGACAGAACCGGCGAACGTCACAATCGCTTCGGTCGACAGTTCGTGGTCTCGGTTGCACTGGAGAAGAAACGACGCGATCGCAACGAGGGCAATGACTAGCCCTACAAAGGCATAACCCCGGCCCGACGTACGGCCTTGTGTCGGATCCGGTGCCCCACGTTGCGGATTCCTTCTCACTGTGGCCCTGCCAGCCCCGGCAGCGGCAGAACTGCGACGGCTTCGGTCTCGCACAAGAGATCGGGGCGGCATATGGGTGCCTCGACCAACGTGCAAGGAAAACCTTCGAATCCACGCTCGTGGAAGATTGCGCGAAGCAACGGCGCATCGTCCGCGTTCTTTAGATAGGCGACGGCAGAGACCAGGTTCTGAAACGAAGCTCCGTGTGCTTCGAGCAAAGAGAGGATGTTTACGAGCATGCGCTCGGCCTGAGCCTCGAGGTCGCCCAGATGAACGGTGCGTCCCGCTTCGTCGATGCTCGCCGTTCCAGACACGTGAAGTGCAACCTTGTTCTCATCCTCTATCTTCAACCCGCGGGAGAAATCCGAGCCGTACGTCCAGGCTTCATTGAGGGTGGCGGTCGACATGACCTCCACCTTCAGCGGCTCCGGCGACTTCACGGCGTACAGGCGCATGGAAACATCGTGGGCATCTGCGCTGGGCGCGCCTCCGACAGCGGTGCTGGCCGGCATCAACTCGATGCCCCTGCTGCGGAAGAACTCTCGCCGTGCTCGATTGAATTCCGCATAGTCGCGGTCCATATCGCGCAGGTAGATCCAGGTACGAACCACCTCGTGAAAGGTCATCCCCGCCTCGCGCAACAACTCCTCACCCGCGCAAAACATGGCGTAGGTCTGTTCGAACGCGTCTTCGCCCGAGCCGTAGATGTTGCCGGCGTGCGCGTGCGTCTGCTCTCCGACGCGGACGAGCCTCGCCGGCAGCCGTGAGCAGGCCTCGCAGCCGCAAGCAGGCGTGCTCCATACCTCGGTTACGGACCGCGACTGCTGGCGGTGTGGGATGACGGCGAGCGCGGAGAGCTCCAGCCTTGCTCCATTGCTCAGCGGAGGCTGCCCAATGACGGCCGTTACCGGGCGGCACGGCCCGGGTTCGGCTTCCTCGAGCACTTGCCGGCGCGTGTCGAGGATGACCTCGAGGTCCCGCCGATTGTCGCTTACGAACAGCGTCTCGCTTGCCACCGTCGCTACGGACGCGCCTTCGGAAGCGAGCAGCTCGAGCATGGCCCGGTATACGGATTTGGCCTGCGCGGCGACATCGGTCGTCCCGCACTCGGGCCGGCAGAGGAAGTACAGTTCGTCGGCCACGGGTCCGCTGACCCGGCGAAGCAGGGTCGAGCAATCGCCCGGGTCGGTCTGGTCATCAGGACGGCTCAATCGATGAACTCGATCATTCGTGTCGGTCGGCGGCATTGCGATTCGATCCCCAGGCACCAGTTGGATCGAATCGACCAGAGAAACCCGAGTTCCCTTCAAGTCCCCAACCGGAGCGCGAGGGCTCTCGGCTGGGGGAACTTGCATTGATCAAACCGCTTCGCTTCTCAGGGACACGGTGCCGGCACCTGCTCCACCCCCCCCGGGATGAAGGAGTAGGTCGTGCAGCGGTTCCCGTTGAAACGATTGCCTGCGGAGGGATCGAAAACGGCCTCGATGATGTCCGCGGCAAACGGCGCCAGCGGATGCCACACAGGCGGCATGGTGCCGTTGTTGACGAATGTATTTCCCTGGATCCGGTTGTCGCGCGGCACGGGGTCGGCCCCGGTCGTGTTGGGGTTGGGAGAGCAAGGTCCCGGGGCTCCCGTTAACCCGAAGCAGAAGTCGAGGATCGCCAACCCGAAGAAGTCGTTGTTTTCGATCAGATTGCCCGCGAGCTTGTTATCGCTCACTCCCAAGAGCATAATTCCCCCACCGGGCGGGAGGAGGGCGGGCAAACCACTGGTCCCCTCGAACAGCTGGTTGTTGTCGTGGATGTAGTTGTTCATGACCTTCCAATCCTCCATCACTGGCAATGGGGGCTCTGAGGCAGCCGACGGGTGGTAGAGGCCCATCCCGACCGTGTTGTCGTACATTTCGTTGTCCACGATGACCAAACCCTTGGAGATCGTGACTTCGAGGCCGGTGACGCTCGAATGGAGGACGTTGCCGATGACCCGGACATTCGTGCCGCCCTCGATCCACATCGCGCTGTCGAGGGAACCGTAGGAGAGGTTGTTCTTGACCAGGCCATTTGCCGAAAGCTCCGGCTGGATTCCATTCTCCAGGTTGTTGATGGACTCGTTGTTCACGATCTGGAAGTTGTTGACAAACTCCACCTTGATCCCGTTCCCCGGAAATCCTTCAACTGTAATCCCATTAATGACGGAACCCTCGATGACGCAATCACAAGAGGAACCGCCTTCAGGTTCGACGAGGATCCCGTCCTCGTTGTCCAGGCCAGGCCTAAGGATGACCTTGTTCTCCCCATCGGGCTTACCGATCAGGCGAATGCCGTCCTGCTTGATACGTACTGCCCGCCTAGCCCCGTCGGTCCCAAAGTACTCCCCCGGCATGAGGATGATCGTGTCCCCAGGTGAGGCGGCGTCCACCGCGCCCTGGATCGAATCTCCCGAGTAGAGGACGGTCTTTTTGGCGCTAGCGGTTACGGGCGCGCAAAGGATCGCCAGGCCGAGGGTAAGAGTGCCAAGAGCGGCAAGGGTGAGGGAACGGCTCAACATAGGTTGTCGGGGTTTACGTATCGTCATTGTTATCTTCCCTCTAAGGGCAATTGGATCGTGGGCATTTCTCATCGCACTCGGTCTGGTCGGATGATCAGGGGGCGACTATCAGTCACTAGGAAGCAGCCGGTCAAGGGACTATTGCGATGTAGCGGAAACCACTCATCTTTCCCGGAGAGAGAAGACTGGACTCCGCTGCCATCATCGTGAGAGGAGAGGACGAAAGGGCGCGCAGTGGCTACCCGGCGGAGTTTCGGCGACGCATCGCGGAGCTGGTGATGACGACCATCTCGCCAAAGCCTTCACGCGCTGGTAATCCTTGAGACCCTACACCCCAAAGAAGCGCTTCATCACGTCGATCATCTTGGGAACGTCCGCTGCGGCCGCGACCTCGCGACAGGAGTGCATCGAGAGCATCGGATTGCCGGCGTCGACCGTTCGGATGCCGAGCTCGGCGGCCGTGATCGGTCCGATGGTGCTGCCGCATGCAAGGTCGGAGCGAACGACGAAGCGCTGGGTGCTGACGTCGGCGTCGCGCGCCCAGCGCTCGAAGCTCGCCCAGCTTTCGCCATCGGTGGCGTACGCTTGGTTGACGTTGATCTTCACGACCGGGCCGCCACCGAGGAGGGGCTGGTGCTGGGGCTCGTGGAGGTCGGTGTAGTTCGGGTGGATCGCGTGCGCCATGTCGGCGGAGATCAAGAACGACTGGGCGACCGCGCGATGATAGTCCTCGGCGGAATCGCCAGAGAGTCGCTGTAGGCAACTTCTCAAGAAGTCCGACG
>Ga0316194_10002585_pt1 | contig 12666 bp, 7 predicted proteins | sample CroRivsedime1_MG_FD_204936 | JGI IMG/M metagenome (GOLD analysis project Ga0316194, IMG submission 204936) | Coastal sediment microbial communities from Maine, United States - Cross River sediment 1 | ecosystem: Environmental > Aquatic > Marine > Coastal > Sediment | place: USA: Maine...
CACGCAAGGCAAGGTTAAGCTGCTGACCTCGTGCCCGGCCTGCCAGCAGGGCCTTTCACGCTACACAGACGACACAGGCCTGGAGACCGACTACATCGTGGTGGAACTGTGCAACCATAACCTCGGTGAAAACTGGCAGCGTGAATTCGTCGCCAGCGCGAACGCCAGTGGCATTGAGCGGGTGTTATTGTAATCGTTGCCGCCTCGACAAGGGCGCTGGTCCTCATCACCCGGTTTGAGGCTGCAGTTATTGTGCTTCGCAGTCCCTGAATCCGGGCCCGGGAGATGGCAACAGATCCGGGGCGATATGCAAATCGCTGCTGCCGGCAGGTTAAAACGAAATGTATTTGATAATCCGGGTGTGATACGCACTGTAATAGTTCAATCAACAGCGATCATGCACCATAAGCGGGCGCCTGCCATTCTGTCGAGTTTATAACTTGATGATTTATATAGGGTCTCATGTTGGTATCAATTTTGCCTACCCAATAGACAGGTCATTACTGTTTTTTGGGAAGTGTTATGTCTACCAGTATCAGTCACGGTTACCTGCCTGCAGGCCAGTACATCATCAATCATGACATCATGCATTGCACCGCGGAGGGCGTTTCTGGAAATGACCTCTATTCAGGCCGCGCGCTCGGGCTAAGCGAGCCAGATGATTACATACAACTGCACCCCGTTCTAAAGCCAATGTGGAAAGACATTGCGCTTCATTATCAACGTATTGGGCTAAGCCATAGTGAAAACGTGATCTGGGACGTGAGCCTGGATCAAATGGCTGCATATGAGGGTTACAGGCCTTCCGTATTTTATTTCGGACCCGAGGAAAGCAAGGCCTGGAACGATCCGGCATGGCTGGAAACTGTCGAGTTCATTAATTCGAAAAACAATTTCATAGCACTTGCCATGCGGCTGGGTATCGACGTACCGGAAACAATATGCTTCGCCAGTGTCGAAGCAATCAGCGAGCTGGACATCATTTCGTTCAACATGCCTTGTTACCTGAAGGCTGCAATATCAGTTTCCGGTGTCGGCATCTATCGCTGTGCCAACCGCGAAGAGCTGCGCGATGCGATGAACAATTTTGAAGCTGGTGTACCTGTGCAGCTTCAGGAAGAAGTCAAAACCGATGTATTCCTCAACGTGCAATATCGCGTCATTGATGACCGGCTGGTACGTCTTGCCGTGAGTGAGCAAATTCTTGATGGATGTGCCCACCAGGGCAACCGATTTCCGTCCGGCTATGAGCCATGGGAGGCCATCGATACGATGGCTCTGTGGCTCAAGGAGCGGGGCATGAAGGGTATCTTCGCCTTTGATCTCGCGGTAGTTGAAACGCCTGATGGTGTGCGCTTCCACGCGATTGAATGTAACCCGAGATTCAATGGCGCCTCTTATCCGACTGTGATTGCACAGAAGCTGGATATTCCGCAATGGAGCGCGATGACCTTCGAGACCCAACACCTGAAGCTTTCCGATCTGGATATCAGCGATCTCGAGTTCGACATGAAGACAGGAGAAGGGCTGGTTATTGTCAACTGGGGTACCCTGCTGAAGGGTAAACTTGTGCTGTTGCTGGCTGGGTCACCTGAATACCAGGAGGCGCTTGTTGAAGAGTTGCGGTATCGTTTATAAAACTGTTTTTTTCAGGAATCCTGTATGCCGGTGTGTGACAATGTGCGGGTGAGAAATGACGGCCTGATCACCTCATAAATGCCCCGGGACTTATTCCCTGATGGTGCTGATGCGCTTGATAACGTCAAGGATGATAAAATCGCACTTCGTTACCTCAAATGTATTCACAGGACCCTCGAGCATGGCCGTGATGTCATGATGCAGGATGAGGTTCAGTACTATATCCCTGTTATGGAAACCCTAAACTGATACTGCTCTTGTTTTGTTGGTCGGAATGCAAAAGGCCTTGTCTCGCTTAAAGAAGCTCTGATTAATTCACCTTTCGTCATTCCGGCGCATGCCGGAATCCAGTGACAGCTTGAAAACAAACAACCGGATTCCGGGTCTACGCTGCGCTTCGCCCGGAATGACGAATTAATCAGAGTATCCCTGGATAATGTTGTTCTGGAGTGAATGGCATGAGTATTGTAGAGATGTATAGTGGTGATGTGGGGCTGCTGGTAAAGCGGTCTTGACGGCATTGGTGTGAAAAATGTTGAAAGTACCCACTGGAACCTTTCTTCGCCACAGCTTTATGAAGCCGCAAACGTCAAACTGAAAATGGAATAAAAAAGTGCAAATCACAGGTATGCTTTGGGGCGCAAGGCTCCTTAATTACGTAGATTTTCCCACCTCGGAAGTCCTCGGTCCAGAGGCCACCAGTGAACAAATAAAAGACCTGCTGGATCGCTATGGCCAGGTCCTGGTAAAACCCAATTTTAAAGGCGGTGTTGGCAAAAAAGGCAAAGCAGGTCTGATTGGCTTTGCCAAAGATGTTGCTACCGCGATGCGAGAGAAGGAAAGGCTCTATTTCGTTGAGCATCATGTTGGGAACAACCGGGCAAAAGCGGAAGGTGTGACATTTGAAAGCGCCATTCCTGCCAGTTACGAAATCTATGTATCGATCAGTGATGATACGAGATTCCGCGCACCAACACTGACCATCACGCATCACGGCGGTGTCGATATTGAAGAGCTTTCAAAAGACCAGATCGTGACCATACCGTTTGACGCATTAACCGGCTTTAAAGGTTTTGTTGTGGCAAATGCGCTGGACCGGATTAATGCACCGAATGAAATCATCAGTCCCCTGGTACAAAACCTGCCGAAATTATGGGACCTGTTCAATAACTATGGAATGAGCACGCTTGAGTTGAATCCCATTCGCATGATGCCGAAAAATGGCCGCCTGGTGCCGGTTGCCTGCGACTTTAAATGTGCATTTGATACCGACGACCCGGTCTGGAAACGGCTGGAACTGCCTGCCAGCCTGGACTCATCGAATTATTCTGATTTTGAACTGGAAATAAACGAACTGCGAACCTACCAGGGGCAGTCCGATGTTTTTGTCACCAACGAGCTGGGAACGGTGACGGCGATGACTTTTGGCGGCGGTGCCAATGCCCTGGTCACCGAGCTGCTCGGTGAGGCCGGCACTATCTCATCTGACTTTGGCGGCAATCCGCCCTACGAAAAGATGTATCAGATCAGCCGCATCGTTTATAAACACTGGCTGGCCCAGAGCAATGTGTTATTTATTATTGGCGGCAAGGCCAATAACACCGATATTTATACCACCATGCGCGCCATGGGGGATGCCCTGCGTGATTATTTTACTGAACATGGTGCGGTGCCTATCTACGTTGTGGTCGGACGCGGCGGCCCGAACCTGATTCGCGGCATGGCCTACCTGAAAGACATTCTTGATGCGCTCGGTATTCCGTTTCGCATGTTTGGTCATGACTCGTCAATGAGCGGTGTGGTCAGCTATGCAAAAGCCATCGATGACTGGATGAAAGCCGATGGAAAATCCATCGTTGCAAATAAAATGGGCATTAAACAATAACCGGACAAGATCAACATGACGATCGCAAACACCAAAACCAAACAACTAACTCGACGCCCGGGCATTGAAGCCTTTCCCCATTATTATGTCGGCATCGACTCGCTTGCTGATCTTGCAACTGTCGCAGACCGGGTCTGCGTATTAAATATCCTGGGCAATGAGAGCAAATCAGTGACTCCGACCAGCCACGTGTATTCCGGGGGCAACATCGTTTGCGGCGTCATGCCCGGGCGCTCCGGTTCGGTACTGAAAACAGAACTGGGGGATATCCCTGTTTACAACTCTGTGGTTGAGGCACTACAGGCCGGGCAGCGGTTTAATGTTGCCGTGGTTTATGTGCCGCCAGCTGGCGTCAAGGACGCCGTTATCGAAGCGGTACGGGTAAACCCGGAGCTGACAAAAGTCATCATCCTCACTGAAAAAGTGCCACTCAGTGATGCGCGCATGATTCGTCACTATTGCCAGCAACAGCGGGTCGATGTGTTTGGCGGCAATTGCCTGGGTATTGCCGATGCGCATCAGCACGTGCGTATCGGTGGCGCACTGGGTGGCAGCCACCCTGAAGAATCCCTGCTGCCGGGTTGTGTTGCCATCTATTCCAACTCTGGCAATTTTACGACAACCATCGCCGTTTATCTCGGCACTGCCGGTTGGGGTACAACGGTTTCCCTGTCGTCCGGAAAGGATGTGTATATCCACTATGCGGCTGCAGAATTTACCCACGCCTTTCACAATGACGAGCGCAGCAAGGCGGCCGTTATGTATATTGAACCCGGTGGATATTATGAACAGGACCTGGTGTTTAATAAACCTGTCGTCGCCTGCATTGTCGGCCGCTGGAAAGACCGTCTTACCAAAGCCTGCGGCCATGCCGGTGCCATTGCCGGCAGCGGTGATAATGCCGCCGCAAAGGAACAGTGGTTTTTAGATAAGTTTGCTGTCGATCAGATTTTCAGCGCCGAAAATCCTGTGTGCTCGGCGCGCGGTGCAGTCGTTACTAATATCGCAGACATCCCGCTGGCGCTGACAGCGGTCATGGCGCTAAACCAGAAAGCCCCGGATTTCGAAAACAAAGGTGATCTTTCGATGAAATGCTGGCTGGCTGATGACCTGGGTGATCTGCTGTCTGCCGAACTGGAATTACAACCGGTCATGGCGGCTTCACCCTATGATGAACAGATCAAGCTGGTGAATGATCAGATCGGCGTAATATTCCCGCGCCAGTCGATGAAGGATGCCTCTGCCGCGTCAATGATGGACCCGGTGTCCCAGATCACCCGCCTGTTCGGCATCAGTATTCTGGATGTGGCGACACATGCGTATGAAGATAATCTGGTGCTGTCACTGATCCGCGAATATCCGGATGATAATGCGCGCGCACTGGCAAACATTCTGTTAAATGCTTACGTCAACCTGCATGAAACACCGATGCTGACCGCGGCCTACGCTGCCCGGCAGGCAGGCAACAGCCCAAACACAGCACTGTGTGCTGCGCTGAGTATCATCGGTCCGGACATGGTCGCCACGGCCAGGCAGGGCACCAGGCTGTTGCTGGAGTTATTTCATCATCACGGCCTCAGTGATCCGCGGACAGCAACTATGGTGGCAGAGAATTTTGACCTGCAGGCTGTGGTGGAACAGGCCATCGATCAAGATCAGCTGGCTCTTTTCGTCAGTGACCAGGAAGATGAACTGGCAACGATTATGCTTGCCGGCGTAGCCGCGAGAAATGCAGACTCGGTGTTCATCAGCTTCCTCCAGCTTCTGGCCAGTGAAACCAGGCAGTTTGTTATGGCTGACGCGGTGGTTGCAGCAATATCCTGCCACCTGGCATGGAAACCGTTATTACATAAACGGCTGTCTGTGACCACGTTAAACAATATGCCCTGGCATTTCAGAATATTTTCGGCTGCATTAGGTGCCTCTGCCAGGGTAGAGCGACACAGTAAAACCGCTTTTGGTGGTATCGAGCTTGCCTCATTAGTGAAGGAATGGAGCTACACCGACACTGCCTATCTGGCCCTGCTGGCAGGAAAACCCGGCGATGAAGACCGCTTTGCGTTTTCAATCCTGCTTGGGCTGGTCGCCAGCAATGGCCCCGGAACCATTTCTGCGCAGGGTGCGAAGGGCGCGGTCAGTGCGGATGGCCCGGAAGTACCTGAACGCGTTCAGGTTAATAAAGCGTATGCAGGCTTTCTCAGTCACACCGGCTATGCTCACGGTGGTAACGGCTTTGAAGCCATGCGTTTTCTAATCAGCCGGTTTCGCAATCTTGGCCTGGTTGATCCCGGCGACCCGGATCACAGTATCGATCTGGTAAGCCTCGCCGCCGACTATGCCAGCGAGTATAAAATATACAAGACACAGGCAAAGGCCGCCGGCAATTTGTCTTACGAAAAAATCCCCTGTATTAATCACCCGGTGTTTAAAGGCAAAGAAGTCAACTTCGATCCTCGTGAGGTTTACGTTCACGATCTTTTCAAATCGCGTAATAGTTATAATATCTTTCACGAGTTTTATCATGAGCTGGTGAAGGCCCTGGCAAGTTATGGCGTCAGTCCCAATGTCTACTGTGTAAACATCGATGCCGTGATTGCGGTTATTTTGCTGAAAATGTTGTGGCGGCCTTTTGTTGAACAGGAGATCAGTGAGCAATTTCTGGAATATGGCGCCTTCACCACCTTTGTTTACGGCCGCCTGGTAGGCGAAGCAGCAGAAATCGAAGACCATACTACGCGCGGACGAAACATGGATACCCGTACAGCAGCGAGTAAATGCCGGGCTATAAGTTAATCGGATCAATGCGGAGAGTTATGGAGAGCAGAGCAGGGTTTTCGTGATACGTTTCAAAACCCACTCACGGGCCTTTTAGGAGCTAAAGGCTCCTTTCATGCTGCTTCGAGCTGCTGTTTTTAACAGTTGCTTTATACGACAGAAGATAAGAAATTTACTTGTAAAACATATCCCGGTACATACCTTCTGCCCATGCCAGGCTCGCTTGTCCGCCTTCGCTGTTCCAGTCTTCCATCATGTGGGTGCGGTCAAATTCAAATTCTTTGTTCTGTTTGTTGAATTTATAGAAGGTAATAATACTCATCGCCTGCAGTGGGTTGATATCAACGGCTGAAAAACACATGGTCTGCGGGCTGCGCCACCTGACCTCTTTGCCGAGGGCATGAGCAGCGATCACTTCGGCGACGTATTGCGCTTCCGAGTTTGCGGTGTGGCCGCCTTTTGAAAAGGGCTGTGACCTGGAATCACCGGTAACGTAAACATATTCGTCACCGATGACGTGGTACTTGTAGGGATCTGTATTGGCAATTTTTTGTGCAGTTTTCATGTTGGCGATACCGGCATCTTCCAGTAATGAGGATGCGCGTACCGGTGGGTATATGATGGCATCATCGAACGAGTAGTCGTCAAAATCCGTGCTGACTGTTTTCTCGTCGATATCTACGCCGGATATTTCTGAACTGGGCAGATAGTTTATGTAGTCAGCGTAGAGACTGGAAAATGCTTTTTCAAAACCCTGCTTTTTGATGCGGATGTCGGCGTTCATATCGAGCAGCAGTATCTTTGCCTTGACCCTGCGTTTTTTAAAGATGGCTGCAGCCATGCAGGCTCGTTCATAAGGCGCAGCCGTGCAGCGGTATTCTCCGTTTGGCACATTCAGGATAAAAGTGCCGCCTTTGAAGGTGTTTAACTTTCTTTTGATGGTGATTAGTTCTGAACTGTTGACGAAACCACCGGGGAAATTATTATACAGTTGCATCTGGGCTACGGGGTCATCAACACCTATGCGGCTATAGTCATATTCGATGCCAGGTGCGAGCACCATGTAGTCATAGTTGATAAAACCATTACTGGTGAACACTTTTTTTGATTCACGATCAAAGCCCAGTACGGTGGCATTTAAAAAATGGTAGTTATGTGATTTAGCGGCATCGATATAACTGTGCGTCAAAAAATCAAGATTGACCTGGTCAGCAAGCCAGGAGTTGCTGGCAGGGAAAGAAATGAACTCGGGGCGTTTGTCGATGAGCACCACGTCAAACGCCGGGTTATGGATCTTCAGGTATTTAGCCATGGCCAGGCCTGACCAGCCGCCACCGACGACCACGACTCGCGCCCCTTTTGTATCTGGCAGCGTCACTTCATTGAGTAATTTTGTGATTGCAAAGGGTAGTTTCGCTGCTTTCTCCATGGAGGCATCTGCTGCGGTAGCCTGGAGGGGTAGTGCTGTAGCGGATAATGCACCCGCCGCAACGCCTGCTTTAAGGAAACGCCGTCTGGATAGTTTGTTTTTGTCCCTGTTAGCCATAGTGCTCTCCTTATTTAAAATCCGGGTTGCGCCATGTTTTTGAGGCTGCCATATCTTCTTTTGGCACAGCAAAATAACTGGCGTAGTTAACGGCTTTATCGAGCTGTTCAAGGTCTAGTTCCTCTACCACCGCCTGCATGGCTGGATGTACCTCTCGTAGGCCGCTTTTTATTCGACCCAGTTGCTTGCTCATGTAGTAAAAATGTTGCCCCTGCAATTTTGGATAGACCAGTTCATTGTTACCCTTGCCATTGTCGCCATGACAGCTTGCGCAAAATTGTTTATAGGTTTTTTTACCCTGCTGGTATTCTTTAGTGCCTTTCCCCCATGGGCCTTTGGAATGCATGGGATTCATCGGCAGGGTCGATATGTAAGCAACCACGTTAGTTAGCTGCTGGTAGCCGCCAATGGTGCGTTCCTGAACAAATGGAAACATCAACGATGAGCGGCGGGTGCCGTTGCGAATATCCAGCAGCTGCTTGATCAGGACATTGACATGCTGCCCGGCTAATTGTGGATAGGTTCCGTCAGTATTGCCCCAGGCTTCCGGCAAATGACACCGGGCACAGACGCTGAATGTCGTTTTACCATCTTCAATATCAGGGATGAAGTCCAGCTGGATAGTGATTTTTTCGACGGCCTGGGCATTAGACAAGATCAGACAGAGGAGTCCGGATAGCACGTGCTGAATCGCTGCTTTCATTAGTGTAATTACCTTAAATATGGAGTTTGTCAAAATTATACGGATATGTATCAATACGTTAATTGCTGTAAATCAATCGATGTGCTTTTATCCTGTAGAAACTGCCGTGAATCGTATTGATTTAGCGTGTACCTGGCGGTGACGAGCTAAAGGATCCGCTGGACGAGACCATCAAGGCCTTTATCGAGCGCTGGTTCCAGGGCCGGGAAGCTACCCCGGTAGAACAGAGGGAGAGGTTTATTCGTATTGCCCGACATGTGGTAAACGATACCAACTATGAGACGCAGGTCGTCAAAAACACCGACAAACAGAATAGTCTGTTGGCGCTGGAGAATCTGATCCAGATCGCCATTAATACTGCTAATATTAACAACGACTTGAGGTCTGGAAAGGGCCCCATAGCGGACCTGGATCATTTCAACGTTTTCTTCAGGAAAGTACTGTAAATGCTCATCCAGGGTCTGTGTGCTGATAGGCAGCTACCGCAACCCGTTTAAGAAATTCATCAAAATGGTACTTACTTATCAAGTCCTTTTGACGAGGGTCAGCGGTGTTGGGTACCCAGCGCAGGCACAGCATTTTGATCGCTACTCCTGCTCCTGGTCCTGCCTAATTACCCAACTGCTTACGCAATGCTTCGGCCTTACCCCGTTCCTGGAACGTCTTGTTGGACTTGAGCAGACGATCCAGTTCCTTGCGGGCTTCATCACGGCGCCCGGCTTTTTCCAGGGCAGCAGCCATGTGATAACGGATGTCAGGGATATGAGGTGCTTTTGTCGCGGCTTCTTGCAGTAACACCAGCCCTCTGTTGGTATCCCCGTTCTGAACCAGCAGCCAGCCCAGGGTGTCGATCACCTCTGGCCGCCCAGGAACCAGCTCATAGGCACGCTCGGCATATTTTACACCCTCAGGATTATTCGCCTCCTGATAAAGCCATGCGAGGTTATTCAGGGCCGACACATTGTCGGGATCATATTCCAGTAGTTTCTTGTATTGCTCAATCGCCTGCGCCTGCTGATTGGCATTAAGCTGTGCCTGGGCCAGCAGGCTGCGGGTGGGCACATCCTCCGGGTGATCTGCAAGCCATTGTCGGAGGGTTTCATGGGCGGCCTCGGTCTCCCCCAGTTGCAGGTGGGTCTGATAACGCTTGTGAGTCAGTGACGCGCTGTCGGCCTTACCCTGGGCCAGCACATAGGCATCAGCTGCCTGCTGATATTCTTTTCGTGCGTTATGCACATCTCCTGTCAGTTCATCACCATAGGCCGCATCAGGATGGACCTTTAGCAAGTCAGCTGCGATACCAAGCGCGGCAGCGTAATCTTTGTCAGCGATATCCAGCCGGCCAAGTAAAAACTGAGCAGCCGGATAATCCGGCTGCAGTTGGAGCGCCTGCTGCAAGTTGCTACGGGCGGCTTCGGTTTCCTTCTGGTTGACTTGCACTGCACTCAGCAGGTAGTGGGCCTCGGGCGACTTGGGCTCTACCTCGACCAGCTTGCGCAAGGTGACCAGAGCGTCTTTATTGTTGCCGGCTTTCAGCTGGGCCTGCGCCAGCGTCTCCAGAACCGCTGGTTCTCGTGGATGCGCCACAGTGATGGCCCCGGCTAAATCCAGGGCCCGGGTGGTCTCCACCTGCTGCAGATAGTGTTGCACCAGCAGCAGCGCTGGCTGGATTGCCTGGGGGTGTAGTTCGTGTGCCTGTTTCAACCAGTTGCCAGTTGCTTCAGTTTGCCCTTCACGCTCGGCCAATGCCGCCAGAGCCAGCAGGGCTTTCAGGTTGCCCTTGTCATAAGTCAGCACCTTCCGATAGCGCGCCTCGGCCGCCTCGGTGTTGCCGTCCATCAGATCAAGTTGCGCCAGGTTGAGCTGCGCGGGCAAAAAATCCGGCTGCAGTTTGAGTGCGGCCTCAAAGGCCTGTTTGGCGGCCGGACGGTCTTCCTTGCCGAGCAGCGCGGCCCCCTTGAGATTGAGCGGGACGGGACTGCCGGGCATATTTACGGCCAATGCGTCAGCGGCAGTCAGGGCCTGGTCGAAGTCCTTGCGTTGCAGATAGGCCATCACTAGCAGGAGGTCCGCCTGTACCATGCCCTGCCCGAGATCGACGGCGCCCTGCAGCTCACTGATACCCTGCTCAACATTCCCCTGTGCCAGTTGCGCAATGGCGAGTTGGGTGCGGATACTGGCCACATCAGGCGCCATGGCAGCGGCCTGTTCCAGGTATTCCAGGCCCTTGGCTATGTCACCCTGACTGAGGTAGGCACTGCCCAGTAATGACAGATACTGGACATCCCCCGCCGCCGCAGGCAAACCCGGTTCCAGGATCTCGATGGCTTTAGCCGGTTGCTTGAGTTTCAGGTGGATGGCGGCCAGCAGCTTGGCAGCCAGAGGATTCCCGGGGGCACTATCCCGGTAGGCAAGCAAATACTTCTCGGCCTGGTTTAGCTGCCCCCGCTGATAGGCAATGGTTCCGGCCAGCAGTTGACTGGGCAGATGAGCGGGCGCCTGTTTGAGTGCTAGCTGGACTGACTCCTGTGCCGGTTCCAGTTGCTGCTGTTGGTACTGGAGCAGTGCCTTGAGGTAATGGGACAGATACAGATCGGGATGCGTTTCCAGCAACCAGTCGATATCGGCATTGGCCTGGTCTGGTTCGCCGAGCGCGAGACGTACCGTGGCCCGTCCCACGCGGGCCGGTACGTTGTCTGGATCGAGCTCGATGGCCTTCCCAAGGGCCGTTGCAGCTTCCTGTGGTCGGCCTGCACGACGCAGCAACCCGCCTTTGAGGGTCCAGGCATCGACATTACCCGGTTCATTGGAAAGGGCCTGGTCGACCAGGTCGGTGGCGCCGACCGTATCCTGGTTAAGATAGGCGATATGCCCCTTGCCGAGCAGGGCCTCGGCTGCGCCCGGTTGCAGATCGAGTGCCGCGGAAAATTTCTCATCCGCCATCGCCTGTTTGCCGGTTCCCAGGTAGGCCTGACCCTGCAGCAGCAGGATGTCAATCTGGAGTGCCTCGGAATCACCTGCTTCACGGGTAATCGTCTGGAGCAGCTTGTCGTGCTGCCCCGTCATCAGCAAGGCACGCCCAAGGGGCACAAGCACAGCCTCACGCACTGCCCCCAGTTCCTGTGCGCGGAGCAGTTCCTTTTCGGCTGAGAGACCATCCTTTTGTTGAATATAGGCCTTGCCTAGCAGTAGGCGTGCTTTCCTGTTATCAGGATTAACCAGTAGCGCATTCTTCAGCTGAATAACGGCGGCATTGATTTCACCCTTATCGAGATAGGCCTGAGCATCGCGCAGGTACTCATCCAAATCCGCAGCCGTTGGAACCAGTGGCCATAGCAGACACAGCACAACGATCAGCCACTGTGTCCACAGCCCGGGTTTAAAAGCCATCGTTGATGCAAAATCGGGAGTGTGTTTGTTTTTCATTTGGGGTAATTCCGGAAGATTACTATTATTAGCTCATATGAGTGTTGCTCATTCGATAGAGATCATCAAATGGTTATGTGACCCGTTACATCAGAGGCTTCAGCCACTTCGTTACCTCCATGACTGCTTCGATTACTTCCGGCTGGAGCGAAATTGCCGGGTGGGACTCTCACCCACTGGAAAATGCCGCCTTTGCACGGCGCACACCCAACCCGGTCATACAGTGTAAGTTCTTGCATAAAAGTCCCTGAAAGCGGTCGTTTCCAAGCCGGACTCTGTTCGGCAATTTTCGACCCATTCAGGTCTTTTAGCGTTTGGTGGTATACGGTTAGCGGGGGAGGGGTAGTCTATATTTGGCTGGGTGAAACAGCAGGAGACCGCAACAACTGGTCCTTCTGTAGCAGCCAACCTGCATGTGTCTCAGATAGCAACATTCTGACTTAACAGAGTAGGCTGTAACTTGTAGAACTCTGTCAGCTTTTTTTACATATAAAACTTAGTCAACACATCAATAGTAGTTATATATAATGCTTTCAGGTGCTTGCTGATATGGCGCTAAAATTGCATGTTAATTAACATGAGCAATACAAGCCAGCAGAGGTATTAAAGCGTGTTAACACAACTAATCAGATCCATCGCACGCAAGAAGCACCTGGCAAGTGTAACTACATCATTATGTCTGCTGTTTTCTCT
>Ga0316194_10002587_pt1 | contig 12666 bp, 12 predicted proteins | sample CroRivsedime1_MG_FD_204936 | JGI IMG/M metagenome (GOLD analysis project Ga0316194, IMG submission 204936) | Coastal sediment microbial communities from Maine, United States - Cross River sediment 1 | ecosystem: Environmental > Aquatic > Marine > Coastal > Sediment | place: USA: Maine...
TGAGTTATAAAGCATAAATCTGCGGAGCCAGGCATGGGTTTGTTCGCTTTTGGTTCAAATTCTTTTCCCAACTCATGGAGGTTGATTTTTTGACTTCCGCATTTCAAAGCTACTCGACCGTTACCAAACACCTCTTTTTTCATACCCATCACTGATACATAAAAGGATGTTGTTTTTTCAAAATCCTTAACAGTTAATACCAAGTGATCAAGCTTGCTTATTTCCATGTGATTTAATTTGCCACAAAACACTAATATTAGATGGAAAATTTTCCACCTATCGAAAAATTATGTTAAATCGGTTAAGAATACAGATTTCATATGGATATCGCAAGGTTTTTTAGAAGATGATATTGTATGGGTCCGATGCGGGTATTTTGATTTGAAAATTCCTGCTTAAATTATGGATGCGCTGGAGTGGTATACGGCTGATTTTGAAAGACGCACCGAAATTGCCTGTGTGTTTGAACACAATGATGTTGCGCGCCTCAGCGACGGAATTTGAGAAGGCTCTATTTTGATTAAAGTCCTACTGGCAGATGACCACAGCATCGTGCGTGCCGGGCTGCGGCGCATTGTCGAGGAAAGCGGTGATATGCAGGCGGCCGCTGAAGCCGACGATGGTCGCGAAGCCATTTAGCTGGTCAAAAACCCAGATATTGATTGAACCCTGATCCAACCTGCAGTATAAAATTATTTCTGCCTCTTTGTAAGAAAAAATTTGACAGGGAGATAAACTTGACGAAAAAAGCGGCGATTGCTTTCAGTTTTTTGGCCTTATTCAGCGGAACCATGCTTTCCAGCGCTCTGGCTGCCAACTCAATAAAGATCGGGGTAATGCTGCCGCTGACAGGCAGACAGGCCCCGTTCGGGCGCATTCAACAAAAATCGGTTCTGATGGCAGCCGCTGAAGTCAACGCCGGCGGGGGGGTAAACGGTAAAAAAATTGAGCTGATTGTCGCGGATACGCAGGGCAATCCGGATGCGGGGCGTGCCGCCATTGAAAAGTTAATCAAGCGGGACAAAGTCCTCGTGATCGGCGGCGGTTTTTCAAGTACGGTAACCTGGGCAGCCATTTCCATCGCCCAAAAAAATAAAATCCCATTTCTGGTAAACAGCGCTGCAGCGGACAAAATCACCGGGCAGGGCTGGGAATACATCTTCAGGTTGAATCAGCCGGTGAGTGAGCGACTGGATGCAGTGGCCTCTTTTGTATCAGGGGTTGCCAGCGACATTAGATCCGTTGCCATCGTGCATGCAAATTCGCTTAAACATTCTGCAGAGGCCCGAAAATTTTTCAAAAAAGCAGACGAACTGGGCTTAAAGCAGGTTATCAGGGAACGTTTTGAGGCCGGCGCTGCCGATTTCAGGCCGTTGCTGACCCGCGTGAAGGCTAAGAATCCCGATCTAATATACGCGGTCGCTGACAATGCCAAAGGCGCCGCATTGCTGGTGCGCCAATCCAAAGACCTGAAGCTGAATCCGAAACTGTTTATCGGCGGGGGGAATGGATTTGTTCAGCCTGAATTTACAACGCATGCCGGGCAGGCTTCTGATCATATTGTCTGCACAGCCATCTGGACGTCTACGGTGCCTTACCGCGGAGCCGGCGCATTCAATGAAAAATTTACAGCCAGATACAAGATCCCGCCCGAACATTATGGGGCTGAGGCCTATGCCGGCATCACCGTGATCGCCGATGCGCTAAAACGCACAAAGGTACTGGCACCGGGAAATGTTCGCGATGCGCTGGCCAAAACCAACCTGATGACCGTATTGGGGCCGGTTAAATTTATTGCCTACAATAATAAAAGCCGGCAGAACAAATTGCCGGCTTTCCTGGTGCAATGGCTCAATGGTCAAACGCAAGTCGTGTGGCCCCAAAATATGGCCACGAAAAAGATTATTTATCCTGCCCCCGTATTAAACGAGCGTTAGGCATATTGAAGCAATATTTCTGCTTCTGAATAAAAAACTTTAAATAACCACAAGGGCACAAAGTTCACGAAGGATTTTTTTGTTATCCTTAAAACATTATTCTTTGTGTTCTTTGTGATCTTTGTGGTTTAAAACAGATCTTCTTCCAGCACATGGATTATTTATCCTGGCAGCCATCCTGTGCCTTGTACCGTGAGCCTTGCGCCGTTAATTACAGATCCTTCTTGAAAAACTCTCCGGTATCGGCAATATCGCCCGGCCTTTTACTGTATTCGGTAGGCTCGGTGCCTTCCTTAAAGGAAACAAAAACGGTTTCTTTGGATTCGGGAATCGGTAAAAGCCCGGTCTCAGCATCTATTTTGGTAAAGACAATGCCTTCCGGTACCTCGAAAATTTTGGGCGGCTTATCTTCCAGAACTCGCTTCATAAAACCCAGCCATATCGGGCTGGCAGCCCGGGAGCCCGTTTCGGATTTCCCCAGCGGGGCCTCATCATCAAAGCCCACCCAGGTCCCGGTGATATACTGGGGGGTATAGCCCATAAACCAGGCGTCAAATAAATTGTTGGTGGTGCCGGTCTTGCCCGCCACCGGCCGGTTTAATGCCTTAACGCGCCAGCCGGTCCCGTGCTTGACCACATCTTCCAGCAGGTGGGTCATCAGGAAAGCGGTGGTCTTTTCGATGACCTTAATGCGCTCCGGCGCCGCCTCTTCAAGCACATTGCCTTCGCGGTCGACAATTTTGGTGATAAATACCGGTTCAACCAGATACCCCTGATTGGCGAACACCGAATAGGCTTCGGTCAGCTCCAGCAACGATACCCCCGAGGACCCCAGGGCAATAGAGAGGTCTTTGCTCAGATCAGAGGTTATTCCCAGTTTACGGGCGTATTCGATGGCATAATCAATGCCGATATCCTGTAAAATCTTGATCGTCACCACATTGCGTGATTTGGCCAGGGCATCGCGCATCAGGGTGGGGCCGAAAAATCGCTCTTTATAGTTTTTCGGCTTCCAGGTAAAATCCCGCGCTTCGTCTTCAAACACGATCGGCGAATCAATAATCACAGAGGCGGGGGTATAAAATTTATCGGGTTCATCATCAAACTGCTTGTCTAAAGCCGCCGCATATATGATGGGTTTAAAGGCCGAGCCCGGCTGTCGCCTGGATTGCAAGGCCCGGTGAAACTGGCTGTCGCGGAAATCGCGGCCGCCGACCATGGCTTTGATGAATCCGGTTTCAGCCTCGAGACACAGCAGCGCTGCCTGGGCCACAGGCTCCTGTTCCAAAGCCAGCTGCCATAAATCCGAATCCTTAATTTTTTCTTTAACTTTAACCAGAATGACATCTCCGGCATGCAACGCTTCACCGGGAAGCTTAACCTTGGCTTCATAGTAAGCGACCTCCAGGTCCGGTTTGCGGGCCCACGCCATATCCTCAAGCGCAATCTGTCCCAAAAAAGTTCCGATTCGAACCGTGACCGTTTTGTTTTTATCGTCCACTTTTATGACCACACTCTTTACGGTCTGGCCGGCTTGAAGCGGATTGTCGTCCAGCTCGGATTGAATCGTCCGGGAAAATGCCTCAATTTCTTCAGGGGCCAGTTTTTTTAGCGGTCCCCGGAAACCCTGGCGTTTATCCAGTTCATACAGGCCTTTTTCAATCTCTGCCCGGGCGATTGTTTGCATCTCGATACTGGCGGCCGTATAGATCTTGAGCCCCTGAGTGTAAAGGACATTGCGGCCGTATTTTTCCTCGACATAGCGGCGGACCTGTTCGGTGTAATAAGGAATTTCTTCAATATACCAGTTGCGGCGCGGCTTAATCTCCACAGCGGTATTGATGGCCTCGGTGGCCTGGATGTTGGAAATATAGCCTTCATCCACCATACGGTTTAAAGTATAGATTTGCCGCTGTTTGGCCCGTTCCGGATACTTAAACGGAGAATATTTGCTGGGTGCCTGAGGCAATCCCGCCAGGATGGCGCATTCGGCCATATTTAGATCCTTAACTGTTTTGCCAAAATAATTTTCCGCAGCCGCCTCCACACCGTAGGCGCCATGTCCCAGGTAAATCTGGTTCAGATACAGATAAAGAATTTCTTCTTTGTTAAATGCCTGGTCGATCCGATAGGCCAGAATGGCTTCTTTTAATTTGCGGGTATAGCTTCTTTCCGGCGACAACAAAAAGGATTTGGTCACCTGCTGGGTGATGGTACTGCCGCCCTGAACGATGGTACCGGCCTCCAGGTTTTTGAAAAAGGCCCGGATAATACTGTAAAAATCAATACCTTTATGTTTGTAAAAGCGAGAATCTTCTGCTGCAATAAAAGCATTTATCAGCGCCGGGGGCATTTCATCCAGGGCTCTGATAATCCGCCGCTCTTCAAAGAATTCGGCAATCTTGCGGCCGTCATCCGAGTAGACGGTGGTGATGATGGGAGGATGATATTCGGTTAAAGAGTTAATATGGGGCAGATCCTTGCTTATGTAAAAATAGACACCGACGCCCGCCAGTGCCCCCAGGATCGCAACAATAAATCCCAGCAGAAACGACCACAGCAACAATTTTTGGAAAAACCGCCGCTTTTTAGGTCTTTTGCGTTGTTTTAAAATATTGGATTTGGTTTTTCGCTTTGCCATTATGCGGATCTCTCCAGAAATAAATTACCTGCCCGTCCAGGTAGATCGAACTTTAGTCCCTCAAATCAAACTTTGGTACTTTTATGCCAAAACATTTTAAACCACGAAGGACACGAAGCTCACGAAGCTCCTTTGAAGTCGATCCTAAAATGTCACTCTTTGTGTTCTTCGTGATCTTCGTGGTTTTATAGCTGTCTGGCCCCGACTTTGTCCGGGTTCGGCCTAAAATAATTTAATTGACATTCAGTCGTGTTGCGGTTAGCTATGAAAGTTTACAATTTCTAAAAGAATATTTTTACGCAAAATATACCTCAATACAAATTTTTAGTTTAACCCCGATACGGAACAATTTCAACATGTGATTTTATAAAAATGATAACACCCAACTTTGATAAAATGAGCGGTCTAATTCCGGCGATCGCGCAGGATTATAAGACCGGTGAGGTTCTGATGCTGGCGTTTATGAATCGGCAGGCCTGGGAGACCACGCTGAATACCGGTAAAGCCACCTACTGGAGTCGCACCCGCCAGGAGCTGTGGGTCAAAGGCCAGACATCCGGCAATCAGCAAATTGTAAAAGAAATCCGCATCGATTGCGACGAAGACACGGTGCTGTTAAAAATTGAACAGCTTGGCGGTGCAACCTGTCATACCGGGCACCGCAGCTGCTTTCATAAAAAAGTAGAAGACGGGTCCGTCAGGATAATCGGAGAGCCCGTATTTGACCCCAAGGAGATATACGCCAAATGAAAAATCCACTCAAACTGGGAATTCCCAAAGGCAGTTTGCAAAATGCCACGATTACGCTGTTCCAGCGTTCCGGATGGGATATTAACATTAATGGCAGAAGCTATTTCCCTGAAATCAATGATGATACCATTGAGTGCGCCATCTGCCGCGCCCAGGAGATGTCCAATTATGTCGAAAGCGGCACCCTGGATGCCGGACTGACCGGCAAGGACTGGATCGCCGAAAATGAGTCGGACATCCATGTGGTCAGTGATCTGGTTTATTCCAAAGTAAGTTCCCGGCCGGCACGCTGGGTGCTGGCGGTGCCTTATGATTCAAAGATTAAAAAGATTGAAGATTGCAAAGGGAAAAAAATTGCCACCGAAATGACAAATTTTACCCGGCACTATTTTAAAGAACGCAAAATTAATGTCAGTGTTGAATTTTCATGGGGCGCGACGGAAGCCAAGGCGGTTTCCGGCCTGGCGGATGCGGTGGTGGAAGTAACCGAAACCGAAGCCACCATCAAAGCCCATGGCCTGCGGGTGATCCATGAGCTCATGCAGACCAATACCCAGCTGATTGCCAACCACGAAGCCTGGAAGAATGAAGCCAAACGGCAAAAAATAGCGCAAATTGCACTTTTGCTCAAAGGGGCCCTTCTCGGTGAAAAAATGGTCGGCATCAAAATGAATGTGGCCGAAGAAAAGATGGATGATGTGATCGGCATGCTTCCGAGCCTGAATGCGCCCACCGTGGCACCGCTTTATCACACCAAATGGTTTTCGGTGGAAATTGTGGTCAGTTCCGAGGTGGTGCGCGATCTGATTCCCGAACTGCTGAAGCACGGAGCGGAGGGGATTATCGAGTATCCGCTTAATAAAGTCATCTAATTTTCGATTCATGAATGGATGGATGGCATGGCGCATGGCGTCTTGGGCCCCGAGATGAAAAATAAAGCGACAAACGTAGTGCGGGCCACCGTGCCCGCTTGATTCGGGTCGGCCCGGTCCCTAATTCTACTTTGAATATCGAACAAGGAATGCAGAAGTCAGAAGTTTTCAGTACTTCGACATTCGTGATTCCTTGTTCGGTGTTCTGCGGTTCGATGCTGATTAAGTTTATATCCATAGCTTCAAATTTATAAATGGATAATTTTAGATGATCTCAAAAAGAACACAAGAAATGACATCCTTTATCGTGATGGATGTGCTGGAAAGGGCCCAGGAGCTGGAGCGTGAAGGCGCCCGCATCATCCATCTGGAGGTCGGTGAGCCTGATTTTGATACACCTGCCTGCGTCAAAGAAGCCGCCTGTAAGGCCCTTGAAGACGGATTTACCCATTACACCCACAGTCTGGGCCTGTACGAACTGCGGGAAGCGATCTGTGAACATTACCAAAAACACTATCAGGTATCGGTCGATCCGGGCCAGGTGATCGTGACCTCGGGTTCCTCGCCGGCTATATTCCTGGTTTTCTCGGCGCTGCTTGAAAAGCAGGATGAAGTCATTATCTCAGACCCGCATTATGCCTGTTATCCAAATTTCATCCGGTTTGTGGATGGCAAACTGATAACAATTCCGGTCTATGAGGAAGACGGTTTTCAATTCCGGCCTGAGGTCATCCGGCAAAAAATCACGGCGCAAACCCGGGCCGTATTTATCAATTCGCCCTCCAATCCGACCGGAAACCTGCTGTCGGCCGACCGCATGCGGCAAATCGCCGCGCTGACGAAATGTGAGCAGTGCCCTTATATCGTTTCCGATGAAATCTATCACGGGCTGGTCTATGAGGGCAAAGCGCACTCGATTCTGGAGTTTTCCGATCACGCCTTTGTGCTCAACGGTTTTTCCAAACAGTTTGCCATGACCGGGCTTCGTCTCGGTTACGTGATCGCACCCAAAGCATTCATCCGCCCCATGCAAAAGCTGCAGCAGAACTTTTTTATTTCGGCCAACGCCATGGTTCAACAGGCCGGCATTGCGGCCCTCAAATATGCCGGCGAAGATGTGGCCCGCATGCAAAAAATTTATAACGAACGCCGCCGGTTTATGATCCGCCGCTTAAAGGAGCTGGGATTTGGCATTACCGTGGAGCCCACCGGCGCCTTTTACGTCTTTGCCAATGCCAGGCATGTCTCGGGCGACTCCTATAAACTGGCCTTCGACATTCTGGAAAAAGCCCACGTCGGCGTCAGCCCCGGAATTGATTTTGGCGAAAACGGTGAAGGCTATCTGCGGTTTTCCTACGCCAATTCCCTGGAAAATATTGAAGAAGGCATGCATCGGCTGGAAGGATACCTTAACGACCGGTCATAATTTATTAACGGGGAAAACGCATATCATTGAATAAAACAGAAAGGCGCACGGTACACGGCGCACGGCACCTAAAGCCCAGAATGTTATAAGCATGCATATTAACTCCGCCGAATTTGTCACCAGCGCCACAAAGCCCACCCAGTATCCACCGGCACTGCTGCCGGAGATTGCTTTTTCCGGCCGCTCAAACGTGGGTAAATCAAGCCTGATCAACACCCTGGTCAACCGCAAGCGCCTGGTTAAAACCAGTTCAACCCCCGGCCGCACCCAGCTCATTAATTTTTTTGATATCAACCGGCAGATGGGTTTCGTTGATCTGCCGGGTTACGGATATGCCCGCGTGCCTCAGGCGGTTAAAAAAAAATGGGGCCCGATGATTGAAACCTACCTTTCGGAGCGGGAGACCTTAAAAGGGGTGGTGGTCATCATGGATATCCGCCGCATGCCGCGGCAGGAGGAATTAAATCTGCTCGGCTGGCTCGACCATTATTCCATCGCCGGCATTTCGGTGTTAACAAAAACAGATAAGCTGTCCAAAAACAAACAGGCCAAACAGCATCATCTGATTGCCCGGGCCCTCGAAAGGGATAAAGACGATTTTATTCTTTTCTCAGCCAAAACCCGCCGCGGCAGAGACACCCTCTGGAATGCGATTTTATCCTTAGGCGGCATCGAAAATAGCCAAGCGATCCGCTAAAGGCTACCTTCATCCTGCTCGTACATTTGCAATCCCTTGTGTAATCCTTATTTTTTTTGATAAGGTTACTATTATATGTTTTTCGCCGTAGGCGGATTGAGTTTCTTCACTTTCCTCCGGGAAGTGAAGAAAATATCCAGATAATCCTGTAAATCCTGTCTAAAAACAACATGACCAGCGCTGCTGACAAATACGACAACTTCAAATCCGGCTATGTGGCCATTGTGGGCGCGCCCAATGCGGGCAAATCCACGCTGCTCAACCGCATGCTGGGTGAAAAGATTTCGATCACCTCCAAAAAGCCCCAGACCACCCGCAATCGCATTCTGGGTGTTGTGCACCGGCCCGACGCCCAGCTCGTTTTCATTGATACGCCGGGAATATTTAGAGCCAAAGATACCCTCAATCTGCGGATTGTGGATACGGCCCTGTCAGCCCTGAACGATGCCGATATGATGCTTTTTGTGCTGGATGTGGCCAATCCGGATCCAACCTCCGAATATTTCCTGGTCAAACGGCTTCAGAAGCAGGAACGCCCGGTTATTCTGGCTCTCAACAAAATCGATCTGATCGAAAAAACAGATTTGCTGGCGGTGATTAAAAAGTGGTCGACTGAATACCACTTTGATGTCATCGTTCCGATATCGGCCGCCGAAGGAACCCAGATCGAAGCGCTGATCGAGACCATGGAAAATTTCCTGCCCACCGGCCCGCCGTATTTTCCCGAAGATGCCCTTACGGATGTATCGGAGCGCTTTATCGCTGCGGAAATGATTCGCGAAAGCATTTTCCGCTTAACCGGTGAAGAGATCCCCTACGCCACAGCGGTAACGGTGGATTCATTTAAAGAAGAAAAAGGCGGCGCGCTCGTCAAAATAGAAGCCACCATCCACCTGGAACGCAGCTCTCAGAAAGGCATCATCATCGGCAAAGATGGCAGCAAGCTCAAACGCATCGGCACCGAATCGCGCAAAAAAATCGAGCACATGCTCGACACCAAAGTCTTTTTGAAGCTTTTTGTGCGGGTCCAGAAAAGCTGGCGAAAGGATACCCGGGCATTGCGAAAGTTTGGTTACTGAAATTATTTTTATCAGGATTTCCTTTTTTCCATCAAATCAATGAATAAAATTAATGAGCCGATTCGCCATGGCGAACATCGTCAAAGGGTACCAAATCTTCATCCTTCTTATCTGCTCTCTGTTCACTTGCTCTTCTGCCTGGATTGCATCAGACACAGAAAGCCTTTTAAACAAGATGGAAGCAGCCTATGTCGCAGTAAAGGATTACCAGGTTGAGGTGAACAGCAGGGTCTACCAAAGGGACGGGTCAGAAGAGAAAAAAAAATCTTATACACTTTCAAAAAGCCCGGCTGGATTCGTCTCGATTTTGAGTTGCCCAATCCGGGGATGATCTTGATCTATCCGGATAAACATGGAAAGGTGGTTATACAGCCATCGGGGTGGGCCCGTTTTTTTAAGCTCCATCTGTCACCGAATAGCTTTCTTTTGAAAGACGTATCAAAACAGCGCATAGACCAGACAGACCTGGGGCTCCTCATCAGAAATATTTCCCACAGCCTCACAGATCAGCGTCGGGGGCCGGTGGAAGTTTCAGAAGATGATGGGCGCATTGAACTTCACGTCTTGGCTGATGACCATTTTCGTAAGGGAGTAACGACCCGGTACCGGTTCCTCATTGATAAGGACCTCTGGCTTCCCGCCGCGGTGGAGGAATTAACGCCAAAAGGCATCTTAAAAAGAACGATAACTTTTCGGAATCTCAGGATTAATATCGGTGTTTCAGATAGTTTCTTTCAACTCAAAGAGTAAATAAAGAAAATGGCCGAATCGATTCGTGGCAATCAGGCGGATAGAGGATCTGAATGGTTCGTACCACAATTTGGCCCCCCTAAATTCAGGTCCTTCATCGGGCTACTTTTTCTTCCATATACAGGAATGGTGCTTTCTTATGCGGTTATCGGCTCGATGGTTGCTGAAAACATCTATTGGGTCAGGGTTTTGGCGATTGTGGTTATCTATTTTTTGGGATTGGGAGTTGCTGCCCACGCTCTGGATGCCTTGGGAAGCAAAAAAGTAAAACCTTGGGGCAGTGTTTTCACAAAGTTGCAGCTGTGGCTTCTGACAGCCAGCTCTCTGGTGGTGGCATACCTCATTGCAATCTACTATATGGTCCTGTACGTCCCCTGGCTTTGGATTGTGGCAATCCTCGAAGGTTTCTTTGTTTTCGCTTATAACCTGGAATGGTTTGAGGGAAAATTCCATACCGATAGCTGGTTTGCCTTCTCATGGGGCTTCTTGCCGGTTTTGGCCGGCTATATCATGCAAACCAACAAAATTTCCATGGCCGCACTGATTTTAGCGGCGTCCACGGCGCTGTTCAGCCACGTGGAAATCAAGGCCTCCCGCCCCTATAAAGACCTCAAACGGTGTTCGCCCTCCATCCGGGACGAAGAAAAGCGCCAGGTCAAAAGATACGAGATGATCCTCAAAAGTATCAGTCTGGGCGTTATTTTTCTGGGTATTGGACTATTGATTTGGCGAGTCGTCAATTAATTGAAAAATTAGGATGAAATGAATACAGCGAAATGACACGCAGGGCTCCCTGGGATATAATCAGGCAGTTCAATGAATTTTAAAGGAGTTATTATTTCCTGGCTGTAACAATAGTTGAGGTACCAAGGGTGAGGCTTTTGAGGCTAATATCCGAGAAAGCATTTTCTTGTAAGGTTTCGACCAGATCGTTTACCCACCTGGTGTCACGAAGCAGAACAGGCAATTCATGAAAAATGGTCCTCCATTGCGGATATTTCCTGCTTCCAACCGTTTGCAGAAGTTTCAAATAAAAATCCCAGATCTGAACAAATACGCGACCGGCGGGATAGGTAAAATCGTGCATAATCAGAAGCCCTTTTTCTCGGAGCATTTTTTTTGCATTTCGAATCAAGCTTCCGAGCTCAGCATATTTGACCAAATACGAAGAGGTAATGCAATCGAAGCTCTCATCCAGCAGGACATCCTCAGCTCGGCCTAAAATAAATTCCACATTGCTTAAGTTCAAATCCGTGGCCTTTTCTTTGGCAATTTTCAGATATTCCTCGCGCAGCTCAACTCCGATGACGCGGCAGAGCGGAAACTTATGAGCGATTTTGAAAGTGAGAATGCCGGTCCCGCAGGCTTGGTCAATAATCCGAATGGGTCTTTGCGGAATCTTTTCTAATATTTTCCTTTTCCACCATCGATCGAATCCGACCGTGCAAAAATTGACCATATGATCGTAAGTAGCACCGGTGCCGAAAAAAAACCGATGAACAAGCTCTTCACCAGGATGGGTTTCCATAGAGAGTCTCGACAATTTATAAACCTATAAGGGTCGGAGGTTTAATATTTCCGGTATTATCTCAAATTCTTTATCAACATGGCAGCTTCCTTGAAACCAACCTGCATGCCCATTCTTTTTGAGTTCTTTTTGAGCACCCATGCTTCCTGACTTCCAAGGTGTTCCTTTTTTCGAAGTTTATCGATTACTTTGCGCTCATTCTTCATCCAGTGAAACTCCCTGAGTATGGCCCGGGTGTATCCCCCAGGATCGTCCCATTTATTGAACAAGATCTGTACGCTTTTCATCCCGGGAACGACCCCATCGCCGGCAAGCGGCGCGACACAGCCAATGGCTTCTCCGGTGCCCCACACACCATCAGCCACAAATGGCTGAGAGTACTTCGGTGCCGTAAGGCGAACCTTGCCGGTACACTCGCAGACTACCTTCTTGCTACTCTCGGACCGGGTGTTTCCAAGCCAGCCAAGCTCCTCCAATCTCCCACGGGGGTCGGCAACAAGGCTGCCGCAACCGATATGGTATCCCTTCCCGGAAAGCGGGAAGCACCAACCATAACCGATGCTGCCAAGCTTAATTTGGTTTGTGAGCAACTTATCCTTCTTAACACGGCACTGTATGCATTCTAAGATTATATCGTCTTTAATTGGCGGCAAAAATGCACGGGACACCCCGGTTGCATCGATAATCCTGTCATATCTTTTCACATCCAATGGGGAGTACTTTATTTCGGCACCTTTGAGCAGGTCTTTAACCAGCCCCGGTTTGTCAAAGGTCATCAGCTCTGCATTTATTTTCACCTCATCAATCAGCACATGATCCAACCGGCTCAGGATATACTTCTGCGGATCAAGACCGGCGTCCTCCACGAGGGAAGTGAAACCCCTTGATGTTCCCCAGGCACATGGGGATAGACCGCATTTGGTACCAAGCTCAATATCAAATACGTCGCTCTCTTGGCCCCTGTTAAAAAGGAGCCTGTAGAGATA
>Ga0316194_10002590_pt1 | contig 12651 bp, 11 predicted proteins | sample CroRivsedime1_MG_FD_204936 | JGI IMG/M metagenome (GOLD analysis project Ga0316194, IMG submission 204936) | Coastal sediment microbial communities from Maine, United States - Cross River sediment 1 | ecosystem: Environmental > Aquatic > Marine > Coastal > Sediment | place: USA: Maine...
CGGCGTCACAACATCACATATTCCTGCGGTCGGTAACGCTATTTCTGATGGACTGACCCAGGATCCCTACTGGAAACGCTTTTTCGATGGCTATGGACCAGTCCACGACTGGCTGGCGGAAAAGAAGCCCGATCTCATCATCGTGGTCTACAACGACCATGGTTTAAATTTTTTCCTGGACAAGGTGCCGACCTTCGCCATTGGATGCGCAGACAAGTATGACAACGCCGACGAGGGTTGGGGCTTAAAACCCACTGCGCCTTTTGATGGTGACGCGGAGTTTTCCTGGCATGTGGCGGAGTCCCTGATAAACCAGGAGTTCGACATGTGCACCTGCCAGGAAATGTTGGTCGATCACGGCTTCGTCAATCCGATGCGTGTACTGTTCGGAGACCACGAAATCTGGCCTGTCAAGGCGATACCGCTTGCCGTCAATACGGTGCAGCATCCGCTGCCCAGTGCCCAACGCTGTTACAAACTTGGCCAGGCGCTCAAGACAGCAATTGAATCCTATCCGCAGGACATGAATGTCGTGATTGCCGGTACGGGTGGGCTATCGCACCAGCTGCAGGGTGAACGCGCCGGTATTATCAATGTCGACTACGACCTGGCCTGTATCGAGAGCATCATCAACGACCCTGACTGGTTCGCTAACCAGAGTACACAGGAGATCATTGAGCAGGCGGGTACCGAGGGAATTGAAACCATTATGTGGCTGGTTATGAGAGGAGCGCTGGGCGAAAAAGTGAACTGCCTGCACAAGCATTACCATGCACCGATTTCCAATACCGGGGCCGGTGTACTGCTGCTGGAAAACGCTGACGCGTAAGTTCTGAGTCAAATCGCCCGGGGGCTGATCCACTATGTTGGAGTTAATTGCACGGAATTCACAGACAGGCGAGGTGGCACTCAACGCCGCGCGCCGATACGTGGAGAGACACGAATGGGGCCAGGCCCGTCTGCTGTTAGAGGCAGCGTTAGAGAAAGGCTTTCTGAGTGAGCCACAACAGGCACGCGCTATGTTGAGGGACGTCTGCAAGCGTATGGATATATTCAATGGCGTGGAATAGGAATTAGCGTATGGCGCCCTATACTCCTCCGACCAGGGATATCTTGTTCGCCATCAATCAACTCGCCGAACTTGGCAGCGTTAATTCGCTGCCAGTTTTTCAGCATGCTACCGAAGATATGGTTAACACGCTGGTGGAGGAGGCTGCAAAATATTTTGCCGAAGTCCTGGCGCCCACCAATCAGCTCGGTGACCAGCAGGGGGTGAGCCTGTGTGAAAGCGGCGTCCTCACACCGAAAGAGTTTGTCAGCGCTTATGGGCAATTACTTGAAAATGGCTGGCTGTCACTCTCATTCCCTGAAGAAGAGGGAGGTTTCGGATTTCCTGGGCTGGTGGAGATGGCTCTGGTCGAAATGATGCAAACCGCCAATATGGCGTTCTCCATGTGTCCCCTGTTGGCATCCGGAGTTGGTCGGGTTTTGCGTTTTCAGGGCACCGACGAGCTGAAAGCTCTTTATCTACCTAAAATTGCCAGTGGAGAGTGGTCAGTCGCGATGAGTTTGACTGAACCTCAGTCTGGCTCGGATCTCTCAGGCCTACAGACCAGGGCTATACCCGGGCCGAATCACTACCGAATCTTCGGCCAGAAGATATTCATCACCTGGGCCGATCATGATATGTCAGAGAATATCCTGCACCTGGTCCTTGCCAGGATACCTGATGCGCCACCCGGATCCAGGGGGCTGAGTTTGTTTCTTGTCCCTAAATATGTGCCGGATAATAATGGTTTGCCAGGCCTTAGAAACGACGTAAAGGTGGTGTCAATCGAGCATAAGTTGGGTTTGCGCGCTAGTGCCACCTGCACGGTTAACTACGGCGATGAAGACGGTGCCATCGGTTATCTGGTGGGAAAGGAACACCGGGGACTCAGTGCCATGTTTATCCTGATGAATCATGCACGTATTCAGGTGGGGCTGCAGGGAGCTTCTCTTACTGAGCGTGCCTATCAGATGGCTCTGGAATATGCACACGAGCGCAAGCAGGGTTCCATCAAGACTTCGCAGGGTGTTCAGGGGCCGGTTTCGATCATTCGTCATCCGGATGTAAGACGGATGCTTTCACAGATGAAAGCGGGTAAGGATGCGATCAAGGCACTGGGCTATGTCGCTGCGGCCGGACTGGATATGTCTGAACATGCGGAACTCGCTGAAGATCGGGAGTTTTACGCGGCGCGAACTGCATTGCTCACACCAATTATCAAGGGCTGGAGTACCGAGTTATCCCAGGAATTGGTGCAACTGGCGGTTCAGATTTATGGTGGCATGGGCTATATCGAAGAGACAGGGGTAACGCAGTTTATGCGCGACGCCCGGGTTATTACGATATATGAGGGCTCCAGCGCTATGCAGGCTATGGACCTGGTGAATCGAAAGCTCCTGGGTGACGAAGGAAAAGCTTTTTTTCGAGTCCTTGAGGAAATGCAGAGCGTAGCCACTGAGCTGGGAGGGGTTGAGGAGCTCCAGAATATGGCCCGGTTATTCGACATGGCCGTGAGGCAGCTGAGTGAAACGGTCGAATGGCTACTGGAATACCACAACCAGGACACCTTGTCCCTGCAAGCCATTGCATTCGATTTTATGATGCTAAGCGGCTACGTGATGGGGGGCTGGCAAATGGCCAGGACAGCGCTAATTGCGAGCCATGGCATGGGCACTAACCCTGGAGACACGGCATTTTTCACGGACAAAGTAGCCACCAGCCAATTCTATATGGCGTTTCTGCTCCCCCGCGCCCAGACACATTTACAGGTGGTGCGAGGTGGAGGGGGCAGCGTGCTGACTTTTCTACCTGACGGACAGGTAGCTTAACAGGCTAACAGATCATGAGTGCAGCAACCGATCCAAAGCAACTGCTGGACCAGTCGCCGATGAATGGATTCCAGGTGCTAGCTGTCTGTGTCTGCATCCTTCTCAATGCGCTGGACGGTTTCGATGTGCTGGCAATCAGCTTCGCTTCACCGGGGATTGCCGAAGAGTGGTCAATCAACAGGGCCGGGCTGGGTGTAGTGCTGGCAATGGAACTCTTTGGTATGGCGGTGGGTTCCATCGCCCTGGGCGGCATCGCGGATCGCTTCGGGCGTCGGCCAACAATATTATTCTGTCTCACGATTATGACAGCGGGTATGTATTGTGCATCTTTAGTGAATACTGTTGATCAATTACTTATCGTGAGATTTTTTACCGGTTTGGGAATTGGCGGGATGCTGGCTTCGATTAACGCCATGGCTGCCGAATTTTCCAATGCCAAACACCGTAATCTCGCGGTGATATCTATGGCAACCGGATATCCAATTGGCGCCATTCTCGGTGGATCGGTCGCCACGGTTTTACTGCAGCAGTCGGATTGGCGAGCGATTTTCGTCTTTGGCGCAATCGCCACGGGTGCCTTCCTGATAGTTGTCTGGCTCTGTCTGCCAGAATCGATTGAGTACCTGGCTAATAAACGTCCCAAAAATGCACTGGCTCGGATCAACAAGACGCTAAATAAGATGGGACATGAGTCCATTTCCCGCTTACCGGATGTTCCCAAACGAGCAGCTAGCTCCAGCTATAGGCAATTATTCTCGGGAAAATATCGTGCTCTTACGCTATTGCTTATGCTGGGTTATTTCACCCATATCATGACGTTCTACTTCATCCTGAAGTGGATACCCAAGATCGTTGTTGACATGGGCTATGATGCTTCCTCGGCTGGTGGTGTGCTGGTTTGGGCCAATGTCGGTGGCGCAACGGGTGCGCTGTGCCTGGGTATATTCAGCGGCCGTTTCAAGCTGAGAAAACTGCTGATTGCCGTCCTGCTGCTGTCATTTATCATGGTCTGTGGCTTTGGAATAGGGCAATCAACGCTGCCTGCTTTATCTGCGGTCGCCGCCGCCACCGGGTTCTTCACCAATGCCGGTGTCGTTGGCTATTACGCGCTACTGGCAAATGCGTTCCCATCTACTCTCAGAGCCAGTGGAACCGGTGTGGTGATTGGTATCGGTAGAGGGGGTGCGGTGCTGGGTCCTGTCCTGGCCGGTATTCTTTTCAGCTCGGGCTTTGGCCTTCTGCCGGTTTCCGTAGTAATGGGGTCCGGGGCCTTGATGGCGGCCCTGGTTGTACTTTTGTTGCGCCCGGTATTGCGTCAGCATGATATCCCAGCCAATATCTAACCTCGGTTTCGAGTTTTAGGCATGATGACTAATGACCGCCGCGAATAATTTTCTCAGCGATTTTTATCACCTGGCAGAGGATAAAGGCCTGGATGCCGATGCGATTCTTGCCAGTGCCGAGATCGACCGCGACATGATCGACTCTCCCGGACTACGCATCGATACGAACAAGTTGGCAGTTGTTGTCGAGAGCATTTGGGATCAGCTACAGGACGAATCCCTTGGTTTATCCGACTTTCCAATTCCCCGTGGGGCGTTCTTTATGATGGGGAAGGTGGCCATTAATGAGCCAGATTTGCGTCGAGCCCTGCTAACGGGTATCCGATTTTATGGCATGGTAACCGATGCGTTCGAGGTGACACTGCAGGAGGAGGGCGACCAGGCCACGCTCGTGTTCCATATGAACTCCCCCCAGCGGGAGAGGCACTACTTGTTTGCCGAAATAAACTTGATGGCCTGGCATCGCTTTGCCTCATGGCTGGTGGCTGAAAGCCTGACTCTCAACGAGATATATTTTGATTACCCCAAGCCCGATCACGTCAATGAGTACAGCTATCTCTTCCCCGGTCAGCACCGATTCAACGCAGACTTCCAGGGTTTTTCATTTGATCGTAAATTTCTGGATCGAGACATATCCCGGTCAACAGAAGCGCTGAAGGCTTTTGTCAAAAGCTGCCCCGTGGAGTTTTTTGTTCAGCCCAAAACCGATTTCAGTATTTCCTACGAATTGGGAAAGCTATTGAAGCACGATTTGCTGGACGGTATCTGTTTTCCGCTTATAGAAGATGCGGCAGATACACTGCACATGACGAAGCGCACATTGATCCGGAAACTCAAGGAAGAGGGCAACTCTTATCAGCAGATTAAGGACCTAGTCCGGCGTGATCGCGCTATCTACCTACTGACCCATCGTTCAATACCACTGGCCCAGATTGCCGAAAAGGTGGGGTTTTCTGATTCTGCAGTTTTTGCCCGGGCATTCAAAACCTGGACAGGTGAGTCGCCGCGGGAATACCGGGGGAGAAGGCAGCAGCCTTAAGCTCTCAGCGGGTGTCTCGGGGATTGCGGGGCTGAAGTTCGGCGCCCAGTTCCCAGGATGCCCAGTATGCATAAAGCTCCGGTTGGGAATTTTATGCATGGTTTTTTGTCACCAAGCGCAATTTTATCTTATCCCACTATTCCTTATCGTTGTACTGACTCTAAGGTGTGCCTGCAATTCAATCAAATCAACTGCCTGACGTTTGAGGTGGCCACTATTCCATTTGATCGATCATATTCAGATCCAGAACGAGAGTGAGAAAATGACAACTGAACGTAAAGAAGAAGAAACTGTTGCCTACACTGTTAAGGGAGGCATCGCGTGGGTGAAATTCAACCGGCCCGAAAAGCGCAATTGCATGAGCCCCAAACTCAATCGTCAAATGATGCGAGTTCTGGATACTTTAGAATATGACGACTCCGTTGGTGTATTGGTTCTAAGTGGAGAAGGTACTTCCTGGACCGCAGGAATGGATCTTAAGGAATACTTCCGTGAAGCAGAGGCACAGGGCCTGGGTGGCACGCGACAGGCCCAGCGCGAAGCTTACGGGTGGTGGCGGCGACTGCGCTGGTTCCAAAAACCAACCATCGCCATGATCAATGGCTGGTGCTTTGGAGGTGCCTATGGCCCGCTATTCGCCTGCGACCTTGCTTTCGCGGCAGAGGATGCACAATTTGGTTTAAGCGAAATCAATTGGGGCATTCTTCCAGGCGGTGGCGCCAGTAAGGTGGCTGTGGACCTGATGCCTATGAGAAAAGCCATGTATCACGCGATGATGGGAGAAAATATTGATGGCGCGACAGCGGTTGAATGGGGGCTGGTCAACGAAGCCGTGCCGCTAGATCAATTGTCAGAGCGTGTCACTGAGGTAGCCAACGTTTTGCTCCAGAAAAATCCGGTCGCGCTCAAGGCCACCAAGGATGCCATCCGTCGCGTAAAGGAGATGACCTACGATAATGCCGAAGACTTTTTGATCCGCGCCCAGGAAGCTGCCAACAGTTTCGACAATGAAGGTCGTAAAGAAGGCATTAAGCAATTCATTGACGACAAGAGTTTCAAGCCGGGTCTCGGAGCCTACGACAAGTCCAAACAGGCAAGTTAGGGCGCTTACGATGGACTACATCCGGTTTCACGCCCGTCTCCATCCCGAGTCGCCAGCGGTCACCGATCTGACTTTTGCGCGCCGCTGGACTTATCAGTCTCTCGACCAATTTGTTGCCGGCTGTACTTCCCTGCTGCAGAAGCAGGGGATTACCGAAGGCGATCGTGTAGCTTGCCTGTCAAAAAATCGAGCAGAACTCGTCGTTTTTCACTTTGCCTGTGCCCGACTGGGAGCCATTTTTGTGCCTTTGAACTGGCGTTTGTCGGCATTCGAACTGGAGGAGATTATCAATGACTGCGAACCTTCACTGGTGTATGGCGATGAAACGGCCGGGTCACTGGGTGTAGAGGCGCAAGATATTGAGTTAGTCCAAGATCAATGCCTCAATGTTGAGCCCATCTGGCCAGCGCAGAAATCAATGGATTTACCTTCGCTGATGTTATACACCTCGGGCACGACCGGAGCGCCCAAGGGCGTCATGCTGAGTGAGCGGAACCTTACAGAGACAGCTATAAACTTTTCGCTATTGGGTGAAGTCGAAAGTGATAGCCACTTTCTCTGTGAATCACCGATGTTCCATATCATCGGTATGGAAACCTCTATACGCCCTCCTTTCTTGCTGGGTGCTCATGTTTCAATCTCAGACCGATTTATTCCGGAACGAACCTTCTCGCGGCTGGCTGATCCTGAGATGAAAATAAGTCACTATTTCTGTGTGCCGCAAATGGCACTTTCCCTGCGGCAGGTAGATGACTTTGATGGCTCCCGATTGAAGGGCCTGAAGGGGCTCTTCACAGGTGGAGCCCCACATCCGGAAGCACAGATCAGAGACTGGCTTGACGATGGTGTTTCCATCGTCGATGGCTTTGGTATGAGCGAAGCCGGCACTGTGTTTGGTATGCCCCTCGATCGAAAGCAGATAGACCAGAAGGCCGGTAGCGTCGGCATCGCAACACCGCGAATACAGGCCAGGATCGTTGATGATAAAGATCAACCAGTGGCTGCAGGTGTGCCGGGAGAGCTTCATCTCAAGGGAGACAATATAACCCTGGGTTACTGGGGCAAGGAAGCTGAGTACAAGGCTACTCTGACCGGGGATGGCTGGTTCAAGACCGGTGATATTCTTGTTTGCGATGAAGACGGTTACTATTTTGTCACTGACCGCAAGAAGGACATGTTTATATCCGGAGGCGAGAATGTTTATCCGGTAGAGATAGAGGCCCAATTGACGAAATATCCCGGTATTCGAGAACTGGCAGCCATTGGTGTGCCGGATGAAAAATGGGGAGAGGTGGGCTGCCTGTTCTATGTCCCAGAAGACGGAGAGGTCAGCCTTGAAGAAGTGGAGAGCTATTTGGCTTCCAGGTTAGCGAAGTACAAGATTCCCAAAGAAATACGTTCGATAGACAGATTACCGCGTAACGGAATGGGCAAATTAATGCGGCACGAGTTGCGCAATAGGTATGGGGCTGAGTAGCTTTAAGCTTAAGGAGGACATAATTTGATAAACCCCGAGACAGTCGTCGCTATCGATGTTCACGTACATGCGGAAGTGTCCTGTACTGACCCTGAAGATCCGGTGATGGGCAAGTTCTTCGACGCGGCCACCAGTTATTTCAAAGCCCCACGACAGCGCCCTACGATCCAGGAAACCATAGATTACTACCGCCAGCAGAACATGGCTTTCTGTCTGTTTACCGTTGATTGCGAATCCGGGCTAGGAGCCAAACGCATTCGCAATGAAGAAATTGCAGAACTGGCCAGGGCCAATGCGGACGTGGTGATTCCCTTTGCTTCCATCGATCCACACAAGGGAAAGCTCGGGGCGCGTGAAGCTCTGGACCTGATTGAAAACTGGGGTGTCAGGGGATTCAAATTCCACCCGCCTATGCAGGGCTGTAGCCCGGCGGACCGTATGGCTTATCCAATCTACGAAGTGATAGCGGCGCATAAACTGCCGGCAATTTTTCACACGGGTCATTCGGGCATGGGAACTGGCCTGAAGGGGGGTGGCGGAATTAAACTGAAGTACGGCCAACCCATGTTGATTGATGAAGTGGCGGTCGATTTTCCCGATATCAACTTTATACTCGCACATCCCAGCTGGCCATGGACTGACGAGAGTCTCTCCATGGCGCTGCATAAGTCAAATGTTTACATTGATTTGAGCGGCTGGTCGCCCAAATATTTTCCTGAGCAAATAATCCGGTACGCCAATACCCAACTCAGTCACAAGATGCTATTTGGCTCTGATTTTCCGCTGATACGTCCTGATGCGTGGATCGACGCGGCCAGGAAAGTTGGATTCAGGGAGCATGTGCTGGATGCAATTATCAAAACCAATGCTGTTGAGCTATTGGGATTGAACAAAGACAGCCAATAGATGGATACCTGAAGAAAAAGAACATATATAGCCGCAATTGTTGGTCAAACCAGTGAAAAGCTCCGCAAAATGCATGCGCAGCTACCTGGCGCTTGAACTTCACAGTTCTGTCTGGGGCTGGCCCGGCGAGGCCGCGCTTGCGAATGTCGATCTGATTCCCGACCCGCACTGGGGGTGGAGCTCACGCAAGAAAAGTATTGCAGGACCTGATAGCGCAGGAGAAGTAGCTTATCGGCCACCTCTGGATTATCCAATATTGGGTAGTAATAGTTTCAGAAATACCGTTTGTTCGTATGCCTCCACTATCACAGAATGATCCGGGTCTGATATCGCCTGATATATAACATTAGCGAGAGACCTTTAGCCGAAGCGCACTTTCAATGTAGAACTTACCTGGCCGTAGGTTCCCTGGATAGAGCCGGGTAAGAGCGGTACGAAAAGAGAAATGTAGATGAGCAATATTGTGGATGTAGCCGGTGTGCAAGTTTCAGGCGATCACTATATTAATGGTGTTCGAGTGAGGGGAGAAGAGTACATCGAGCTGTATTCTCCGATTGATCAAAGCTTGCTGGGGAAAGTAGCCAATGGCAGCCCAGGAGTGGTTGAGATGGCGATTGACTCAGCAGAGAAAGCTTTTCCTGAGTGGGCTGCATTTAGCCGGCAGGAACGTAAGGTCTATCTGGACCGATTTGCCGATGAGATCGAAAAGCTCGCGGAAGAGCTGTGCTTGCTGGAAAGCAATGACGCTGGTGTACTGTTATCGCGTATGCGTCATGGTGTGGCGGCACGTGCGGTATTGAATATCCGATATTTCGCCGAGCAAGCTCTGGATTTAGATGACAGAACTATCGAAACTGATAGGGCCACCCATAAAGTTAGCCACGATCCTGCTGGTGTTACTGTAATTATCACTCCGTGGAATTCGCCACTAATGCTGTCTACCTGGAAGCTGGGTCCGGCATTGGCTTCCGGCAATACCTGCATTCTTAAAGCGCCAGAGTGGGCTCCGTTAACCAGTTCAAAGCTCGCAGACGCGGCGGATGCTGCAGGTATGCCACCGGGTGTATTCAATCTTGTGCAGGGAACAGGCATGGATAGCGGAGCACCACTGGTCTCCGATCCCCGTGTTTCCCGAATTTCATTCACCGGGTCTGTACCCACAGCGAAAACTATTGCTGCAGCAGCCGCAGCTAATCTGGTGCCCTGTAGTTTGGAACTGGGTGGTAAGAGCCCGTTTATCGTGTTGGAAGATGCTGATATTGATAACGCTGCTGCGACTGCGGCAATGATGTATCGCAATGCCGGGCAGGTGTGTTTGGCCGGAACTCGCTTGTTGGTTCATGAAGGTATAGTTGAGTCATTTACCGAGAGCTTGAGGGCATATGTACAGAACCTCACTGTTGGTGATCCGCGTGATGAATCTACCGAGGTGGGGCCAATTATTCATCCGCGCCAGGTGGAGAGGATTGCCGGCTTTGTAGAGAGAGCCAAGTCTGCTGGGGCAACAATATTGTGGGGTGGAGACGTCCACTCCTATGGCGCACAATTCTATCAGCCAACACTGGTAACGAATGTCACTCAAGACTCTGAAATTGTACAAAACGAAGTGTTTGGGCCTGTGCTGACTTTGCAGACGTTTTCCTCAGACGACGAAGTACTCACTATGGCAAATGGTACCGACTATGGTTTAGGTGGCATCTGCTACGGCGAGGTAGGCCATGCTACAGCTATAGCCGATGCAGTTAGAACAGGGTTCATATGGGTTAATAGTTTTGGTATTCGAGATTTGAACGCACCGTTTGGCGGAATTAAGAGGTCGGGAATTGGCCGTGAAGGAGGTGATTGGAGTTTTGAATTCTTCTGTGATGTTAAGGATGTAATGCTTCCTAAGCAGCCTTTCAGGGCAAGTTTTAGTAAAAGCTGATATTAAAAATAAGGTTAAATATATGGGTAAAATAGTAGGCGCAGCCTTTCTCTCTCATCATCCTGGTCTTATGCAGAATGAAGAAATTCGCAGGGCAGTAGGGGCTGGCGTAGATTCAGACCTGATCAATGGATATAAAAAAGTTCGAGAGAAGATTGAAGCCTTGAAGCCGGATGCTGTGATTATCTTCGACTCGCACTGGTTTACCACGGGTTTTAATTTGCTCGATGCAAATGCACACTCCACTGGTAATTACGTGAGTGACGAGATGCCGTGGTATCTGCATGGGGTGGATTATGATTATAGAGGTCATCCCAACCTTGCAAATGCAATTGAAGAAGTGGGTATTGAGTTCGGTGTAAGAACTCGAACTACAGCCAATAAAGGTCTTCCAAAAGCTTATGCGTCGATAAACATCATTAAGCAGCTCCACCTGGAAAGAATGGATATTCCAGTTGTGTCCGCTAGTTGTTGCCAAAACTGTACCTGGGATCAATTCCTGCCGGCAGGCGAGGTGGTAGGTGAAGCCATACGTCGCAGCAATTACCGCGTGGTGCTGATCGCCTCTGGTGCGCTAAGTCATCGTTTTAATAATATTGAATGGAAACAGGTGCACCCGAGTATTTTCCATGAATCAAACGTCTCCAGCAGCGAGAATGTTGCGAGTGACAAAGTTGCAATCAGAGCAATGGAAGAAGGTCGTCACGGTGATATTGTCAGTAATTGGGAGACGGAATACAAAAAGAGAAACTGGGAAGCCTTTGGTGGACACTATCTGCAAATGATAGGCGCAGGCGGTGGAGCCGAATGCACGTGGAAAGGTGAGGCGATGTCAGCTTACGAGAATGCTCGCGGCACCGGTAATATTCATATTTGGTTTGACGCAGAGGGATAAATCTTGAATTTCGAATTCCCATTAAAGGAACTTCCGGCAGTTATGCGTGGCCCACGCCGAGAGAGACGACGTGTTCTCGTAGGTGGCAGCTCCTACTGGGGGACTATTATTGAAACGGGGGAGAGTACGGGGATGTTGCGCCTGGATGATGGTCGAGTACTCGCTCCGGAAACCTTGGCGTATTTGCCGCCTGTAAATCCCAGCAAAATAATTGCGATACACATTTCCTACAGTTCGAGAAGTTATGAAACTCGTAAAAAGCCAAAACCCACACCATATCCAACTTACTTTACCAAGCCGCCAACGTCGTTGAATGGGCATAAAGGCGAAATACTGAAGCCTGCAGACTGTCAGTACCTGAACTACGAAGGTGAGTATGCGATAGTGATCGCTAAGACATGTCGCAACGTATTGCCCGATGAGGCCTGGGATTATATTGAGGGGTTTTGTCCTGCGTTGGATATGGGGCTGCAGAATTTCAGAGATACGGATCAAGGCTCCATGTTGCGTGTCAAAGGCGCGGATACCCTGCTCCCGATTGGTCCAGGAATTGTGAGTGGTGTGAACTTGTTTGAACAAACCTTGAGGACCTACGTTAACGGCCATGTGGTTCAACAGGCACACGTGGGTGATGAAACTATTTGGGGTCCTCACTATGTAATTGCAGATATTGCCCGGCATATTACATTAAATGCGGGAGACGTGATTCTAATGGGGACGCCATGTCATTCACGTTCTGTCGACCCGGGAGATTTGGTGGAGTGCGAGATAACCAATCTTGGTCGTGTTTCCGGCACCGTTAGGGCCATCGACCCACCGCGCGCGTCAGCACTGGATTGTGGTCATCAACCGACGGACAGTGATGAAGTGCGAAGAGTGGCGTTTGGATTTGATGAGCGAGTTGCGGAAGAATTGAAAGCTGGTCTTAAAGCGGCCCAGGAAAAAGAGTGAATAATGTTAGCGGATAAGACGATAACTACACTAGCGCACAGGCTCTACGAGGCTCGAAAAAATCGTACGCAAGTTCGCCATTTTTCTCTCGAGCACCCTGAGATGACAATAGACGATGGCTACTCCATTCAACGCGA
>Ga0316194_10002593_pt1 | contig 12643 bp, 11 predicted proteins | sample CroRivsedime1_MG_FD_204936 | JGI IMG/M metagenome (GOLD analysis project Ga0316194, IMG submission 204936) | Coastal sediment microbial communities from Maine, United States - Cross River sediment 1 | ecosystem: Environmental > Aquatic > Marine > Coastal > Sediment | place: USA: Maine...
GGCTGGAAAGCCTATTTTAAATTGGCACAGACGCCAAAGGTATTCCGTCAACTGGATGAATGGTTGCGGCACCGCTTGCGTGCCGTGCAGCTCAAGCATTGGCGAAGGGGTACGACCGTGTATCGAGAGTTACGAGCCTTGGGTGCGAGTTCGGATCAAGCAGCTCGGGTGGCAGGTAATACCCGCCGCTGGTGGCGTAGCAGCCGCATGGAGCTGAATCGGATCATGCCCATTGCTTACTTCGACCGACTCGGTGTTCCCCGACTCTCATGACCTCAACTTCTCGAACCGCCCGGTGCGGACCCGCATGCCGGGTGGTGTGGGAGGGGCTCGGTCAGGTATCCTGACCGCCCCTATCCCGATTACGCTGTGTGTCCACTGTTGGCCTGTTGTGTTGAAAAACTCTGTATATGTAATGATGGTAATGGCTGCGGCCAGTCGTTTGGCAAGGGGTAATCTTCTTGAAGTGCCATCATCGGTTTAGATGATGGACTTTGTTGGTTAAATCGGGTCATTTGCCGTCATGCGGGCGCGGCAAATTGACGTACTTGACGAAAACAATCTTGACCCATATCAAGTAAAGTCGAAATTCAGTTTTATCTTATATAAATCGTGACCAGCCTGGTCTACGCTTTGTGCAGATTAATCGCGGCATCGGAATCTGTGCGAGAGTCGATGTCTCCGCTGGCAGCGCTGCCGAGGTGCGGCCTTTCTCCCGTTACCTGTTGGTGCCACAGGCTGCGCTCGTAGAGTCAGTCTTTATGGAAGAGTTGGAGGTACCCGGAATGAAAACACGATCACGATCTTCAATAGGAGTACAAGCGCTGTGGTTCGTCGGCGCGGCGCTCCTGACCTGCGCCGCAGGCGCACCCGCGTTCGCCGACGACGGCGAACAAACGCTGAAGCGCATGACCGGCGGCAACATCGACAACCAGCTGAATGTGCTGCCGGAAGACGTCGGGCTGCATGTGTCCGAGGCCGAGCACGCCTTCACCGACATGATGAAGTTCTATGTGCCGGCCCAGGCGGCCAGCGGTCTGCTGACCCCTCTCGAGTACAACGACGTCGATCTTAATTTGGTCGAAACACTTGAGGTGGCCAAACCATTGGTCAATGTCTTCATCTACGGCCCGGCCCTCGGTGTGCCAGGTACGCCTTTCGCGCACAGCTTCATGGACACCTTCGCGGCGGTCAGCCTGGACGACGGTGTGACCTGGAAGACCACCAACCTGTCCGAGTCCGCAGATCAGAGCTCCTTCACCATCGGGCAGAACACTGGTAGTGGCGGGGGTGGCGGCCACGGGGGTGCGGCGCCGACGCTCGAGCTGGACTCGGCCATCTGGAGCGACCTGAAGAACAACAAGAACTTCGGCAAGCTCGCGGTCGCGGGCACGGCCGAGCCGCGCGACAAGGTCCAGATCATCGACCAGACCACCGGCGAGGTGCTGTTCCTGACGCGGGCCAAGAGAACTGGCGAGTTCACTGTGGAGAGGAACGTTCGTATCAGTGATGCACCCTGTGCAGTGTTGGCGGTAGTCAACGGTACCTACAGTGCGCCGCTGTTGGTCCAGTACCCGGAGGGCACGAGCGTCGATTGCTCCGGTGTCAACCTGACCGAATACCCCGGCGGCACCTACAACGTGTTCCAGGCCACCGCGGGCAACAAGGTGCTGGTCGCCTGGCCGAGCCGCTACTGTCAGCAGGGGCAGCCGGCCTATTCGTTCGCCTGGGATGGCGACGATGAGGGCCTGAGCGAGGAGCAGCTCGCCAAGCGTGCCGCCTTGGCTACCTTGCTCGGCGTCGATATCGAAGCCGACCTGTACCTGACCGACCTGTTCGAGGTCGCGGGCTCCCAGGGCTCCATCAACTTCGGCGACGAGGGTTTCTCCCAGGCCGGTGAAGTGCCCTTCGGCTGCGTGTGGACCACCCGCGGCGTGTTGCTGCCCGGCGACGACCCAAGGACCGGTGAGACTGAAAGTTCACACATGGTCTGGACCAAGCCCGAGCGCCTGACCTCCGGTCGGCGCGACCCCAACCGCATCGAGGTGCAGGGCGTCAAGGGCGCCGGCTTCGTGATCACCTGGCAGGAAGACCCTGACGGGTTGCGCCCCGGCCAGGGTGAAGGGCCCGGCGAGGGCTGGAGCGGCGCGGTCGCCCACGACAAGACCGACGTCTGGTACTCCTTTGTTCCCTGGGAGCAGTTTGACCTCGTTGAGCAGACGGATGAGAACGGCGTTGTTCTCGACGAACCCATCAACATCGCGGACCACAACCTGGATACGAGCACTGGCGGGAGCGGCAAACCCCAGGTCTTCGTGCCCATGGCGGTGCCCATGCGCCTGACCAACAACGACAAGTGCAATGCGGACGAATACGGCCCGGGAACCACGCCGTCCGAGAAAAAGGTCTTCAGCTACTGCAACGAGGCAGTTGCGGGGGTCTATGGGTTGCAGGACTTCTGCGCTGACACGGTCGACATCCCGCAAGGGCCTCAGGGCACTCCGGGACCGATCTGCGTCAACGAGGACGGTCTGGCCAACGTGGCCAACACCGGTTCTACCCGGCCGCGGCTGTCGCTGCAGGGCTATGACTCGGACGGCGATACGCTGACCGACAGCGCCTGGGTGATTGTGGCGACCGAGGAGTCGAAGGGCCTCGGCAGATTCGGCTTCCTGCCCGACGGCACTCCCTGTGACCCGGACGACGATGCAGCGAGCCCGGAGTGCTCGGCGGACGTCGGCAAGAACCAGTGGTACTTCAGCTTCGATATGGGCGATCCGGCCACTTCGTTGACCATGAGCGAGCCGAACGGCCTGGTGCAGAACCTGGTGAATCAGGGTAACCTGCTCAACCAGCCCGAGGTCGACTGGCGTACCGGCGAGTTCTACCCCGTGATCAACACATCCTCGATGTGGGATTTCGGCGATTACAACTTCGATCTGTACAACACCGAGATCGCCCGCCGCTCCAGCCTGCTGGTTCAGGGTATCGCCAAGGCGTCCGCTAGCAGCGGTAAGCTCACGGCCATGCCGTCCTGGAAGCAGGGCGCCATGAACCAGGGCGGACCCGCCGATACCATGCTGCGTCGCATCGTGCTGCCGGCTGGCTATGTCGAGGGTATCGCCAACAACCCCTACGCCTTCACCAACATGGCGTGTGACAGCTGGATCGTAGCGGCTGGCGCAAATCCGTACTATCCGGACGGCATCTGCGGTGAGCCCGCCACCAACCTGTCCAGTGTAGTGCCGGACAGCTGTGTCGACACCAACCCGTCCGACACCTCCGGTCAGGAGCCCCCTGCCGCGATTCCATGTCCTTCGGTGAACTTCGATGGAACGACCTTCGGCATCGGTGACACCAACCCGATCCTGCAGGGTTTCATCCAGCAGCAGGGCAACACCCAGAAGGTGCTCACCTGGCACCAGTGCCCGTCGGATGGCACCGCGCAGGACACCAGCGAGCTGGAGGGTGCGTACGTCGACTGCGACACGGACAATCGCAATGACGCCTTCGTCAACCTGAAGGACCAGAGCTGGTACAACCCGCTCGACGTCTCCAAGGGCCACCGTGGCTTCATCGACGGCGACTTCGTCATGTTCCTGTATGCCTGGTCCCCCAACTGGAGGCTCAACGCCAAGGGCAACGACCGCTACGATCTGTACGTGCGGCGCTCCTTCGATGGCGGTGAGACCTGGCAGACGACGCCGAGCTCCTTCGCCGCGAGCAATGGTAACTCATACTCGGGCGACGGCACCGTGACCTGCGAGACCTATCGCTCGAACGAGACCCAGGCGCAGGGCGAGGGCACCGAGCCACACGTATGCTACGACTATCCGGCCGGCGGCAACGAGCAGGCCCGCAACGTGACCCAGCACCAGCGGATGCGCGTCACCACGCTGGATCCGCGCTACGCGATGAGTGGTTCTCCGAGAGGGGTGAGCATCGCGGCTCCCTGTGTGGACGATGCGGACCCGACCATCGATCCTGCTGTGATGACCTGCGACGACCTGTCGGCGGAAAACGACTCCGACCTGCGTAACCCATCACGGTACTTCATGGTGTACGAGACCGGCGACAACACCACCGTCACGGAAGGCGAGGCTGAACCGCTCAACCTGTTCTACAGCCGTGGCGAAAACTTCGGTGACGACTACGTCGTGTGGACGGAGACGGATACCGGGTTTGACGCCGATCTGACGAGTGTCTGCTACCCGACCGTCGCCTACGAGGACGCGAAGTTCGAGGGTACGGTCGTCGAGGAATCCGGCTTCTGCAACGAGTTCGACCGCATGAACGCAGGCGGCGACACGCACTCCAGCGAAGCCAGCCTCGAGGCCAACCCGGCCGGCACCAAGATGTACGGGGTCTGGTCGCAGTGGGTCTTCGAAAACGACGACTACGCAGCGGACATCATCGAGTCTGACGCCATGGCACGGCGCGTTTGGTGGATCGACGACTACAGATCCGACAATCCGGACCTGATCTACACCCTGCCCGGCACCAGCCAGCAGGGAACGGGTACCGGTCAGTAGTCGTTAGCTTAAAGCGCGCGAAAAGGCGTGCCAAACGGCGGCGGGCCACCGAGAGGTGGCCCGCCGTTTTTTCTGCGTTCAATTGCGTTCAATATGGTGCGGAAACCCGCTGGATTACGACGCCGGAAACCTCTGCGCAGGATCTGATCGCCCATCCCGGCGTGTCATCGATCCTGGTTCACAGCATGGAATGGTAGAAGTGTTTTTTGCTCGCAACGCAGAACCAGGGGAATTCGGATGCGACAATTTCTGTTATTAGTACTCCTGCCCCTGGCTTATAGGCTGCCGCTGGCGGCGGTGAGCCGGCCTTCGGCGGCAGTCCTTCCGCCAGTCCGGGCCGACTGACCCGGAATACCCCTTAGCGTGTCTCGCTCTGACCCTAATATCCGCGGGCTAGAGTACCGAGATCAACTCCACCTCGAAGATAAGCGCGCTGTTCGGCGGAATGGCCTTCGGTCGGCCGCGTGCGCCATAGGCCAGGTTCGGCGGGATGAATAACTCCCACTTGGCCCCTTCCTTCATCAGTTGCAGTGCCTCCTGCCAGCCCTTGATCACCTTGTTCACCCGAAAGGTCGCGGGCTTGCCGCGTTCGTAAGAGCTGTCGAATTCGGTACCGTCGATGAGGCTGCCACGGTACTGCACCCGCACATTGTCGCCGGACCCCGGGCTCTTTCCCTCGCCGGCCTGAATGACCTTGTACTGCAGGCCACTGGGCAGGGTCTGCACCCCTTCTTTTTTCGCATTGGCGGCGAGAAACGCCTGGGACTGTTTTAGATTCTCACTGGCCCGCGCTTCCCCAATCTGTTTCAAGGCGGCCCGCCGCTGCCGGGTATCGACCAGCGGTTTCGCACCGGACATTCCGTCCTCGGCCCCCTTCAGCAGCACCTCTGGCGCCAGCTCCAGTTCCTGTCGGCTTATGTCCTTGCCAAGTTCATAACCCAGACTGTAGAGGATCTTGTCATTGTCACTCTTGAGCTCGCTAGCGCTGGGGATCGTGTCAGTTGCGCTGTTGGGTTGATCCGCCCAACAGACCCCGCACACCAGGCCAAAAGCCAGGACCGTCGTCGCCGAATAGTTCATTGTCATCTATTAACCCTGTTTTGTTTGTGATGTGACCACCATAGCTGCGGCTGTTCCAGCCGCACAGCGTGCTGCACTGGCTTGTGGGATTGCACCAGCCTGTCAGCTCGCTGATCGTCTCGCGAATCATATCAGTGCGGTCCGGGTAGGGAACAGGGGGCTCGATTCCGCAGCCCGTGATCGTGATGGCCTCCGCTGTGGTCCAGGTGCGAACCTGGAACGCAGGTTCACCTCTCCGCGAATTTGCCGGTTAAGCCAAGTAAAGGGGCGCATACGCAAAGAAGCCGCCTGATGGCGGCTTCACCGTGTATGCGGGCCTGGGAACCCGCTAAATAAATATCACCCAGACCATAACGGCCAGTGAGATGATGGCGACTGCTGCTATAATGACGGCGCCGCATAAAGTGCATGTGTTGCCAACCGAACGCATTGCTGTGCTCATCCTGAACTCCTCCTGAATCGTTGGTTGATTGACTCAGTTAATTATTTACGAACACGGATAAATACAACGTAAATTGGAGCTTTTTGTCAAGCAAGAGAAAATAATCTGAATATGCTAATTAGCTAACCAAGCTTGGCTGTTACGAAATGCTGGATCAGCGTGACGGCGCCCTCCTCGTCGATCTCAATCATCTCGCCCATGCTGCTGAGCTTCTCAAGATATTCGCGGCAGGAACGCGGAATGTTGCTTCGGTCCCGCCCACCGTTTTAAGATGCCGGCATCCAGGTCAAACAGATCAAGAATTCGCCCGACGCTCTGGTTGATGAGATCGTCAATGGTTTGCGGCTGGCTGTAGAAGGCCGGCATCGGTGGTGCGATCACGGCACCCAGCTGCGCCGCTTCGTACAACAATTTGCAATGCCCGACATGCAGGGGTGCTTCCCGCGGCATCAGCACCAGCCTGCGCTGCTCTTTCAACACCACATCCGCCGCCCGCACCAGCAGGCTGTCAGCGTAAGAGTTGGCGATCCCCGACAAGGTTTTCATGGAGCAGGGGGCGATTACCATGCCGTCGGTCTTGAATGAACCGCTGGAAATCGACGCGGCCTGATTACCATAGTTGTGCACTTCGTCGGCCAGCGCTTCCACCTCCTGGGGGGTATGGGTGGTTTCGATTTCGATATTCAATCGGGCGTAGCGGCTCATCACCAGGTGCGTCTCCACCCCGCCCATGGCCTTGAGTACCTCCAGCAGGCGAATCCCGTAGATAACCCCGCTCGCGCCCGAAATCCCCACAATCAGCCTTTTCATGACGCTTCGCTCTCGGTCTTGGTCCACTGCAAGAAGGTGACGGGCAGCCCATCCGGGTCCCGGATCTGGAACAGACGCGACCCCCAGGAAGTGTCCTGTGTGGGCGGTGCGTCGACCTTGATGGGCTCTCTCGCTGAGTCGATGTTCTCAACCTCGACAACAATGTGAACCTTGTCGGCTGTCTTGCCGAGTTCGCGCTGACGTTGCTCCCGCTCATTGTCGATGATTTCAAGTCGCATACCGCCGGTGTCGAACCGCATGCCCCGGGCGTCTGAACGGTCCCACTGCTCGACAATGGGAAAACCGAGGAGCTCACCGTAGAAACGGGTGACCTCATCGAAGCGGCTGGTAACCAGGGCAACATAGCTCATCACCGTACTCCTGCGTAGTTCTGTTTGAGGTGGTCTGAAACCTGGCATCGTGGCAGGACCTGGTCCATCAACAGCTGCAATCTGCGGTCTCAGGCGAGCCGACAAACCACAGGTTGTCAGCCAGGTACTCGAGATCGATCGCCTCGTCGGGCATCGAGGAATCGCGCTGCGAGTTATTGAGCTGTTGATTTGCGCTCAATATTGAGCCATTTCTACTAATTATCTGCATCGAATTTTAAACCTTTATGAGCATTCATATGTTCTATGTTTCAGGTGAATACATGATATTGAGCGGGTCACTACAAGGTGCAAATACTGGGTCAAATTGGAATGCAATTCGACACCCAGACATAAAGTTTCGGTTATAAATAGTCTATAACATATTGAATTAAATGGTGGGCGATACTGGGATCGAACCAGTGACCCCTGCCGTGTGAATCCGTTATCACGCCCGTTCTGTTTCAGGGGCTTATAGATTAACACGTTAAATAACAGTCACATAGTACCTTATTCGATAAGACTGGATAACGCTGGATTTCGTTCGCGCTGTGACAAAATTGTGACAAGGATTTTGCTGTTTGCGCACGGTTGGCATAAACGATGGCAGGATTTAGCATGGCCCCGCTGTGAGGGGCTGTGCATAGAAACCCTGTCACATTAGCATGCGGAGCCTGTGATATTTTGAAGTGAGTTGCCCAAGGCTAGCGATCGGGATGCTTGTCCAATTTCAGTTCATCCCACATCCAATTGTTGTCTTAGGGTTCTTGTCCCTGGCCGGCGGCGCGACGAAGTTCGCGAGACAGTAGACTAGGGTAGGGGGATATCGTTGAAGTTCTTGAGCGCCAAAAGCAAATCTGGAATATCGTCCTGAATAATGCTCCATATTGTGTCGTCATCGATACCCAGATAGGCGTGAACTAACCGATTGCGCGTGGCAACGATTAGCCGCCAGGGGATCTCCGGATTGGCTTCGCGTATCTCGGCAGGAATATGTGTTGCTGCTTCGCCAATTAATTCGAGATTGCGCAGCGTGGCATCATAAGCCAGTTCGTTGGCAACGAACTCGGTCTGTGTCAGGTCTTGAGTGTAGGTTTGGACCTTTTTCGCGAAGGTTGCCATGTCGTCCAGATAAAAGCGCCACTCGCGTTGCACTTTTCCATCATCAGACATTCACAGCTTCCCGTTCGATGAAGGGACGCAATTCTTCTCTGAGGGCCTTATCAGTGACGAGATCGACCGATTGACCCAGGAGGTCTTCCAGATAGAACTGAACACCGAAATAACGTGCCGATGTTGCAGGGCCGTCAAATTTGACCAGTATATCGATATCGCTTTCCGGGCCCGCGGAATCGCGCACCGTAGACCCGAACAAAGCCAGACGGATGACGCCAAATTGCTCCGCCAGGGTCGCCTTGTGGGCCTTGAGTAATTTTAGTGCTTCTGTTTTTCTCATGGTGGGTACTTTAGCGGCATAGCCGCCGGCAAGGAAGCCTATATCGTTATATTAGCTGAAAAATCTTTGAACCCCATGCCTTTTCTTGGTCTGCGATGGGCTCCCAGCAATGCTGCGCTTGAACAGGATAGTCAACAGCGGATCTGAAACCGCAACGGGCGGCGTTTTGCTCAAAGCTGCACAGTCACAAAAAAACCCGGACCACACGGGTATGGATTTAGCGTGGCTCAGATGTGAGAGCGGGTGTCTCATGGTGCCTCAGACATGACCGCAACATCAGAAATCGAGGCACAACATGAGCACAGAGCGTCCTTCTGTAGACGGGAAATATTACACTGACTCCGAGATCGCCCGGTTGCTTGGCATTTCACTCGGGCGATTGCGCAACAAGTTGTGAGCCGGCAGTCCGCTGCCGCCGCGTATTCAGCCACCCGGGTGCCGCACTCGGCTCTGGCCCTCTCAAGCCGTCCATGACTGGCTGGAACAATTCACCGTTACAGTTGCCGATCCCGTTACGCCGCATTCGGAACCCAGACGCCGCGGGCGCCCGACCAAGCGGGAGGGGCGGGCGGAGCGGTGAGTATCGCGGCGATGAACTGGGCCTGGCGGCAACAGCTTTCGCCCACCCCGAAACTGATCCTGATGGTGCTGGCCGATGCCGCCAATGACGACGGCATTTGCTGGCCCAGCGTGTCGACGGTGGCAACCAAGTGTTGCGTTTCCGTCCGGACTGTTCGGCGTGTCATGCAGAAGCTCGTTGACCGGGGGCTGTTGCTCAGCGAACAACGCTACCGCAAGGACGGTTCCTGTTCTTCAAACCGCTATCAGTTGCGGCTGGAAGGGGGTGACAGATTGTCACCGGCCGCTGGCCGCGGTGACATTATCCCCGGTCAGGGGTGCGAGGGGTCCCCTGACGCGAGTGACATACCAGGAAACACCAGAGGAACCCAAAAGGAATCACCACAAACATCAGGAACCGCGGCCGGGGCAGTCGTTCCGAGATCCACGGGAAGCGGTGCCGGGAAACTATCTGAACTGGAATACCCCAAGGCCTTGTCGGTGGCCGAGCGGGAGGCGGCGCGACAAAAGCTTGCAGGTCTTCCTGACGACCTGGCGCAGCAACTCCTCGATGAACTGGCGGCCAGCATCAGAGCGAATGTCATCCAGACAACGCCGTTGGCTTATCTGCGTGGCCTGATTACTCGCGTCCGTGCCGGTACGTTTACGCCTGAAGGCGCATTGCGGATTGCTGATATGCGTGTTCGCAGAGCCAAGGTCGATGCCGCAATACGACGTAGCGAGGCCAGTGGGTGTGATTACCCGCCTGCAGCAGTCGATGTTGATGATCCGCTGATCAAAAGACTGCGCGAGATTCAGAACGAAGCGCAACAGAAGCATCGTGAGCCGGACTGACCCTGTAAGAGGCGCGGCCGGCGTATTCGCACACCGCCTTTAAATTTTGCACCCTCGGTCGCGGGCATATGCCCTGGGCGTATCCCTGTCAACATTAAGCAAGCCGATAGGCGCCTGATTCAGTACTTTGCCATGTTACGAAGCCTGCGTGCTTTTCCAGTGTAGTAACTCAATGGCCTGGGTGGCAAGAAGAGTTACAGGTATTCAATACCTTACATTACAAACCTAAAATCAGTGGGTGTTCCCCCGGTGAGCACATAGTCCAGGTGAGGTTCGGCAGCTTAGTCATTGATTTGATTGCACTACCGCCTCACGCAACGAAAACATGCCGGTGATTCTTTCGTCAGCGATCTGTACCGAAAATTCCGGCCGAACTGGGATCGTGGATGGCACTTTTGAACCGGTTCTTCCTGCGGGATTATTCAGAACAGCAGTTTAAATTTTGATCGGGCCAGCCAGGTGCGCTCTGCTGACAGTGTCAGCATTCTGATGTGCCGTTAACGCAAACTTAGGTAGCGGTTTGTAACAGGTTCGATATTTGGTGCACCAAATATCGAACCACGCTGGTGTCTTACTCCCCGTGATTACAGCGGGTTAAGCCAGAGCAGCGGTCCAAATTTCGGTATGGGGCGCGACGTCCTTAGTGTTGACAGTGTCAAACCGCTGATGGACAGCGCGAGGAGCTTGACCGAACCCATAGAATACAGCCTGTGTGACAGGCATGCGCCTGGCGCACGGGCTGCGCTGCCCGAACGGCCGTGTCACTACACAGCGAAGCGCGGTAGTGACGCGGCCGCCATCCGTGCCTAAGTGCGAAGCATGCAAGCGATTTTTCCGGGCAGGTCGGAATGCCGCGTGGATTACGCTGTAAACCACGCGGGTCTGTGGCGGGATTTATCCGTGACAGGCCCGAAGCACAACCCTATCCTCTACATCAGTCATCGGTTCTATCCGCGGCCACTGCGGCAAAGTGGCAAACAAGGCACCAGCAGGACCGTGTAACCGGTGCATCGGCGCGAGCCGCGGTCCATCTTCCACCCAGGGCAGTTCCTCCGGGTCTGTTCATCCTCGCAGGCAGTCGCCTGTTTTCAACGCGCGAACGCATGTCCGGTGATGGCCTTGGCCACTGTCGAGCCGTGCTCATCTTTCATTAACTGTGGAATCAATCCGCAAACTTCAAAGGAGGTGTAACCACACTCAAGAACCGCCCGTTCGCGGGCACGTTGGATTGCGCGGAGCCATCCCTCAACTGAGGAAGGCCCGTGTTGCCTGTGACCAGGCATTGTCAGGTCGATTGGGGTTTGTGCCCCATGACCGTTCCGCGCCCTGAGCGTTGTTTGAAAACAACGCGAGGAAGTGCCCTTGGGGTGCCAGCGGACTTTTCAGCTCCGGCTGCCAAGTCGGTCAGAAACACTCAGCAGATAGAGAGACACGATGAGAGACCTGAACCACCAACTCAAACAACTCTGCCGCCGCAGTCGGGAGGGCGCCTATGGCACCCAGAACAAACGCGAGCGGATGCTGACCCGGATGGCCAACCAGCTCCATGCGCTGGGCTATCGGGGCATGACGGCCCGCTCCCTGAAACCGAAACACGTCGAGGCCCTGGTCAAGCACTGGTTTACCGAGGGCCTGTCGATCGGGACGATCAAGAACCGCATGGCCGTGATTCGCTGGTGGGCACACAAGGTCGACAAGCAGAACGTGGTGGCCCGCTCCAACGAACACTACGGCATTCCCGACCGGCGTTTCGTCACCAACGAATCCAAGGCCAGGACCGTCACCCGAGAGCAACTAAACAAGGTCCGGGATGAACACGTCTGCATGAGCCTGGAACTCCAGCAAGCGTTCGGCCTACGCCGGGAAGAGGCGATCAAATTCCAGCCGAGCTTCGCCGACCGCGGCGACCACCTCGTGCTCAAGGCGAGTTGGACCAAGGGCGGACGGGAACGAACCATTCCCGTTCGGACCGAGGCGCAGCGGGACGTACTCAACCGGGCACGACGGCTGGCTGGGTTTGGCTCCCTGATCCCGAGCAACCGCAACTACGTGCAACAGCTACGCGTCTACGAGGGCAACACCCTGCGCGCGGGGCTTTCCCACATGCACGGGCTGCGCCATGCCTATGCCCAGAGCCGCTATAAGGAACTGACCGGCTGGAAGGAACCGGCTGCTGGCGGGCCGCAAAGCAAGGCGCTGACTCCGGAGCAGCGCGAGACCGACCGCGACGCCCGTCTCACCATCAGCCGGGAACTGGGTCATGAGCGCGAGCAGATCACAGCGGCATCTGGGGCGGTGACAGCAATAGTGGTCCAATAACCGTTAGTCCGAAATGGAGCTGAAGCCGGCCCTTCAGTCATCGCTAATATTATCAGCTGCTAAAAGGCCGGTTATCACCGTACAGAACAACCTCAGATGGCAGCTCAGTAGTCGAATGAAAGGGAGGTTGCTGGCCGATTGCTGACCTTCGTCTTCAAGCACCGGCCATAAGCTCAAGGTATATGCAATTGAAATCGGCTGAACGTCAGCTGCACACACGAAG
>Ga0316194_10002594_pt1 | contig 12637 bp, 10 predicted proteins | sample CroRivsedime1_MG_FD_204936 | JGI IMG/M metagenome (GOLD analysis project Ga0316194, IMG submission 204936) | Coastal sediment microbial communities from Maine, United States - Cross River sediment 1 | ecosystem: Environmental > Aquatic > Marine > Coastal > Sediment | place: USA: Maine...
GGATTCGAAGGGACGGCCAAAAATTTACAATGATAATGTATCACGAAACCATTGTTTTTTGAGATAATGGCACGATGTTGCACAATGGAGATCTTTCAAGATGCCGATCTACGAATATGAATGCACCAAATGCGGGAACATTGAAGAAGCACTGCAAAAATTTTCAGACAAACCACTTAACAAATGCAGACACTGCTCGGGTAAACTCCACAAACTCGTATCCCAGAGCACCTTTCACCTCAAAGGTACCGGCTGGTATGTAACCGACTATGCCGACAAGTCCAAAAAATCCCCGAAGTCTTCGGAAAAAAAGACTGAAGAGAGCAAATCAGTTCAGGCAAAATCGGCCGACACCGACACGGGCAAGAAAAAACAATCCACCGATAAATCCACCTGATCCATCCGATACAACAAATTTTTAAATACCTCATCCTCTATCGCACGATTCTCAGCAGGTGGGTCACAATTATCGGCTGACCTGCCTCTACCTGAAGGGGCTAATCCCAATTTTTTTTAAAATTACACTCTTTATCTCTTTACAATCAAGAAAGTATGATTAACTTTCGAACAAAGTAATTCCTACGAAAAAAACTTGCCTAACATTTTAATATTATACCCATATTTTAAAATTAAACTAATTTGAAGGGGGGTGGAAACAAATACCGCCTTTTGGAGCGGCAGGACAAACTTGTTGAAGGTTTAACATGAAGCGCTACATTCACAGAAAAAAATTTTGCTAATGTAAAAGGAGATTTTGAACCATGAAATTGAGACCATTACAGGATCGAATTTTAGTCCAACGCGTTGAAGAAGAAGCGACCACCAAAGGTGGCATTATCATTCCGGATACGGCCAAGGAAAAACCCGCTGAGGGAAAAGTTACGGCTGTCGGTAACGGCAAGATCGGTGAAGACGGGAAAAGGATCGCGCTCGAGATCAAAAAAGGGGATCGTATTCTTTTTGGTAAATACTCTGGCACCGAAGTAAAAATCGGTGGCGAAGAATACTTGATCATGCGCGAAGACGACGTGCTTGGAATAATTGATTAAATAAATGATTTTAGGGAGGATATATTAAGATGAGTAAACTGATAAAATATGACATGAAGGCCCGTGAGGCGATGCTGAACGGTGTTAGAACTCTTGCTGATGCAGTTGTGGTAACTTTAGGCCCTAAAGGAAGAAACGTCGTTCTGGATAAATCCTGGGGCTCACCGACGGTCACCAAAGACGGTGTCACGGTAGCAAAAGAAATTGAACTGGAAGATAAGTTCGAAAATATGGGTGCCCAGATGGTCAAGGAAGTCGCCAGCAAAACTAGCGACATGGCTGGTGACGGAACCACCACAGCCACCATTCTAGCACGTGCAATCTACGAAGAAGGACAGAAGCTCGTTGCAGCCGGTAACAATCCCATGGCAATCAAGCGCGGCATCGATGCGGCGGTCGAGGTCGTGGTAAAAGAGCTCCAAGGCATGAGCAAAGCCACCAAGGATCAGCGTGAAATTGCTCAGGTCGGCACTATTTCCGCCAACAATGATACGACCATCGGAAATATTATCGCCGAAGCCATGAACAAAGTCGGCAAAGAGGGCGTCATTACCGTGGAAGAGGCCAAGAGCATGGACACGACCCTCGAAGTCGTGGAAGGGATGCAGTTTGACCGCGGCTATCTCTCACCGTACTTTGTGACCGATCCGGAAAAAATGGTAGCTTCCCTCGATGATCCCTACATTCTGATCAACGAGAAAAAAATCAGCAACATGAAAGACCTTCTTCCGATCCTCGAGCAAGTCGCCAAAATGGGCAAACCTCTGATGATCATCGCCGAAGATGTCGACGGCGAAGCCCTGGCGACCCTGGTGGTCAACAAACTCAGAGGCACCTTGAACGTAGCCGCAGTAAAAGCCCCCGGCTTCGGTGATCGCAGAAAAGCCATGCTGGAAGATATCGCCATATTGACCGGTGGACAGGTGGTTTCTGAAGACCTTGGGATCAAGCTGGAAAACTTGACGGTTCAGGATCTGGGAAAAGCCAAACGCATCAGTATCGACAAGGACAACACCACCGTCATCGATGGCGCCGGATCACGCTCAGCCCTTGAAGGCCGGGTCAAACAAATTCGAGCCCAGATCGATGAGACGACCTCCGATTATGACCGTGAAAAATTGCAGGAACGACTTGCCAAACTGATCGGCGGCGTAGCGGTCATCAATGTTGGCGCAGCCACCGAGACCGAAATGAAGGAGAAGAAGGCGCGCGTTGAAGATGCCTTGAACGCAACCCGGGCGGCGGTTGAAGAAGGTATTGTCCCCGGCGGCGGTGTGGCCCTGGTACGTTGTCTGGATGCCCTGGGCAAGCTTAGAATCAAAGCAGATCAGAAACTGGGTGTCAAAGTCGTTATGCGGGCCATCGAAGAGCCGCTGCGCCAGATTGCCAACAATGCCGGTTTAGAGGGATCTGTTGTGATCGACAAAGTTAAAAATGAAAAAGGCTCATACGGCTACAATGCCGCCTCAGATGTCTATGAAGACCTTTTGAAAGCCGGTGTGCTGGATCCCACCAAAGTGGTCCGTCTGGCCCTGCAAAATGCAGCCAGTGTGGCCTCATTGATGCTGACCACCCAGGCCATGGTGGCGGATAAACCGGAAGAAAAACAGGACGCAATGCCTGGCGGCGGTGCCGGAATGGGCGGCGGAATGGGCGGAATGGGTGGAATGGGTGGAATGATGTAATCACCCTGTCCATCGATGATAATTTAAAAAAGCCCTTATGGTATGTTCGCATACCATAAGGGTTTTTTTTATGTCTTGATCAGGTTTTTTCTGACAACATGTTGCCAGGAACGTAAGGTTTCAGCCCAGCCGATGGCCTGAAAAACGGCCAATTTAATCATCAAGAAACCGTGCCATTTCGTGTGGTTTCATATGAACGCCGCCTTGTATGGACGCGAGCGTCCAGTCTGATCGTAGAAGAAACTTAATATATTTCATAAGGGGCAATACTTGCATAATTAAGTGCTTTGAATCTTAACCTTGGATTTACGGTTCACCGAGAATCGCTGTTAAAATCAGCAATTCTCTAAATGACAAAACCTCTGAATTTAGCCAAACATCGAATATCAGGCTATTTAGCCCCCAATGTGCTCTTCACCGAGAATTGCTGATGGGTGGTCGAAAAATTTGACAATTCAGTGATAATCAAGTAATCTTATTAGATAAAAAACAACTATTTTCATTGTCATTAACTGCAACAAAGGAACCGGAGTATCTGATGAGAATTAAAATACGCATCTTATCCATCTTGATTTTATTCATCTTTCTGCTCATCCCGGCCTCACCGGGGTCCCAGCCGGCAGCCCAGGATCAACCAACCGTTAAATACGAAACCGGGTTCTACTATACCGTACAAAAAGGCGACACCCTCTGGGATCTTTCCCAGAAGTTTTCCGACACTCCCTGGCAATGGCCGGAAATGTGGCAAGAAAACAGTCAAATAGCCAATCCTCACCGCATTTATCCAGGCCAACGTATCCGTCTGTATCGCCGCCGCGGCGCTCAAGGCTATGGCGAAAAGGGTTCCCTTGAGGACAAGACATTTACGGATAAGCCCGAGTTGACGAACATGCTGGATTTCCAATTCGCTTCCATCGATCGCGTGGGCTTCATTCGTAAAGATCCTCTTCAATCCCTGGGCACCATCTTTAAAGTGGAGGGGCAAAAAACAATGATCAGCACGGGGGATCTGGTATACATCCGACCGGGAGATAACGCTTCAATCGCAAAAGGTCAGAAATTTACAATCTACCGAACATTAAAGCCGATAATGGCCAAGGACACCAACAAACTGATAGGCATCCAGCACTATCTTACTGGTGCTGTGGAAATTACCATTGTGCGGCCCGATTTTGTCCTTGGAAGAATTGTTGCCGGTTACCGGCCCATCAAAGTCGGCGACCTGCTGATGCCGTACTATAGGCGCCTATCACGGATTGGAATGCAGCAAAGCCCGGCAGGATTAGAGGGCCATATTATCGGTTCTGAGGAGCATCAGAGCATGTTCGGTGAAAACGCCATTGCATTTATCGACAAAGGTGAGCAGGAAGGGGTCGGACCCGGCCAGTTGTACTGGATCTATAAACAGGAAAAATTTCATATCAATCCCAAGGATAAAAGTAAAACCACTCTGACCCCGGTCCTTTTAGGTGAATTGCTCGTGCTTCGCACTGAAAAGACAACCGCTACGGTAATGATCACTGACTCCCGCATGGCGATTCAACCGGGAACCAAAATCATAACTCCGTTTAAATTGGAATAGAAGATTAGGCGCAGAAAAAAAACGCCAATTCCGTTGTTATTGGGATTGGCGTTTTTTTTACCGAAAATAAAGCCCTGACCGGGAATGACTATTGAATATTTATGGTTGTCGCTTTGCGCTGTTCTTTTTAGAATGGAAAGAATTCCTTAAATATTCAATCTTCAATCGACAATATTCAATCATTTGAAGATAGCGAAAATATCCCAATATAATTTTATTGCCACAAAACGCACTAAAATAATTTATAAGGTATTACCTGCGGAGGAAATCAACAGCATTTTGAAGAATTTGAATACCGACGGGCAGAATGGTATGCGGCGGGGAGAAGCCACAGCGCTTGGCAATTTCTTTGCGGCGTGTCCAATCAGGATGATTGGTCCAGTGATTATAACCTTCCGGATGCGGCATCAGGCCGAATATCCGCCCTGTGGGATCGCAAATACCGGCAATATCACTTATCGAGCCATTGGGGTTGAAGGGAAAACGCCCGTTGGCGAGTTCGCCGTCAGGCAGGGTATATTGAATGGCCACCTGGTTATTTCCCCAAAGTTTGGCTAGAGTGGTTTCATCTGTAAAAAATTTACCTTCACCATGGCGCACCGGAAGTTCCGCCAGGTCGAGCCCCCGGGTAAAAACACACGGAGATGCCGAATTCACTTTAAGAGTGACCCATTGGTCTCTGAAATTACCGCAGTCATTAAACGTAAGTGCCACCGATCGTCTCTGATAGTCATGCGCCAGACCCGGCAGCAGACCCAGATTGACCAAAGATTGGAATCCGTTACAAATCCCCAGAACAAGATTGCCTTTTTCAACAAATTCAATAATCTGACCGCCAATATTGTTCTTCAGCCGGACAGCTTGAATCACGCCGGCACCATGATCGTCACCCCAGCTGAATCCCCCGATAAACACAAGCATCTGAAAACTATTAAGGCTGGCCGAACCGTCTATAAGAGAATTGATATGGACCCGCACAGCATCGGCACCGGCAAGCTCCAAGGCAAAAGCTGTCTCATGATCACAGTTTAATCCATAACCGGTCAGCACCAGTGCTTTTATATCCATCGTCTGTCCTATATCAGCTCCCCAAAGGTCTTATTCCAAGCCGCTTTTAAATCCGCCACCGAAGCCGTGATAATGACATCATGTTCAATCCCCCGAACAACGAAATCCGGCTCCTCGGCAACCGTTCCGATACAGCCACAGGCCACTCCTTTAAAAAGGTCTTCAAATGCCTCCCGGTTGACCGGATCAACGGTCACAATAAAGCGCCCGGCCGATTCGGAAAACAAAAGGATATCTTCACGCTCAACATCGCGCAACGGAACCTGTGCAAGGTCTACCTTCAGGCCGAGATTGCCGCCCATGGCGACTTTGGCCAGATGAACGGCCAAGCCGCCGCGATATATACCGTGGACCGAGGCCACCAGGTCATTTTCGATGGCGTATTTTAAATTGCGGTACAAGGGAATAAATTCAGCCGTCCGCACCTCGGGAACATTACGCCCGATGTATCCCAAATGCTCGTAATATTCCGATCCGCCCAGCTCATTGCGGGTAGACCCCAGAACGTACACCAGATCACCGGCAATTTTAACGTCCATGGTCACGCAACGGGTGACATCTTCGATAACGCCGATGGTTGAAAACTGCAGGGTTTCAAGGGCCGAAATTTTGTGCGTTTCACCATAGCGCCCGGCAAGATTTCCGTCGACATACATGCTGTCTTTGCCGGAAAGCAACGGAATCTCGTATGCCAGGCAAATATCACGCAAAGCCCGACAGGAGCGTACCAGCTGGGCCGCCTTGAACTTACCGTCCGGATTATCTAAAGGATCGTACTGGATATTGGGCCAACAGAAATTATCGACGCCACCGATATGATCTAAATCGGCCCCCACCGCTAAAAGCCTGCGCACAGCTTCATCGATGCTGCAACTGGTCATGTGATAGGCATCGATGGTGGAATAGGACGGCAACAGGGCCTGCGCGAGTGCCAGACCTTTTTGTGATTCAAGCACCGGCCGGATCACGGTGGCATCACTGTTCATGTCACGATCGGCACCGACCAGGGGTTTGATCACACTGGTCCCCTGGACTTCGTGGTCATATTGCCGGGTAATCCATTGGGTTGAACAAATATTGGCCCGGCCAAGAAGGTCCTTTAACAATGCAGCATAATCCCGCGGTGGTTTGAGAACCGGCTCATACAGCCCCCGCTGTTCGGCCGAGATCCATTCGGCATCGAATTCCCACTGGGGGAAACCAGATTCGAGCAAATCCAGATCTACGTAAGCACACGTCTTGCCGTCATAGGTGATATGAAGCTTGCCTGAATCCGTGTAGCGACCGATGACGGTACTTTCGACGGCATGCTTCTCGGACAATTCAAAAAAGCGATCGTGGTCATCGGCAAGGATCGCTACGGTCATTCGCTCCTGGGATTCCGACACCCAGATTTCCCATTGATCGAGTCCCTCATATTTCAAGGGCACGTTTTCCAGTTCAATTTCACACCCGTTGGAAAACCGGGCTGATTCCCCTATGGATGAGGACAAACCGCCGCCGCCGTTATCCGTAATAAATCGGATTAACCCCTCGTCCCGGGCTTCCAGCAGAAAATCATGCATCTTTTTCTGGGTATAGGGATCACCGATTTGAACATGTCCGGCCGGAGTATGTTCGGAGAACGTCTCGGAGGCGGCGGTAACACCGTGGATTCCATCTTTGCCGACTCTCCCGCCGCACATGATCACGAGTTCACCGGCGGATGTGTGTTTTTTTTCAGCCGGGGTGCCGTTAATTTCCGCCGGCATCATTCCCACAGCCGTCACAAACACCAGACATTTTCCCAAATAGCCTGGATGAAACAACACCTGGCCGAAGGTTGTGGGAATGCCGCTTTTATTGCCGCCATCCCGTACGCCTTCAATCACGCCGTCTAAAAGGCGTCTGGGATGCAGATGCGGTTTGAGGTCACCGTTGTAGTCCCGCGGGCCGACGCAGTAACCATAACTTCCCATCACCAATTTTGAGCCTTTGCCGGTTCCCAAGGGATCCCGATAAACGCCCACAATCCCCGTGATGGCGCCCCCATAGGCTTCCATGTTGGATGGCGAGTTATGTGTTTCCCCCGTAATCACGTAGTAGTGATCATCGTCAAAGCGTCCAGCGCCGGCATTGTCCCATAAAACCGAAATCACCCATGGCTTTTCCGCCTTTAATGTCAGGGTCGGTGTCTCGATAAACGTTTTAAATAAGTTATCGATAATTTCAGTTTCGCCGGTTGTCCAATCGCGGTAGTGAAATAAGCCGCGAAATGTGTTGTGGTTGCAGTGATCGCTTCTCGCCTGGGAGATATATTCAAGTTCAACGTCGGTAGGATCGGCAAGTCCTACCTGGGATCGCGCCGATCGGGTACCTTCATCTATGAAATAGGCCCGAATGGCGGGAATATCATTGGAATTCAACGCCAGGTTGCGTTCATCGCTGACTTTTTTCAGAGAAATCTCGCTGGCAACCGGTATGGTGGTTACCGTTGGGACATGGTCGATAATGACCTTGGGAATGATGAGACCGATACCTTCCGCCGGATGCCATTGATCGAAGGAAACTATTTTCCATTGCTGGATGATATGGTTGGCCAGAAGTTCACCGGCGATTTTATCCATATCGTCGGCACTAAGGCCGTTGCCCTTGATGCAGTATCGCCTTGAGGTGTAAACCGCGCCGTCCGCACCGAATTTAAGGTTTAGAAGGTCTTCGATTGCTTCCGCAGCAGTGCTACCCGGATTGTCCCTGACCCCCGGCCGAAAACCGACCCAGATGGTCCAGTCAAATTCGATGTCAAGCGGGTCGTACGATGAAAGATGGGTGACCGGATTGGTAAAAATTTCCGTCTGGACGGCGCTCAACTGTTCACCCGACAATCCGGCATCAATGGTTACAACGCTAATGGTGCGCACGCAGTCCATCTCAATGCCAAAATAACCCTTTGCCTTGCGACGAATGCCCTCCCCTTCGGCATCGAAAAGATTTTCTTTTAACGCAATTTCAAGTCGGTGTGGCATGATGTTCAGCTAAAAAATATCCGTGTAATGTCATTATAAAATACGAGGATCATCAACAAAATCAGAAGAAATAGGCCGACCTGCTGAGCAATTTCTCTCACTTTTACGCTGACCGGACTTCCCTTGATTGCTTCAAGAAAAAAGAACAGCAAGTGGCCGCCATCCAGCACCGGAATGGGCAGCAGATTGATAATCGCTAAATTGATGCTGATCAGGGCGATAAAGGATATCAGGCTGCCTACGCCTGCTTTGGCCGAGTCACCCGCCATCTGAGCAATCATGATGGGCCCGCCCAGGGTGTCTGTTGAAATATCGCCTTTGAGCAACTTTGCAATGATAACCACCATCAGCTCCGTTACCCGGTATGACTGGATCAGACTTTCTGACAAGGCCTGGAAAAAATTCAAATCTTTTGAATAGGATTCCCTCGCAGCGGTAATACCGATGATATAGCGTTGGATGTTTTCACCGAATATATTTTTGGCAGGCGTCTGTTCAGGGGTGATCCAAAGATCCCGGTTAGAATCTCCGCGAAGAAAAGTTAACTGAATGGATTCACCGTTGCTGGCATTAATTATTTCTGCCATTTCATCCCAGCTGGTGATCGACATTCCGTTGATGGCGGTTATCAAATCACCTTTATTAAGCCCGGCTTCAAAGGCGGGGGATCCCGGCCTTACTTCTCCAATGGAAGGCTTTAGAACCAGGGTTCCTGAAAAGAAAAAAATCCCGAAAAATATAAGGACGGCGAGAAGTATATTGAAAACCGGTCCGGCGGCCACGATCAGCATGCGTTTGGCGACGTGTTTATGCGTAAAGGATAGTGGAATATCTTGCGGGGCTATTTCGGCATCCGCTTCCTCCCCAATCATTTTGACATAACCGCCAAGCGGGATCGCCGAAATTCGATAATCGGTAATGCCGATCTTTTTTCCAATCAAACGAGGCCCGAAGCCAAGTGAAAATTTCTCCACTCCGACGCCAAACAATCTGGCGATCAGAAAATGACCGAACTCATGAAAAAAGATGAGAACGCCCAGTACGATGACAAAAGCAAATATATTGGTACCCATGGGTTTATTTTGTTATTGAATCTAGGTTATGTGTTAGTGAATTGACGTCTGTAAAATTCTGATAATGTGACGATCTAAAACTATAATATATAAATTTTAAACAGATAGGCAACCGGTGAGGCAAATAAAAGCGCATCGATGCGGTCTAAAAAGCCGCCGTGACCCGGCAATATACCGCCGGAGTCCTTGATCTGAGATGATCGCTTGAATTCGGATTCAAACAAATCACCCACCTGACCGGCCAAGCCGACAGCAAGAAAGAATAATACGGCAGGTCCCCATGAAAGTGCCGGTAAAAAAAAGAATTTCCCGATGGAACCCACCAGAAGATTCCCTGCCAGTCCTCCTAAGGCGCCCTCGATTGTTTTCCCCGGGCTGATGGCCGGGTTCAGCTTGTGCCGCCCAAGATAGGAACCGACATAATATGCGCTGATATCACCGGCAAAAATGATGGCGAGAAGCAAAAAGATCCAGGTCATACCATTAGGCTCGCGCCGGATCGAAACCAGAAAAGAGAGTAGCAATGGAATATAAACGATCCCTTGAACCTGTTTGGGGATAACATTTACTACTGACGGTTTTGATTTGTAGAGGAACATCGAAATCAGGCCAACAATAACCAGATTGAGTGCGAGCACCACCAACACACTTTCAGAACCGGCCATATGTGCAGCGACAAGAACGGCAAGGCCGACGAAGTATCCCCACCAGACGACAACACCGTGCAATATTTCGCAGTCGGCATTAAATACAATGCGGTAATATTCCCAGAGCGACCAAATACACGCGAAACCGACCAGAACAATGAAAGGAAAGCCGCCAATGTATACTAGAAATATAAGAAAGGGTAAAGCACTCAGTCCTGTGATCCAACGCTTAAGATGCACCTGATTAGTTTGCTCCGCTGTAGAAGTTGAAAAGCCAGCAAGTTGAATGGTTAAAAGGAATGCTATCGATCAGAATAAAAGAGACAGAGCGTAGCGATACCACAAATCGTCATTTGTAATTCGTCATTCGTCAATTTTGTTCCGTCTCAGACGGTACCGAATCTGCGTAAACGAACCTGGAAGTCTTTCAAGATTTGCAGAAATTCTTCCTTACTGAAATCAGGCCATAGCGTAGGCGTGACAAATAGTTCCGTGTAGGCGATTTGCCAGAGCAAAAAATTGCTGATCCGCATCTCCCCGCTGGTCCGGATCAATAAATCCGGATCAGGAATATCCCGGGTATAAAGATGGTCGGAAATTAGTTTTTCATTAACTGCTGCCGGATCAATTGTACCGCGTTTAATTTTCCCGGCCAGCTCCTGAACCATACGGACAATCTCGGCCCGACCGCCATAGCTCAGCGCCAGGATAAGATCCATGCCGGTCCCTTCCTTGGTGGCCGTCATGCTCTGATCTAAAATTTCCCGAACTTTTCTTGGTAATCGGTCTACCTGACCGATCACCCGCAGGCGGATGTTGTTCTCCACCAGCTCCTTTCGTTCTGATTGGAGAAATTTTCTCAGGAGGGCCATCAGTGCCTCAACTTCTGTTTTCGGCCGCTGCCAATTTTCTGTAGAAAAGGCATATAGGGTCAGGTAGGATATACCAATTTGGCGGCAGGTCCGAACAATGGTTCGAACCGTCTCCGATCCCTTTTCATGACCGTTGATGCGGTTTAACAGGCGTTTTTTGGCCCATCGGCCGTTGCCGTCCATTATAATGGCAACATGGACGGGCAATTTGGTGGTATCCAGTTCAACAGAGTTGGGAGAAGACGAGCTAGAATTCAAGGATCTCTTTCTCTTTTTCTATAAAACATTCATCGATGAGTTTAATCTGCTCATTGGTTATATTTTGAACCTTATCCTGAGCTTTAAAGGCAACATCTTCCGAAATCTCACCATCTTTTTTCATACTTTTTAGCAACTCGTTTGAGTCACGCCGAATGTTCCTGACGGAGACCTTGTAGTCTTCACTAATTTTATGAACGACTTTGACCAGTTCTTTGCGGCGCTCTTCGGTGAGCGGTGGTATCGATATTCGAATAATTTTCCCATCATTGGACGGGGTCAGCCCCAGATCCGATTTTAAAATGGCCTTTTCAATATCTTTAATGACGGAAACATCCCAGGGTTGAATCGTGATCAGGCGACTTTCGGGTACGGCAAGTGTAGCCATCTGGTTCAAAGGAGTCAGGGTGCCATAGTAATCAACCTTTATCCCGTCAAGAATAGACAGAGACGCACGCCCCGTTCGCACGCGTTTCAATTCGTTCTTTAAAGCAATTACGGATTTACCCATACTCTCTCTGGTTTCGTCATATATTGATTCAATCATAGGAAATGACCTCGTATTTGTTCCGACTTTATTAATTATCCGTCATAGCTGGACTCTGTGTCAGCCCAACCGATGGCAGCCGAGACGGCCAGTTTGATCTTAGAAGCAAGCAATCGTCAGGATTGAGACCCGAACCCCCGCTCAATGGTCAATCGACGTCCCGATTTCCTCGCCGCAGACAAACCTTCGAATGTTTCCCTTCGTTTTTAATTTAAAAATGGTAAGCGGCAGTTTATTATCCATGGCAAGAGAGATGGCCGTCATATCCATGACCCGGAGCTGTTTTTCCAGAACTTCCATATAACTGATACGCTTCAGCAACTTGGCATTTTTGTCCTTGACGGGATCGGCGTCGTAAAGTCCGTCGACCTTGGTGGCTTTTATAAGAATCTCAGCATGGATTTCCTGGGCCCGGAGCACTGCCGCGGTATCTGTGGTGAAATAGGGATTTCCCGTTCCGGCGCCGAATATGACGGCGCGCCCCCGCTCCAGATGACGATTGGCTCTGCGCATGATGTAAGGCTCTGCAACTTCATGCATGGAAATCGCTGTCTGTACCCGGGTTTCCACACCCTGCTTTTCCAAGGCATCCTGCAGGGCCAGGCTGTTAATGACCGTCGCCAGCATCCCCATGTGGTCGGCCGAAGTTCGATCCATCCCATATGAACTTGCCGCAATGCCACGAAATATATTGCCCCCCCCCACAATGATCCCGATTTGAACACCCAATTCGACAACGGAACGGATTTCTCCGGCCACGAATTTAATCATGTCGGGACTGATGCCGAAACTCTGTTCGCCCATCAGGGCTTCGCCGCTTAATTTTACGGCAACTCGCTTATAACGGGGAT
>Ga0316194_10002598_pt1 | contig 12631 bp, 20 predicted proteins | sample CroRivsedime1_MG_FD_204936 | JGI IMG/M metagenome (GOLD analysis project Ga0316194, IMG submission 204936) | Coastal sediment microbial communities from Maine, United States - Cross River sediment 1 | ecosystem: Environmental > Aquatic > Marine > Coastal > Sediment | place: USA: Maine...
CTATGCAACCAGAGGCATTCTTGCCAAATACGCCGCGCTGGTGAGCTCTGCAAGCGAAGGGGCCGTAACAGATAAATACCTGAACTGACGCACGTTTTTCCGACTTGCCGCGCTTTAGACTTGCAGGCTGCGAAGAAGGTCGGGCGCACGGAAAAGCATGGATGCGACACATCAGGCGATCCTGAAGCGGGTCTTCGTCATAACCCTGTGTTCTATTGCGGCATCCGTGGCGATCACAAACCTGTGCCTGTACGCGGCGATGGGGCCTGAAGCCTCGGCTCACTGGCCGCTGGCCAGCGCGATCGCCGTCATCGCGCCCAGCCTGATCGCGCCGATCGCCAGCTACGGCAGGGAAACACTGAACAACCGGCTTCAAGCGTCCAACGAGCGGCTGAAGCAGCTGTCCGAAACCGACCCCCTCACCGAAACCATGAATCGGCGCAGATTCATGGAGGTCGCCGAGCAGCAGCTGGCGCTGGCTCAGCGCTACTGCTATCCCACCAGCCTGCTGCTCGTGGATGTTGATCACTTCAAGCAGGTGAACGATTTGTACGGCCACATCATGGGCGATCGGGCGCTCGTTCAACTCACCAAAGTCATGGCAGCGGAGCTGCGGGATACGGACACGATGGCGCGCTTTGGCGGTGAAGAGTTCATCATGCTGCTGCCGCACACGGCAAGAGAGGGCGCACTCTCTGTGGCCGAGCGCGTCCGCACGGCCGTCCGCCACAACGTAATAAGGCAGCAGGATTCAGAGACGTCCGTAACCATCAGCATCGGCGGCGTCACCTGCGAGACCAGCGCAACACCGTTGGACAGATTGATCTCCAATGCGGACAAACTGCTATACGATTCCAAGCAGGCGGGCAGAGACCGATGCAGCATAGAGGCGATTCCTGGACAGAGCCCGCTGCCCATCCTGCACAAACAGGTATCCTGATAAGCTTCTCCGGAAGAAATAGAGGAGCAACAGAGAAGCAGCAGGGAAACAGGGGGGAACTTGAACCGAGATCTCATACTGGCATCGCTGATCGGAACTGCAGGCGCCCTGCTGCTTGCCTTCGGTATCATGGGCTTCAACGGTACGGCCGACTTCGTGCACGCAGCGCTTAATGATCGGACGACATCGCTGAGCCTCATTGCCGGCGGTTGCGTTCTGATGATGCTGGAAATGCGATTGATTTTGCCGATCATCAGGTCTATGACATCTCGGCGGCACGGCTCCGGCAAAGAACCCGGCAAGACCTGACGCCCTACCGAGCCCTGAACGGACCGGACGGTCCAGACGATCTGGACGAACCCATGCCCAGCCGCACCAGCGAAGAACACCACCCACCGTCAGGCAGCCTGGCCATCCAGGCCCTCGTTTCCGTGAATGGTATTCCTTTCGGCACTCTACAAGACGGCCTCTACCGGCTGCTTGGGGAACCGGATCAGGTACAGCAGAACTACACCGGAGAGTTCGAGATGGGATACGGCGATACCATCTACCGATGCCTCGGAGGCCGCCTGGTGGAATGCACCTTTCCGGATCGCGGACGCATTTCAGTGAATGGCGTAGAAATCCTTTCCGCCTTCCACTGGCTCGGAAGTCTCGAAGACATGCTGGATATCGCCCGATTCAGAGTATGCCCCTCTTACGGCATCGCCTATGACTATCGGGACCCGCAGCAGGGTTCGATCACCGTTTTCGAGCGAGGTCGCTGGGACACGCTGCTGGCCGAAGCCCGGAGGCACTGAGTGTTCTACCGGCGAGCCGCAGCTGCCGCACTGTTCGTGGTGACTACGTTTGGGTACCCCCTGTCTGGTCAGCAAGGGGCGCTGATAGCGGCTGAACCCGCGGTTGCTTCTCCGGTTCTTCGACTGACGGAGGCTTCGAGACGCTGCACTTCGTCCCGCCAATGTGTTCGGGTAGCCACCCGCTGCGACCGCTGCGACTGCGGGGCCAGCATCCATCAACAGTACGAGCGCCAGCACAATGCAAACCTCGAATCCGTCTGTCAGGGCTTCCACGACGCTGAATGCGAGCTCGTGTGCCCGGCCAGTCGACCGACCTGCGTGATGGGGCTGTGCGTCCTGCTGCCCGAAAACTAGGGAACCGTTGAACTTCGAGCCCTAATCAGAACCTCCCTGGCAATCGAGTTCCGACCCGGTTAGTTTTGGGGATTCTTAATCACTGCTATGAGGATCCTGAGAGGTGCGCAGAGAAGGCGGTTGCTTCTGCGGCGACGTCCGCTACGAAATTACCGGAGAGGTTGCGCGGGTAGTCAATTGCCACTGCACCATGTGCCGTCGCACGAGCGGTGCGCCTTTCGTAACCTGGCTGATTGTACCGGTCAGCAAATTCCGATACCTCAGGGGGCAACCCAGACTGCTGAAATCATCGGAAAGGGGGTCCCGCTACTTCTGCTCCTCCTGTGGAACGCCAGTCGCCTGCACCAGCCTGGACCATGCGGACTACGTCGACGTGACACTAGGCAGCCTGGACGACCCTGCCGCCTTCGCGCCGGATTCGGATTTCTTCGAAGACACCAGGCTGGGATGGCTTGACAAAACAGGCGGCTGACAACCGGTCATGATCTATCAGCTGGCCGCCGACCTGGTGCTGATCGCCCACCTGCTGTTCCTGGTGCTGGTGGTAGTCGGAGGCCTGCTGGTCTTTCATCATCCGTACTGGGCGCTGGTTCAACTGCCCGCAGCCGGCTGGGGCGCCTGGGCGGAGCTGACCGGAAGGATCTGCCCGCTGACCCTGCTGGAGAACCACCTGCTTCGCGAGGCAGGTCAGACGGGGTACTCGGAGAGTTTCATCGGCCACTACCTGCTGGCGGTAATATATCCGGATGGCCTTACGCGGGAACTGCAGATGTGGCTTGGGATAGGCGTGCTGCTGATCAACGGCGCAGTTTATGGCACCTTTTTGTATCGGCTCAGAGCACAGTCTAGAACATCCTGAAGTCGATCGGGGTTGACAGTCGCCGAACGAATTATATCTTTAGTAGTAGTCAGAAAGGCGCAACACAAACGACTCCCATGATAGGCCGACTGCCATTGCTGCCGATTGCTTCCGTGCTTGCCGCGCTGATGATGCTCGCGTGCCCGCCGTCTGCTCTGGCCGGCAATGATGTCGTCACCGATACCAACGGCCTGAACGACAGTGTCGACAGGATCGTGATCGAAAAAGCGCTCCGCAAGCTGACGCTGCTGAATGGCGATCGTCCCGTGCGCAGTTATCAGGTGGCGCTGGGCGCGCAGCCTAAAGGCCACAAGCGACGCGAAGGCGATCAGCGCACACCTGAGGGCGTGTACAGCATCGATGCCAGAAACCCGAACAGCGACTTTTTCCTGTCTCTACGGATTTCTTATCCCAACGACGAAGACCTGGCCAGGGCCAGAGCCCAGGGCCAGGATCCCGGTGGTCAGATCATGATCCACGGTCTGCGCAACGGCCGCGGATGGATAGGCTCCAGCCACCAGCGGAAGGACTGGACCGATGGCTGCGTGGCAGTAACCAACAGCGAGATGCTGGAAATCTGGCGTATGGTCGATATCGGAACGCTGGTGGAGATCAAGCCTTAGAACCTGGACGGCCTTGAGCAGAAGCTTCGACCCGCTGCCGCAAACGCTGCCCCTATCAATATTGACCGAGGCCATGGAGTCCAACCTGCTTTGGGTGCTGACGGTCGATGATCGGCCGACCGGCTTCGCCGTCGCCCGGGTGCTGAACGACTCGCGGCATATTCTGGAAATCGACGTCGACCCGAAGATGGGCCGCCGGCGCTCGTCACCGTGTCGCCATGCGCCTCTTGCTGTAGTCTTTCACGTTTTCCGGAATCGCCGAGAAACATGCGTATCTGGGTCGATGCTGACGCCTGCCCCAACCCCATCAAGGAAATACTGTTCCGTGCCGCAGATCGACGGGGCGTTGAAACCACCCTTGTGGCCAATCACCAGATTCGCGTGCCTGCTTCCCGCTACCTGAAGTCGCTGCAGGTTCCCTCCGGATTCGACGAAGCCGATGATGCCATCGTCGCACGGGTAGGGTCGGGAGATCTTGTGATCACGGCCGACATCCCGCTTGCCGGGCAGATCGTGGAAGCTGGCGCAACAGCCCTGAACCCCAGAGGCACCCTCTACACGGCAGACAACATCAAGGATCATCTGGCCCGCCGGGATCTGATGGACGAACTTCGATCCACCGGCGCCATAGTCGGCGGGCCAGCTACGCTGTCGAAAACTGATGTGCAGGAATTCGCCAACCAGCTGGACCGCTTTTTGACCCGAGCGGCCAATAAGCCCCGCTGAAGTTGTGCTTTACGCCAGCCGGACAGCCGTTACGACCTACGGTCGAGGAGACAACCGTGATACTCGAGTCAGCCGTATTGAACATCAAATCCGGTGAAGCGGACGCCTTTGAAGCCGCGTTCGACAAAGCGCGCCACATCATCGGATCCATGCCTGGATTCGCCGGTTTGAGGCTCATGCGCTGCCTGGAAAACCGGCAACGCTATCTGCTGCTGGTAGAGTGGCGGCATCTCGAAGATCACACCGAAGGATTCCGAGGCTCGCCCGCCTATCAGGAATGGCGAGCCCTGCTGCATCACTTCTACGATCCTTTTCCCAACGTCGAGCATTACGGTCTGGTGAGCGAGGTCACCTGAAGGGTCGCCTGAAATCGCGAGCTGTGAGTTCCCGTAACGGGGAGCAAAGGCGACCTCGCCGGCCTGGAACCGGTCAAGTCTCCCGCGGGTTCATGTAATCGCGGTAGTAGGTAAGCTTGCCGTCGCGAACCCGATAGACCCCGCATCCCGGTATTTCGCCGTCGGGGGTTACCGCCACCCACTGCGCCCAGGCCACTTCCCCATCTCCGGCGATTTCCTCGACGCGAAATCTCGTTCCGGTTTCGGCCATGACGATCACCATCTTCCGCATGAATCCGTCAATCGCGTCCCGACCCTCGAAGATTCCATAGAAGGGGTCTACCACGACGGCGTCATCGGCGAAAAGCGGCACCAGAGCAGCGTAGTCTCCGGCATCCTGAGTCTTCCAGAACAGTTCGACGGTCTGCTTTGCTGTAATGCTCATAGTACCTATCATTGCGCCAAGTGATCTTTGAGTCTAAAGCGTCGATCGGAACGACGGCAATCTCATGCGCTACCAGGCTCGGGCAACCAGACCAACCACAGGATTCGCATACCTCTTACTGGGAGAACATCGTGGAGCTGAAAATATTCATGACCGTATTTGGCGCCATATTTCTGGCGGAACTGGGCGACAAAACCCAACTGGCCACCGTTCTGTTCGCCGCCGAGTCCACCGTCAGTCGCTGGCTCGTGTTCTTCGCCGCGTCACTGGCTCTCGTCGTATCCTCCGGGATCGGCGTGCTCGCGGGGAGCTTCATCTCGGAGTTCGTTGAGCCGAAGTATCTATCGTACGCCGCCGGTGCCGGCTTTATCGTCATAGGCGTCTGGACCCTCTGGACGGCTGCAGGTTAGCGCCGGATTCCCGCACGGTCAGTGGAAGGGCGGGTTTCATGTAAACTTGCCGCGGAATCCCGAGCACGAAACTGGAAACTCCCATGTCCGCAGGCGATATCAAAGACACACTGGCACGACTCCATGCGGAGCTCGAAGATGCTCCCCAAGTGGACGAAGACCTGAAGCAGCTGCTTCTGAATGTCGACGCTGATATCCATCAGCTTCTCGAAAAGGAAGGTCGTCAGGACGACGACGTCACCGGTATCACCGACCGGCTGGAGGGTATGGCCACCGATTTCGCCGCCCAGCACCCGACCACAGAGCGGTTCTTCCGCGAGATCATTGAAGCACTGGGAAGGATGGGCATCTGAAATCCCTGGCCGGTGAGCACTTAGGTTCGTTGCGGTTGATAAATTTCATCGACCCCCAAAACAGCGGGCTTCACCAGGAAGAGATGCTGGAAATCGAGACCAAGTCAGGCCTTTTCTACCATCTCCGCCCCGTGGATAGATGCGGCTCCATCGCACTGCAGCCGGGACCTGCCAGATCTCAGGGCGGCGACCCGCACGACCCCGTCTGCTCGCAGGGGGTGCAACGAGCGTGGCGAGATCTTTCCGAAACGCTGGCGGGCGCCTTCGACGGGCGCCCGACCGTGCTGAGCCTGGAACCAACGACGGCCGCGCAGGGGGCAAAGCGCGAGGGCTCTGCCGAAGAATGGGTCCTGCAACTGTCCACGGGCTACCAAATAACCTGTCGCCAGGCGGGCGAACGGCTCGAGCTGACTGGAGAGTACCTAAAATGAACGCACCGGACTGCGCCGCCATCCTGGCGGACCTGTTACTCGCGCAGGGGCCCTCTGGCTGGGCCTGCCCGGAAGCTGTCGGTCCTCTGGCATTCGAATTCACGGGCATGGTCCCGTCTTTCGGCACCGTCTTTCGGCACCGTCTTTCGGCACCGTCTTTCGGCACCCTACGCGCCGCAGAAATCACCCTTCAACAACCATAGGGGCGCGAGCCGTAAGCTCGAGGAAGCCGAAGGCGCCAGCAAAGTCACGCTTTTGACGAAAGCGTTATCGCGCACCCTGCGGTAGAACCGCCGCAGCAACTAGTGCGTCAATCGGAAAAACGGAGCATCAACGGCTACGTTCGTTGGCCTCGTTCACGCGCAACGGACGTCCGCCGATATCCTTCCCGTTCATCTCTTCGAGAGCCTTACTGGCCCCCGAGTCCTCCATCTCGACAAAACCGAAGCCGCGCGACCGGCCGGTTTCTCGGTCGGTGATCACGCGGGCAGAAATCACATCGCCCATCGCGGAGAAAAGCGATTCCAGCTCGCTATCGTCAACGCTCCACGGCAGGTTGCCTACATAAAGTTTCTTCATCTCTAATCGTGCTCAGAAAGTTCTACCGCAGTTCCGCGCTTAACAAAACAGCGTACAATTTAAAGGGATCGAACCGATGGTTCGCTTATCAGACTTGGAACCGATCTACGGAAGAGAAAGCGACTCTGAATAGACTCTCTAAATAGACTCTCTATATAGATATCGGGGCGCGGGTCTAATTTGTTCCGAGTATAGGAGGAAGCTATGCCGGTGGGAAGTCTGTTGGCATAACGAAATCCGAGTCAAAAGGAAGGGGAAACAAAACTGAATGCTGAAGATTGGTGACACCGCGCCCGACTTCTCACTGCCGAATCAGAGCGGCGAGATGGTCACCCTTGACGATCTCGTAAGCGACAGTTCAGCCGTGGTCTATTTCTACCCGGCGGACTTCACACCAGTGTGTACCCGGGAGGCCTGCGCGTTCCGCGACCGCTATGATGACCTCAGCGATCTGTCGATATCGCTCGTTGGCATCAGCCCCCAGACCGGTCGCAGTCACCAACGGTTCTCTGAGGCCTACTCCCTGCCGTTTCCCCTGCTGGCCGATGAGCGAAAGACCGCTATTCGCGCCTTCGGCGTGGACGGCCCGCTGGGTTTCGGGGTGCGTCGCGCGACCTTTCTGATCGACCGCTCAAAGAAGATCACCAACCGGGTCGTATCTGACTTCTTTGTCGGTAGCCACCTGGAACTGGTGAGAAAAGCCCTCGAGCCCCGGTAGCTCGGCCTTCTGACATCATGGCGCTCAACCCTTTTCATCCGGCACCCGCGCGGCAGGCGACCATGTTCTTGTTCGACCCAAGTGGCAACGCCCTGGAAATCAAAGGATTCCGGGATATCCAGCGACGACTCTTCGAGACGGGGTAGCGACGGGGGCAAACACTCGCAGATGCTTTTACCAGAGGGCGACGGAAGACGCCTAAGGCTTCTCCGGTATCACTCGGTGCAGCAGCTGGGCCAGCAGTCGCCGGGTAGATTCAGCCATCCAGCGCGCAGCCAGCAGCCCAAGACAGATACCAAACAGATCTACCATCAGGTCTTTCAACTCCGCGGACCTTGCGGCTTCGAAGCTCTGCACGACCTCGAGCAGCAAGCCGTAGCCCAGCATCCACAATCCCGGCAGCAGCGCACGTTGCGACGAATGCGCAAGGCTCAGGGAGAAGGTCAGATAGGTAAATGCAAAAGCATGCAGAACGACATCACTTACCTGGAATACAGACTCCGGCGGGCTGGGCGTCAACGCAAGGTATGTGCAGACCGCCAGCGGCAGCCAGAACCCCGCCAGCAGGCAGAAACGCAGCACCCGTTCAGCCAAAGCCACGTCCGCGATCCCGTGCCGACTCCTCATGAACGTAGTCCACCAGAAATTTGACGTTGTCCACCGGGGTTTCGGGAATGATGCCGTGACCCAGGTTGAAGATGTGCCCGGGACGGCCCGCAGCCTCATCGAGCACATCCCGGGCCTGTCTGCCCACCGTCGCCCGGTCTGCACACAGGACGATGGGGTCGAGATTGCCCTGCACCGCCCCAGCTCCGGTCTTGCGCCAGGTCTCGCCCAACGGCACCCGCCAGTCCAGGGCCAGAACATCCGGTCGCGCCTGGCAGACGTCGTCCAGCAGATGACCGTTGCCCGTGCCGAAGTAGATGATGGGAACCTGTCCTTTCAGAGCTGTAATCAGCGCGTGCAGATGCGGCATTACGTAATGCCGGAAATCAGCAACGGACAGGCATCCAGCCCAGGTATCGAATATCTGTACGGCTTCCACACCCGCCGTTATCTGCAGCTGCAGATAGCTGGCAACCTGGCCCACCAGTTTCGTCATGAGCTGATTCCAGGCCTCAGGCGCCTCATACATGAGCTTTTTGACGTAGACATAGTTCCGCGAGCCCCGCCCTTCGATGGCGTATGACGCCAGCGTAAAAGGCGCACCGGCAAAGCCGATGAGGGCGATGTCCGCCGGTAACCCGGAGCGCACGTTTCGAACGGTCTCGGCGATGTAGGGCGTGGCTTCCTCCGCCGGCGCGGTCGTCAGGGCGTCGATATCGCTAGCGGAACGCAACGGATTGTCGAAAACCGGGCCCTCCCCGGGTTTGTAGTCCAGGCGCAGCCCCATGGGCTCCAAAATAGGCAGCAGGTCGGCGAACAGGATAGCGGCATCAACGCCGAGAATTCTCTGAGCATCCAAAGTCGCCTGCGCGGCTTTATCCGGGTTCTTGAAAAACGCCAGACTGGGCATGTCGCCCTTCACCGAATGGTATTCGGGCATGTATCGGCCGGCCTGACGGTTGAGCCAGATCGGGGTGTAGTCCGTGGCTTCGCCCCGGCAGGCTTTCAGAAACACCTTGTCCATCTGCTTATCCATCTACGCTGCATGCCCTTTGCTCCGCAGCGGCGCCGGCACGATATCAGACCCCCCGCCCCGGTCAACCGATGGATACGCCTGGACTTCGCCCATCCCTCGTATATCAAGCAGCAGAGCGTTGCCCAGAGCAAAAGCATGTTCCGACAGGGCCGCCGTGGGGGCATCGACCAGGAAGCCGTTGCTTCGCGCGTGCGTCTGCAGCCGGCTGGCCAGGTTCACTGGCGCACCAATCATGGTGAAGTCGAGCCTGCCATTACCTCCCCAATCGCCAAGAGTGCAGTAGCCGCTGGCGACCCCTGCCCGCATTCGGAGCTGCAACAGCTCGCCACGAAGGCGCCCATGTCGGGCCAGCTGATTCATGATTTCAGGCAGCTGCTGGCAGAAATTCAAACAATCGAGCGCCGCCGCCCTGCGGGGTGTGCCACCGAGAAGGCCGAACGCCACAAGCACGCCGTCCCCCATAAGCTTGGAGACCTCTCCACGCTGACACTCTACCGTGCCGGCCAGCGCCTCAAGGTATTCGTTGAGAACCTCCGCCAGCGCCTCGGCTTCGCTTTGTTCGACCAGCCGGGTAAAGCCCACGAGGTCTACGAACGCAACGGTCAGCCAGCGCCTTTCCCAGGAGCGCCTTCCATCCGGGCCATCCGGGCCATCCGGAGACTGGTGCAGGCGTAATCGCAGGCTCTGTGGAATGTAGTTCTCCAGCCGGTTGTTCAGCTTCTCCAGCGCCGCTGATCGGCTGGCGAGCGCGCGCCGCCGGGCATTCAGTCGCAGCGTCTGGCGATAGCTCAGATCCGCCAGCGATACGCTGAAGCTCAGCAGAACAAGCACGCTCACTCCGTCAGCCCAGCTCGTGGAGCCGGTCGTCAATCCGGTCGAGACAGCGGCGCCCATGAGCTGCCCGAGACAAAGCGCGGGCAAGGCGATGACGAGAAGGCGCCAGCCCGCCTGCGCCGCTGCTCCGGCCAGCAGAGCGACGACCCCCGTAGCGGATGCAAGTGGCGGCAAGCTGGCCCAGCTGAGCACCGCCCCGGTGACAGCGCATTCAGCGCAATAGAAGGCCGTGTAGAGGGCGGCTGAAACATCGGCGGCTTTTGCCGCGCGCCGGGTCAGGCGAAGCTCCAGGACCGGCCAGAGCGCAAAGAAAACGGCCGCAACCGCAAGTTGCCACCAGGGCCGGTGGGTTTCCAGCAGCAGCAGGCAGATGCAAGCGGTTGCCCAGTAGCAACCGAATCGGAATGGGCGCGCCCGGTGATAGAGGTTACGGCTGGCCATACGGGCAGCTTGCCTGCCCTTGGACCCGCACCGAAGCGGCGCGGTCTGAATCAACCGTGAGTCAACGGCCCATCAACGGCCCATTTTGGGATCCTGGTCGGCTTCGTAGTTCACGCCCTGGATGCCGAAGCCGAAGATCTTGAGAAAGTCTTCCCTGAAACCTTCCAGGTCCGCCAGCTCCCCCAGATTTTCCGATGTTACCAGGGGCCAACGGCGTTTGACCTCCTGCTGCACGTCATCGGCAAGCTCCAGATCGTCCATGCGAATCCGTCCCGCGTCGTCCAGACGCATGTCACAACCGCTGCACAGCTGGCTGCAGAACAATCGGTAGATGTGCGCAATGGTGTCTTCGTGCACGCCTTTGTCCTTCATGACACGGAACAGCAGCGATGCGTACAGCGGCACGACGGGGATCGCCGAGCTGGCCTGAGAAACTATGGCTTTCAGGGTAGCCACCCGGGCTTCGCCATCCAGGTCCGCCAGCTTCACGCCTATCGCCCTGGCAGCACGATCCAGGTCTTCTTTGGCCTTGCCCAACGTGGCTTCCCAGTAAATGGGCCAGGTCAGTTCGCTGCCGATGTAGGTAAAAGACAGGGTGCGGAAACGGGGAGCAAGCACACCCGCATCCATCAGCGCGTCAATCCAGAACTCCCAGTCTTCTCCCCCCATCACGGCTACCGTATGTGCGGTTTCTTCATCGCTGGCAGGTTCCAGGTCGACTTCGTGCACCAGTCCCTTGTCTACATTGAGGGTCTTGATGTGTACCGGATCGCCCAATGGTTTAATGGCCGAACGGTGCAGGATACCGGTTCGCGGATGCTGCCGCACCGGCGCGGCCAGGCTGTAGACGAGCATATCGATCTGGCCCATGTCAGCCTTGATGGTTTCCGCCACTCTGGCTTTCATCTCGTCAGAAAAGGCGTCGCCGTCCAGGCTCTTGGCATACAGACCCGCCTTGTGAGCCGCCGTCTCGAACGCCACATTGTTATACCAGCCTGCGGTAGCCGTCTTGTTCTCAGAGGGTGGTTTTTCGAAAGACACGCCGAGGGTGGCCGCATTGTTGCCGAATGCGGCGACGATTCTCGATGCCAAACCGTAGCCGCCGGAAGCGCCAAGCACGAGAACGTTACTGATACCGCAGTCAACGGCGCCCTGATCGCGGACGTACTGGATCTGCTCATTGACGTGGGCTGCGCAGCCGTCGGGATGCGCGGTGGTGCAGATGAAGCCGCGAATTCTGGGTTTGACGATCATGGCGATTGCTCGCTCTCCGGGAAAGCGGCAATGATACCTCGCGCCACAGCCCAACGCATGGCGGCCGCGAGATCGAGTACCCAGGGCCCGTCCCGCCTGACGGTGAGGTGCAGGGCGCCGCCGTCGGGAATTTTGTGGTCACGGTCTCCGTCCAGCGCCAGCACGCCCGGTCCGGGAAACGGCACCGCAACATCAAAGGCAACCCGGGTCACGCTGGCCACCTCCACCTCTCTGAACAATCCGGGGGACAGAGGCGCAGCAAATCGCACTCCCCTTCCCATCTGCACCAGCAGACCGACATCGTCCGTTTCCTCCACCACTTCCAGCAGCCCGCCGATGGGAGACATGCCCACCGCGTCGGGCTCCGCCCGGGTAAGCAGCATGCGATCGATACGCTCGGCGTCAAACGGCAGAAGGTTTCCCACGTGGTCGTTGCGCAGCAGCACGCCATCGATCAGCCCCAAATCACGCACCGGCTGTCCATGTCGACCGGTACCGCCGACGTGCAGCACCTTGGCGCGCCGCTTCAACGAGGGCTCATTCAGAACGCCAGCAGCCTGCAGCGCAGCCACCATTCCCGCGATAGTTGGCTCGGCCAGAACCGGAAAAACATTGTTGGTGCCGGTGGAGAGAGGAATCAGATGCACTTCGCCTGCGCGAGAGCCGAGCGCGCGGACGACAGCTCGGTTGGTACCGTCTCCGCCCAGGGAGACCAGGGTGCGGCAACCGGCTTCAAGGAAAGCGTCGACAGCCGTTTCGGTATCTTCAGCGGTATTGCGTATAGCCGGTTCAAGGATATGTACCCGGGCCTTCAACGCCATATGCTCCAGCGCCGCCGAAGCAATTCGGAAGGGCTCTCGGGTGACGAATATATCTGTGGCCCCGAG
>Ga0316194_10002599_pt1 | contig 12626 bp, 8 predicted proteins | sample CroRivsedime1_MG_FD_204936 | JGI IMG/M metagenome (GOLD analysis project Ga0316194, IMG submission 204936) | Coastal sediment microbial communities from Maine, United States - Cross River sediment 1 | ecosystem: Environmental > Aquatic > Marine > Coastal > Sediment | place: USA: Maine...
TTTTTGTATATGTTTAAGGTTGGCAGCGGCCCCGGCGAAAAACCTTCCGACCCGGTGGATGTCCTCGCCTCCAAGCTCAAAGGCTATGTATATGTATCGGACAACGACAACCATAAAATAAAAGTATATGACCGCAGCGGTATTTTTCAATTCGAATGGGGGAATTTTGGCGAACAACGAGGGGAGTTCAGATACCCGGGGATGCTGGCGGACAATGAATTCAATCAAATCTTTGTGGTCGATGTGCTCAACACAAGAGTCCAGAAATTTGATCCTTTTGGAAAATTCATAACGGATATCGGTGCCTGGGGTGTGTTGCCGGGTAAACTTTTCAGACCGAAGGGCGTGGCCATTGACAAAAAAAACAGGGTGTTTGTCAGTGACAGCTATATGGGATTGGTACAGGTGTTTACCGATCTGGGACGCTTTCTGGGGGTTGTTTGTGGAAATAGCGAAAAAAGACAGTTGATTACACCTGTCGGGCTCTATGCCGGTAAGACTGATGACCGCCTTCATATCGTGGAAATGAAGGGCAACAAAATCAGCGTTCTAAAAATGTTGGAGTAGTGCCCTGCCCGGATCATGACGGGTGGTAGAATTGCAGCTTTTCATTACTTTCGGTGGTTACCATTATTCTCAATGATTAAGGCCAGAGCATACCTATACCTATTCACCATCACTGCAATCCTTGCGATAGCTTCACACGCGTCGGCCTTGGAAATGTCCTCCAAAAGAGACTGTGCCGTCTGCCATGTCATGTGGCTGGACGACTTTCGGACGGATAAAGAAACCCTTATTGAGTGGCAACCCGGCAATGTTTTGATGAAAGATACCCAGGGCGTCGTGAGCGCAGAAGATAACTGTTACAGCTGCCATGACGGGTATGTCGTTGATTCGCGCTATATTGTCAACAAACACAAGCAACACAAAACATTCGTAAAACCTTCGAAAAACGTGACCATTCCCTCTACCCTGCCGTTGAGCAACAAAGATGAAATCTACTGCGGAACCTGTCACACAGCCCATGGTCCGGGTGCTCCTCCGGCGGGAGATCTCCCGGCGCCAGCTTCTTTTTTTAGAGTCAGAAATATTGATTCCAGTTTGTGTGAAATGTGTCATATCGATCAAACAGTATTCAAGCGCTCCAACAGCCATCCAGTGAAAACCACGGCCCTTCAATTGCCAAACATCCTCTTTGAATTTGGCAGTAAAGAGGCCCGCGAGCGCAATAAGATCATTTGCCAAACCTGTCATAAGCCTCACGGGGCTAAAGGGGACAAAATAACCATTGTCGCTAACACGAACTCCGAATTATGTATCATCTGCCATGACAAACAAAAAGATTTAATCGATACCAAGCACGATTTGCGGGTGTCGCTGCCCCAAGAAAAAAATATCAAACAGCAGTTATCTTCCCAATCCGGTCCGTGCAGTGCTTGCCATATTCCTCACAATGCCGCCGGCAAAAAGCTGTGGGCCAAACAGCTTGACCCCGGCATTTTGGCGTCCCAGATGTGTTTGACCTGCCACGGCAAAGACAGCGGTTATGAAAACAAGCGCATCGGCCGTCACTCACACCCCGTTAACATCGATTCATCTCCCCAAAAATTGCTGACCGGCAATTTGCCGTTATTTTCAGCGGACGGAACTAAAAATGCCGCCGGCAGGGTACAATGTTTTACCTGCCATGATGTTCATCGCTGGAACCCCGGCGCGGTCGCCGATAAAGGCAAAAAAGATATCGAAGGAGATGCCTCCAACAGTTTTTTAAGAATGGCCAACGGCACATCCTCCGCCTTGTGTATCGCCTGTCACAATGACAAAAAAGAAGTCATCACCACGGACCATAACCTTAAAATAACCGCCCCGACTGCCAAAAACCTGCAGCAATTTACCGTCCGTGAGTCCGGGCCCTGTGGTGTCTGTCACATCCCCCATAACGCCGCCGGCCGGCGGTTGTGGGCGCGTCGGCTAAAGCCCGGCGATTTTGCCTCCCAGGCGTGTATCGGCTGCCACGACCAAAATGTCGGCTTCCCAACAAAACTCATTGGAAGGTACTCCCACCCCCTCGGTGTCGGCCTGCCTTCCAAAATCTCAATTACCGAAAAGCTGCCCTTATTTTCAGCAAACAGTACCGGAAATTCGGCCGGCAAGGTTCAATGTTTGACCTGCCATGATGCCCATCGCTGGAACCCGCTGGAGCCGACCGACAATATCGGCAAAAACCTTGAGGGCGATGGATCCAGCAGTTTTCTGAGAATTGCGAGCGGCCAATCGTCGGCTTTATGTCTAGCCTGCCATGACGATAAAAAACAAATCATTGCCTCGGACCATAACCTTAAAATCACCGCGACGGCCGCAAAAAACATACAAGGGGTTACCGTTGGTGTTGCCGGTCCCTGCAGTGCCTGTCACATCCCCCATAATGCCGCCGGCAAAAGGTTGTGGGCCCAACCGTTGTCCGGCGCTAATGATTATGTAACCCAGCTGTGCACCGGATGTCACGGCCCAAAGGGAGCCGCCCAGGCGAAAGGTGTCGGTGCCAACGATCACCCGCTGAATGTCAGTCTCGCGTTATTAGGTACCCCGAATGCCATGCAAAGCGTCGCGGCGGACCTTCCACTCTACAGCGACAACGGCGATAAAGAACCGGGCAAGAAAATGGTCTGTCTCACCTGTCACGACCCGCATACATGGGATCCACAAGGCTCGAGAACGGTAATGAAGGATACGTTTCCAAATATTGAAGGCGATGCGACCAACAGCTTTTTAAGAAAAGTCGATTCTCCGTCGTCAGGCCTCTGCACAACCTGTCATGTCAATCAAGCCCGGGTGGTCGGAACCGATCACGACCTGAATGGTTCCGCCCCCCAGGCCACGAACCTGCAGGGCCGGACGGTAAAAGCTTCGGGTCAATGCGGGGCCTGTCATCTCGTCCACAACAGTCCACACAAGCTGAAACTCTGGGCTCGGCCCTATGGGTCCGTGTCGGAAAATCAGAGCCCGATGAACGCCCTCTGCACCGGTTGTCATTCTAAAGACAATACTGCTGAAAAGAAAATTCCGCGGATTGCAACCCACCCTGCGGGAAAGCTGCTCACCAATGTCATGCGATATAACCGCCAAAAATCAGGTTATACTCCCCTATATGATGAAACCGGGCGGGAGAAAAATGTTGGGGATCTTTCCTGTCCTTCGTGCCATAATGCGCATCAATGGAGTCCCCTCTCAAAGGGCACAGGTGCGCGCCAGTACAAATTTTTAAGGAATATGAGCGCTAACACGTTTTGCGCCGACTGCCACGGGCCCGACGCTATTTTCAGATACTTGTATTTTCATGACCCCCAAAAAAGAGTCGGGTCTCCAGGCAGGGCAACACCCGCCGCCCTGAACTACTTTTTGCAGTAGCCCAATCCCCAATGTTGCATCGTTAGGGCGACTTTGATTTTAATGCGAAAATGCATCGGCAGATCGCCGTCCAAAACCATTAACCGGAAGCAGATATCAGCCAGGCTTTTATTGTCGTTATTTAAAAAAACCGCTGGCGCTCTAACCCTGGGTTCAGTTTATCAATTGATTTTCAGACAACTTCTTCATTATCACTTCGATGACTGAACTGACCTCTAAACCACTTGATCCGCCGACAACCGTATCCGACAACGCAGACCAAATCAGTTTCCCGCTTTGGGTCTCATAAATGTTGGTTTCTAAATTAACGACCTCATATTCACTGTAATATCTTCGATCATCATAATATCTTGCGGAGATAGACCCTGAATAAAATCGGGAATACCGATTCGGCCAGTCATAGAAATAAGTGTCCCGATAATAATAATTAGATGGCGTCGGCGTTAACTCCCGTTTAGTTTTGGTATCGACGACTCGCGCAATCAGCATAGCGTCGATACCCAAATCACGGCTCTTGGATTCGATGGCATCCTTGTCCAGGGTTTTTTCGGAGGGAAAAATGCTATAACTCGGAATGGCATGTGTGCCACGGGTTTTGAGTCTGGCGGTAAATTCATCTTCAAAAATTCTCCGAACAACCTGGTTTGTGGAGCCGCCAACCACAAGAACGTTCTTAAGTTTGCCACCCTGGTATTGGGGGTCCATCCAAACGGCATTCAAATTCGTTAATGAGCATGAAGCCGCAACCGACAGGCAAAGAGCTGCAACAGCACTGATTAATTTCCCTTTTTTTCGCATTGATTGGCCTACTTTCTTCTTTCTTTTCATTTAACAATCTCACCAATAATGGTCCAGCATTTACATTTTAATGTCTAAATTTTCAGATCCGCTTTTTTTTTCTTGCTTTTTAACTCAATATAGGGATACTTTGTGGCAATTCAAGATTTTTCCCAAGACACCGGCTTCAAAGATGTCAAATACCAGCCTTCTCATACCAAAACTTGAAATGAATCAACGGATTCAAAATATGGCGGGGGAATTTATAAACGAAAACGATTCCGCGGTTAATTTTATCAAAATATGAACATTCCGGTCTCGGCAGCGGAATGCAGCAAATATAACCCGATGGAAGTTTATCGACAATTTTTAAAGGAGAACCTGCGTGCGATTTAACAGTTTAATGTTAGTCAAGCCTTTCGGGCTGGCGGCACTATTCGTGATTCTATTTGCTGGAATGGCGTTTGCACAAACGGATGTGATTCCCGACACGGAAAATTGTTTATTGTGTCATCGATATCCCAGCATGGGACGATTTGATCAGAACGGCATAAAAAGGATATTTTATATTAACGAGAAGAAGTTTGCGAGTTCTGTTCATGGAAAATTACGGTGCAAAAGCTGTCATGTGGGGCTCGATGAAATCCCCCACACCGACATTAAAAAGGTGGATTGTTCTACCAATTGCCATATCAAAGAGCCCTCCACCGATAAAGAATTTTCACACGTCAATATGGTTGAAAAATATCAGGCCAGCGTGCACGGGACGGGAAAAACGGCAATTCCGAAACCTTTTCCTGAAGATTTGCCCACCTGCAAGGATTGTCACAGCAATCCAATGTATACCCCCTTAGAAGGGATCTGGGGTAAAAGCGAGGCCTTATCCAATGAAACCTTGAGCCGCTGCATCGGTTGCCATACAGAAAAACAATGGGCCCAGAAATTCTATTCGCATTTTACCCAGCGCATGCGCCGCCGCAGGAGTCCGGCCGAAATTATTACGTTATGCACCCGTTGTCATGAAGATCGCGAAAAAATGGCCCGTCACGGTCTCGAAACCGTAGACACCTTTAAAGACACGTTTCATTGGACGCAGGTAAAATTTGGGGTTGAAAACGCTCCGGATTGTATCAGTTGCCATGCCCCGGTGGGATATACCACCCACGATATTCGTCCCAGAACCGATGCGATTTCACCAATTAATCCAAAAAATAGAATAAATACCTGCAGCAACCAGGGCGGTTTACAAATATGTCATCCCGCTGCCACCGCCGAATTTGCCAGCGGCAGGGTTCATGCCTATGGCGTAAAAGCGCAGATGATGGCTGGAAACAATATCTTCGACACGGAAAATCAGGATATGTCTCTGGTGCGCAAGCGAGCGGAATCCGATGTTTCAGCGCAGGATACCTTTTACTATACGATTTTAGAATATATCCGCTTGTTTTATAAATTGCTCATCGGCGGTACCATCGGTTTTATGTGTTTGCATCAATTTTTGGCCCACAGATCCGGCAGAAGAAAGCATGCTAAAACGGGTTGACTGAGATTTGATTTAATTAAGGATGATAAGATGTCAAATAAAAATTTGAAACCTAAATTTTCGGCGCAAAACAATACCGCTGCAGAAACAGGCAAAAGATATTTTATTCGCCTAAATCTTTCCGAACGGTTACAGCATTTTATTTTATTTGCCTGTTTTATTGTTCTGGCCATCACTGGATTTATGGTAATGATTCCGGAATCGGTGGCTCAAGCCTTGGGAGGGGCGAGTGAGGCTGTTTTTTTTTACAGGGGGCTCCTGCATCGCATCGCCGGCATCATTTTGATATCGGTCGGCATCTTTCATTTCATGTATCTGCTTTTTACCCGCGCCGGTCGCCGCTGGCTGGTCGACATGCTGCCACGCCCTAGAGACTTGAAAGATATGATTTTCAATATGCTTTACTATATCGGGTTTAAAAAGGAGCCTCCTGAATTCGACCGATTTTCCTATAAACAGAAATTCGAATACGGCGCTCTTATTGCCGGCAGCACGATCATGTCCGCAACCGGCCTGCTGCTCTGGACGGAATACAGATGGAGCAAATTCATTTTGGATATTGCGAAACTTGTTCACGGAATGGAGGCCATCCTGGCCTGTTTGGCGATCATGATATGGCATTTGGTTGAAGTTTATCTGCTGCCGCACCAATCTCCGATCAGCAAAACATGGATTACCGGTTTGATCGATGAGGATGAGATGAAAGAGGAGTTTGCGGGGCATTATAAAAAAATCATGGCTGACCCCGGCCTCCGCCAAATTTATATTCACGGAGAAAATGAAGCGGATCGGGCGGCGGACACGCCCCAGCCGGTGAAAATTTCGGATTTATCCAGAATCCATTAAATCGTTTTTCAATCGAAAGAGGACCTGACCCCATGAGTACGGTTGCTGGCGCAATAAAAAAATTTGCAGCTTTTTTATTTAAATTCGTCGCTGTTCTGTTGTTTTGCATTTTTGGGCTATGGCTGCTTAAGCTGGTTTATTTCCCCCAGCTTGAGATTAAAGAATCAGCTGTCGCCGCCCCGTCCAGCGAAACAGAAGACCTGTTTGGAGATATTCTGAAGCGCAAAGGGCCGATCCCCCAAAGCCATTTTCATATGGTTGATAAGTATGTTGCCCAGCCGGAACCTTACCCGCCTGTGTGTATGACCTGTCATGGAACGTATCCACATAGCAAGGGGCAAAAAGTCCGATCCCTTCTGAATGCGCATACCGGCTTCGTTGCGTGTTCGGTATGCCATACGCGCATGGAGCCGGGTGAGAAAGGTATGGATTTCGTCTGGGTCGATCGTGAATCCGGGTTGATCACCACCCAGTTTCTAGGTTCCTACGGTAAATATTCCGCCAAAATTTACCCGGTTAAACCTGGTCCCGGCGGATCAAAAGAAATTTTCAGACCGGTTGACGAAAAGGATGCTCAAAAGTTTATCGAATTAAAGGCTAAATTCACGCCCGATCAAATAGCCGAGGCCAAAATAAAACTGCACAGTCACCTGAAACCGAAGCCGGTATTTTGCAATGATTGCCATAAGAAGGACGGGTACTTCGAATTTGCAAAACTTGGATTCCCCCAGCAGCGGATAGATCACCTGAATTCCACCGAAGTCGTTGGCCTCATCGCTAAATATGAAAAATTTTACTTTCCTTCTGCAATTGATTTTGGCGAGGAGAAAGCCCTTGAGTAAATTTGAGCCCTTTGATAAATATTGTAGGCGGCGATGATTGATGGTTGATACTTATTTTTACTTTTTCGTATTTATCTTTGCTTTCAACTTCTTGTTATAACAGGCTAAGAACACGGAATATAGGAATGCCTGAAAAGCCTAAACCCATTTTTACCTTCGGTCTGTCTATTTCGTTTATTTTTATTTTTCTGGCGGCAACTACCGGCCAAGCCTTGGACGAAGAGGGCTGCCTTACCTGTCACCAGTACCCCGGATTGGTGAGGCACGAAAAAACAGACGGATTCAAAGTGCTGCACATCGACGAAAAAAAGTTTTTCAACTCGCCACACGGCAAGTTCCGCTGCACCGAATGCCATACCACCGTCACAAAGGTTCCCCACACCGGTGAAACCAGCGTTGACTGCACCACGAATTGCCATCAGGGCCATAATGGAAAGGTTTTGCCGCCAAACTATCCCTTGATTAATTTTCACAAGAAAGAACAATCCTACATTGTCAGTTTACAGGATCAATCATCATGCCGAGCCTGCCATGCTTTATATCCTCATGGTGAAAACAAAGTTGTCAGGGCCCTGCTGAATATGCATACCGGGTTTATGCTCTGCGATGTATGTCATATCAAAAGAGGTAAATTTAAGCATCTCTCTTACGAGTGGCATGACACGGAAAACGCCGAATTCAGCGCTGAACCTTTTGGAACGTATTATAAACCGCACGCCAGCCAAGCCCATCCAAGTGAGCATTTTATTTCCCGGATAGCGGCTTTTGCGTCCGAGACTGGAAAAAAACAGGCGCTGATGAACACCTGGGACACCGCAAAGGCCAAAGAATTCATTCTGAAAGAAAAGAACCTGAACCCTGATGAAAAAAACAAGGCATTGGATTATTTTCACCGGGACATTGAAAAAAAAGAAATCAGTGTGGCCTGCGATGAGTGCCATTCCTCACATAGCATCCTGAATTTTAATAAACTCGGATTTGACCGGAAAAAGACGAAGGATCTCATTTATCTGAATATTAAAGGTCTGGTTACGAAATATAAAGTTTTTTACTTTCCACATCTATTCGGGCAGTAAACATTCATTCCACCATTTCCTTTTTCTTTCCAATAAATTGTAGAAATTCTGATCCATTTAATTATGAGTTTAGGTACAAATTACTTTATAGCTTTTTTAGGGCTGCTTCAGATCCTCTTGTTAACGCTGGTGACGCCTGCCGGGGCGATACGTCTCATAAAGATAAAACCTCTTTTTGAGATCACCGCTAAACTCGACCAGCCCAGCGATGTCGCGGTATCAAAAGACGGACGGATCTATGTCGTCAACGGCGTAAACAATCAAATCAGGATGTTCAACCAAAATGGAAGATTTCTGTCTGCCTTTGGCACAGAAGGTTCTGCACCTGGTGAATTCCGGTATCCCTTGGGAATTGACATCGACCCATCCGGCAGGGTATTTGTGGCGGATTCCGGCAACCATCGGGTACAGATATTTGATTTCAGCGGACGCTTTATTGCCGCGATAAGCATCCCTTCGAAAAATAATCACCCCGCAGACCCAACGGATGTTGTCGTTGACGACTCCCGCCAGCGATGTTACGTCGTTGATAATGACAATCATTATATCCTGGTCTACGACCTTGCCACCCTGAAATTAACCAACACCTACGGCAGCCCCGGCACGGATAAAGGGGCATTCCGCTATCCTTTTCTAATGACCCTCGACAAGCAGAAAAAACTTTACATCGTTGACGTCATTAATACCAGGGTTCAAGTACTGGACCCTGACGGAAAGTTGGTTGCCGTCATCGGTGGTTGGGGTGTTGAAAAAGGAGAATTTTTCAGGCCCAAAGGCGTCGCCATCGATAAATTCGGCAGAGTATATGTCAGTGACAGTTATATGGGAGTTATCCAGGTCTTCGACGCTAACGGTACGTTTTACGCCGCGCTGGGTGACCCAATAAATGGTAAGGTTAAAAAATTCAGGACACCGGCCGGGCTGTTTGTCGACCATCGAAATCGGCTTTATGTGGTCGAGATGTTGGCAAATAAGGTCAGCGTCTACCAAATCGAGGCTGAGATGGAATAAATTTCGGAGACCGTTCACGGGGTCAAGGGTTCGGAGTTCAGCCCAGCCGCTGATCGTCGAAGCGGCCAGTTTAATCGAAATAGAAACTTTTGGGGCACGGTTCCGAAATCGGCCGTTGTTGGGTTTCGCAATTCGCAATAACACCGGCAAAATGTAGGTTGGGTTGAGTGCAACGAAACCCAACAAAGCCTGGAGTGAGCTCAACCCAACCTACAAAATGCAAAGTAGCCCAGGATAGAACCAACTCCAGCTTTTGAAATGTAGTTTCATACGGGGGGTTAACTAAAAAATGAACATCGAACATTGACAAACTCGTAAAAAGTCCGAAATTCCGTCATGCCTGCGAAGGCAGGCATCCAGAGCTATTTGAAAACACTGGATTCCCGCCCCTCCCTTCGCTGGGGCAGGCTCTTCGCGGGAATGACGCCAAAGGACGTTTTAAGACTTTTTACGAAACCATCGAACATTGAACGCCCAACATCGAATAATGAATTCTGTCAATTTAAAAAAAGGCTGTGCAAAGCGAAACCACCCTTCGAAATTCTGCGCTTCGCTTGTTTTAAAATCGATAAAGCGCAGCGCCATCAATATTCGACGTTCGATGTTGGACGTTCGATGTTCGACGTTCAATCTGTTCGCTATTCCGGCCAGGCGGAGTTTCATACGAGGGGTTTTTGGGTTAACGTCAAATCTGAGCCTTTGATCCGTGAGCTTTGACCTGCAGCGCCAGTGCCTCGTGTTATGGCGGGAGGAAAAATGCATAAAACCGGAGGTTGATCGTTAGAAATGCAACCCGGAACGGTGAACCTTGAACCTGTGAACGCTTAAGCACATGAAAAAAATAATATATTTGAATTTATTTATAATCTTTTTGTTGTTGTTGCCCTTCAACCTCTCTTTGGCAGCCGTCAAAACCCCGCAAAATCCCAATTCAGCCAAGGCTTGTGCCATCTGTCATTATCGTTGGGTGGACACCTTTTTTATCGAAGGCAAAGGATCGGACCTGGTTGCGTACCAATCGGAAAAGGTCGTGGCAACGCCGGACATGTGTTTTTCGTGTCATGACGGCAGTGTCAAAGACTCCCGGGCAAGGGTGAATAATGGCAGCGGGCACAAGACCAATATGCCGCCGCCCGCTCATATGAAAATACCCGAGACATTCCCGCTGGATGATAACGGTAAAATCCAATGCTCAACCTGCCACACCGCCCATGGCGTCCCGAGCGGAACGGGTGCCAGGGATACCATTTTTTTGAGAACCTCAAACAAAGATTCGGCCATGTGCCGCCAATGCCACCCCGATGCGGATGGTGGAATTGCAGCCGGAAATCATCCGCTGGATAACACCAAACAGGAAATTCCCGCAAAGCTTACCGCCCTTGGTGCGGTGGCGGGCCGCAAAAAGAACCAGATTATTTGTGAAAGCTGTCACACCGCCCACGGATCATCCTATAATAGTTTTTTAGTCGAAAATACCGGAAACTCGGATCTATGCCTCGCTTGTCATCGGGACAAGGAAATTTTTACAGCGGATGGTAAAAAAAAGCCTTTTCATGTCATCAATGTGGCGCCTCAAAAAGTAAAGATACCTGAAGGACTTATCGAAAAAGGTGCCAAACTGGGTGACAAGGGTGTCATCACCTGCCTGACCTGCCACAAAGTCCATCATAATAAAATCGAACAACAATTGCTATTGGTTCAGAAAGATAACAAATCTACTTTGTGCCTGACATGTCACACCGATAAACAAAATATTGCCGACACCAAACATAACCTTGCGCACTCGGCCCCCGGTGAAAAGAACTTGGCCGGCCAAACTGCGGCCGAAGCGGGTATTTGCTCAGCCTGCCATCTGCCGCACAAAGCCGCCAGAAAGCTGTCCGGTGAAAAAGATTTTACGACCCAACTCTGTCTGAGCTGTCACAGCAAAGGGAATATCGCCGAAAAAATCAATCTTGCCGGCAATACCCATCCCCTGGATGTAAATCCCTTTGAAAAAAAAGAATCAAATGTGGCATTGGCCACGGTAGATATTGACAAAGAGAATTTAGCCTTTCCACTTTTTAACAAATACGGCGTTCAAGATAAAAATGGCAGAATGACCTGCTCGACCTGCCATGATACGCATCGATTGTCGGCGGATTCATCCATGAAAGAAATCAGAAAAACAGCTGATGGAAACCGGATTAGATCCACCTCCTTTCTAAGAAAACCGTCACCGGCGCTCTGTGGTGAGTGCCATAAAAATAAATTTTTGATTGCCAATTCCAAACATGATTTGAGTAAGTCTGCCCCTGCAGAAAAAAATATCTTAAATCAAACACCTTCAGAATCCGGACTCTGTGGCAGCTGCCATCTGGTGCATGGATCCCGCAAGGGTTTTCTTTGGGCAAGGGGAGTCGGCGCCAACGGTGGTAGTGTTGTACCAGGTATGTGTTACAGCTGCCATAACCAAAAGGGCATTGCCAAGAAAAAAGTGCACCACGGCTATTCCCATCCGATTAATGTCTCGCCTTCCCAAAAAGGGCTGGCTACAAACCTGCCGCTTTTGGCCAAAAACGGAGAATATGCCGACGGCGGTGTGATGACCTGCCATACCTGTCACGATCCGCATAACTGGCATGCAGATCCGAACAGCGGAGGCAAAAGGCAAAATGAGAAAGACGATAAAAAAGCCACCTCTTTTTTAAGAAAACAGTCGCCGGAAATCTGCCGTGATTGCCACCGCAATAAATTTTCTATCGCCAAATCCAAACACGATCTGAATAAGATCGCGCCCGCAGATAAAAATATCTTGAACCAAACACCCGAAGAATCAGGAATTTGCGGGACCTGCCATCTTGTGCACAACGCCCGGGAAAAATATCTGTGGGCAAGGAAAATGCCGCTGGAAATTAAAGGCACGCCGGATCAGTTGTGCCTGGGCTGTCATAGTGAAAAGGGTTCGGCCGCAAAAAAAGCCATTAAAGGCTATTCCCATCCGGTAAACATTGCGCTGGCTGAAAAGGGTTTGAAAACGACCTTGCCGCTGTTTACCCCCGACGCCAAAACGACTAAAGACGGCGACATGACCTGCTTTACCTGCCATGACCCGCATCGCTGGAATCCGCTAAAAACTTTGGC
>Ga0316194_10002601_pt1 | contig 12624 bp, 10 predicted proteins | sample CroRivsedime1_MG_FD_204936 | JGI IMG/M metagenome (GOLD analysis project Ga0316194, IMG submission 204936) | Coastal sediment microbial communities from Maine, United States - Cross River sediment 1 | ecosystem: Environmental > Aquatic > Marine > Coastal > Sediment | place: USA: Maine...
GCCAACCGATGTGGACATCAAAGGTACCTTGATTTCCGAAATAGTATCTTCCGGCAATGGGGATGTTCCGGAAATCCTGAACAGCGCTGCTGCATTTCAGGAAATGGGGCTTCACAAGGAAGCGCTAACCCAATACGGGAGACTATTCGAGGAAGATTATCCGACTGAAAAAGTGATCCCCCTGGTAACCGAAAGCCTGTTGAAATTACATTCGCCGGCAAAAGCAGAAAAGGCGTTTAATGAGCTACTCAGCGAACAAGAATTAGAAGAAAAGACCATCGGCCGTATCAAATTCTTGTTTGGGCAGGAATTGGAAAAACGAGATCTTCGCGACCTGGCACTTGATATTTACAAAGAGGCCAGTAGACTGGATCCCTCGGATACCGAGATCGCGAAGCAATTGGATTCAATTACCGCGACCTCCGCTTCCAGTTCAAAATATGACTATCTTTTAAAAGAAAATTTGGTCAGCACCGACCAATTGCAAAAGGCTTTCGCACTGTCAAAGAAAATGAACAAGAGTGTGGAGTTTGTGTTGATCGAGCATTTTCAAATCGATAAGGAAACCATTGGAAAATCATTTTCACTTTTTTATGGTTGCCCTTATAGAGCCTACGATGCGTCACTTCCAGTGCCCGTCGAGCTGCTGGCCAATCTTAAGAAAACGTTTTTGCTCAATGAGATTTGGGTTCCTCTCAGCTGGGACAAAAACGGCATGGAAGTCCTGATCGATGATCCCCGGAACTTGAACAAAACCGATAACATTAAAACCTTGATGCGGACTACCAAAATTAATTTTTCAGTAGCCATCCGTGAGGACATCCAGCAATTTATCAAGAATTTTTTCGATCAGGACAGACAATTATCCGAGACCCAACCAGAAGAAGAAGCGCTGGATGATTTTGACCTGATTCCGGATATATCTTTTGAAGAGGAAGAAGAGGAAACCGAAATTGAGGAAGCCGATGAGGCTTCCAGCCAAGTCGTCAAACTTGTGGATCAGACGATCATTGCCGCTTACCGAAAAAACGCTTCCGATATTCACATTGAACCATCTCCGGTCACCAAGGCAACCAGCATTCGCTTTAGGTTGGATGGTGTCTGCCAGGAATACATGAAAGTCCCAAATTCCATAGTACGAGGCGTCATATCCAGAGTCAAGATTATGTCCAATCTGGATATTGCCGAAAAACGATTGCCCCAGGACGGCAAAATCAAATTTAAGCGCAAAGGGGTTCCGGCCTTTGAGTTACGGGTTGCCACGCTGCCCACCGCCGGCGGTTTTGAGGACGTGGTCATGAGAATTCTGGCTTCCGCCGGGGCGATGAAAATCGATGAGATGGGATTAACGGAACGGAACCTGGAGGTGTTGAAAGACGTCAGTGCCAAGCCTTATGGACTTATTTTGGCGGTCGGCCCCACCGGATCTGGAAAAACAACATCGCTGCATTCTATTCTAGGTCATATCAATACGCCCGGCATTAAAATCTGGACGGCGGAAGACCCCATTGAAATCACCCAAATCGGTTTGAGACAGACAGAGGTCAAACCCAAAATCGGCCTCGATTTTGCCAGGATGATGCGGGCGTTTTTGCGAGCTGACCCGGATGTTATCATGATCGGTGAGATGCGTGATGAAGAAACCGCATCCATCGGTGTCGAAGCATCACTTACCGGGCATCTGGTATTTTCCACCCTCCACACCAACAGCGCCCCTGAAACGATTACCCGCCTACTCGACATGGGATTGAATCCCCTCAATTTTTCGGACGCCTTTCTTGGCGTTTTGGCTCAACGTCTGACACGCAGGCTGTGCACAAAATGCCACAAAGACTATACCTTATCTGAGGAGGATTTTGAATCGGTGGCCTCCGACTACGGCAAACAGTACTTTGATAAAACCGGTATTTCATATGATGCGGAGATTAATCTTCACAAGGCCAACGGTTGTGAAAAATGCTCAGGTACCGGATACCGAGGTCGAATGGGGATACATGAGTTAATGGAGGGTACCCCCGAGGTTAAATTGATGATTAAACAGAAGGCCGGCACGGAAGATATCCTTGAACAGGCCATGAAAGAAGGAATGTCTACCTTGAAGCAGGATGGCATATTGAAGGTATTTCAAGGAATTACCGATATGGCGGAGGTCCGCAGAGTTTGCATCAATTAAATATATGGACCATTGATTAAAGGGCTCGCAGTTCAAAGGTTCAGAGATGGAAATCGGCACAAATGAGTGGTCGAATTTTCTCATTGATTACGCCAAAAAAATTGGGATTGACTTTGACCGCACTCAAAACCGTCTATTCTCCGCTCATGCCGCTGAACTTATCAAGTGGAACCGAAAGATCAATCTCACCACCCTCACTGATCCAATCGAAGTTGCATCCAATCATTTTTTAGATTCTTTGGTACCTGCCCGATTTATGCCGCCTCATGCGGCAAAGCTGCTGGATATAGGTTCAGGTGGTGGATTTCCCGGGATACCACTCAAGGTTCTACTGCCTGAGTTATCAGTCACTTTGATAGATGCTTCCCGTAAAAAGGTCAGCTTTCTAAAGCACGTCATTCGCACCCTCAAACTGGATGATATCGAAGCCCTCCACATACGGGCGGAGGATCTTGCGGATCGACCGAGCTATATTAATCGATTTGATGTAATCATCAGTCGTGCCTTGACGTCCCTGGAATTTTTTGTGCGTCTGGCGTTGCCATTATTGGCCTGCGGAGGCTTGATTATGGCGTTGAAAGGGCAGGTAGATAATATGGAATTGGCTGATTTGCGGAATAATGTCTTATCAAAAAAAATGAATTCGGCCGGTTCGATTGAACGACTGTTTACAATATCCCTGAAAAAATACAGCTTGCCTTTTCTCTATTCAGAGCGAACCATTGTCAAACTTAGATAGAAAGCTCTGTTTTTGACGAAGCCTTGCCGGGAATTAAACCAATTGTGTCTGTCCACTATATTCGATAACATCAATTGAATTTTACCCCAAGACCATAACTGGCAAATACTCGGTTATCATCATCCAAAGCCTTGCACCATTTGACTGTTGACGTGTAATTTTTCTGTTTAGATAAGAACAGAGGTTTGTCGAATTTTATTTTGATGGTTGTCTTAGGCCTGATGGCAGCTTCGGTTTCAAAGTACATGCCGCCGGCACTAAAATTCTTCATTTGGGCATAGAACCAATGTCCGGTAGCAGGAATTTCAATTATTGCTGTACCATTGCTCTTAAATCGTCCACTTTTTCTATAGTCTTGACCTGAATATATATCAGAGAAGACTGATTCGAATACAATTTTCGATTCTTTTGAAGCGAAATTGCCCTTTCCCACCTTCCTGCTTCGCAATCGCGCACCTTTATTACTATAAGGTCTATTTTTTTTAGACCAGTCTTTATTGCAAACAGGGCATCCCATTCCCTGAATCCTGCTTTTGATCGTGGCTTGCCACTCATGGCTCTGACTACAAATCCACCAAACCGGTTTGGGATGGATAATATTAACTTTTCTAGGCGTTAAGTCCCCATTCAAGGTTGGATGCCATTCTTTCAGCAACTCCGGTTCTGATTCATATAAACGGTTATGTTCGCTCGATCTTTTCATATCGCGGAATTAGAATCCGGATTTCTAAGAGGTTACAAGTGGGTGAGGCAACCGCCTTTAAAATAACTCAACAATACCAAAGGGGTTTCGATCATTAAAAAGTGTTAATGATTCGACAAGTTAAGAGAGGATCTCAGTCACTGCATTCATAAATTAATAAATAAAAATAAAAAGTCAAGTGGCTAAATTCATATTTGAGAGACCACGTGGACAGATCACAACATTCCAATTGGTGCAAAGCCCTCTAACTTGAAATCAACTATTATCTAATCTATTAACGATCAATTATCTTCTTCGGAGCGCCCAATCTTTTTTCGCCGGCGTTTGGTTTCACCACGATGACGTTTGGCCGCCAAACGGCGTTGTCTGGAAGCCACCGACGGTTTGGTCGGGCGACGGTGTTTGGGCTTCTGCATCGCTCCGCGAATCAGCAAAACCAGCCGATTTAAAGCGTCCTGACGGTTTTGCTCCTGGGATCGGAAGCGGTTGGCCTTGATGATTAAGACACCTTCTGTCGTCATTCGGTGACCGGCAATTTTTTTTAGCCGTTCATAATTTGCATCATTTATTGCCGAAGATCCTGCAGCATCAAAACGGAGTTGGACCGCACTGGACACCTTATTGACGTTTTGTCCGCCCGGGCCGGATGCCCTGATGAATTCCAAGTGAATTTCACTTTCATTTAAAGCGATTGTATCGGTAATTTGGATCATATTTTATACCACCCATTTCGCAAAGCCGGGATCAGCACACGGGATTTCCGATTTATGCGGTTAGCAAGGTGGACATGTTCTGTAGGATGCATATATTGTTTGCAAACTAAGATGGATAGCCCCATAAAAAAAGAAACGTAACCAGCTTATGAGCAAGTTTAAATATCGACTTTCATTCTAGGAGGTCGATTATAATATAAAAATTACGGCTGAAACAACTAATTAATTACTGAAAGGAGTCTGTGCATGGAACTTGAAGGAAAAAAAGTGGTCATACCGGTTGAGGAAATGTTTAATACACATGAATTCTGGTACCCCTACTATCGGCTAAAAGAGGCCGGATGCGAGGTTGTTGTAATGGGTTCCGGGAGTGCGGAAACCTATGCCGGCAAACCGGGTACCGAGGTTACAGTGGATGTAAATGCAGATCAGGTGTCGGCTTCAGAGTTTGACGGCATTGTAATCCCCGGGGGATACGCACCGGATATAATGCGTCGCTACCCGAAAATGGTACAACTCGTGAGAGATTTGCATGAAGCTGGTAAAGTTGTCGCAGCAATTTGTCACGCCGGTTGGATGTTGGCTTCGGCCGACATACTTCAGCGTAAGTCCGTCACTTCAGTTTCCGCCATCAAAGATGACCTGGTTCATGCCGGGGCCAGCTGGGTGGATCAGGAAGTCGTCGTGGACGGGAATTTAATAACAAGCCGGACGCCCGATGATTTGCCTGCATTTATGAGAGCGATAATACATGCATTGCAATGAATTGCCAAATTTTGTGACCTTTTTGAAGGATGTGCGATATGTAAATGAATTAATCCAAGAAGGACAGCGAGTATTCCGTTGGATGTGCCAATGGGGCGGACACCCGCAGCGGATGGATGTTTTCAACCAAGGAATAAGGAGATCACAATGAAAATCTTAGTTGGTTATGACGGTACAAATTCGGCCAAAGAGGCATTAAATCTGGCAAAAACTCATGCAAAATTGTTTGGCGCGACTGTTGATGTCATCACTTCGATGGAAAAAGGAACCGAGGGGCAAAGAGAGCAAATTGAACAAGCCGAAAAAGGTCTGGAATGGGCGAAATCCTTATTTGTCGAAAGTGGCATAACCTGCAATACCCATTTGTTGATCCGGGGACTTGCACCGGGTGAAGACATTGTTGAGTTTGCCGAAGAAAGTAAAACAGATGAAATTGTCATTGGTGTCAAGAGGCGGTCGAAAGTCAGTAAGCTTTTGTTGGGTTCAACAGCCCAATATGTCATCCTCCAAGCTACTTGTCCGGTGGTGTCGGTGAAGTAAGTCTACCGGAATAACTCTGAGTCCCCGGTCCGCTGCCGGGGGCTGGGTTCAAATATCATTACCTACTCGCTGTTACTCTAACTTAAAAAAGACGGGGAAAATATAGCTGATTCAAATACTATTAAATTGATTAGTTTGTCAGACTCTGGATCGGGGCCGGGATTAGACCACCGTGTCTGACAAACTGATTTTGCCCCGGCCCATTGTTGACGGGTAAAATGGTGGACTGCCCAAGCAGACCGCCAAAAAAGGCATTTTCGCCGGCCGATTTCCCGGGGACTGGTATTAATCGAGTTGCCGTGGTCTTGTTATTGATAACGCCGATGGCCGTTTCATCAGCAATAATGGCAGAAATGCATTCTTCGGATGTATCTCCCGGAACGGCTACCATGTCCAGTCCCACAGAGCATACACTGGTGATCGCCTCCAGTTTATCAAGGCCGATGTACCCTTTACGGGCAGCTTCTGAAATATTCAGATCTTCACTGACCGGTATAAACGCACCGCTGAGTCCCCCGACTCTGGAGCTGGCAAAGGCGCCTCCTTTTTTAACAGCATCGTTTAACATTGCCAAGGCTGCGGTGGTCCCGGGGACACCAATGCTTAAAAGTCCAAGACTTTGAAAAATTTCCCCGACGCTATCTCCCACATTCGGAGTCGGGGCCAAGGAGAGATCCACGACACCAAAAGGTATTTTCAGGTTGTCGGCGACTTCTCTGCCGATCAGTTCCCCGACGCGGGTGACTTTATAAGCGGTTTTTTTTATCAACTCGGAAATTTGTCCCAAGTCCATGTCTGGATTGGCTTCAAGCGCCCGATCAATTGCCTTTTTTACCACTCCCGGTCCGCTGACACCCAAGTTAATAACGGCATCCGGTTCACCGATTCCTAAATAAGCACCAGCCATAAAGGGGATATCCTGGGGTATGTTTGCAAACACACAAAGCTTGGCACAGGCGATGCCATCTTTGTCGGCAGTCAACTTTGCTGCTTTTTTGATGATCTGACCCATGAGTAGTACGGCATCCATGTTGATGCCGGCCTTAGTGGTCGCGACATTTACCGAGGCACAAACCCGCTCAGTTGCAGCCAAGGCGGGGGGAATTGCTTCGATCAACGCATGATCTCCCCGAGCCATGCCTTTTTGGACCAGAGCTGAAAAGCCGCCGATGAAATCGACATTCACTTCCCGGGCGACGTCATTGAGGGCTTTGGAGATCTCAACCAGCTGAGACGATGACAGTGCCGCCCCCACTACCGCAATAGGACTGACCGCAATACGCTTGTTTACCACCGGAATGCCGTATTTTTGACCGATACGGTCGCATTCGTTGACCAAATTTTGGGCAAGATGGGCAATTTTCGCATAAATTTTGTCCTTAACGCGATTTAGACTGGCGCCGGCGCAATCCAATAAATTAATTCCCAATGTCACCGTCCGGACGTCGAGATTCTCATTTTCGAGCATCTCCAGGGTTGATATGATTTCTCTATCGGTTAACATGAGTGGCCTTTCCTTGTAGAAGTCAGCGGACAGAATTCAGAGGTCGCTGAGTGCATATCCATACAACGCATTATAATTCCACACTCGACATTACGATTTCCATATCCAAAAGACCTTGTCATCTTCACTCTGGCTGATTTTTAGATTCTGTTGATGGTTTCGAAAATGTTTCGGTGCTGGATGCTGATATCCAGCGCTAGGGATGTTGCTTTTTCTCTAAGATTCCGATAAAATGCCTGCTGGTCAATGTTATTGGGAATATCAACTTCGTATATCATGATATTATCACCGGGTTCATCACCGCCCTTAAATACCGCCTGAAGATTGGTGATATTGACACCGTAGCCGGCAATGATTTCACTGATACCGGCCACTAGTCCCTGACGATCTGGACCTTTGGTGGTAATAACAAAAGGTTCGGATTGACGGGTAGCAAGTGCCACTTTTTTTTTAAGCAGCGGCTCGATGTGCACATGCAACCCCATGGGAGTTAAATTCTCAATGAACCTTTCATGTAGGTCTTCCAAGCACAGGTTTTGTGGCATTGTTACAATAAAGGAGCCGGAAAATTGGGTTTGCAGGATTGTTTGGCTGACGTTTTCGATATTGCAGTTCAGTTCAAAGAGAATAGCGGTCACTGCCGCCACAATTCCGGGCCGGTCATGCCCCAGAACCGACAAGATGGCTTTATTCATGGAATAGACTCCGATCGCGGATACGCCATATTTGGTGTCGTATCGGCGCACCCAAAACTGATACATTTTACGATGTTGATGTCAGTGTTGCAAATTTGTCCATCGCCGACCATCCGACCGAATGAAAATGATATATTCATGTCAATTCACCTGGTCCGGATTAACCAAAAGCAATCAAGATGAACTCACCGCATTCGTGCTCGTGGACGAGCTATCATTTCTCATCCATAATCATCTTTATGTCAAGCAATTAAACGGCTAATTGTAGAATCCATTTCGGTCGCAACGAATGTCTTGACAGCTCTCATGGAAATCAAAACGATCCTCATCGAATTAATGGCGTATCAGGATTTGAGCCGACTGGAACCCGGTGTATTAGGTGTTTAGCCAGAGATCTGGAGCTTTTCGAAGATCCTTGACACACTGGCTTAAATCCCTTATTTTAACCCGTATAATTATAACAGACAGATTTAAGGGAGGAACTCATGACAGAAAAACTATCTTTTGAATGTGTTATCTGCGGCAACAAAACGGAAATAAATGCAGACGACCCGAATATTCCAGCGTGCTGCGGCAAGCCTATGCAGGCTGAAGGTCTGGATGCATGCCAGACAAGCAGCACGGCCGAACACTCACGGTTCGATGATCTGGGCGAACCCTGTGATGACGGACGATCCGGATGATAATTACTTGAGGTTTAATTTTGCTGAAACAGCATTTTGAATCAGTCACCGGTGATTGCATTCCATAAAGCCCGCATAAAAATCCGCAAGGAGCGAATTTTTATAAAGATGCTCAACGTGGGATTGATGCCTTTTTAAACAAAAAGACACCGATTTGGAAAGATCGATAGGCCGTCGCCTTTTTTACCAAAAACTGTACGATATAATTTGAGAAATCCTATATAGCCGCTGCCAATCTGGCGCCTTGATCAATCGCCCGCTTGGCATCCAATTCGACGGCAAGCTCTGCGCCGCCTATCAAATGAACTCTCGTCCCAGCACGCTCCAGCCCCTTTTTTAGGTCCCTCTTTGATTTCTGACCGGCACAGATAACGATCGTATCCACTGCTATAATCTGAGGTTGACCTTTGAGTATAATATGTAAACCTTCATCGTCGATTTTGCTGTATGTTACGGCGTTAATCATGGTTACATTTCGCTGTTTGAGCGTCAGACGATGAATCCACCCGGTGGTTTTCCCAAGGGAAGCCCCAATTTTACCGCTTTTTCTTTGCAACATAAAAACCCGGCGTCCAGAAGCCAAAAATTGCGGACGTTTCTGCATGAGGCCGCCCGGCATCCTGTAAGATCTGTCAACTCCCCATTCTTCCAGAAACGCCTCTATATCAAGACTTGAGGAACCATCCGGGTGAGTAATGAATTGTGCGACATCAAAACCGATTCCACCGGCACCGACAATGGCAACCCGTTGACCGACCTCTTTTCTGTGCAACAAAACGTCAACATAACTTAACACGCTGGGATGATCGATCCCGTCGAGGTTCGGAACGCGGGGTGTAACACCGGTCGCCAGAACGACTTCATCAAACCTGCTTTGCAAAAGCTGTGCGGTGGTAGCTTTCAGATTTAGATGCACGCGAACATCGCATAATACCAACTGCTTTTTATAATATCGGAGCGTTTCGTTAAACTCCTCCTTACCTGGGACTTGATTGGCCAAATTCAGCTGCCCTCCGATCATATCGTTTTGCTCGAACAACGTGACCTCATGGCCCCGCCCGGCGGCGACGGTTGAAAATGACAGGCCGGCAGGACCGGAGCCGATAACGGCAATTTTCTTTTTATGTTGAACAGGCAGATATTGAAACTCGGTTTCATGACAGGCCCTTGGATTGACAAGACAGGATGATATTTTACCAAGAAAGATGTGATCTAGACATGCCTGATTGCACCCAATGCAAGTATTGATTTCATCGGCGCGGTTCGCCGCCGCCTTATTCACGAAGTCCGGATCCGCCAGAAAAGGGCGGGCCATGGATATCATATCCGCATCGCCCCTGGCCAACACCTCCTCTCCGACTTCAGGCGTGTTGATGCGGTTGCTAGTTACCAGAGGAACGGAGACCGTTCCTCTAAGTTTGGCAGTCACCCAAGTAAAGGCAGCCCGCGGCACAGCGGTCGCAATGGTGGGCACCCGGGCCTCGTGCCAACCGACACCGGTATTGATGATTGTGGTGCCGGCCTGCTCAATTTTTTCAGCCAGACGGATGACTTCCTCCCAAGAGCTTCCATTTTTCACGAGATCAAGCATGGAAAGCCGGTAGATAATTATAAAATTGGGACCGATTTTATCTCTGGTCTGGCGGACAATTTCCACGGGAAAACGAATTCGATTCTCATAACTGCCGCCCCAAGCATCGGTTCGCTGATTGGTTTTAGATACGATGAATTGATTGATCAGGTAGCCTTCGGATCCCATGATTTCGATGCCGTCATATCCGGCCTGTTGTGCTAAAAATGCACAGTTCACATAATCTGTGATATGCGCTTCAATCTCTTTTTCACTCAAGGCCCGGGGCTTGAAAATGTTAATAGGGGCTTTAAAAGCTGATGCACTCACCAGGTTCTCGTGAAAGGCATACCGCCCGGCATGCAGAATCTGCATGGCAATTTTACCGCCTTCCCGATGAACGGCATCCGTCACGATTTGGTGTTTAGTCATTTCTTCTTTGGAGTTCAATTTGGCTGTTCCGGGCGCAATGCAACCTGCTTCATTGGGGGAGATTCCGCCGGTGACTAAAAGTCCCGCCCCGCCCCTGGCCCTTTCAGCGTAATAGACCGCCATGCGTTCAAATCCATCGGGGAGTTCCTCCAGCCCGGTGTGCATGGAACCCATGAGGACTCTGTTGTTTAACTGGGTAAATCCCAGATCAAGCGGTGCCAGCAAGTGCGGATATTTGGGATGATTCATGGAAAATTACCTTTATGAAAATAATATGCCATCGGAATCCATCAATGCTTCCGATGCACCGCAAACATCGTAATATCATCGGACTGCGGCGCATCATCTATGTGTTTTAATATATCGATTTTTATTTGTTCGATTAGTTTTGATGCGGTAGGGATTGGGTTTTCTAAAATAGAAATTAACCTAGCCCTTGAATAAAACTCTTTATTCGAAGAAAGTGCTTCCGTCACCCCGTCCGTATAGCCGATTATGATGTCTCCGGGTTCGATTTGGACCGATTTGGCCACATATTTCGATTCCGGCATCATACCTACCGCTGGTCCGGTCGCCTCAAGGCTTTCTTTCACACCGCTAGGGTTGACGATAACAACTGGCTCATGCCCGCCGTTGACATAACCCATTTCTCCGCTCATGGGATCCAATACCCCAAAAAAGAGCGTCGCAAACATTCCCTCCTCACCATGTTCAACGGCAATATAGTCGTTGGTAAGTGAAACCGCACGCAGAGCGACATGATGATAGTCGCAGAATGAATTTGAATCGCTCTTGCAGGTACCGGACACCGACACACCCTGTAAACTGATTTGACCCGAAAAAACCCGGATTAAGCTACGAAACAGTGCCATGAATAGCGCCGATCCAACCCCCTTGTCGCATACATCTGCAATTACCAGCCCGATAAGATTACCCGGCAGCAAAAACACATCATAAAAATCACCGGAAACCTGCCTGGCCGGCTTGAAACAAACTGCGATGTCCCAGCCGTCGATACGGGGTATTTGATCGGGCAGAAAATCTCGTTGTATTTTTTTGCCTTTTTCCATCTCTGCATCAAGGGCCTTTGAATAGTCTTCGATCTTAAGTTTTGCTAGTTTCAAAAGCCGGTAGGATTCGGCCAATCGTGAGTAGAGCCTAGTATTTTCAAGAGCACTGCCAATTTGCCGGGCGGTCAATAGCATTAGATCGGCGGTTTCTGGGGTGAAATGTCCCGGTTGAGCATGTAGTAGTGTCAGAATACCCAGAAGCTTATCCCCCCGAAGGATCGGAACTGCCAATGCCGAACGGACCCTGTAGGGTTGATTGGGAAGATCCAGCCAGCGAGCATCATCTTTTGTATCGAGAATTAATCCCACTTTTCGATGTTGACGTACCCAACCGACAAGCCCTTTGTTGAATACCGTCCCGATGATTTTGGCGCTTTGTTCAGGCGTGGCGTTTTTGCGGGTTAAAATGCTGTCCGTAACAGCCCCTTTGGAGTTGAGTAAAAACAGGCTGCCTTTTTCCGCAGTGGCAAGTTCGGTGGAAATTTCGAGGGTTTTTTGAAGGATGGCCGACAGCACCTTTTTTTTGCCAGCCGCACGGGCCAGGGATACAAATTTCTCAAGCAGTTTGCTCTGGACTTGTAGGGCTGCCTTTTCGTTTTTTAAACGATTCAGTTCCCTTTGAAGCGTTAGTGTCTTTTCCAATGGCATGAACCTTTTGTGTTGGATCTAAAGCATCCATTACATAGATCCAATTTCAAATGATCAAAAAGGCTTTCGAACATATTCCGCTTTGCGGTAGGGTTATCTGTAAGATCGTCAGGGAAAAATATAGTTAGAATTGCTGTAAGGCTTCGGTTTACGTTGTTTTCAGTAGTAAAATATGGTATAGATTTAAGAACTTACGATTCAATTGCAAATCAATAGGGCATTCGTTGTAACAAATCCACAATGGATCGAAGCGGATACTATGGATGTGCCGGGAACGACAATAGAGCGATTGGCGGAAGTGCATGGGAATCGAACCCACCCGGGACGGTGTTAACGCCCCACACCGGATTTGAAGTCCGGGAGCCGCACCAGCCAGCTGCGCACTTCCG
>Ga0316194_10002603_pt1 | contig 12619 bp, 14 predicted proteins | sample CroRivsedime1_MG_FD_204936 | JGI IMG/M metagenome (GOLD analysis project Ga0316194, IMG submission 204936) | Coastal sediment microbial communities from Maine, United States - Cross River sediment 1 | ecosystem: Environmental > Aquatic > Marine > Coastal > Sediment | place: USA: Maine...
CCGCCACAGCACGCGCCTGATCATTCTTTCTCTCGCGGCATGGCTGGCGGGTTGCGCGAGCGAACCCGTGGTCGACGTTTATCTGGTCAGCATCAGCCCGGCACCTTCCACGCTGTTCGAGCAGCGCGCAGAGCTGAAGCTGCGTTTTCAGAACCTGCAGGAATCCCCGCTCAAAGCATCCGGCGTCGACTTGCGGCTGATGGTCAACGACCGGCAAATCGCCCGGGGTGTGGACAACACAGCATTCACTATCCCTCCGCTGTCTGACGCGACGACCAGCGTCATCGTCAGCTCCAGCGTGTTCGATACGGTACGGCAGCTGCTTGCCATGAAAGACGTTCAAACATTCAGCTACGGGCTGAAAGGCAGACTGCACACTGCCGGCACCAGCAGGTACTTCGAAAAGTCCGGGGAGATAGGGCGCCCAGGTCTCAACGCCCTGGCGCCACCGGGCAACTGACCCCTATCCTCAACCAGGTGCGGTCAAGGCTGACGCGACGCCCGGGCCGTTGCCTAGCTGATGAGGGCCTGTCGGATGCGCTCCGCATCCGCATCCAGCTTCGCCCGAGCCGCGACTTCTGCTGCGTGCAGCTTCAGCTCGATCCCCTGAAAGCGCGGCAGGATATGGAAATGCAGATGGAAGACCGTCTGCCCCGCTTCCGCGCCACTCAGCTGCGCGATCATGATGCCGGGTGCTGCGAACGCCTTTTTCACGGCCTTCGCCACTATCTGAGTTGCGCGCACGGTGCCGGCCAGAGCGTCCGGCGGTATGTCCATGAGGTCCTGACAGGGTGCCCTCGGGATCACCAATGTATGCCCTTCGACCTGGGGCATGAGATCCATGAAGGCGATGCTGTGCTCGTCTTCGTAGACGATCGAAGCGGGCGCGTCGCCGCGGAGGATTCCGGCAAACGGATTGTTCGAGTCGTAGGTCAGATACCCTCCGAAAGATACTGATCGAGACGGCCGGATTCCTTGCTCTCTTTGATGACGGCAAGATCGTTCTTCAGCGTCTGGTCGATGAACACCTCGATCAGCGCCGGCTCGATCACGTCGACGATTTTCGCCCGGCCGTCTTCGGGATGATCCACCAGGCGCAGATTGGGGGAGCGGTTGATCCAGCGACTGACGTTCTGCGGAGATTGACCGCTGCGCTCGGCAAGCTCGGCTGAGGTGATCCGTTCGCCTTCGAGTGCCGCGAGTTCGGCGGTGAGATGGGTGAAAACTTCTCCCGCGGTGACCCTCGAGCCGAAGCGTTCCAGCTGCTGACGGGCACCGGCAAGAATGATCCTCATGCGACGTACTCTCAGCAGATGCCGTTCCGTTGGCGTCATGCGTAATCCTTCACCCTGGATGGGGACGAGATTAGCTCAATCTGCCGCAGCGGGAAATGTGCCCGTAGGTTCCGGGCAGCACCGCTGAAGTTTGGTAGCTACGGGTGGACTTGAACCACCGACCCCAGCATTATGAATGCTGTGCTCTAACCAGCTGAGCTACGTAGCCTTTGATCGAATCTGGCCTTACTGGCCTGGCGTCGCTCCAAACAGACGGTTAGAGTGGCGCCTTTTTCAGGGTGCGCGATTTTCCGGCACCCTCCGCGAGATGTCAAACTCAGCAACCACCCGCTCTCCTGACGTCCCAGTCGCCTCGATCGACCCCATTCGGGTGCGGCCACTGCCTGCTCCGGCCTCGCCCGCAGATCGCCTGAAACCCTGGATCCAGCTTTCCGGTTCCATGACTCGATGCATTGGCGACACGCTCGGTGAACCGCCAATTGTGCGCCCCGGGCTTGAAGGGCCGACCCGGCTGGCGCTCTGGGAGCGTCGGCTGCTGGGCATCACCGAGTCCCGGGGCTATGCCCGCGAGGTGGTCCTTACGGTGAAAGGCGAAGCAGTGCTGTCGGCCCGGACTGTCAGCCGCCTGCACGATCCCGCACTCGAGGTGATCCGCAGGTTGGGTACCCGGCCTCTGGCCCAGCTCCTGTTTGAAGATCCGCGCTGGGTGCGTGGCTGCGCGCCGATCCCGCTGATCGAGCTGGAACAGCGTCGTGTGGGCCGAACTTGCTTATGGAAGGCCGCCAGGCTCGACGGGCGCCGGTCGGAGAGCCGGATTCTGGTCAGCGAGTTTTTTGAGTCCGGGCTGGTTGCGGCAGGACCAGCCGCCTGACTCAGACGTTGAACCGGAACAGGACCACATCGCCGTCCTGCACTTCGTAGTCCTTGCCTTCCAGCCGCCACTTGCCTGCATCCTTGGCGCCCTGCTCGCCTTTGCAGGCGATGTAATCCTCGAAGCCGATCACCTCGGCGCGGATGAAGCCTTTCTCGAAGTCCGTATGGATCACGCCGGCGGCCTGTGGGGCTTTGGTGCCGATGGGCACGGTCCAGGCACGGGCTTCTTTGGGCCCGGCGGTGAAATAGTGATGCAGGCCGAGCAGCCTGTAACCGGCCCGTATCACCCGGTTGAGGCCCGGCTCCTCGAGACCCAGGGATTCGAGAAACTCATCCCGGTCCTCGTCATCCAGCTCGGAGATCTCCGCCTCGATCTTGTTGCAGATCGGCACGACTTCCGAGCCTTCGCTGGCAGCCAGCTCCCTGACCGCATCCAGCATGGGATTATCCTCGAAGCCATCCTCCGCCACGTTGGCGATATAGAGCACGGGCTTCGCGGTGATCAGGTGGTATTCCTTCAGATGCGCAAGCTGTTCCTTCGAGAGATCGAGGGCACGCACCGGCTTTCCTTCGGCCAGGCCATCGCTGACCACCTGCAGGATCTCCGCGAGATTGCGGGCATCCTTGTCGCCCGCGTTCGCAACGCGACGGGTGCGGTCGAGCACCTTGTCCACGGTTTCCATATCGGCGAGGGCCAGCTCGGTGTTGATGATCTCGATATCGTCGATGGGCGAGATCTGACCGGAGACGTGAATCACGTTCTCATCCTCGAAGCAGCGGACCACGTGCGCGATGGCGTCCGTCTCCCGGATATGGGCGAGAAACTGATTACCGAGCCCCTCTCCCTTCGACGCTCCGGCCACAAGACCGGCAATATCGACGAACTCCATGGCCGTCGGCACCACCTCTTTCGAGGCAGCAAGCTCGGCCACCTGTTCCAGCCGTGGATCCGGCACCGGCACCACGCCGGTGTTGGGATCGATGGTGCAGAACGGAAAGTTCTCCGCATCGATACCGGCCTTGGTGAGGGCGTTGAAGAGCGTCGATTTACCTACGTTCGGCAGGCCGACGATGCCGCAGTTGAATCCCACTTGGTTCGCTCCGCTATTCTGGTGCCTCGCCCTTATCGGGCGCATGCAGCCAGTTCATCACTTTCTGAAAATTCCCGTCGAGCAGATCTTCGAGGACGGCCTCAGGCAACTCGAACCCATCCTCGATCAATCGACGTTCGTCCGCCGGTGTTGTGACGGAGGTCAGGTATGGGGTAACCCGATCCTTATCGCCCGGGTGCCCCACGCCGATTCTCAGCCGATGAAATCCCCGGGCATTGCCAAGTCCTTCGATCACGCTCTTGATGCCGTTATGGCCGTTGGCCCCGCCGCCGGTCTTGAGCCGGATGACGCCAGGTTCGAACGCCATCTCATCGTAGGCCACCAGTATCTCCTCCGGCGCAATCTTGAAGAAGTGCGCCAGAGGGCCCACGGATTCACCGGACAGATTCATGAACGTCTGCGGCAGCACCAGGCGCAGATCGTGGCCGAGCACGTCGCCGCGACCCACATCACCTTTGAATTTCGTTTCGTGCGCGAGATTGATGCCGAACCGCCGGGCGAGCCGCTCAACGAACCAGACGCCCACGTTGTGGCGGGTATCTGCATATCGCGGGCCCGGGTTTCCCAGGCCCGCTATCAGGCGGATGGCCATGACGGTTGCCGCTCGCGAGCGCCTGGATCAGTCCTCGCTGGACTCTTCCCCGGCGTCACCCGCCGGTGCTTCCTCGCTGCCGGCAGCTTCTTCGCCTTCAGCCGCTGCTTCGAGCTCTTCTTCCTCTTCCGTAGCACCTCTCGGCATGATGACACTGGCGACCGCCCGGTCGTCATCGTGTGTGAGCGCCACGATGGATACGCCCTGCGGCAGCGCCAGATCGGACAGGTGGATGATCTCACCCACGTCGAGCTCGGCCATGAACACTTCGAGGAACTCGGGCAGATCGGCCGGCAGACAGCTGATCTCCACCTCGTTCATAGTGTGAGAGATGACACCGCCGCCCAGACGCACACCCTTGCACTTGTCTTCGTTCACGAAGTGCAGCGGCACGCTCACCTGGATCGGCTTGTTCGCGCTGATGCGCATGAAGTCCACGTGCAGCACCTTCTCCGTCGCAGGGTTACGCTGCATATCACGCAGCACGGCCTGCTGGCTCTTACCATCGAACTTCACATCGATGATCTGAGAGAAGAAGGCCTCGCTCTGCATGGCCTTACTCAGCTCGTTGGTGTTAAGCGTCAGGTTGACCGGGTCTTCCTCGGCGCCGTAGATGATTCCCGGGACACTGTTGCCCGAGCGACGCAGGCGGCGGCTCGCACCTTTCCCCACGTCTGCACGCACTTGGGCGTTGATTTCAATTTTCTGAGACATATCTGATCCTCAGTTGAGTACTTAAAGCAGAGCACGAGCACTGCCACCTTCTATGGGACGGCGCTCGCGACCAGGCACCGATCCTCTACCTTCTGCGAGCGGTCCTAGCGGAACATCTCGCTGATGGATTCTTCTTTGCTCACCCGCCGGATCGACTCCGCCAGCACGCTGGCCAGGCTGATCTGGGTGATCTTGCTGCACGCTGTTGCCTCGGCAGACAGCGGGATGGTGTCCGTCACGAACATGCCGTCCATGGCGGATCCTTTAATTCGTTCAATTGCCTTACCCGAAAAAACCGGGTGCGTGATGTAGGCGTGCACCGCGATGGCGCCTTCCGCTTTCAACGCCTCAGCGGCGGTGCAGAGCGTGCCGGCCGTATCGACGATGTCGTCCACCAGCACGCAGGTCTTCCCGGCCACGTCACCGATCACGTTCATCACCCGGGACTCGTTCGCCTGCGGCCGACGCTTGTCGATGATGGCCAGGTCCAGATCGTTCGCCTGCTTGGCTATCGCCCGGGCCCGCACCACACCGCCCACATCCGGAGAGACGATGATGGGGTTTGAAAGCTTGGCCGAAACCATGTGGTCGACCAGCACCGGTGAGGCGTACACGTTATCCACCGGCATGTTGAAAAAGCCCTGGATCTGATCGGCGTGCAGATCCACGGTGAGCATCCGGTCGATGCCGACACTGGAGAGCATGTCCGCCACCACCTTGGCGCTGATCGGCACCCTGGCCGAACGCGGTCGCCGATCCTGGCGCGCATACCCGAAATACGGAATCACCGCCGTTACCCGGGTTGCGGATGCCCGACGGATCGCGTCCGCCATGATCATCAGCTCCATCAGGTTATCGTTGGTGGGTGCACAGGTGGGCTGCAGCAGGAACACGTCATGACCACGAACGTTTTCGTGAATCTCCACGTTAACTTCACCGTCACTGAATCGACCCACGGCGGCAGCTCCCAGCTCAATCTTGAGCTCGGCTGCAACACCTTCGGCAAGCGCGCGATTGGCGCTGCCGCTGAAGAGCATCAGTTCGGACACGATCGATTCTTTTTCGTTAGGTTCGTTAGGCCGTCTGTCGGACTGATCGTCCGGCTATAGTTGGACTGCGAGCGGGTTAATGGCTGGGGTGGCAGGATTCGAACCTGCGCATGGCAGGATCAAAACCTGCTGCCTTACCACTTGGCGACACCCCAGACGTCAGTCACCCGGGTGCACCCGGGCGAAGGGGGCGCTATTTTGCGCACGCGCCTGCCCGCTGTCAAACCGGTGCAGAAAGCCGGGAACGGCCTCGAAGGCCCTGAATTCAAAGGACTTCGCTGAGGAAAGGCAGCACCGTCAGAGACGCCATTGGGAGATCACGAGGCGTACCCGGGCGTCGCCCCGGGTCGCGGTCACCCGCCGCGGCAGCTCCCGTTCCGAGGCCTCGGATCCGGCGTCGACCGGGACCCGCTGATAGCGTTCGAGCACCACCGCCCAGCCCAGCTGCTCGAATCCCACTACCCGCCCGGCCTCATCCTGGCGGAGGTCGGTGGCGGTAACGTTTTCCAGCGGCCCACCTTGTACCCACGCAGGCAGCACTTCCAGCGGCAGGCTCCAGCCCAGGTGGGTGCGCATCACTGCCTCGGGTTCGCCCCGGGCGAGGACACCTCTGTCGGATTCGAGGCTGATTTCGCCACCTTTTTTGACAAGTTTTACCCGACCCTGGCCCAACGGACCCCAGACATCGATTTCGAAAGACTCCCCCATCTGATGCCAGAGCAGGTTGGCGCTGAAACTCTCGTCCGCCTCCCGAACGCCCACCTTACCGGTCAGCACGAAGGTCTCCGGGGTCTCAGGCTGGCTCGGAAGCCCCGCGCAACCGGCGATCAGCAGGCAGCAGACGGCGGCTGGCAAGCGCCGAATAGAGGTCAACGCGGCCGGTTCCCGTAGAAACACCGGTGGAAATACCTTTAGAAATAACAAGTTATACAACTCCGCCCGGCCGCCAGTTGCGTTAAAATGCAGGTCGAACGACTCTCTGAGCCCATTAGATGGCGATATTGGCATACGGCGTCAACTACCGCACGGCACCCGTGGAATTTCGGGAGAAGATCGCCTTCCCGGAAGAAGCCCTCGGTGATGCCCTGCAGGCCGCCACCCGGGCCATTCCCAGCGTCTCCGAAGCGGCCATCATCTCCACCTGCAACCGGACCGAGCTTTATCTGGCCATGGATCCGAACCAGGAGCATGGCGTGGTGGAGTGGCTGGCGGATGCCCGTGCCATCCAGCCTGCCGAACTGGAAGCGGTGGCCTACAGCCACTGGGATCAGGATGCGGCCAGGCATCTGATTCGCGTCGCCTCCGGACTGGATTCCCAGGTGCTCGGAGAGCCGCAGATCATGGGTCAGGTGAAAACGGCCTACGATCTCGCCCGGACCGCGGGCACCGTGGGCCCTGAGCTCTCGCTCCTGTCCCAGATCACGCTTTCTGCGGCTAAACGCGTCCGCACCGATACGGACATCGGCCGCAACCCGGTCTCGGTGGCCTACGCGGCGGTCAACATGGCCCAGCAGATCTTCACGGACCTGAAAGACACAAAGGCCCTGCTGCTCGGTGCAGGTGACACCATCCAGCGTGTTGCCGAGCATCTGTCGGAATTCGGCGTCGCCGGCATGGCCATCGCCAACCGCACGCTGACCAACGCAGAGACCCTGGCGGCCCGTTTCGACGCGGTGCCCATGCAGCTGACGGACGTGGCTAGCGCCCTGCCCGAGTACGACATTGTCATCGCATCGACGGGCAGCTCTCTGCCCGTGGTCGGCAAAGGCGCGCTCGAGGCGGCCATCAGGCAACGCCGGCACAAACCCATCTTCGTGGTGGATATCGCCGTACCTCGGGACGTGGAGCCGGAAGCGGCCGAGCTGCCCGACGTCTATCTGTACACCATCGACGATCTGACCGAGATCATCGAGGAGAACGTCCGCTCGCGGCGGGAAGCGGCGGAGAGCGCGGAATCCATGGTGTCAGACGGCGCCGATCACTACCTGCGGGAACGCCGTGCCCATCATGGCCAGGCACTGTTGAGGGAGTTCCGGGAAAGCGCACAGCGCATTCAGGAGACGGAACTGGAGAAGGCCCTGAAGGATCTGAACCGTGGTCAGGACCCGGCCGCCGTGCTGGAGCGGTTGAGCCGCGGGCTGACAAACAAGCTCATCCACCCACCGACCACGGCCATCCGCAACGCCGCCGCCGATGGTCGGGCCGATCTGCTCGAATACCTCAAGACCCTCTACCATCTGGACTGATCACCTATGAGCCTATCGGATTCCATGACAGCCAAGCTGTCGGGTCTGACCGACCGTTATGACGAGGTCTCCGCCCTGCTGGCAGACCCGGACGTGATGGGCAACCGGGATCAGTTCACCGCACTGTCCAAAGAGTACGCCGAGATCGAGCCCGTGATCGCCTGCTTCAGGAAATACGAGTCCCTCTCGGCGGAGCTCGAGGACGCGCGGTCTCTCGCCAGGGACGATGATCCGGAGATGCGGGAGCTTGCGGAAGAAGATGTGAGTCGCCTGACCGGCGAGGTGACGGAGACGGAAGCGGAACTGCAGCTTCTGCTTCTGCCGCGGGATCCGAACGACGGCGCCAACGTTTTCCTCGAGATCCGGGCTGGCACCGGTGGGGACGAGGCGGCCATCTTTTCAGGCGATCTGTTCCGCATGTACTCCAAATACGCAGAGCGCAAACGCTGGCAGCTGGAGGTTCTGAACGCCCGCCCCGGCGAGCACGGCGGCTACAAGGAGATCATCTCCCGGATCTCCGGTCAGGATGTCTACTCACAGCTCAAATTCGAATCGGGCGCGCACCGGGTACAGCGCGTCCCGGAGACGGAAACTCAGGGACGCATTCACACCAGCGCCTGCACGGTGGCCGTCATGCCCGAGGTGGACGAAATCGAGGCTGTCGACATCGACAAGAAAGACATCCGCGAGGATACGTTCCGCGCTTCAGGCGCCGGTGGCCAGCATGTGAACAAGACCGACTCCGCGATCCGTCTCACTCACCTGCCGAGCGGAATCGTGGTGGAGTGCCAGGACGAGCGCTCCCAGCACAAAAATCGGGCCCGGGCGCTGTCACTGCTGAAGGCCAAACTGCTCGACGTGGCGCAAGCCGAACAACAGGCAGAGCAGGCGGAGACGCGTAAGTCCCTGGTCGGTTCCGGCGATCGTTCCGAAAGGATCCGTACCTACAATTTTCCGCAGAGCCGGGTGACCGATCATCGGATCAACCTGACCCTGTACAAGCTGGACGAGGTGATCGAGGGAGACCTGGATCATGTGGTGCAGCCGTTGATCACCGAAAATCAGGCCGACCAGCTACGCCACCTAGGAGACAGTCAGTGAGCCAGACTCTGGCCGGCTGGCTCGCGCGCCATGCCGAGCTGCCGGATTCGGATCGGGACTTTCTGCTCTGCCACCGTCTGGATCTGGATCGTGCCGCCCTCAGACTGAATGCCGATCGACCCATCGATCAGAATCTGTGGCAGACCCTGGAAGCCGACGCCGCCAGGCTCGCTGCCGGAGAGCCGCTCGCCTACCTGCTCGGCGAATGGAGCTTCTGGGATTTCGATCTGGTCGTCTCAGCGGACGTTCTCGTCCCGCGCCCGGAAACGGAGATCCTGGTCGAGGCAGCCCTGCAGCGCACGCAACCGGGCGATCGCGTTCTCGATCTGGGGACCGGCAGCGGCGCTATCGCCATCGCCCTGGCCCGATCACAGCAGCTGGAGATGCTGGCCGCGGATGCCAGCGCCGCCGCACTGAGCATCGCCCGGGAGAACGCGGCCAGCCTGGGCGCCCCGGTAGCGTTTCTCGAGAGCAACTGGTTCTCCGCGGTCACCGGTATGTTTGATCTGATCGTAGCCAACCCGCCCTACGTGGCCGAAGGGGACCCACACCTGCCCGCCCTCGCGCACGAGCCCAGCCGCGCGCTGGTCAGCGGTCCGGAAGGACTCGATGATCTTCGCCAGATCATCGCCGAAGCGCCGGCTCATCTGGATGCCGGCGGCTGGCTGCTGGTGGAGCACGGCTACGATCAAGCCGATGCGGTAGGCAACCTCTTTGCGGAAGCCGGGTTTGAAGCGCTAGAGTGTCTAAAGGACCTCGGCGGCCAACCTCGCGTGACGCTCGGCCGCCGGCTGCCGGACAACTCACCGCACGGGCACGCCTGAGACATCTCACATGGATCTGACCGACGACCAGCTTCTCCGTTACAGCCGTCAGATCATGCTGCCGGACGTGGACGTGGCCGGTCAGGAAAAGCTTCTCGAAGCCACCGTGCTGATCGTCGGCCTGGGTGGTCTGGGCTCGCCGGTGGCTCTATACCTGGCCAGCGCCGGGGTTGGTCGACTCATTCTCTGCGACCACGATGAGGTGGACCTCTCCAACCTGCAGCGACAGATCGTCCACCACCAGGACGGCATAGGCCAGCTGAAAGTGGACTCCGCCGCCACAACCCTGGCAGGCATCAACCCGGACGTGGCGCTGGAAAAGATCCCCGCCAAGCTTCATGGCGCTGCGCTCAGCGCTGCAGTCGCCCGCGCAACGGTGGTCGTGGACGCCACGGACAACTTCGACGTTCGCTTCGAGCTGAACCAGGCCTGCGTGGCCGCTGGCGTGCCGCTGGTTTCGGCAGCCGCCATCCGCTGGGAAGGCCAGGTCGCGATCTTCGACCCGCGAGATCCGGATTCTCCCTGTTACCGGTGCCTCTATGCCGAGGGCGATGATGGCGCGCTCAACTGTTCCGAGAATGGCGTGATCGCCCCGCTGGTGGGCGTGATCGGCACCTGCCAGGCCATGGAGACCATCAAGCTGATCACCGGTGTCGGCGAGACGCTCACCGGCTACGTGCTCTACTTCGATGGCAAACGGATGGAATGGCGGCGCCTCAGGCTGCCGAAGGATCCGAACTGTCCCGTCTGCGGGAGCTGACGCGTTTGCGGAGATTGATCCGGTATATCCCGGCGAGCGTCGTCATCAGGTCACCACGCACCCGATTCAGGTCTGCCGGCCCACCCAGATCTGCTATCTGAGTCACCGTGGTGTCGGTCAGGCCGCAGGGATTTATCCGCGAGAACGGCTCCAGATCCATATCCACGTTCAGCGCCAGACCATGGTAGGAACAACCCCGGCGGACGCGCAGGCCAAGAGAGCCGATCTTCGCGCCGTCCACGTAAACACCCGGCGCATCCGGCCGGGCGGCGGCTTCGATGCCATAGCCGGCCAGGGTCCCGATCATGCTGTTCTCGATTCCAGTGACAAGATCACGAACGGATATCCCCAGACGGCGCAGATCGAACATCAGGTAGCCGACGATCTGACCAGGCCCGTGGTAGGTCACCTGACCGCCCCGGTCGGACTGAACCACGGGGATGTCGCCGGGCATGAGCAGGTGTTCTTCCTTACCTGCCTGTCCCTGGGTGAACACAGGATCGTGCTCCGTGAACCAGAGCTCGTCGAGCGTCTCTGGGCTCCGCCGCTCAGTGAACGACCGCATGTCGGCGAAGACGGGCTCATAGGTCGTCCGGCCGAGGTCCCGCACGATCACATCCGTCACCGACATCAGAGCACCAGCCTGACCAGCGGATGGGCTATCAGCTCCGCGTGCAGCGCCTTCAGCTGTGCTTCCGAGCTAGCTCGAATGGAGAGTCTCAGCGACACGTAGTTGCCTTTGCTGCTGGCCCGGCTGACCACCCGATCCGGCCGAAAACTCTCGTCGTGGGTCCGAACGATGGCAGCGACGTGGGTCAGGAATTCCTCGCCAGACTCGCCGATTACCTTGATCGGGTAATCGTCCACGGGGAACTCGATGACGGGCTTCTCTTCCATTGCTCGTTTGGCCAGGTTACTCGCTGGAGTCGCCGAAATCCGCGAAAAACAGGCTTATCCAATCGGCGAGCCGAGCGAACATGCCGGATTCCGCCACGTCGGTCAGGGCGATCAGTGGCGTCCGGTAAACCTCCTCACCATACAGGCCAAGCACGAGCTCACCGATCTGATCACCGGCAGCGATGGGCGCTTCCAGCGTCCTGGGCACGATCAGCTCCGGCTCGAGATCCTCGTAGGACCCGCGCGGTATGGTGATGGAGACCGCTTCGGCGACCCCCATGGGCAACTCCTCCATCTCACCGTAGTAGATGCGTGAGGTCTTCAGCGGCACGTCGGCGTCATAGAGCTGCTGGGTTTCGAAGTAGCGGAACCCGTAGGAAAGCAGTTTCTGGCTTTCCCGCATCCTGGCTTCCTCGCTGTCGGTCCCCATGACCACGGAGATCAGCCGCATGTTACCGCGCAGGGCTGAGGCAACCAGGCAGTAGCCAGCCTCTTCCGTGTGGCCGGTCTTCACCCCGTCCACGGTACGGTCCCGCCAGAGCAACCGATTCCGATTCGGCTGCTCGATATCGTTGTAGGTGAATGATCGCTCGGCGTAGTAGGCGTAGTGATCCGGGAAACGGTTGATCAGATCCACGGCTAACAGCGCCAGATCCCAGGCAGAGGACTGGTGGCCGTCCGCCGGCAGTCCTGTGGCGTTGGCGAACTGGCTCGCATGCATACCGAGCACGGCAGCCTGCTGGTTCATCATGCTGGCGAACGCGTCCTCGCTACCGGCGATGTGCTCGGCAACAGCGATGCTCGCATCATTTCCGGACTGAATGACGATGCCCTTCAGCAGGTCCTCGAGCGGCACCGTGGTGCCTTCCCGCACGAACATCCGCGAGCCGGGTGCCCGCCAGGCCTTGACGCTGATCGGCACCTGATCCGTCAGTTTGATACGGCCTGCCTCCAGCTCCATGGCGGCGATATAGGAGGTCATGATCTTGGTCAGGCTGGCCGGCGGCAGCGGCTCGTTGGCATTGTGTTCGACGAGCACCTCGCCGGTGTCCGCATCCATGAGCAGGTAGCCACTGGCTGCAACCTGGGGCGGCGGCGGGATGATGGGTTTATCTGCCGCGCGCACCGCGTACGGAGACAGCAGGGCAGCCAGAAT
>Ga0316194_10002604_pt1 | contig 12618 bp, 12 predicted proteins | sample CroRivsedime1_MG_FD_204936 | JGI IMG/M metagenome (GOLD analysis project Ga0316194, IMG submission 204936) | Coastal sediment microbial communities from Maine, United States - Cross River sediment 1 | ecosystem: Environmental > Aquatic > Marine > Coastal > Sediment | place: USA: Maine...
AAATTCCTTGTTCTATCTGGCGTCTTTTCTGGTTTAATAAATTAAGGGTCTGCGCTGTTTTTGTTGCAATATCCATATCTTTGGTAGTCAATAGTTCAACGGCCCGGGCGGCATGGTCCATGCGACCGGCCGCATTTAAACGGGGGGCCAGCCGGAATGCAATATCGTCGGCATCAAGGGCATTATTGTGAATTGCGCTGGCTTCTAAAAGAGCCGCCAGACCGGGCCGTCTGCCGGTGAGGATGACCTTGAGACCGGTTTTACACAGGATGCGGTTTTCCTCAATGAGCGGCACCATGTCCGCCACGGTACCCAGAGCAACAAGATCACAATAATTTTTCAAATTGGGCTCGGGGTGCTCCTGCCAGAACCCCTTTTCGCGCAGGTGGGTTCGAAGACAGATCAGCAGGAAAAAGGCCACACCGACGCCGGCCAGATTTTGCAGATCCGCCTTGCAGTCCCGGCGTTTTGGATTTATAACCGCCAGCGCCGGCGGAATGTTTTCCGTAATGGTGTGGTGATCCGTAATAATCACATCAATACCGGATCTGCCGGCCGCCGCCACCGCCTGATGGCTGTCGGATCCGCAGTCTGCGGTAATGATCAGATTAATCTTATGCGGGCGCGCGTAACGGGAAATATGTCCGGGCTGGATACTGTAACCCTCCGTTACCCGGTGGGGAATGTAATAAGAGACATCGGCTCCGGCATTGCGCAAAAAGTTCAGCAAAATAACGGTTGCAGTGATGCCGTCAACATCGTAGTCACCAAATATCAAAATTTTTTCATTACCGTTGATGGCCTTATAAATACGATTGATGGCGACATCCATATCCTTGAGGGCAAAGGGCGAACGTAAGTTATTCAAAGATGTGCTCAAAAAGTCCGTGGCAGCCTGGAAGGTTTTGATGTCCCGATTGATCAAAACGCCCGCTGTGACCGGATGGCAACTCAATTTTTGGCTCAGCTCTTTGATTTCAGCCGGGTCCGGATTTAACATGTGCCAGTGATTTTTCATGGTTGCGCCATATACCTTAAATATTGATGGGTAACAACCAAAATGATTTTGGAAGTTAGAATTTGGATTGCGGATTGTCGTATGGTTGACAGCTGTTTTTATATCCCACACGCTTTTTTATTGAAAAAGCAAAGGATATGGTTATACTAAATTGGGTTGAGCGATTTGGGGCTACGCCCTTCGGGCTTCCGACTTCGCTCTTCGAGCGACGACGGGACACGTCGACCCCACACGCAGAGTTCAACGTTCCAGGTTGAAAAAAACCAGACAAGGCGTATCAGAGGGATCGTGTCTTCATCCGGTTATAATCCTGTTTCACTCGATGTGCATTACGGGTATGCCGGATTTTGTTTAATATTGTGGGCAGATATCGGAGGGTTTATTACAAACCTTGAAAACTATAAAGTGGTATTACCGCGTCGATCGCCGCGAAATTGCCTTTTTAAGATTCATATTCGAAGCTTACGACGGTCTCGCGATCATTGAGACCCTGAACCCCGAGTCGGGTGACATCGTCCTTTACATCGCACCCGGTTGCGAATCCGACGTGGATATGATTTTGAGGGACCTTAAAGGCGATATCATGCTGGAAGCGGCTCAGGTTTGAATTGAATAAAAAGTTCCCATGCTGAATAAGTATTTCTACATAAATACCATTGGCTGCCAGATGAATGTGTATGATTCCGAGCAAATTGCCGCCCGGCTGGCCGGTCTGGGATATCAGCAAACAGGTGATCTGGAAGTAGCCGATCTCGTTATTGTCAACACCTGTACTATTCGGGCCAAAGCCGAACAAAAAGCCTTTAGTTTCCTGGGACGGCTTGTCAGGCTGAAAATTAAAAAGCCGGGTCTCATTATCGGAATTGGTGGCTGTGTGGCTCAGCAGGAGGGAGAAAAAATACTCAGGCGGGTTCCACAGATCGACCTCGTATTCGGGACGCAGGCGATTGATCGCCTGCCGCTTCTAATTCCGAAAATAGAGAGCAAACGCTGTCGCATCGTCGATGTCGCATTGACGGAAAAACCGGACCGACCCACCACCCTGACCGATCGTCGAGCCGATGGCACAGTGTCTACTTTTGTGACCATCATGCGTGGATGCGATAATTTTTGTACATATTGCGTGGTTCCCCACGTGCGGGGACGGGAAGCGAGCCGGCATCCGGATCACATCATGGAAGAAATCAGGGGTCTTGTTCACGCCGGTGTAAAGGAAGTTACCCTGCTCGGGCAGAATGTAAACAGCTATGGGAAAAAGGAAGGCCTGTGTTCTTTTCCGGAATTACTCGCGCGCGTTAATTCGATTGAGGGGCTCTTGCGAATCCGGTTTACAACTTCGCACCCCAAGGATTTCGGCAGCGGTCTGATTAACGCATTTAAGACCAACGAAAAGGTGTGCGATCATATTCATTTGCCGGTCCAATCAGGATCCGACCGGATATTAAAGCGAATGAACCGCAAATATACCAGAGAGCTGTATCTTGACAAAATCACCGAACTCAGGGATACTTGTCCCGGGATAGCGATAACATCCGATCTCATTGTGGGGTTTCCGGGGGAGACGGACGCTGATTTCAATGAGACCCTGGATTTGATGGAGACGGTACAATTTGACGGCCTTTTCGCGTTTGCCTATTCGGATCGCCCCAATGCGCCGGCGGTGCAATTTAAAAATAAGATCTCAGAAGAGGTAAAGAGAAAAAGGCTGCAAGCCTTGCTGGCATTGCAGGAAAATTTTACCAGAATGAAAAATCAGGCGCTGGTCGGCTCCGTTCAGCCGATTCTCGTCGAAGGTACCAGTAAAAAACAATTATCCGGCAGTTTTAACGACCCCCAAACAGCTGTCCAGTGGACCGGACGGACGTCCACCAATAAAATCGTCAACTTTTATCATAATGACAATCTGCAGGGCTGCAATGGCATATTTCAGGGAAAAATAGTTCGTACCAAAATTGAGAAGGCATACGCCCACTCACTTTGGGGCAAACCTGTTGAGGTTAAATCTGCAACCGGAGGGTTGAAAGGAGAAAAAAGTTATGCTGCATAAAGTAAGCATAGCGGGTCTGACAATGGATCCGGCATCGAATACGCCTATAATTATTTTAAAGTCGGAGGAGCATGATCAGGCCATCCCGATCTGGATCGGACTGCTCGAAGCCACTTCCATTGCATCGGCCCTTCAGGATATAAAATACGAACGCCCCATGACCCACGATCTTTTTAAAAATTTCTCAGACACATTACACATTTCGATTACCAAGGTCGAAGTTTGTGATTTAAAAGACAGCACCTTTTACGCCCGCATCTATTTTGTATCGAAAGACAGTAATTTCGACATCGACGCCCGACCCAGCGATGCTATCGCCCTGGCCTTGCGATTTAACGCCCCCATCTATGTGGAAGACTCCGTCATGCAACAATCAAAAATCAGCGATGGTGAAGCCGAGGTGTCGGATACCAGCGAAGAGGGCAAAAAATGGGCGGATTATCTAGAAAATTTGTCCCCGGATGATTTCGGCAAATATAAAGTATAAATTCCTTAAAAACAGAAGATTCCTTGTGATTTTTAAAGAAAGCTGATTGTTCATAAGTTGTTGAAAAAATCGGATCTGCCTAAAATATTTAAAAAAAATACTTTCCCCGTAAGTCCTTTATTTTAAGGGCCTGAGAAGGACACTCATAATATCCTTATTAAATTCAATTGCATGGATATTGTTGATAATTATTTTTCTCAAAATCAAAAACCTACCCTAACCCCATTTGACACCCCAGCACGATTTTCTATAAACAGCTCTCATTATTTTGACTTAAAAGATTTTAACCCGCCTGAAACCGTGATGTCAGAATGTTGTGGAGAAACGGCATGTCAGCAATCCTGGTTATCGACGATGAAAAAGGCATTTTGCAGCTTATGCATCAGGCCCTGACTAAATTCGGACACAATGTCGAAACAGCCGACGATGGTCGAGAGGGGATCCGGAAATTTGATGACGGTTGTTTTGATATTGTAATTACCGACATTCGCATGCCGGTCATCGACGGTAACGGTGTCGTGGCGCATATCCGAAAATCTGAAAAGCAGTCCATTCCCGTCATCGGCATATCCGGTACGCCGTGGCTGCTGGGAGCCGATAATTTTGATATGGTGTTGCCGAAGCCGTTTCCACTAAAACAGTTGATTGATTCGATCCGGTCGTTGGCGCCGGTTCCACCCAGGGCGGCCATGGGCGCGTGAGCCGATTCAGAATCACTTGATTTTATTGGGTAATATTACGGAAAAATTACCCTCTAAACCTTTGAACCCTGAACCAGGAACTCTCAGTTTAGTACTTAAATCGGCCATTTTCATAGATAACCCTGGCCTCGCCGGATTGTAGATGGGCGGTGACTCTCTTTTTTTCGGTGTTGACCAGATCCCAGTGAAGGGCCGATTCATTGAAGCCCAGTTTCCGTTTTCGATCCGGGTTTAATCTTCTGCTGTCTCCGGTGTATGTGCTCGAATACGAGGCGCCGAGGGCAATATGGCAGTTTCCATAGTGACCACCATAGTTCTCATCATACAGCGTATTGGCCATAAAACGGTTGATCTTGGAAAACCGTTTGTCTGTTAATGAAAACTCTCCTATTTTATCGGCACCTTTATCCATCGCCAACTGTTTTTTAACAAAATCTTCCCCGGCATCGGCCGATATCTTAATGGCACGGCCTTTGTGAAATTCCAATCTCACGCCCTCAACACGGTTGCCGCTGCGATAGGAGGGCTGATCGGCGTAATACTTTCCGCTGATGGTGCGCCAGTCGGGAGATACAAAGATCTCAAATGAGGGAATATTGCGTCCGGAGATGCCGATCCACTGTCTTTTTTCTCCAGGACCAACTTGCAGGTCAATATTTTCAGACTCGATATGAAAATAAGTGACATCCAAAGCATTCAGCCATTTTTTAATTGATTGCGCATTATTATAGATTTTTCGCCAGTGGGATTCCGGATCAGTTTTGTTTAAGAAGCATGCTTGGATAATCTGTCCGGTGTATTCAGCCAGAGACAGGCCGGCGTGTTCGGCCAGTTCGGCAGTGGGGAATACACCTAAGGTCCAACTGAATGCGCCGCGGGCCTCTCTTTGGCTTGCGATGTCGCGCAAAACCTTTTGCGCTACGGCGGTCTTTCCGATTTTTTTAGGATCGATATCGCCCAGGTGGGTAATGGATTCCGGTGCGTGAAGAAAAATGCTGCCACTCAGGTGCGACATCAGTTCTTTTTCGCCGGGCGGTAAAAAAACGAGCTGTTTGCCGGAGGAACTCAGATAAAAATATCTTTCCATGGCAGGGGTTGGATTCATGCGCTGGACCGGGTGAATTCCCAAAGCCAACAGTTTGCCAAAAAGGATTTCAGCCAACCTGACGGCAGGCTTATTATAGCGAATAACGACAATATCATTCTTTTTGAATGGTGCTGATCTGGCGGTGGTTAAGCCCCACCACAGCACATCCGCATATCGTTGCAACTGCTTTGGGTTGAACATGATTGCTTCTCCCGGAGTTATTAGGCCCTTAAATCTGATTCTAACGATCACCAGCATTTAATGGTGCCTCCAATCAGTCATCATCTTTGAGAAATAACTGATGGTATTCGGATTCGGTAAGATGTTTTTTTAAGAGGCGGTTGATGAATTCGAACATTTCCAGCAGTTCCGCATCTGTCATTCTTTTGATGATCGTTGCCATGAATTTATCGTCGGAAAACTTTTGAAGATAATATATGATTGTGTTTTCATCCGTTTCCCGGTCCGCGCCATATCCCACCAGACCCTGGTAATTTTCAACAAAATTGTGTGTGTGCATCGGTATATTTCCATCTTTGACAGGTTTTCACAGTTTCAGGATTCATCCTTTTAATTCCAAATAGCAAATAAATTCAAACAATTCAAATTTAAAAAATCAAACGGGTAATGGGAAGTCGTCGATATGGTTAGATGGTTTAGATCGTTGGGATAGTTAAGCGGGCATGGGGACCTTTTCGGCAATTAAGCTTTTAGCTTTGAGCGCTGAGTACATTCTAATCTTAATTCGGCAAAGATTTGGGGTTATCCAACACAGTGCGGATGGTGTTGGCCAGTTCATTCTTGACAATCGGCTTCATGACAAATTTGTCGATTCCCATAGCCAAGGCTTTTTCCTCGGTGATGGCTTCATTAAATCCGGTACACAGAATTACCGGAATTTGGGGGTTGATATCCATCAATCTTCGTGCCAGCCGGTCACCGGTTATTTTGGGCATGGTCATATCGGTGATGACCAGATCAAACCGGTCGGGTCGGGCGCCAAATTCCGCCAACGCCTCCTCACTGTCGGTTTTGGGAGTTACCTCATATCCGAGACTTTCCAGAATCCGGCGTTCGAAATCAATGATCTGCTCCTCGTCATCAATCAACAGAATGCGTTCATTGCCGTTGGTAGCACCTGCAGTCATCAGCGGTTCAATTTCCACGTCCATATCATCGATTACGGGCAGGTAAACGCTAAACGTGGAACCTTGACCCGGTCGGCTGCGGACGCTGACATCGCCCCCATGATTCTTGATGATGCCATGAATTACGGATAGACCCAGTCCCGTTCCCTTGCCTTGTTCCTTGGTGGTGTAATACGGTTCAAATATTCGCTCCAATACCTCGGGGGGCATTCCCTGGCCGTTATCCTTCACAATCAGCACAAGGTGTCGGCCGGCTTTCATCCCCACCCTTTTCAGTGATTGCTCGTAGCTAAGGTTGACCTCATCCAGGCTTACTTCAAGTTTTCCGCCGGTTTCCTGCAAGGCGTGATAGGCATTGGTACACAAATTCATGATGACCTGATGGATCTGTGTCGGATCTCCTTTGACGAGTCCACAGTCTTCTTTAACGAAGCATTGGATTTCAATGGATGACGGGATCGTGGCCCGCAGCAGTTTGAGAGCTTCTTTTATGAGGGTCTGAACTTTCAGTGGTTTACGTTCCTGCCCGTTTTGCCGGCTGAATGTAAGGATTTGTTGAACCAGTTCCTTAGCCCGGTTTGTTGCCTTGAGAACCTCGGCCAGATTCTTTCTGGCCTGGCTGTCTTCAGGGACGTCGTCCATGGTTAGCTCGGTGTAGCCGACAATCGGAAAGAGGATGTTGTTAAAGTCGTGCGCAATACCGCCCGCCAGGGTACCGATGGCCTGCAGTTTCATCACCTGTTGCAGTTGGCTTTCAGAACGCGCAAGCGCCTTGGTTCTTTCTTCAACTTTTTTTTCGAGAACGCTGTTCTGATCGCGTAACAGCTTATGATATTCAAGGCTTTCCAGGGCAATGGCCGTATTCAGAAGAATGAATGATACCAGGTTCTGGGATTTATCCGGAATGATATTTGCCTTGTCCGGCAGCAGGCCGATAAAAATGCCGCTGATTCTGGAAGAGGTTGCGATCACATGCAGCATAAGTTGTCTGGAATGATCATGGGAAGAGATGGTTATTCCCCTTCTTTCACGAATTGCCCAGGCAAAAAAGCCTTTTGAGATCATGTCGCCGACCTGATCTTCTATGAATTGTTTTTTTTCAGACGGCTCGCAAAGGGAAAAAATAAAATCCGATTTATCCTGGTCCGTTAGATAAAATGCACTCGCATCAAATGGGATCAAATATCGTATTCTTTTTTCGGCTTCTAGCAGAATATTTTCCGCATCATAGCTATTATTGATATTTTCCTGAAAATCGCCCAGCGAAAGCGCCATCTCAAGGGCATTTTGTATCAGACGGCCGTTTTCCTCCAGATACTCAATCCGCGCCCGCAGATTTTCAGGACCTATTTTTACGTTTCTATTCATCATACCTTCAAGCCTGCAGAATTGATTCCAGTGCTTGAAACTGGTGGGTGGCCTGCCCGATGATTGTTTCAAAGCTGTTGGGCGATAATTTGAGATTTTCCCAGGCACAGTCGTCGAGGGGTGGTATAAATTTTTCACCGCTGCTGCCAATCCCCAGGCTGTTTACGATAATATCCGCCAGATGGACGATGGTCGCCGGGACAGATTGCTGGGCCTCCGAAGGTTTGTGATGGTAGAAGACATTATTTTCCAGAATCAGAGGCAGCTTCCATTGTTTCATAAGTTCCACCCCTATCTGGGCATGGTCACATCCCAGGTAATCTTTTTCTTCTTTGTATAATAATTTGTTGCGATTTCTTGAGCGGGCCAAAACATGGCGCGACTCATCCGGAAAATAAATATAGAGAATCAAGCGGCCCAGATCATGCAGCAACCCGGAAACAAACAACTGCTCGGTCTGCGGAAGATTTATGTGAGCAGCGAAAACCCGGGATAAAAGGCCACACACCAGACTGTGCCTTAGAAATGAGTGCATATCTATGGTTGCTTTTGGAATATTTTTAAAAATCGATAGGACACAGATGCCCAGGGCGAGTACCGAAATTTCCTGGGTGCCGATAAGCGAGACCGCATGGCTTACGGTGCTTATTTTCGATGGGAGACCATAAAATGACGAATTAACGATTTTTAACAACACTGCCGTCAAACTGGGGCTTCTGCTTACGACCCGGGCAATGTTTTCGGCGGAGGACTTGGGATTTTCAATAACCTTTTGCAGCTCAAATACAACAGACGGAATTTCAGGCAAAATTAAACTTTTCTTTTGCAGTTTTTTCAGGAAATCCTTTTCGCGATCGTGTTGCAAGGTCGACTGATTGTCGACCGGCAAATTGTCCTTTGTTACGATGATGTTGTGTTTGCATCTGAACTTCACTGCAATTCTGTATATCTCTTGGATGGCCGGGTGCGCCAGATCCACATGGCATAAAAGAGGCTCGATGTTGTTTTTTGTTTGTTCAATCATGGCCGCATCCAATGACGGATCAGATGTAGCTGCGTGATGGTCGGCCCCCACAAGATTGACCTCTGAAATTCCCCAGATCTTAAAAATTCGAATATGTTGAGCCTCTATTGTTTGGCCTTCTGTAAATAGGAGACGGCCGTTTATATCGCGGACCTCCTCGGCCAGAATTTGTCCGGATTTTATTTTGTCAGTCGGTACTACAGCCATGGCAGAATTTTCACTTTAATTTTCGGGTGTACGAGCCACCTGGGTACACAGGCGGGATGCCGGCAAACCAGTCTTTATTATTATCGTCTTAGCCGGTCAAAAACTTGAGCAAAAATACGATTTTACTGAAGATTCGGTCAGATCTGGACGGGAAAACCGGTGTGAAAATGACCGGTCGGCCTCGGCCTGAAATGGTAAAGACAGGTTGAATCCGATTTTACAACGTGATCCCGTTTCTATTCTTAGGGAGTCGTTGGTCATAATGTGGGATTTTGAATTGCAAATTTTGGATTTGTGGAATCGCTGGGTGCTGTCATTTATACAGACAGAATTCCTATTGAGTATATGGTGCAATTCAACACTTGTATGGATAAAATGAAGAATTATTCTATTCTTCCATATTAGAAACGAGGTTTCTTACAAGGGGACGGAAGCGCCAGGGATTTGAATCCTGACGCACTCGACGAGACTCCGCGCGGTCAAACAGCGAATCGCAGAGCCAGGGAAAAGCGAACCGCAATTTTCGGCAACCTTTAAATCACCTATTTATTGGTTTTAGTTCCGTAGTTTTTTTTACCGTTTCAGCGATATTTTTTACTGCCGCCAGGTACTCCTGCGGGCCGCGCATAAAGATATCATTATGGTTGGCACCGGGAATCTTTAATAATTTTTTATCTCCGGACGGACAGGCGTCATGCAGGGTTTGGCCGTCGGAATACGGAATGATATGATCGAATTCGGCGTGAATGATCAGAGTGGGTTTGTCGAAGTTTTTGATTTTATCGACATTGCGAAAGCCTTTTTCCTCTTTGAATCCCAGAGTTGCGAAATCGATCCCCAAAAGGCTCAACAAAGGACCGGCGTAAGCGAATCCACTCTCAACAATGAGGCCATCGATTAAATCTTTATACGCGGCCGCCAGTTCGAGAACGGATGCACTGCCGAGGGAGCGGCCCATCAGGAGGAGCGGGCCGTTAAAATTGTTTTGCTGAAGCCATCTGCGCACAAAATGAAAGATGATATGGCAATCCCGCATCATAGCGGTGACAGTCGGTTTGCCGCCGGAACGACCATACCCGCGATAATCAACCGCCAATAAATTGATGCCCATCTGATTGTAGACGGCACCCAGTTCGTCGTAGTCGGCTGCAATCTCTCCGTTGCCGTGGAAAAAAAGAAGGTTGCCACCGGATTTTTCCCCCAGATGAAAACGGGCCCCGACGGCGATTTCCGCCTGCACCGGAATCAGAATATCTTTTTGCCCTGTCATTCGGGTTTCGGATTCAGCGGCCTGAACCGGTGAAACGGCCGGCTCGGGCCGCGGGTGAAACAGATACATGAGAACCTCCGGTCGGTCCAGGGCCGCATAATCGATTGTCGAAATATCTTTCATCTCAAATTCTCCTTTTCAATATATTTCATTGCCCAGACTGCGATGAGAGCGCCGACATACTGTGAGTCTTTAGGATTCATTAACAGATGATCGGCCGTGTCCAGAGAAATGAAGCTTTTGGGGTGGCGTGCAATCTGGAATATTTTAGCCGCATTTTCGATCCCGACGACACCGTCAGCAGGCGAATGAAATATTAAAAGGGCCCGATTTAAATTGCGAATGGTTTGCTGCATGGGTACCGACTCAAGATCGTCTAGAAATTGTTTTTTGATTTTAAAGGTTCTGCCGGCTAAATTGACATTGGCTTCACCCCGGCGTTCAATGATATCTTTTGTATCGCCCAGGGCGCGGGTCACATGACCGGGATCCGCCGGTGCCGCCACGGTGATTACAGCTGCGGCGGAAGGTATCTTGGCCGCGGCCTGCAGCACAGCCGCACCGCCCAGGGAATGGCCAATTAAAATCTTCGGCGCCGCATGATTAATTGCCATGAATTCCGCCGCCACCACGAGATCGCCGACGTTGGAAGTAAAGTTGGTGTCGGCAAAATCTCCTTCGCTTTCACCAAGCCCGGTGAAATCGAACCGCATCACGGCGATCCCGTTACGGGTCAAGGCCCGACTGATATGGCTGATGGCCTTGATGTTTTTTGAACAGGTAAAACAATGGGCAAACAGGGCATAGGCGGAGGGTTTATCGTCCGACGGGAGATCCAGCCTGGCTGACAGTTTTTGCCCGGCCGCATTTGTGAATTCGAGTTTTTTGAATTTCATCATTGCTCCTATTTTTTGAAATCAACGATTGCGGGTGGTTTTAATTCCTGATTTTCCAATAGGCCCAGGGCGGCGGCCAGCACCTTGTGCTGTTTTTGCGGGTCATTGGGTGAATCCAGGGGGTAGCCGTGGCGGAAGGGGACACACAAGGCCCGTGGCGGCCGCACTTTTTCGGTCACCAACCGCAATAGCTGGATAGCAACTGTCGAAATCTCCTGACGCTCAAATTCTGCCGCGACCAGACCCACGGTCTGGTTACATACCGGTCAGGCGGGTATGAAAAGTGCAATATCGACGCCATCTGCTACCAGCCGGGATATCACAGGCGGCACCTCTCTTTTTATCAAGCGTCCCGGGGCGGTTATCGACCCCATCAATGACAAATGTCTGTGGTTCAGAGATCCGATACGTCCGGCATCCGTTAGCTCCCGCAATCGATCGATGGGAAATGCAAGGTTGGGGTCCTGTCGGATGCCGGCGTGATCGAAAGCTTTGCTGCGGTGAGTCTCCTTCAGCGTCGGCACATCGGTATCGACGGGAATTTCTCGTATACTGGGGTCCCCCCCGAGAATAGCACTATCGAAGGGCTCCTGATGCGATGCCACTATTCCGGCACTTGACACCAATACCAGACGACAGTCACGCAGTGGTTTTTTCAATGGTGTCCACGGTACCGGCTCAATGCGCCGCCAGCGGTAGGTTTTTAAAAACAGCCGGTACTTAAGAGAGAATTCACTCAGCTCGCCCAATGTTGGACTTCCTTTGGTTTAAATGGTTTTGTTGGTCATTTAAGCTCAAAGCGGAAGGCTCAAAGCTCAAAGCGATCAGCCGGTGGTCAGTGAGAATCAGAGGATATGGCTAAATATTCCGTTGGCTCAAAGCGCCAATCTAAAACGAAGCGCTCCTCCATCGGTCGAAGACCCTGCTTTGAGCTTTCAGCTTTGAACCTTGAGCGTCTATTTGCTTTCCGCATTCTATAGTCAAATCTTCCCACCTTCTAAAAGCTCCTTCTCCATCATTTCCGCCATTTTGAATTTTTGCACTTTGCCGCTGCCGGTCATGGGAAATTCGCCGACGATTTTATAATACTTCGGATTTTTTTCCGCCGGTAATTGCGCCTGAACGTGTGCGGACACTTTATCCAGGGTTAGCTCGCTGCCCTCTTTTAACTTTATCCAGGCGGCAACTTCCTGTTTTTTTTCGACATCGAAAAAGCCGAATACCTGGACCTCGGAAATTTCCGGCAGCATGTAGATGATCTCCTCAACTTCAACGGGGTATATTTCAATGCCGTTTCGCACAATGACGTCCTTTAGCCGTCCCGTAATACGAACGTAACCCGATTTGTCCATAACGCTTAGATCT
>Ga0316194_10002607_pt1 | contig 12608 bp, 14 predicted proteins | sample CroRivsedime1_MG_FD_204936 | JGI IMG/M metagenome (GOLD analysis project Ga0316194, IMG submission 204936) | Coastal sediment microbial communities from Maine, United States - Cross River sediment 1 | ecosystem: Environmental > Aquatic > Marine > Coastal > Sediment | place: USA: Maine...
ATTCACGAAAACAACAAAGTGGCACAACAAGCTTGCTAATGAAGCTGTTGGCTATCTTCCTTTACATCGACCTGCAGTATAAAAGACACGCGTCTGTTTCTTGCCCGACCTTCAGAGGTAAGATTATCCGCCAGCGGATGTGTTGCGCCGTAACCAATAGCGCGCACCATCTCGGGAGCAATACCTTGCTCGATGAGCTTACGCGTAACAACGGCCGCACGCGCAGATGACAGTTCCCAGTTCGACGGGTAGCGGGCATTTTCGATCGGTATATTGTCAGTATGCCCCTCGACCGACAACGGATAAGGTTGGCCACTCAACGCTTCCGCCAGGTCGTTCAGCAAAGCGAGGCCCTCATTTGTCAACGCCGCGCTGGCCCTGTCAAACAGTATGCTGTCACTGATCTCCAGGTTTACTTCTCCCGGGTGAATGGCAACTTCAACCCGGTCACGCAGTTCGCCGGTTTCGAAAACTTCAAGCAACGCCTCCACATTATTTGTTGGCGCGTATAATGCTCCGCTCGTCGCGGAAACTTCTTGTGCAGCTACATCCAGCGTTTCTTCCTCAGCCTGAATCAACTCATCTTCCGCGACTACCACAACTACCTCGTCTGATACCGGCACCACCTGCGCTTCCTTCGGTGGCTGCGCAACCGACACAACCGGTATTGCACTCTCGAGGGCGGGATGGACTGTGCTCATATCCACAGGCAACAAGCCCTCACCTGTCATGACATACTCTTCTGACATTGAAAATTCAGTCGGTGTCAACGCCTGTTGTCCAAACAGGAGGCCCCACACGTTCAGAGAAGTATCAAAGTCCGCCGAAAACTCCCGCGCTGTATGGGTTTCTGTCCCTGTCAATTTCTTCTCGCTATCCTGGTAAGCCAGCAATAACACAAACAGTGTCAATAACAATGCCAGGATATCGATAAAACTCAGCAGCCAGGTGTCATGCCTGGTCGGGGACGTTCCGCTGCCCTCCTCCCACGGTAAGCCACCTTCATCGGCGTTGCCCGGCAGTGAACCGTTAAGCGGTACATAATGTTTTTCTGCAGTGTAGCTCATAGGTAGTACAGCACTCCGCTGTCACGCTGCCCTGACGAGAGCCAGTGGCCTGCGAACCGGTTCCTGTACTTGAAAATGGGCATAATAGGATTCAAGCGTTTCCCTGATGAGCGTCGGATGGCGTTTTTCATTAACCTGTAAAATACCCTCCATCAATGCTGTCATCTCCATCAGGTGCCGACCGGTTAGGCGTTCCAGCTTGATCGCCAGCGGTTTGAATACTAGATTTGCAGCAACAATGCCGTAGACCGTGGTAAGCATGGCGAATGCCATCGTGCCACCTATCTCATTCAGCCCGCTTTCACCGATGCCGGAAAGCATATGCACAAGACCAAAAAGTGTGCCCAGCATACCGAACGCCGGAGCAAACGCCGCCATGCTGTAGAGAATCTGGGTTTGCGCGTTCTCCTGTGATCGCACACCGGCTATACGCCACTGCAACGACTTGGTCAGGTCCTCTGGGCTACTACCTTCAACTGTCTGGCGAAGACCGGTAGACAGAAATGGATTGCTGATCGCGGACAATGCACGCTCTGCTGCACGCGGACTACTGTAACGGTAGCGCTCAGCAAACTGGAGCAGCTGCCCGATATCAGAATCGATCGTACTTTCCTCTTCCCTGAACAACTGTGGAATATTCCGTAACAGCGTCCGGACTTCGCTGACCGGTCGGCTGACCAATGTTGCGGCCAGCGTTCCACCGATGACAACGATAAGACCCGGAATATTCAAGAATACACCGGCATTCTCCGGTGACAGAATAATCATGCCGATCAGAAGAGCTACGCCGCCCAGAAATCCGAATATAGTCGATTTATTCATGCCTGCCCCTGGTATTTCACCACTCAGGCACTAAACACAGCAAGATTCGTTCCTGCCAAAATCGTACGGGCGAGCAACTTCTATACTGTTGTTTTGTATATGGTTAAAATTTTCGGGAAGTTCACCACACCAGAGGCAAGCGTGTTTTTTCCGCCCTCATGGCAAGGCTCTGCCGCCTGCGGCAGCGTAATCCCCGCGGTGTGGTATTGCCGGTCAGACACCGGCTCTTGTTGTTGTCGGCGAACCTCTGCTGCTGTTCACTATGCGCAGGAGCAGTCAGCCTTCGGAGGTTTCTCGAGCATCTCCAGCGCATGTTCCATCACCTGGATGCTTTGCATCAATCAATGCATATAAGCATAACCATCGTGCTGTAGTCTGACTATTTCCGCGTCAGCCATCGGCACCATTGTTACAAATCCATGTATGTCGTTCGACTCATAGTTTAATAATTTTGCAGCAGCATGACACATCCGAAACTCTATAGATGTTCCAACTGTCAAGCTTTGAGCGCGTTGCATAATCTCCTTGTTTTCTTCAAATTCATCAATCGCGAAAAACGGAATAGCCCCTCCGTGGATGACCACCACAATTGAACTATCAAAGGTATCTGACCCGTAAAGTTTATAAAGATACCCCACTCGATCGAGAACGCTGACAAGATCCTTCTTATCTCCTGAAGTTAAGTCATATAGAACCTTATTTGGCTTATATTCGATATCAAGTACTTTTGCCATCCCCCAAGGGGTGCCTTCGCTGGCACAAAGCAGAGGAGCAGAACCCAAGAACAGACATGAAGCTACTACGATTTGTGTAATTCTTCCCATTTAAATTCCTACATTAATTTTATTTTGTTCGATATTTCTTCCCGCGAAAAGAAGAAAATTCTATAGCCTCTTTCCCTGAATACTGTCGGACTCATGTCGTTCCTTCAGGGCAAATAACGTTCAAGTTAACCGGCCGTTTTATACAGAGCAAAGCAAAGCGGCGCGGCGTATAAAACGGTCAGGGTTAAACGCATTGTTGAGTTTTTACAGTGTAATTACTTGATCAGGCATATTGCCTGATAGGGCACCATACAGATTAGGAAAGCAACCAATTGTTGCCCCTTCTACTAACATGCCATCTATTTCTCTCTCGCAAGCACATTGGTCGCATGCCATTAACAGCATGTTTGAATCAGCAGCTACTTTAGCTAGTCGTTCTCCAATTGGATTGCCTTTTTGTAACACATAAGCATTATCTTCAAAGAAGAACATTCCAACCACTTCGACTCCATGAGCATCATCTTCTAGCTGAGGGAGAATCATTTTACCCAGTTTGTATGATACCGAATGTCCTTGCGTAGAAAAGATATATGCTACTTTCATTTTTTACCTCGTTAATCTTGGTTAGTTGGAATAGTTTTATAAACATAACGGTTTAGCTCACGGGGTTTTGCGAAGCGTAGCGTAGCAAAATTCCAGTGGAGTGATTTGTTAGGCGACATTAGCTACCTTGCGTTTTTAATGAATAGAAATAGGCCGAAGTAAATAACAGGCTCAAAATTAAGCGCTTAGTTACTCCAAACAAAAAGACTGCTCCTCCTAGCATGTTACTAAAAAACACGATCTCGATAATGACGGAGAGTAAAAGAAACAGAGAAGTAATTAGAAGAAGCTCTTTTCTCTCAATTGGCTTTAACGCACCCCAGGCTAACAACACTGCCCACCCTGCCATAAACATTGCGCTACCATACATCGCTAATTGATAGTCTGGCCCTGTCCCAATGTACCCATTTAAAATATTTGGTATACCCCATCCAGATGCTATCAAAAACCACGATGTTGCGATTCCGCCATCAACAACAGCTCCAATAATAAACATAAATCTCAGTATTGATTCTGCCTTCATTTAAATGCCTATGTTTCTTGCGCCTAACTTTTGAATTCAGCCGACGGCGAAGCCGGTCGGCTGGAATGATTTGTTAGCTGTTGCGTTGAGTTTTCAGCCATGCAATTGCCTCTTCTTTTTCAGAGAAATGCTGGACCACGTATTCATTCTTATAAGTGAACAGACTTAGTAAATCAGAGTCTCTATTAATAAGTTGAGGTTGGCACCAAAAAGCCATATAGATTTTATCGAGCCCTAGTTTTTCCATTTCATGGCTTAACTTCATAATTTCGTGCGAGGGGACCTCCCGAGTTTTAACAGTCTTTTCATCCAAGAGAACTATTTTACAATTGAGGCTTGAGCACTCTACGCCAATTCGAGTCAGTATTTCTTGAGCCCGTTTAACGGTAATTACTGTATCTGCGATGGTGGCCAGTAAATAGTCATCAAATTTTGAAAACTCTATACTTTTACTCATAGCCTAGACTCGCTTTGTCTGCAAACAGCTCACTACTATTAGACAGCTCGCGCCGTATAGCACGAAATTAGCTGCGTACGTGCATTAATACTTTGAAATGGCGCTTGTATCGAGCGGTTGCGGTGTATCACGATTTCCCTTTCCAACTTTTGTTATTCCACATTGCTTTAAATAGTACGTTTTTTTATTCATTATCAACCGCTCGTTTTTGAACGGCGCATGCAAGGATAACAGTCTGATTTAGGCGATGAATAGCAGACGCTGTATAACATGTGGGTTTTTTCGACAAAGGAAGCGAAGCGCGGTCTATTATAGACTGCACCCACCAACCCTATAGCCTGATGGTTGCGCTGATGTATCGCAACGGCTTGCGACTGATGGAGGTACTGCGACTTCGCCTGAAGGATATTGATTTTGACAGACAGATAATTCTGTTCCGCCAGGGGAAGGGAAATAAAGATAGGGTTACGATTCTTCCCGAAAGCCTGGTTTCGGATATAAAAATAGCCATGCAGCGGGTGACAAAACTTCACGAACTGGATATCGAAGAAGGCTATGGAGAAGTGCAAATGCCCTATGCGCTGGCACGCAAGTACCCTAATCAGGCGCGCAGTCCCTTGCAGGCACTCGTTTAGCCGGGTTAGAGTATTCTGCAATGTAGCGACTAAACTTCACCGTAACGGGGCGCATGCCCCAGCCATCGCCGTATAATGGGTTTGACCGACGCGGGATGTTTGTCCAGCAAGTACTGCGCAGCTGCCTCCACTTTGTCGTACAACGGCTGGTCGCGCATCAGATCGGCGATACGAAACTGCAGCATGCCTGTTTGTCGGGTTCCCAGCACTTCGCCCGGACCGCGCAGCTCCAGGTCCTTGCGGGCGATTTCGAAACCGTCGCTGGTTTCGCGTAGCACGGCAAGTCGCTTACGCGCCATGTGTGACAAGGGCCCGCGATACATGAGAACGCAACTGCTTTGCACCGCACCGCGCCCCACCCGGCCGCGCAACTGGTGCAATTGCGCCAGTCCGAGCCGCTCGGCATTTTCTATAATCATCAGGGAGGCGTTGGGAACATCTACACCGACTTCTATCACGGTGGTGGCAACCAGCAGGTCGATACCCCCTTGTTTAAACGCGTGCATGCGGTGCATCTTTTCCTTTTCCTTCAGACGACCATGCACAAGGCCGACGCGGACTTCCGGCAGCGCTTCTGCAAGTAGCGCAGCAGTATCTTCTGCAGCCTGACATTGCAGTGATTCGGATTCCTCAATCAGGGTGCAAACCCAGTAGATCTGCCTGCCTTCACGGCAGGCTTCGCGCACACGCTGTATGACTTCATCACGCCTCTGTTCAGGCAGCGCTACGGTCTGCACGGGCGTGCGTCCCGGCGGCAACTCGTCAATTACCGAGGCATCGAGATCTGCGTAAAGCGTCATGGAGAGCGTTCTCGGAATCGGTGTCGCTGTCATAATCAACTGATGGGGAACCTTCTGTTGCGTGCGGCCTTTGTCGCGCAATGCCAGACGCTGGTGCACACCGAAACGGTGCTGCTCATCAATAATTACCAGCCCCAGCCGTTTGAAAGAGACATCATCCTGAAACAGCGCATGGGTGCCTATAACTGCCTGCACGCTACCATCCGCCATACCGTCCAGCACCTTGCTACGTGCCTTACCCTTGACCTTGCCCGACAACCAGCCCACCTGGATACCGAGCGCGTCGAACCAGCCTGCAAAATTGCTGAAGTGTTGTTCGGCCAACAGTTCGGTCGGCGCCATAATGGCAACCTGGCAGGAACAGGCCACTGCCTGTAGGGCAACGGCAGCCGCCACTACAGTTTTTCCTGATCCTACATCACCCTGTACCAGTCGCATCATCGGATGAGGTGCGGACAGGTCGCGCAGCAGTTCGTCAATAACCCGCTGCTGGGCGGTTGTTAATCTGAAAGGCAGGGACTGAATAAACTTTGGCAGCAGGTCGTTGCCAGCATCCAACGCCACTGCCTGCAACCTGCGTGCGCGCAAGCGCACCCGCCTGAGACTCAGGTGGTGGGCCAGCATTTCCTCAAAGGCGAGGCGCTGTTGTGTGCTGTGCGTACCCGCTTCCAGTTCTTCCAGGTCCGCATCCCGGGGTGGCCGATGCACATAGTGCAATGCTGTCTGAAGGTCGCCAAGTTGTAGTTCCGCCAACAGTTCGTCCGGCAACCATTCGGGCAAGCTGTCTGTGCCCAGTAATTGCAGTGCCTGGTCACTGAGCTTGCGCAGTGTTAACTGATGAACGCCCTCGGTAGCAGGATAGATAGCCGTAAGGCGGTCTTCAACAGCTAAGGGTTCACCCTCGACCAGGCGCTGGTATTCGGGATGCACCATTTCCAGCATCGCCGGTCCGCGCCTCGCTTCTCCATAAATTCGCAGACGCGTACCGCGTTCAAAACCCTGCTGCTGAAGCTTGTTGAAATAAAAAAATCGCAGCATCAACGAACCGGTCCCGTCGCTGACCCGCACCAGCAGACTGCGGCGTCTTCCATACCTGATTTCAGCCAGGTCCACCTCAGCCTCGATCACAGCATGGCTGCCCGGGCATAAACGGCCGACAGGAACAATACGGGTGCGGTCTTCGTAACGGCGCGGCAAATGGAACAGCACATCCTGCACCGTTTCGATACCAAACGCTGCAAGCTTTTGCGCTGACTTTGGCCCTACGCCACGCAGCGCGGACACCGCCAGAGCATCCAGCGTGTTTTTGTTGGCCGGCAAAGCGCTCAGTCGTTCAGCACCAGGACAGCGTCCATCTCTACGGCAGCATCCTTTGGCAGCGAGGCAACACCTACCGCTGCCCTTGCCGGGTAGGGTTCCTTAAAATACTCGGCCATTACCTGGTTCACCAGCGGGAAGTGGCCAAGATCGGTTAGAAATATATTAAGCTTGGCAACATCCGCAAGACATCCACCGGACGCTTCGGCAACCGCCGAGAGATTATCGAACACACGACGGATCTGTGTTTCCATATCACCCTCAACCATCTCCATGGTTTCCGGTATCAGCGGTATCTGCCCGGACAGATAGACCGTATTGCCGGCCTGTACAGCCTGCGAATAGGTGCCTATCGCTTGCGGTGCCTTGCTGGTGTGAATGACACTGCGTTGCATGGTTTCTCCTTTTTCCATAGTGCTAATTTTTACTGCGGCTGATGCGCAGGACCGATGGTAACTTGCGGATACAACGTATCACCCTTGCCAGATGCCTGCGATCATGTACGGTCACCGTAAAGTCCATCGCAGTATCCAGACCATTGCGCTCCTCTATGGATACGTTCTCGATGTTGGAACCTGCCTCTGAGATCTCCGCTGCAATTGTCGCCAGCACGCCTTTCTGATTGGAAACGTCCACGCGTATCTCGGCCGAAAACTCGTCTTCAATATCCCGCTGCCATTCGACATCAATCCATTTGTCCGGCCGGCTGCGTAATTCACTAAGATTTTTGCAGGTCCCGGTATGTATAACCAGACCACGGCCGGCGCTGATGAAACCAACAATGGCATCGCCCGGAATCGGCCGGCAACAACGTGCAAAATGCACAACCATGCCTTCGGTGCCGCGGATTGCCAATGGCTTGCTGTGCCCGGTTTCCGCTGATTTATGCTCATCACCCTCTTCCTGCGGCACCAGTCTGCGAGCAACCAGCATCGCCATACGGTTGCCGATACCGATATCAGCATACAGGCTTTCCCGGGTCTTGAATCCGCACTCATCCATCAACTGTTCAAATTTCCCATCACTGATTTCTGTCAGCGAGCTGCTTATATTGTGCAAGGCTTTGTCGAGCATGCGCTGACCGAGCTCGGTTGCTTCGCCGTCTTGCAGATTCTTCAGGTAATGGCGGATATTGGAACGGGCCTTGACCGTAGTTACAAAATTCAGCCAGGCAGGATTGGGGTGAGCACCGGTAGCAGTAATCACTTCTACGGACTGGCCATTCAACAGCGGCGTACGCAGCGGTGCAAGACGGCGGTCAATTTTCGCCGCAATGCATGTGTTACCAATATCTGTATGCACGGCATAGGCAAAGTCCACCGCCGTCGCGCCGCGTGCCAGCTCCAGTATGTCGCCCGCCGGGGTGAACACATACACCTCGTCCGGGAACAGATCTATTTTTACATTCTCAAGAAATTCCAGAGAGTTCCCGGCATTGCGCTGCATCTCCAGCAGTTCGCGCAACCATTCGCGCGCACGCGCCTGCGCACTATTGCCTGTCACTTTGTCGCTGCTCTTGTATAACCAGTGGGCAGCAACACCCGCCTCAGCCACACTTTCCATATCTTCGGTACGAATCTGTACTTCTATGGGTACGCCGTAGGGTCCGAACAACACCGTATGCAGGGACTGGTATCCGTTGGTCTTTGGAATTGCAATGTAATCCTTGAATTTGCCGGGCACCGGTTTATACAGATTGTGCATCATGCCCAGTACGCGATAACAGGTATCCACATTGTCGACGATAATGCGGAACGCGTAGACGTCAAACACTTCCGTAAACGATCCCACCCGATCGCGAATTTTTTTATACAGGCTGTATAGATGTTTCTGCCGGCTGAGCAGGCGACACTGAAACTTCTCCTGCTCTATGCGTTGCAGAATAGCCGATTCAATCTTGTTGAGGATTTCCTTGCGATTACCGCGCGCCTTTTTCACTGCATTTTTCAGTACCCTGTAACGCATCGGGTACAAAGAGGCAAAACCGAGATCTTCCAGTTCCAGGCGCATCTGGTTCATGCCCAGTCGATTGGCAATGGGCGCGTAAATATCCAGTGTCTCGCGCGCAATGCGGCGACGCTTTTCGCTGCGCATCACACCCAGCGTTCGCATGTTGTGCAGACGATCGGCAAGCTTGACCAGGATGACGCGGATATCGCGCACCATGGCCAGCATCATCTTGCGGAAGTTTTCCGCCTGTGCCTCGGCCTGGCTTTCAAACTTGATCTGGGTGAGCTTGCTTACGCCGTCGACCAACTCGGCCACTTCCTCGCTGAACTCGCTGGTCACTACTTCCTTGGGGGTGCCGGTATCCTCTATAACATCGTGCAGGATGCCGGCGATAATGCTCTCGGCGTCCATGTGCATTTCAGCAAGTATGTGCGCCACCGCTATGGGGTGGTAAATATACGGCTCCCCCGACATACGGTGCTGACCTTCATGCGCTTCCGCGCTAAACAGATAGGCACGGTATATCTCCCTGACCTGGTCTGCCGCCAGGTAGGATTCGAGCAGGTCACACAGGTCACTGATCAGAAACCGTGATGCATCGCTCTCGGAAACGGGTGAAGGGCTGGCCATGCTCTCAGATAATAGGTGAATTCCTGCTAACAGCAAATAAAAAAGCCGCTTCAGTCAAACACTGAAGCGGCTGGCTATCTGTATGTCCTGAAGACGCCGGGAATCAGGTTTCCGGGGGTTCAGCCGGGGTCGATGGCTCCTCAGCCTCTGCACTTTCAGGTATTGCCAGCGTCTCCTCTTCCCAGATGTCTTCTTCTGGCACTTCGTCGAGAATACTGGCGGTCACGTAATTTTCTTCAATTTCGCGCAACGCCACTACCGTAGGCTTGTCATTTTCCCAGTCGATGAAAGGCTCGGCGCCCTTGGCCAGCTGACGGGCGCGCTTGGTGGCCACCAAAACCAGCTGAAACCGGTTATCTACCTTATCGAGACAATCTTCTACTGTGACACGCGCCATATTGATTCCATTGTTGCAGGACCATCGGGCACGCGAGTGTACTCGAATCAGCCCGTGGGTTCCAGCAACCCCTTTAAATAGCTGGCATAACGCTGCTGCTGCGCCTCGCTGCGTAAACGCCTGGCACGGAACAGAGCAATCAATTCACCCAGCGCAGTAGTAAAATCATCATTGAATATGAGGTAATCGAATTCATCATGATGCGACATTTCGCTGACAGCATCCGCCATGCGGCGGTTGATCACGTCCTCGCTGTCCTGGCCACGCCCGGTCAGCCGTTCCCGCAACGCCTCCCGGCTCGGCGGCAGAATAAATACCCTGACTGCCCGGGGAAACGCCTTATACACCTGACGCGCGCCCTGCCAGTCAATTTCCAAAATCACGTCTTCACCCGATTCCAGCTTCTCAAGCACCGTAGCGCGGCGGGTTCCATAGTAATTATCAAACACCTGCGCATACTCGAGAAATTCACCGCTGGCTGCCAGGCGTTCAAACTCGGCCTTTTCAACAAAATGGTAATCAACCCCGTCCTGTTCTCCAGGCCGCGCCGGCCGCGTCGTATGCGAGACCGACACCGTGACATCCGCAAGCTTTTCCAGCAATGCCTTGACCAGACTGGTTTTTCCCGCACCGGACGGTGCGGAGATGATATACAGAGTACCTGTGGACATGAATTGTTTCTCTATCTGCTGTTCGATTCCTGACTTGCGGTCCACGCCACAACACGGCGATTCATTCCACGTTCTGAACCTGTTCCCGCATCTGCTCAATCAACACCTTAAGTTCAACTGAAACCGCTGTGGTCTCACTATCAGCTGACTTTGAACCCAGCGTGTTGGCCTCACGATTAAATTCCTGCATCAAAAAGTCCAGTCGCCGTCCGACAGGCTCATCACTTTCGAGTACCCGCCGCGTCTCGACCACATGCCCCTCAAGCCGGTCCAGCTCCTCATCGACATCCATCTTCTGCAGCAGGAATACCAGCTCCTGCTCCACCCGGTCATTGTCAACACGGGTCTCCAGCTCAGCCAGCCGCGCCTGCAATTTCTGCCGGGTCCGGGCCTGCACTTCCGGCAAACGCTCACGCACCTTTTTTACCTGCTGATCAATACCGTCGAGGCGCGTGATGAGCAGCCCCTTGATCTTCTCCCCCTCCCGCTCGCGGGTCGCCACCAGCTCCTCGAGCGCCTGGTCCAGTAACTCAAGTGCAAATCCCTGTAAGGAGGCGGTTTCAGGCTCCGGGTCGCGCACCACCCCGGGCCAGCGCAGCAACTCCATCACGCCGGGCGATGTCGCCTCGGAGGAGCGGGTTTCAATCTCCCGGCAGGCCTCCATAACCGCCTTGAGGCGCTCATGATCCAGCTCCAGCGACGCTGCCAGCTGCGCTGCAACACGCCAGCGCAGTACACATTCAAGCTTGCCGCGGCCGAGGCGCGCGTTGACACGCTCGCGCGCCCGAGGCTCCAGCACCCGCAATTCGTCGGGCAAGCGAAGAAAGGTCTCCAGGTAACGGTGATTCACCGACCGCAGTTCCCATGTCAATTCTGTACCGGCTTTTTCGCCAGCGACCCTCGCAAAAGCCGTCATGCTGCGCATCATCTCAAGTCACCCTGTTTTCCTGCCGTTAACAGATATTGCAACAACCTGTTTTTGTGAAGGATTTCACTAATCGGCCTCGATTACCGCAGGTCGACAGTCTAGAGGATCATGGCTAAAAAGCTAGATAGTCTGAAACCTGGCACCTGCCTGGACGGATACAAGCTGGAAAAAACGCTGGGTGGCGGTGGCTTCAGCGTGGTCTACCGCGCGCGGCAGATAAACAATGACCGCCGGGTCGTAATCAAGGAATACATTCCCAACAAGCTGGCCAAACGCGACCGCAAAGGGCTGGTGTGCGCCCGCAACGAAAGAACAGAAACCCGTTTTAACCGTGGCCGCAAGCTATTCTTCCAGGAAGCCAGTACCCTGGCTACACTTAAACACACCAACATCGTCGATGTGTTTAATTTCTTCCAGGCCAACGGCACCGTGTATATGGTCATGGAATACCAGGAAGGTGAAAATCTGCAGAGCTATCTGAAAGCCCGGCGCGGCGGTCTCAGCGAAACCTTCCTGCGTACCGTTTTCCCCTCGCTGCTGGATGGACTGGAGCTGATTCACGCCAATGACCTGCTGCACCTTGATATCAAACCCGGCAACATCCATATCCAGCGTGGCGGTCAACCGTTGTTGCTCGATTTCGGCGCTGTACACGGTTTTCCGCAAAGCCGCCAGGAACAGCCCGGCCAGGTTATCAGCCCCGGGTTTTCGCCCATCGAACAATACGACAGTCGTGGCTACGTGGGCCCGTGGACTGATCTCTATGCGATCGGCGCCACCATGCGCGCCTGTATTGAGGGGCTGCCACCGGTCAATGCCCTCAAACGCCATGAGCGCGATAACCTCAAACCGGCACAGTTCGCCTTTCGCGGGCGTTATGCCGATAACCTGCTGCGCGCCATCGACTGGGCGATGGAGGTCGACCCGTTACTGCGTCCGCAAAGTGTTGTCGAATTCCGCGATGCCCTGACCGCCGAGACGGTGCCGGAACCGGAACAACCCTGCTCTGCTTTTGACCTGCTGGCCAACGCGCTATGGGGCAGG
>Ga0316194_10002613_pt1 | contig 12585 bp, 21 predicted proteins | sample CroRivsedime1_MG_FD_204936 | JGI IMG/M metagenome (GOLD analysis project Ga0316194, IMG submission 204936) | Coastal sediment microbial communities from Maine, United States - Cross River sediment 1 | ecosystem: Environmental > Aquatic > Marine > Coastal > Sediment | place: USA: Maine...
AACCCATTGGAGTTTCGCTTCTTAAATTGCTGCGTTCAGGTGAGGGTGGCAATTTATGTAGTTTCTGTCCTTCCGATGGAAATACTGGTTTCATTTTTGGCATTTTAAATCCGTATCCTGTCCATAAACATGTCGTTTTTAAATATTTGTCTCCCGGCGGATCTAAATATCCGCCATAATCACACGGGTCAAATTTATAATTCGGCTCTCTCCAGTAAGTTGATATTGTTGATACTGGATTTTCTATAAAATATGGAACCTTTAACCATTCAGCTATTCTAATGGAATGTGCAAAGAGTTTTATGGATTCTGCCAGTCTGTAGAGTCCTTTCCCTTTGAACCAAGCAGCTCCTGATACTGCCAAATGGGTACATGGCGGAAAAAATGACGCAAATATAACATTTTTTTTAGGTGGCATATATTCTGCGATATCTATTCCAATTTTAATTATATTTCCATTTATATTTTCACCTGATTTATGTTGTGTATCTATACAATAACATTTACAGCCTGCATCGGCCCAAGGCTGAACCATTTTAGTAGTTTTATCAAAACAACTTATAACTATCTTTTCCATTTAATTTTTTAATCGATGAGGGTTTAGTTCTTCTAAAATATAATCGACGATGTCTTGTTTCTTTTTAATGGCCGTCATGATTTTTTCATCGACGGTCCCTGGGCATATGATGTGATAATAAAACGTCTTTTTTTTCTGTCCCGGACGGTGCAGGCGCTTTTTGCACTGTCGGTAATTTCCTAAAGAAAAATCTTTTGAAAAAAATAAACAATAATGTGCAGCTGTCAGATCGATGCCCTCACCGCCCGCCTGCACCTGGACGATTAAAGTGTTGGTGTCAGACGCGTGCCAGATACCGTCGTAAAAGTCTTTTGGAGAATCCAAAAACCCGCAGATGGTTCCCACGCGCCTTCTTTTAAACTCTTTTTCAACCGCCTCTTTAAGCCTTAAAATTTCGTTTTGAAACCTGCAAAAGATAACAACCGGCTTTTCCTCGGGAAGATCCAGTAAAAAATCCGTGGCTGTTTTAATCTTGGTGTTGTCGATCAGCTCGGTGGACTCGTCATCGAAAACCATAAACCCCGCTGTCATCTGTGCCAGCCTTAAAAGCTTTACCAGCCCGTTTTGCGCGGTAACCTCTCCATTTGCAATTTCTAAAATCAGTTCTTTGTTAAACTCGCTGTAAAGCTTCATCACTTTAGGCGGCAGCGGGCAGTTTATGACATGGTCGGATTGCTCAGGAAGATCAAGCGCGTCATCTGAGCTGACATAGTGCGCGATGGAATAAAACTTCTCGTTTAATTCGTCCATGTTGACAAACTTTACGACCTGCTTGTTTTCATAGCCGCCCATGATGCAGTAACGCTGTTTGAAATAATCATAGCGGGTGCCAAACACGGTGTTGTCCAATGCCCGGTACTGGGCGTAAATATCTAACGGGCTGTGGGGCATGGGCGTGCCTGACTGAAAGCGCATGTTCGCCGCGCGCTTTCCGATTCGCATGACATTCCAGGATGCTTTGCCGCCGGGTGCCTTTATCCGATGTGCTTCGTCCACGATTAAAAGATCCGGCTCAAGCGTTAAAAGATATCCCCGGTTGATTAAACGGTTGTGTTTATCGTAAGACGGGCCCAGCGGCGGGCGGATGATGATTTCATAGTTTAGCACCACGACAGATGGCAACCCTAACACCCTACAGCGTTCAAGGTGCTTTTCAATTGTCTTTGCCTTTTTGGCCGCAGTGCCTTTGTCCGGAGCGCAGATTTCATACTCTTTAAAAGAGTGCATTTTAAACTGTGCGGGCCACACGTCGGTGACTTTTTTAGGACTGATGACAAGCACAGACTGCGCGTTGATTCCGTTGGCATAGTCGATGGCTTCTTTGGTCTTGCCACAGCCCATGTCGTGGGCGATGTAAAAGTTTGGTTTGTTGTAAGAGAGTTGCCAGAGTTGTTTTTGGTGGTTCCACGGCGCAATTTTGGTGGGTGGATATTGCACGGGTCTCCTTGGGCGTTGAGGGTTAAAAAAATGGAGTGTTTACAGATGCCTGTAAACACTTGATCTATAAATATATTAGCTAAGACCAGGGGTCTTTGTCAAGTGGTTTTTTTGATTCTTTTTCTGTAATTGTAATGACAATTTGATTGTTATCGTTAAGGATTCCAAACACATCTATTTCTGAGTGACACATACGAACAACCGTGTATCCCTTTTTACAAAGTGTGTAGATATTGTCCATCATTTCGTATGCTCTATTAAAATTTGACATTGTTATTTATCCTTGACATTGATATTTTCTATGGGTTACAATCAACCCATATTGATTTATATACAGTGAACCATGATCTGACTCCTGCGGCTCCTTGGGGGGCGCGCGGTTCGTCCTGGCAAACACAGCTGACTGTTACCGCAGGCACCGATTAACGCCTTTCTCAATGGCAATCATCATGATCTCCTCCAGTTATTCGGTGGGAAATTGAAAGTCGGCAAAACCGAGGACAAGGTATAAAATCCCGCGCTTGAGGGGGCGCGGGATTTTTTTTATTGTATTCCCATCAAAATCATCCATCCTTAAACCCTCAGTCTGAATCTCCCTTAATGTTTTTTGCATGCCAGTACTGCATGGGCACTATGAATTGATTCCACACACCGGTGCCGAAAAATGCGTTGATCGCCTGCTCAAATATTTGTCCGGCAAACTCGTTTTCTGTGGCGGAATTTGCCGCATAATCATCTGATTCCACATTGTAAAGCCAGTTAAGATAATCGTTGACCTCTTTTCTTAAAACGTCAAATTCCGGGTGAACGATCGGCGTTGGCTTTAACGGTTTTTGTTTTTTGCGCCGGTCAAGTTCCTCTAAAAGCTCCTGTGTTGTTTTGTCAGACAGATCTGTCATTTTATTTTCCCCTTATTGTTATATAGATTTCTCTTTTAAAACTGAATGATACTGGTGAACGATTCTAACGCCCCTTAGATGTTTTTCATGCTTCAGATACCCTGCCATCGCGTCTAAAAAAAACTCGTGGTATGTGCCCCATGTGGTTTGGGACTCGTCATAGCCGCCGTAGGACAGATAGGCGTTGCGCGGCATGGCAGCGATGTAGCAGTCCCTTACCCTGTGCGGCGGCGGGTAGCGGTGCTTTACCTTTGAAAGATCCAGGTTGATCGGGTCATTCGGCCAACCCATGTTGGCTAAAAGCTTGGCGTTTATCTGGGCGGCCTGCCCGTAGCTGATGTCCGCGTACTCGCTGTTTTTGGTTCCGCCCGGAGAAATTTTAACATCGTTTTTTGGTCCGGTCGAAAGCACCAGCGTGTCAGGGTCGATCATTTCGTCTATTTTATCGATCAGATTAAAAGACAGCAGCACATTTGAGTCCGCCACGATTATAATATAGTCGCCTGTGGCTGCCAGTGCTGCCAGGTTTATCCCCTGGGTGATGTTTGTGCACCGTTTCTGGTCTTCTTTGATTCGCAAATAGCGAACAAAACCATCTTTAAATATCGTGGTCGGGTCGATGCCGCGCGACATCGTTTTAATGGAGTCACCCGGCGTGTTGTTGTCCGCGATTATAATTTCGTACGGTTTTTTGCCAAGGTCATCCGACCAGCTTTGACACGCGGCGGTAAACAAAGAGTTTCTAAACTGGGCGGTGTTGTTATATACGCAGTATAAGATAGAGTATTTCAATATCACCCCCTCTTTCAACATTTGTTGAAAATTTACCTTACTTTGTCTTTTTTAAAGTAAAGATAAACTCGGTGTACGGCCAGCCGACAGGTTCTATCTTATGGATGTTTTTCCAGTCGCACTTTGATTCAAACCCGCCCCAAAGACGCATTCCGTGCTCGCGTACTGCCGGGTTTATCAGACGGTGGAGCAAGGTTCCCCAGTCGTATACCCGGTGGCACCCGTTTCGTTTTCCCGATTTTACCGGTCCAGGCGGTTGGATGTATTCTTTAGCATAATCTGTGGTCAGCACCAGCACGCCTCCGGGTTTTAATATCCGGCAAAGTTCCAGCATTGCTGTGGTGTCCCCGATATCGAATGCGAGTCCCTTTATGGGAAATTTTGGTGGTGCGTTGACGTGCTCGATGGAGCTCATCGCAAAAACATAATTGAAATGGCTGTCTGGAAACTTGATGTCCACCATGCTCATGGGATGATAGGTGACTGTGTTTCCAAACGGCAGATTTTTTGTGCCGCTTGCGTGCATGTCAAACCCGTGGGTGTCAAAACCCAGAGCCCCCAGATAGTGCGTAAAGCGGGAACGCATGCCCGAGCCCGCATCGCAGGCCTTTATGTTTTTTCTTACTCCCATCTCTTGGTTTATTTCTGAAAATACAATTGCCGCCACATATTCCCATCGGCGGCAGGGAACAGGCGGCCAGCTTGGCCCGAAAAGCTCATCGTAGTGCGCGGCAATTTCATAAAAGTCCGGGCGGGTAAGGTCGTTCATATCAAGTGGTTTTGTTCTGATCATGTTTTTTTCTTTCTTTTAGTTTTTTAATTTCTGCGCGAAACCCCTGCGCGTAGGCGCATTTGGGCACTCCGTGCGTGTTGGCGGTCCAGATGATGTCGGTTGGTTTGTTAGTCCACGGGATGCCGAATTGCGGATAGTTTTTGATTAAATCAAGGTATCTTAAATTGTTTTGGTAGATTTTAAACGCATTGTAACAGCTGATTTGACCGAATCCAAGAGGCCGTTGAACCGGTGGCATTGAATCGATAATAGATATCCATTTTTCAATCCATTTACAGGCAGCATTGGTGTTTTGATATACAACAAGACCTATGGAGATCGCCATTTTCTGGTTGCTGTTTAATCTGAGTTTGGCAGCAAAATCATATTCTGTCGCGACTTTTTTTAGAGCACCGATGTTTCCTCTAAAAAGCGTATCGATGTCAAACTGAATGACCGCGTCGCACTGTTTTAACTGTGTGTACATCGCTTTTATGCGTGCATCTCCCGCGTGCAGAAGTTTCCACACTTTGGCGTTCATGTCCAGCTCGTTTGCAGGCAAACCGAACCGGGTTTCTGCTTCGTGTTTATACCGTTTTAGAGTTGGCACGTTTAAGCCGGTTTTTTCAGACAGTTCGTTATAGTCAATATCACGGTTTGAAATGGTCAATTGGCCTTTTGGGTGAATCAGTCTTGACAGCTGCAAAAGCTGGTCATCGGTCAGCCCGCGTGTATCTAAATGTAACGGCGTGTCCCAGTTAAAAAGAAAATAGCTTTCGGTGAACGTTTTTGCCAGCTCGAACATTCCATCGGTGCAGTAGGCGTGAGTAATGATGTTCATAATAAATCCCGATAAAAAAGATTAAATATTATTCTGTCTTTTTTTTTGATAAGATTATATGTTCTTTGATTGTAATAAACCGAATAATGTTGATGAGGCGATGTATTTACTTTTTTAGAATTTTTTAGAATTTTTTGATTATTTTCATCTATAAAAATTTTTTTATTTTTGAATAGTTTGATTGTTTCTTCTGCGATTCCTTTTTCAAATTTTAATATGTTTTGACATAAATTAAAATCCATAAAATTTTTGGGAATATTTTTTAAATTAAAGATATTATGATCGAAAAAACTGTATAAAAATCTGTAGGTTAGTATTCCAATATCTAATTTATGCATAATGTTAAAATCAATTAATGGAACATTTACAGTTTCCTTGTTTAATAAATAATCTATAAAAATATTAGGATCTGTCCTGACATTTTTGTGAGAGAACCACTGTGCCCTATTGGGCCTTGTAGGACCAGCACCATGCGTATTTGCAGAGAATAAAGATATATACCAATCAAATGGATTTCTAATAAACCCAAATGTTATTTTTTCTATTTTTTTAAAATAGTATAATGGACGATGAACATCATTTTTTAGTTCTTTAGATTCTGGAATATGCTTTGATAAAAATTTTGTTAAAAAGGTTCCTCCTGTTTTTGGTAAATGTACAAATATAAATTTTGGATGTATTATCATTTTTTGAATGTTTATTTTTTATAAAAGCCGTATTTTTTGTTTTTTTTATATACCTGTTTGCGTTTATTGCAGCGGTTGCATTTATAGACAAGTGCGGACATTTTGACAAGTTTACCGCCACAGTTTTTGTGGGTGTTTGGTTTCATTTTTACCTTTGTTTTTATTTAAATGGCAGCTCCTGATAGTGTTTTTCCATGTACTCCTTTTTTTCTTTTTGAGCCTTAGGTTCCTCGCAAATCTCGCCTACGGTTTTATCGTCGTCTGAATTATATGGAATTGCGTCTTTCCAGTCACTGTCATACCGGTCTTCTTTTACTTCATAGGCATACATCTTGATGTCACTTTTTGAGATTTCATAGCGCGCTTCGGCTTCAGCTTCTGTACAACTTTTTGCCATTACATAAACAAGGTCGTCTATTTCGACTTTAAAAAGTTTTTTGGTCATTTTGTTTCTATCCAAAATTCTTCGTTTTTTTCAGGGTCGTAGACGTGTTCTATTTGAGGCTCATTTAAATGATATGCCGTAAGGTTATAGATTTTTTGTACCTTGTCATACTCAATATTTTTGAGCATTTCATTTAGTTTTTTTATCATTTCATTCCAGGTCATTGAGGCAATATCCTGTTGGGGTTCTGGCGGTTCCGGCAACGGCATCCAATAGTCAACATCCTGGCCGAAAAGACCTCCAGGACTGAATTGTTCCCATGAATAAGGCCTGCCGTTGTTTCCATATTCATCTGAAGATGTTATCCACATATACTTTTCGGCTTCCAGCTCCAATGAGGTTTTACCTTTGTTAAATTGAACGACAACCCAATAATGTTTCCCGTGTTCTCCCCAGTTATTTCCAGCATAGTGCGCAAGAACCCACTGTCTGTTTTCCGGAAGTTTTTCTTGGACACTAAATATTTTATTCATTGTTTCCCCATTCCGGCCTTGAATATCCTTCGTCGCGCATGAATTGATACATCTCGCGCTTTAGTTTTTTCATGGTCTCAACTGCAACCCCGTTGGTTACAACCAACACCTCGTCGGATCGGTCGTGGTCGACGATCCAGAATTTGTCGAAGTCTTTGTCTATAATCTTGCAGTTAAAAGCATCCGGGTCGTTGTAAACCGGTGTGCCAATCAGCGGCACCATCGTGGCAAGATTAAGATAGTCCAGATAGCGCTTGTTTCTTAAAATACCCGCCTGTGTTTCCCCAACTGTCTGCGGATCTTCCCCAGGCATGCCGAAAATTAAAAACCCGACTGTTTTAAACCCGAATTTCTTGGCGATCTTAAGCGAATTTTCCACCATGTCCACAGTGATTGCCTTGTTGTTGATGTCCAGTACTTTTTGAGAAAACGATTCAATACCAAAACATAAAAATTTAAAACCGGCCGACCGCATGGCTTGCGCCATTTCCTCGTCAAAGACGTTTACCCGCGTGTGCGCCCGCTGATATATTTTGGGGAGCTGCCTGGTCATTTTTTCACACAGCTCGATGACCCATTTTCGGTTCAGCGTAAATGTGTCGTCCTGCCACTTGTACTGTTTGATGCCGTAGCGGTCGATGATGTGGCGAAGTTCCGCGATGACATTGTCAGTGGACCTGAAACGCACCCGCCGTGAGTGCGGCGCGCAAAAGCTGCACTGGTACGGGCATCCGCGCGAGGCGATGACGGTGGTCTGCCCGCCGGGTGTGTAGTCGCCCTTTAAAAGTTGTTTGGTGTTGCGTGAGTTTTTAATAAAATTCGGAAACAGGTGGCGGGCGGGAAATGGCACATCGTCTAAAAGCTTGATCGGCGGATTCCAGTAAACCTGTTCGACTTGACCATAAAGCTCATAGTGCCTGACAAGCTCGTAAAAAGAAAACTCGCCTTCTTCAACGACCACAGTATCAAAGTTTTCGTCTTTTAAAAAGTCTTCTTTCCCCACCAGGGTGTGCGGACCGCCTGCAACTACAATTGCATCTGGTTTTTTTTCTTTTATGATACGCGCAAGATGAACGGCGTAGTTTACCTGCGGTGTGGTGATCGACAGCCCGAAAATAGTTGCGTTAAAGTCAAAGGATTCATACCAGGGTTTTCCTTCACTTTCAGGCATTGACAGGTCTTGAAGGAAAACGTCATATTTTCTTTTTTCCAAAGACGCGGCGACGTATCCAAGGCCCAGCGGAAAATTTGTCCAGGGTTCTGCCAGTGCTGGAGAAGGCAGGTTGATAAGAGAGATTTTCATAAAGCCCCCGTTGATTTTTGTTACTGAATTTTGTCGACCAGACCCCAGTTCATGGCTTTTTCAACAGAAAACCATGTGGTCTTTTTTTCAAGCTCTTCCCATTTTTCCTTGTTTAGCTTGGAATTTGCGGTAAGCTTTCCGATGTAGCGTTCGCGCAAAAGATGCATCAGCTCATTTTGTGATCGTATGTCGCTTGCGGTTTCGCGCCCCGGCCACTTCCACAAAGCTGCCTCGTGAACCATAAAAATGGTTCCCGGTGCCGCATAGCGTGTGGAGCATACTGCAAACACAGGCACTGCCGCGCTTGCGATTATGCCCGATGCGTATGCGGTGATGTTAAATCCTTTGCGCTTGCCGCGCTCTATTTGGTCTGCCAGCGCAAGCCCTGAAAAAGCGTCTCCGCCCGGAGAATTGATAAAGACATAAACATCTTTTATGTCTGTCATGTACTCTAAAAAAATTAAGTCGTTCCACAGGCGGGTAACATCGCTTACGCTGATGCCTGAAAAAATTTTAACAAAAGCAACCTTGGTTTTAAAACATACTGAAGAAAGCTGAGATATTCTTATCTCAGGAGACTCTTGTGTGTCGTATTTTTGTTGTTTAACAGACACTTTAGAATCTGTTTCAGATGAAACTGTGATATCGATCTGATGCTTTAATGGGGTTTGTTGTTCAAGTTTGCCTTTTTCAATTACCGCACATCCTGATATCAGCCCCGTTAAAACAATCGCCAATACCCAGTTTTTTTTCATAGATGATTACCTCTTATTCTTCAAATTTATTTCCCTTCACGTTCATTTGAGTTTTGATTTTTTCCATCGTGTCCTTCCAGGACTCGTATTTTTCTTTATAAAACATTCAGGTCCAACCTTCTTGAAGTTCTACATTTCCAGCTACTGGATCACCAGTGGGTTCAGGCCATGCCCAGATATCAGCTTTGATGTCTTGTCTTAACATGACAGCATCCCCTTCTGGAATATAAACCGTCCTTACACTTGGAGATAACCACTGGCATCCAGACAAAATCAAAAATGTGATTATGAATAAGTATTTCATTTTCGGCCTCCTGGTCCATCTGGAATTTGATCATCAATCTGGTCTTTTACTTTTTCCTCAAACTCCCCTTCACCTTCTCCAACTTCCAAAGTGTTTGGATCTTTTTTTATAGACCCAAAAAGAGCTTCAAAAAGTGCCTTTAAAATTACAGCTAACCATTTCATGATTTCACCTCACAAAACACAAAACTACTCCTGTCAAAAACACAACCAATCCCAATATTAACAGAAGCCAATTCCAATACTTCATGTCAGCTTCTCGCCTCTTTTTTCATACACTCCCAACCCATCACCATTCATTTCACATGGGTAGGGAACTTTAAAATCATCAGGCAATCCCACAATGTCCTTCCATCCCAAGGTTACATATTCAGAGCAGTAAATTCTGGTTGGATCAAGAGTTGCTCTTTTAAAAGCTTGTAAAAGTAAATCTTGAAAATCATAATATCTGCCAATTAAATCATGCAAAGATTCAGCGGCTTCAGCTCCACGCCTTTGCCACTCAGGCAACATTTTAAACCACCAAATGTCACCATGAGGCATGTACCAGGTTATTCTGTTTGACAGATATGATTTGGTTGTGCCAAACAAAACACTTTCAAGTATCCACAATCTCACGGTCCCGGTTGGGCCAGCTGACCAACAAGCCATTGCTGCATGGGCGGCATCCTTTGAATCTTGATTGGTCGCCAGTTTGTTGGTCTTCCATGAGATCAACCTGCTAATTGGATCACGAGCCTTGAACAGAATCAAATCACCTGTCTTGATCTGATCCCTGTATTTCTGATAAGTCTTCGGGGTCGCAATTTTCATATTTCCCCCACTTCCTAATTATAGGCCAATAAGGTTTGTCTCTGTTTTTCATGATAAAAGCCATATTTAATTGATATCCAAATGGGAGGCGGTGGCAGTGCAGCCACTCGACAAATTTATCAGGATAGTTATCGATGCGGTTGATCGGCCACCGCACCCACTTTGGAAGTTTGTCCCATGTCTCTTTATACCAGCCCATAGTTAATTACTTTTCTTACCCTTTGGCCATAGCTCTTCTGAATCCAATAATACTAAGCCCTGCAATAATGTAATCTGCCATTTTATCAGGGTTATGCCAACCTAATATAGCCCCAACAATGCCAAAGATTATTGATAATGCACCCGCTGTATAAGTTATCCAATTTTTAGGCATCATCATCTTTTTTTGATAGAGCTGACATTACTTCATCAGGAACTTCAGTAAGATCAATTTTAAGTTCTAAAACATTTTGACCATCTTTGTTTGGATCTGCAGTGATGATCAAAAATCCACCCTCAATTTTAAAATCAAATGCTTTGTCCAGACTCATATTTCTCACCTCCTTTCTGGTTTAGTCCACAAATTTTATTAAAAAAAATCTATCGTCTAAGTTTTTTGTTACAAAACATGACGGCAGTGCTTGTTTGACTTCTTCGATGCAAGATGTCGCATAAACAATGTCTCCGTCAAACACTGAAAGGTCGACAGCGGCGTTGTGTGTCGTTAAATCTTTTATTAAAAGCTGAACTCCCCACCGGCAAAAAATGCAGTTTGTCACCAAAAGACCAGCAAGCAGTCCTTTTCGCATGTTGTTTATTTTTACAGGATCGATTGTTTTTTTAAAATTCAACGATAAATTCCATTTTCCCCCGTTTTAAAGTTATTTTAGGTTGTCTTTGATACTGTGTCTGTACTGATTTGTAAGCTGCATGTGTGAATCAAGTTTTGTTTTTATTATTGCAATTTCCTCGGTTACTTTGATTTCAAGCTTTCCTAACCGTTCATAGTTTTTCCACTGAAATGTTAACATACCTCCCATGACAATTACAAGAATTGATATGAGAAGATAAAACAGGCGGTTTGGGGTTTTTTCCCTCATACAGCTTGCCTGTTCTTTATGAATTGCGTCATGTTTGTCTAGATATTTTTCGATATGATCTATTTTTTCAACGTGCTGCGAGTGAAAGCTGCAGCGCCACCCGTTCGGGGGTATTGCTGGGTTTTTTGAGTTTGGTTCCATGTTTTTCCTCTTCCCCCGTTAGGTTATAATTAATATTTTAGATTTTGTCACACTGCTTGGTGGAGCTGACGGACTTTGCGATGGTGATTCAGACGGAGATTCACTGGGGCTTTCAGATGCTGATTCTGACGGGCTTTCGCTTGGACTGGCCGACGGGCTCTCTGAAGGGCTTTCCGAAGGGCTTGGAGTTTGCAATCCATCATACGAAGCAAATCCATTTGGGATTATCCCTGAAAAAGCAGAAGCCCCAAAGTTTGCTGTACTTGCATTTCCATTTGTGTAATGCCCCACCATTGGAAAGAATGTTCCAGATATCCCTGTGAAGGCAGGATTTGCCCTTGTCGCTGGATTACCACTGGCTTGCCATACTCCATTTATCGACCACCAGATTTCCCCATTATCCAAATCAAGGGCGCATCCAATGACATCTCCAGCACCATATGCAGATCCATAAACAGTACTTCCATCATGTTGTTTGTATGCATTATAAGTGTAACCATATCCTTGGGCAGTATCTCCAGGATATGTAAGATCCTCAGTTGAAGTCCCAATTCCCACACCTCCATAATTAAGAGAATCTATCTCAACCTCAAAATACCATTTTCCTGAAGACTTTGAATCAGTTGCCCTTACACCATGCCACGCAGTTACATTGACTGTAGCTGTTAAATCTCCATTTGACAAAGTGATGTTGGCTGATTTGTCGGAAGGGTTCCATGTTGACATTAGACTACCTTTGATCCTTTTAATGTAAATCCAAGATCAGCTAAAGTTGCATCTGCTGATGATGGAGCTTCAATTGTCAACTTATCGCCAACAGCAAACGAGACGCTCGTGGAAAAAGTGGCGACACCGGTTGTTGCCGATGAGGAGAATAAAATAGTCCCGATAGACCCGCCATTTTTTTTGAGCGTAAATGTTGACGCTCCGGTTGCAGCGACTTCCGAATAAAAATATGACCCGGTAAGGCTTGCAGGAAGTGAAAAAGCCAGTACCGTTTTTTGCCTTAAGATAACCTCGCTGTTATCTGGAGATCCGTCATATGTCAATCCGAGCACATACGGCCCGGCAGCTGAATCAAGATCATTTATGGCTTCATTGAATGTCACATATTTTGTGTCCTGACCTTCAGTCATTTCTGTGATGCCTAAAATTGGTGTGCTCATATTGTTGCCTGCCTTCCATAACCGCGATCAACCGTGGCGGATATTTGGTAAACAGTTATGTCTACCGGGTTTCTTGCACCGGTAAAGTCCTCTGTTTGGTCTG
>Ga0316194_10002615_pt1 | contig 12584 bp, 10 predicted proteins | sample CroRivsedime1_MG_FD_204936 | JGI IMG/M metagenome (GOLD analysis project Ga0316194, IMG submission 204936) | Coastal sediment microbial communities from Maine, United States - Cross River sediment 1 | ecosystem: Environmental > Aquatic > Marine > Coastal > Sediment | place: USA: Maine...
ACACGCACAACGATACCGGTGCTCATGATAAAAATATGGCCGCTGTAGCGCTTGAATTTTTGATTCAACGTCTCGGACAGGCTCTGAAAACTTAAATGCCCTATTGGTGCTGGCGCGATTTTCCGTGAAATATACACGTCCGATTCCGATAAATTACGCGACAGCAGCTCGGCCAGTTTAGTGCCGTTGGGTGTAATCACCCAGATGGCCGTTTTATTTTTCTTTACATGAACCATTTATCGAAATCGTTAATTCTATTTTTTCAAATTTTAGCTCATTTTCTCAATTAACACCCCATCAAGACCGGGCATCATCATTCTGTCCTCAACCTCGACACCCATGTTTGAAGTCCCTGTCGTACAGCTTTGATTTGTGCTTTAAATTATCGGGGTCGACATCCAGGACTTTACCAATTATAATCAGGGCATGTTTGGTAATTTTTTCTGCTGCAACCCGCGCTGCAAGTTTTGCTAGTGTTGTCACGATAACTTTTTCTTGGGGTTGGCTTGCCCGATAAACCACCGCACAGGTAGCATTCTTGCCGTAGGCGGAAGCCAGAATACCGGCCACTTCATCTACCATGGACATGCTGAGATAAATGGCCATGGACGCCTGGTGGCCGGCCAGGTCCGCCAGGTTTTCTTTTTCCGGCACCGGTGTCCGGCCGGCCATGCGGGTCAGGATCAGCGTCTGGGATACTTCGGGCAGCGTATATTCAAGGCCGATCGCAGCCGCAGCCGCAAAAGCGGCGGTTACCCCGGGTATGACTTTATAGGGAATCCCGCGTTTCTGAAGTTCAACCATCTGTTCAAAAATGGCGCCATACAGGCTCGGGTCGCCGGTGTGCAACCGGACCACCCGCTTGCCCTCCGAATGAGCGCTTTCCATCCCCGCAACGATTTCTTCGAGGTCCATGGAGGCACTGCTTAAGGCCGTCGTACCGGGCCGGGTCCATTGCAGCAACCCTTCAGGCACAAGCGACCCTGCATAAATCACCACATCGGCCGCCATCAGTGCTCTTTGCCCTTTGACGGTGATGAGTTCCGGATCTCCGGGACCTGCGCCGACGAACAGAACAGGGTTGTCGATTTGGGATTTTGGATTGGGGATTTTGGATTTAGAATTTGTAATCTGTCTTTTCAATGGATAATTCCTTTTCAATAACCCAATATTAAGATTTAAAGTTTACTCACCTACCCTGTTCTATTTACATACCGTAATCCCGCTGAAATACTTTCAGTTCAATCCGAAATCCGCATTCTTAAATCCGAAATCCGGAAATGATCCATACCGGATTCTGGGCTTCAAATCTGTCACCCCAGGGCATATGCTGACTTCGACTGATCTGAACCTGCACCGTGCTGGTTTTAAATTCGAGTGCCCGCAAGGCTTCGGTCGCTGTCGGTATATTTTGCATCAGAACCGTATTGACAACAACCAAACCATCGGGTTTGAGAAAGGTCACAGCGGCATTGATAATGTTTTCCAGGTCCCGGCCACCGCCACCGATAAAAATCCGATCTGGTCTGGGTAGCCCTTCCAGGCCTTCAGGCAGCACGGCTTGCACAATTTCTAAATTTTTTGCCCCAAACCGACGTTTATTGATTTCAATCTGTTCGATTCTTGCCGGATTTTTTTCAAGGGCAAAGACCCTGCCCGCTGGAACCAGCAGGCAAGCTTCTATGGAAATCGACCCGCTGCCGGCGCCCAGGTCCCACAGAACGTGATTTTTCAAAAGTCGCAGCTTGGATAAGGTGATGGCCCGAATCTCTGATTTTGTGATCAATCCCTGCTGGTGATGGTAATAATTATCCGGCAATCCCAGATGAAGCGCTTTTTTTTCTTTTGGGTCTTCAGAACCCCTTTTCAAAATTGCCAGATTGGGTTCTGAAAACAGCATACCGGCTGCACGATCCAGACTGTACCACTGGAAACGTTCGGCGGTGGTCCCCAAAGACTCGAGCACGCAAACTTTGAAATTTATAAAATCTTCTTCGATAAGGCGTTGTGCAAGCCGGGCCGGGTTGTTTTTCGGATCGGTGAATACGGCCACGACGTTTTCTTTTTCCAGGGCTTTAAATAAGACGCTTTCGTTGTTTCTGCCGTGCAAACTAACCACCCGGACATTACTCCAGGGTTCTTTTATACGGGCAAAGGCTGCGCCCACCGATGAGATGTTGGGATAAATAACAACATTCTCGGCACCTAGGGCTTTTACCAATCGGGCGCCGATACCGAAAAAAAGAGGATCGCCTGATGCAAGCACCACAATGGATCGGGATGCCATGTGATTTTTAACAAAATCGATGGCACCCTGAACATTTTTATCGATCGTTTTTTTTTGGGCGCGACATTGCTCAAAATGGTCCAGCAACCGCTTCCCGCCGATCAGAATATCCGCTTCTTCGATAATTTTAAGATGTTCGGCTGTCAGATCCTGCGGGGTCAGGCCCATGCCGATGATTGTCACGGTTTTCATAAGCAAGCAAACCCTTCATTGGTTTTCCGAGTCAAAGACCACCTTCCCGTCATAATCAAAAATGACACTTCGAATTTTGGTCTTAAGCCCAGCAAAACGTTTGGCTGACTCTAGAATGAGCTGTCCGACATGAGAGACGACTTCCGGATGATGTTCACGGAGAATTTCAAAGGCATGTCGCGCCGTGTTGGCAGTTGAAATAGTGTGAGATAATTCTGAATCTTTCGTGATCTCCAATGTCCATCCGGAGAGCTTGTCCAAGGTCAGGCTTGACTTGGCCGCATGGGTATGGGGCACCCCCTGGGCCATCTTCAACGCCTTACCGAAAAATACCGCCAGGGTGATGTGGCTAAAGCCCCTTTTCGCGGCCGCCACCAAGGACAGCTTAAAAAAATCACCGATTTGGATGAAGGCTTCGGGCGAAATTCGACCCCAACAATCCTGAGCGAACCTCTCACTGCGGCGTCCGGTGGTCAATATAACCCGGTTTAGCCCGCAGGCACGTGCGACCGACAAAGCCGACTCGATCGTGGAGATAAAGGCATCGTGAGACATGGGCCGGACGACACCGGTGGTTCCCAGGATGGAAATACCACCTAAAATTCCTAGCCTGGCGTTCAAAGTCTTTTCAGCCAGTTTTTTGCCCCGGGGCACGAAAATCTCAGTGCGCACCGTACGGTCCAGTCCGTGTTTTTTCAACACCTCCTCGATGGCTTGAGCAATCATTTTTCTGGGACCGGGATTAATCGCCGGCTGTCCCGGTGCGACCTCCAGACCCGGTTTGGTGACACGGCCGACGCCTTCACCGCCACAGATGATAATTTCCGGCTTCTTACCCATGCCGCTTCGCTGGTCTGGTTCCATCAGTGAGACTCTGGCGCCGATTTCCGCTCTGTGGGTCACATCCGGATCGTCGCCCGCATCTTTGATCACACTGCATATGGCTTCGTCCCTCTTCTTGAGTCTGCACATATGGATGGCAATAGCAATGTCATCACCGGTCAGCAGCCTGATCCGTACCTTGGCAGGCCTTTTCCTTTCCAGAATCAGGCGCAGGGCCCCCTTGGTAGCGGCCGCTGCAGCGGTTCCGGTCGTAAATCCCATGCGAAGTTTTTTAGCCATTTATCCTAAACAATAATAAAGAATGCCCACTAGCATGAGGCTGAATATCCGAAAACCCTGTCCCAGCAGCAAAATTTGCGAGCCCATTCTGGGTGAAAAAATACCGATATAGCGCGGCAACTGATGCCGTAAAGCCCGCACCGGAAATGCCAGGATATTTCCGATCAGCAAAGCGATGACGGTTTGCTTGATGCTCAGAACGCCTGCTTCAAGCAAGGCGCCGGCAGCCGCAAAGCCGGATGTGAATTCAGCCGCGAAACTGAGAATAATCACCGACAAAGATTCCATCGGCATAAAGGCTGTGACCACGAAACCCGAAAGGGATTCCCGCAACAGCTGAAACATGCCCATGACGTTTAGGGTATAAACTAAAATATATATCGGCACGACATATACGGCAATTCCGGCAAGTCGACGGGGTAGACGCGATTTAATCCTCTGCCATACGTCTTTAAACTTCTTGGCTTTACTGGATAATTCTCCCGTTTTTGCAAGTTCGCCTTCATGGGCAGCCGGTGAAAGCCCAAAATGACCGTAAACCAGAAACAGCACGGTTCGAAGGATCACCGCCGAAAAAGTAATTAAAAAATAAATTCCACCGGCCCGGCCGGTCAGTGGGATTACAATAAAAAATGTCGTCGGCAAATGAAGAAAAAAAGCCGGCAGTTGATTGATGAAATTTGACAAAAACAACTGCTTGCGCGTGATTTTACCATCTTTAAAAAAGCTCAGCAGCATCGCATTGGCGGTCACACCGGAAAAAAAGGCCGCCGTAAACGCAGCGCCGCAATGATCGCCAAGGCGCCCGAATCGAAAAAGCGGCCGGGCCACAGCAGCCAGTGTTTTCGTCCATCCGGAAGCTTCAATGATCTGGCCGATTAAAAGTCCGATGGTAATAAACAGCATCAGACGCGTCAGCGGCTGCAAAAGTTTGGATAGGATTTGCCGCAGGTTCAGATCCGGGATCAAGATAACGCCGCAAAGAAGGATCAGGCCGGATATACTCAGCGATAAAATTAAAGGCTTGAATACCGGTCTATCCTTCTGAGAGGCCATTTTTCTTATTCTGTTTTGCGATGATCAATGTCCAGTAGTCGGGGGCACAACGGCTCAATTCTTCCAGATCCCGCACAATCTCCTCATTTGGCTGGCCGCAGCTCCTGACGCCCACGCAGCTTGGATAGTCGCCGATTTCATCGATGGCCGCCTTGATATCCGTTACATTGCGGTATGCTTTTAGAAAGACAACGTTTTCAGGTTTTGCGGTCAGGCTCCGCAACCGATCACCGCCCATGGCGCCGGATACCACCATCAGCGACTCCTCTCCTTCAACCAGGGGGGTGTTCAATCTGGCCGCTGATGCCTGGTAAGAGGTGATCCCCGGAACCGTCCGAACGGCGATATAGGGAGCCGCGTCTTGAATATGTTTTAAAATATACCCATAGGTCGAATATGTCAGGGAGTCTCCCAATGTTAAAAAAGCCACGTTTTTCCCATTTTCAAGCTCAGCGATTATCGTTTGGGAATGATCCCGCCAAGCTTCACGGGTCTTGTACTGATCCCTTGTCATCGGGAAACGGAGCACCTTGACCGCAGCAGTTTTCGGAATGTGAGGTCTGGCGATATTTACCGCCAGACTGTGGTTATTCTTGGTAGAGGCGGCTGCAAATACGATATCCACCTGATTGAGAATTTTTACAGCCTTCAGTGTGATCAAATCGGGATCACCCGGCCCCACTCCGATGCCATACAGGGTTCCGGTCTTTTTTTCCATAATGCCCTCAAATTTTGATTGGATGGTTTTGACCGTTTAGATGAAAGTAGTCCAGACCAATTAAGTCGCGCTCTTCTATGCGTAGGATCCACAGGCCGGAGGGGCCGATTTGATTTATGGTACACCAGGCCCCATGCTCTATGCCCTATACTCCATGCCCTTTGCCCTAAACTTCTTTGGCCAATATCACCAGCGCATTGATCACACTGGCAGCCACATTTGAGCCCCCTTTGCGGCCCACATTGGAAATATACGGATAGTCCAGTTCCATAAGCGCTGCCTTTGACTCGGCGGCGTTGACAAAGCCCACCGGTAATCCGATGACCAGAGCCGGTCGGGCTTTTTTTGCGCTGACCAACTCAATCAGGCGCAACAGTGCCGTAGGCGCATTGCCGACGACATAAATACCGCCTTTCATTTCGGCAACGGCCGCATCCACGGCAGCTTTTGCCCGGGTACCGCCCTCTGTTTGCGCCCTTGTGTGGATCAGAGGATCATCAATATAACATTTCACCCGACCACCATAAGTTTCGACTTCTTTTTTTCGTATCCCGACCCGGGCCATATTTGTATCTGTAATAATCATGTTGCCGTTTCGAATTGCTTCAATTCCAGCGGATACGGCCTGGGGGTGGAAGCGCACCATTTCTTTAAACTCAAAATCAGCTGTGGTATGAATCATGCGACGAACAATGGACCACTGCTGTCCGGTAAAATCATGTGTTCCGGCCTCTTGATCGATAATCTGAAAGCTTGATCGCTCAATTTCATCAGGTTTCATTAAATTAATTCCTTTGGTTCCGGTATATCCGGCAATTTTCTACGAAGCACCCGGCGGCATCGGGTTGGCTGCCGAAATGCAGATGATTGTAACTTCCCAGGGTACGATTGATGACATATCCTTCCGGCGCCTTTTCCATTCCCGACCTGTCTGAAATTGAAAAAGCGGTGGGTACATCCCGCGACAGATTAACCAGTTCGGAATAATGAAATTCATGTCCCCGAATGGTCAAACCCGCATTTCCAATAACGGTATCGCGGTTCAGGGTAATTTCGCGATATCCAAGGGCCCTGAGGCGTGTAAACATTCTGGTCGCGAATGGAAAACAACCGCTCATTCGATACCTCTTATTATTTAGATCGACCAACTCCTCACACAGGTACATGAATCCGCCGCATTCACCGTAAATCGGCATACCGTCAGCGCTCTTTTCTTTAACTCGATTTCTCAAAGCCGTATTTTCAGCAAGTTTTCCGGCAAATAGTTCCGGGTATCCCCCCCCCAAATAGAGTCCATCTATATTCTCAGGCAGATTACGGTCGACCATCGGCGAAAAGTAGACGAGTTCCGCCCCCTGGTGCTCCAACATTTCAAGATTATCCGCATAGTAAAAGCAAAATGCATTGTCCCGTGCCACGGCGATGCACACTGTTTTTTCAATTCGCTTAAGCGGCCTTCCACGGGTTTGCCGGGTCAGGGCGATGTCCGGCAAATTGTCTAACAGCAAGTCCAGATCAATGCTTTTTTCGATAAGGTCAGCCAGCCGATCGATGCTCTGTTCCGCAAGGGGATGATCCTCCCGGGTGACAAGGCCCAGGTGCCTTTCCGGAATAGCAATGTCGTTGTTGCGAAGAATGCCCCCTAAACAAGGCATCTCAATGCGTTGCTGCACGGCTTCTTTCAAATACTGCAGGTGCCGTTTGCTGCCCAGGTTGTTGAAGATGACACCGGCATATGTCAGTTCTGCGTCAAACTGTTCAAAGCCCATGACGATTGCAGCGGCGCTGCGGGCCATGCTGGCGGCATCCACCAGCAGGATTACCGGAAGCCTCAGCCATTTGGCCATTTGAGCGGTCGAACCGGCTTCACTTCTGCCGTCGTAACCGTCAAAAAGTCCCATAACACCTTCGACGACGGCAATATCCGCATCTTGCATGCATTTTGCGAACGTAGCCAGATTGAAATTTTGGGACAACATCCAACCATCTAAATTTCGGCAGCCAACACCGGAAATCCTGCTGTGGTGACCGGGGTCGATAAAGTCCGGGCCCACTTTAAACGGTGCGACTTTCAAACCCCGCTTGACCAGAGCGGCCATCAATCCCAGGCTTACTGTGGTTTTACCACAACCGCTTTTCATCCCGCCAATGACGATTCCTTTAATTTTTCGCTCCTTTGGTATTAAAAATATCCGGGTACAGAATTTTGCCGATCTCATGAATCCCTTCCAGCAATCTTAACGTGGGTCGTGATACGATCTGTTCATCGATGATAAAGATTTGATTGTCGCAAACAGCCTTGATGACATTAAAGCCGGATTCGCGTTTAATCATCGCAACCGTGGGACGATTCATAGCGCCGAATTGGGCCAGGTATACATCAATTTGCGTTGCGCGCGACAGGATGCGTTCTTTACCGTATCCGGCAATATTGGTGTTTCTGACCGGTTTGGCGTCAGCGGCGACGTTGATTCCGCCGGCAGTCTCCAGGGCAAATATCGCCATGGAATCCGGTGAAAATGTTTTCATCTTACTGTGGATGGATTCAAAATAGACATTTTTTTTCACCGCTATTGAGGATGTCGCCGCTTTAATATTCGAGGAAATACTTTGGAAACGCGATATCATATCAGAAGCCTGGGTTTGTCTGCCGGTTAAAACACCGAGGATTTTCCAATAGGCATACATTTCGCTGACGGTTGCCGGCTGTAAGGACACGACCGCAATACCGCTTTTCTCTAATCGTGTCACAAATTGCGGATACCCCCGATCGATCATGGGGCGAACAAATACCAAATCCGGACGGGCCGCTAAAAATTTTTCAGGATCATCGTGATATGAAAACACCGGTTTGGTTAAAGCTCGGGCCGGATAACTTTCGTGGCGCGTGACACCAATGATCTCCTGGTCAAGTCCCAGGCTGAATAGATTCTCCGTGTGGGCGCCGTAAAGGGAAATAATTCGTTTGAAAGGTTTATCGACCACTATCCTTCTGCCGGATTGATCTATCACCGTATTCGGGCTTTCAGCCGAAAATTGACCGTCCGCACCTGCCGGGACGTACACAAGACCAAACAGGATGACGATAATAGCTCGAAAGAATCGATTATTTTTTGGTGGAATATTTTTCTTCATATGCTATTTTTTGAAAACCACCTGCAATGAGTCGGAATAAGATTCGGCATAGACTTTGGCGTCAACGTTGAAAACTTGGCGCATCGTACCCGGATTCAACACGTCTCGGGTGGCACCGTCAATAACGATGCGTCCTTCGGACATAAATATCAGATAATCGCAGTAAACCGCCGCCAGGTTGATATCCTGCATTACGGAAATGACGGTCCGGCCTTGTCGTTTCATGCGTTTTTCGCAGATATTTAAAAGGCTGATAGAGTGGTTGATATCGAGGTTGGATGTCGCCTCGTCCAGAATCAGCACATGCGCGCCCTGGGCCAATGCCCGGGCAAAAACCACGCGTTGTCTTTCACCACCGCTGAGTTCGTTGATGAATCGACCGGCAAATTCACTTACCTCCGTTTTTTCCATGATGTCTTGAACAATGCTGACATCTTCGGTCGAAGGGCCGGAAAATCTTGGAATGTGCGGATAACGCCCCATCATCACCACCTCTTCTACCGTAAAGGGAAAGTTAATATAAAAATTCTGGGGAACCAGTGCAATTTCCTTCGATAACTCTTTGGTTGAATAAGTTCCAAGATCTCTGCCGTTATATGCAATCCTGCCGGCTGTGGGCCGGCGGTGTTTGGCAAGTAGATCCAGCAAGGTGGTTTTTCCGCACCCGTTGGGCCCGATAATGCCACAGAACATGCCCGACCCAAAGGACATCGAGATGTCGTCAATGACTTTTTTTTCCGAATAAGAGAAACTCAAGCCGGTCAGTTCAAAGGGCATCGTTCAAATCGTTTAATTCAACGTCTCGAAAATTTTACAACTTATTGATGTAAAGTGATATTCTAAGTCTTTTGTGAATGCCGTTCATCTGGAATACTGGAATGTTGGAATACTGGAAGATTGCGTAATAAAATCGGACAAAACCATTTTTTAACAGATAGAATTCCTTTAAACCCATCATTCCACCATTCCAATTGGAGTGAAGCCCCTAAGTTCGATTCAACCTGAGCCGGCTATCATTAATGCACTCCAAGCTTGGTTATAGTACCTTGCGCATTCTCTGCTGCTTACGGAAAATATAGCAAAAAAATGGTCCCCCGATTAGCGCCGTCAGCACGCCGATGGGTATTTCGGTCGGCAAAACAGCCCGTGTAATGGTGTCGGCGATCAGCAATAAGATCGCCCCTGCTAAAAGAGACATGGGTATCAGCCGCCGGTTGTCCGGTCCGGTGAGCAATCTCATCATATGGGGGATTAAAAGCCCCACAAAACCGATGATCCCCGACACGGACACACAAATCGCCGCCACCAACGATGCGGTTACCAGGAGGAAGATGGTTACTTTCCTTGTATCCACGCCCAGGGAAGCGGCCGTTCGATTTCCCAATGACAAAAGGTTCATATCCCGCGCAAAGAACATGAAGGCTAAAAAGCCGAATAAAATAAACAAAAAAGTGAGACCCACATCGGCCCAGGTTTTCGATCCAAAACTCCCCATTAACCAGAAAATGATGACGGCAACCTGTTCGTCGGCGACATACTTTAAGAAACTGATGCCGGCCGATAATATGGCTGCCACGATGATGCCGGAAAGGATCAGGTTGTTCGAAGAAAGCCCGCCGCTGGAAGATGAAAGATATAGGACGAATAATAATGTCACGGCCGCGCCGACAAAGGCAAACAAAGGGACTGAATAGGATCCCATCATTCCGATATTAAACAAAATCGCCAGTGATGCACCGAAGGCCGCTCCGGCAGACACCCCCAGTGTATAAGGATCTGCCAGCGGATTTAGCAGAATCCCCTGGAACACAACGCCGGATATGGCCAATCCTGCGCCGACGACGGCGGCCGCTAAAATCCTGGGCAAGCGCACATCCATCACCACAACCGGGAAGATTGGATCCATTCCCGCCAGCAGATGCAATTGGCCGCTTAATTTAGCAAAAATGATCTTTACCACAGTAGCCGGGGGCAATTGGATGTAACCCATTCCAGTTGAGATAACAATCACGGCGCCCAGAAAAACTGCCAGCAGGGCAAATTGAACTGCCGCGGCCTGTTGTAACTTTTTCCTGAATCGGCTTGTTTTTTTGAGCTTCCGGAACAGCATTTGTATCCTTCAACAAAAAAACCCTTCAAGCATGTACGGCTTGAAGGGTTGCACCCTGTTTGCTTGGCCCTTATCTGTCTGTTACCAATAACTCCGTCCCAACGCAGAGCTATGGTGATCCGTTAAGGCAGGTCTTCTGGCTTCCCTGCCCTTCCAGCAGCCTTCCCATCCCGGTCAATCGAAACAGTGGCGTAGTGTAACTGGAAGAGTTCCTTTTTCGTTCAGAACGAAAAAGGTGGGGTCACAGCGGCGGGACCACTCCCGATTTTCACGGGATTCCCTATTAGCTCCTTCGAGCACCTTAAGAATATAGGGGAACTTACTATTAAATCTGCTTTTTATCAAGAGAAAAGTAAAAGATGTCGTCAGATAGGGATTTTGGGGGTTGCAGCCCTGCCGCAGGCGCTGGAAACGGTCAGTTTGATTGAAAAAGAAACTACGGTTCGCTTTTTTAATTTTGGTGTTGTGGCATCCTATAGAAGAACGGATAGGGGATCGGAGGATTATCGACGAAAATTCCTAAATAATGAATTCAGCCGGCTGAACGCCGAACAGAGCAGGATTATACGCTTTTAAAACGCTGCGCTTATACCTGCCGCCGGAAGTTTCACGTTCAGAAAGGTCCACGGTTTCACCGCGGGTGTAGCCCTGGTTATCTGCCGGGATCAAAATTGTCACCAGAGGATGACTGCCGTCACTTTGTTCCGGGTTTTCAGATACAAGTCCTATTTCTCCGGTGTTGAGCTCCACCAGGGTCCCAACCGGATAAACGCCGATCATGTTGATAAAGGCTTTGAGCAGAATCGGGTCAAAATCTTTGCCGGCACTTTCACTCATCATGTTCAGCGCTTGGTCCGGGCTTATCGCTTCGGATCGATATACTCGGCGTGATGTGATGGCGTCAAACACGTCCACGATGGTCAGAATTCTGCCAAATAGACTCAGCGGTTCACTACGCCAGGACCGTGGATAGCCGCTTAAGTCGTATTTTAAATGATGTTCAAAAGGGGACAGCATGATTTTGGATTTGAGTTCCCGGGGTGCCCTTAATTTTGCAATGTGGCGAACGCTGTTCAAAGAGTGTTTTTGGATCACCTTAAATTCATGCTCGGAGAGTTTTCCTTGCTTGTTGAGTATTTTTAGCGGAATGTCGACTTTGCCCAGGTCGTGGAATAGTCCGCAGATTCCCAGTGTTTCAAGTGCATTTTTGCTAAGTCCGATGTGCTGCCCCAGGCAGATGGCCAGAATCGACACATTGACCGAGTGTGTGTAGGTGTAGTCGTCATGGTCTCTTAAGGTGCTCAGTTTCAACAGAATCGGCCGCTTATCGATCGCCAGGTCGACCGTCTTTTGGACGATTCGAACAGTTTTGCGTATCCCCGCCGGCCGATTGTCCGATACCTTGCCGATTACCTCTTTGAGTGATACGAGAGAGCCGGCATAGGCTATTTCAGCAGTCTTAACGGCTTTTTCCTCTTGATCGGCGGCCATGCCGTCTATGGAAATCGTCAACGAATCAGTTCCGTCCAAATTGTGAAGGCTGTCCGAATCAGGTTCCGCAATTATTTCGACCCAATCCAAACCTTTTTCGCTCATCTGCGCTTCGAGCCAGCCGGGCGCATCTTTGCGGGATTCAGCCTGGTTCATCAGGTGGGCAAAGAAGAGCACCTCGCTCAAATCTTTACGTTGCAAGGTGGTAGAGAGGGATAATCCGTGGAGGCCGCGCTTTTCAAAGTAGACGAGGGCATTGTTGATCAGGTTGACGGTCTCGCGCCGATAAAGAAGCTTTTCCTGCTGCAGATAAAAGCGTCCTGAAATAATTTGAATCATTAAACGATCTTCGTCACCACCGAATCGACTGACAGCATGAATGAAATCTTCCGCGCATTGAATCACCAGCTGATTGTTGTCCCGATGGATTCTAACAGCCTGCACCATTTTGTAGAAAGCCGTAAACAGGTTTT
>Ga0316194_10002616_pt1 | contig 12584 bp, 10 predicted proteins | sample CroRivsedime1_MG_FD_204936 | JGI IMG/M metagenome (GOLD analysis project Ga0316194, IMG submission 204936) | Coastal sediment microbial communities from Maine, United States - Cross River sediment 1 | ecosystem: Environmental > Aquatic > Marine > Coastal > Sediment | place: USA: Maine...
CCAGATGCAGAGCGAAGAAATCATGCGTCTGGTCGAAGATGTTGAGCCCGTCCAATCGTCTCATCCGGGCCGCACCACTTCAGATAGGCCAGTCCGGCGGCGATTTCTCCATCGATCCCAAAGTGGTAGCCATAGGCGAGGCGGATGAGCGGATGGAAGGCGTTTCTTGTCCAGCCGGAGATCAGCAAAGGAAGCTCCCGGGCGAGCAGAGCATCGCGACCCAGGTCTGTAAGCGCCCGTTCCGATTCAGCAAGCTTCTCCAGATAGTCAGCCGGCGCCGCATCGATTGCATCCAGCTTTCCGCAATAGTGTTCATACCAACCGAGCACCTCAGGCTCGTGCCGACCGAGCCCGTGCAGCGCCAGGGCGCCTATAGGCGCGTGATCGCTCAGATAGCCCTGATACAGCGGGCTGAAACGGTGATGGTGCGTGTCCAGGGCTTGCTGGAGCGCCTCGCCGGGGGTCGGGTGCTGTTCAGCGGCTGTAATCGTTGCGTTCCTCGAGATTAGGAGTTTTCGCCGGTGCGACGGACCATAGCCTACCAGCTGCATCCCGGTGATAGGGCCATTCGGCGTCCTGCAGGGCAACCTCCAGTCGATGGAGATCCACGTCTGTCGGCAAACCGAAGTGGACGGCCAGCTCCTCGGTGTTCATGATCCGCACCGATCTGCGGCGACCTTTCCGCTGCCGGTGCAGGCGCGGGGTGTCTAGAATGCGAATGGTTTGGCCCTCGTTCTGGCAGCGATTGCTGTATATACATACAGTAATCGAAAATGATCATCTGTAACAGAGACGCGCGCCCGGATGCGCCAGATACGACTATCGACGGCCTGCTGCAACCAATGTCGACTTAGGCTAGCGCTGGATCCAGCCGCCGGAGAAGGGGATGGCCTGGCCGACGAAGAAGTCACTCTCCTCGCTGGCCAGAAACAGTGCGAACTGCGCATCTTCTCTGGCGGTGGCCAGTCGCCCCAACGGCACCTGGCGGCGTAACGAGCTCATGAAGCGCTCGTTGTCCTTCAGCTCGGGCGGATAGTAAACCGGGTTCTCCACGTAATTCTGGGCGATCAGATTCATCTGGATGTTGTCCGGTGCGACTTCCACACCCACGGACTGCACGTAACCCACCTGGGCCGCCCTTGCGGCGCTGTAGGCGGCGACCGTCTTCAGACCTTTAAGTGCGGTGGCGCTGCCATAAACGATGATCTTGCCTTTCTTTCTCGCCTGCATCTGCGGCAGCACGGCTCTGGTCAGCCGGTGCAGTGGATGAACCATCATATCGAAGGTCTTCGCCCAGTCCTCGTCCGCCAGATCCGTTGCGGCGATGCCGCTGAAATTTTCCGAGGCCAGGTTGGCCACCAGCACGTCGATCTCGCCGGCCTCCTCGATCAGCGCCTCACAAGCGCCTGGCGCACTGAGGTCCCGGGTGTCGGCGATCACAGTGGCGCCTTCCTCGCTGAAGAGCGCTGCCGTCGCCGGTCCCATGTAGTCGTCTGCCTGGGTGACCACCACCCGTTTTCCAGCCAGGCGGCCGTTTTCCGTTCCCATGTGCTTCTCTCCGATAGCGCCTCGTTGCCGGCGAGATTAACGGCGCAGCGGGACCACCGCCAGCGCTATTGCGTTGCGCCAGCCTGCTCGCGCTCCCTGATCGATTGACGTACATTCAGCCGCTCAATCGTTTTCCCAACACGACCCATTCTGACGACGGAATAGAGGAGATCATCCGATGTATCTGGCTATGAACCGATTTGCCATCGCTCCCGGTATGGAAGAGGGCTTCGAGAAGATCTGGCGGGAGCGGGAGACTTTTCTCGCAGATGTTCCGGGCTTCGTGTCCTTCGCGCTGCTCAAAGGATCTTCCGACGAGACCCAGACGCTCTACGCTTCCCATTCGGTGTGGGAGTCGCAGGAAGCGTTTGAAGCCTGGACCCAATCTGAGCACTTCCGGAAGGCGCATGCGCAGGCAAACGCGCCCAAGGGAACCTATCTCGGGCCGCCGAACCTCGAGCTCTTCGAACAAGTCATTTGATGCCTGTGTGACCTGAACCAGAAAAGAAAAAGCCGGCTGATGCCGGCTTTTTCGTGCCTGGTGGCGGAGATCCTCAGTGATCCCAGCGAACCTCCAGCGCGTAGTGGCGGGGTGGGCCCCAGCCCTGGAAGCCACCGGTAGCACCAAGTGGCAACTCGTAGTCCTTGTACTCCTCATCGGTCAGGTTGCGGCCATAGAGCCCCACGGTGAGCCGATCCTGGCCCTGGTTGAAGCCCCACTCCAGGGCGATGCGGGCGTCCAGGAGCGTGTAGCCATCCTGGGCGACGGTTGTCTCGCCGGTTACCAGGTTGTTGGCAATGATGAAGTCGTCCTGACCGCGAACGGTCAGCGAGGCGTTCATGCGGGTACCGCCGAACTGCTGGTCCCAGATGCCGGTGAGCGACCAGTTCCAATCCGGTGCGCGGGGCAGCTGTTGCGCAGGCAGAGAAATCGTGTCGCCTTCGCAGGGTGGTACGCCTGGAATGCCGGCGGTGCCCAGCGGTCCGACCGGTACCCGGCCACACTGCTCGTCATAGCCTTTGCGCTCCGCATCCTGGATGCCGACCTGGCCGACCAGCGTGAAGTAGTCGCCGATCAGCGCGGTCATGTCCACCTCGAAGCCGAGGATTTCCGTCTTGTCTGCGTTGTTGACCACCGTATTGGTACCCGGGGCGTTGAACGGATCCTGCAGCACCACGCCGTACTGTTGGTCTTTCATGTCCGTGTAGAAGAAGGTGGCGTTGAGCCTGAGCTTGCCTTCCATGAAGTCGTTTTTGGAGCCGAGCTCGTAGGTAGTCACGTCCTCAGGGTCGAAAGTGAGCTGGTCGACCTGGTTGGCCCTGCTGGCGAAACCGCCGGAACGGAAACCATCGGCATAGGAGAAGTACAGCCGGTTGTTGTCCGTAACCGCCCAGTTGGCGGTGAAGCGCAGGATTACGTCATCCCAGGAGTCTGATTCGTTCACTGGGAATCCATCCGGCGGTGGCGGCGCCACGGCCGTGTAGTTGTTGCGGAAGTCCTTCTCCTCGTCGATGTAGCGAAGACCGGCAGAAAGCTCGAAGTTGTCCGTCACGTCCCAGTCCACGGAGCCGAACAGGGCCCAGGACTGAATGTCTTCGGCCAGGTCCTGCACCGAGAACCCTAAGGTCTCAAAGGGGCCGAAATCACCGCCCGGCGTGGGCAGGTAGGGCGTCTGGCAGTAGGCGTCTCCGAGCACCGGATGCGGAATCAGGAAACCGGCGAATGGATTGGCCGGGTCGAGCGCGCCGAAAACGTCGCAGCCGGCAGGTGCGGCGAAATTCTGCAGCTGGGCAATGGCGTTGGTCGTCTGCTCGTTGGTGATCTCCGCATCCCAGTAGAAGCCGCCGACGTTGAAGTGCCAGTTGTCACTGAAGCTGCCGGCGAGGCGAAGCTCCTGAGAGAACTGCTTGTAGGTCGCATCCCTTATGGTGTGCAGCTGTGCCAGCGGCTGCGGTGCGATCGGCGGGCTCACGTCGTCATCGATGCTGGCCAGGGTTGCGGAGTCGAAGTCCTGCTCCACCCTGTCGGCAGAGTCCACCCAGCCGGTGATCGAGGACAGAGTCATGCCGCCGATGTCCCAATCCATTACCAGGCCGAACATATCCTGGTCGTATTTGGTCTGGGCGTCCCAGTCATTCTCGTTCACCCAGGGATCGTCGCCATTGTAGCGGGCGTCCATGGCGACGCTGTCGCTTCGATCCTTCAGATAGTCATAGGTGAGGGTGGCCACGAAGCTGTCCGCAGGCTGCCACTTCAGCGCGAAGGTGGCGGAAGAGTAGTCGATGTCGCCGGCCGACTCCCCGGTGTTGATGTTATCGTAGAAGCCGGCGCGCTCTTTAACGATACCCCCGACCTTGAGTGCCAGCCGATCATCCACCAGCGGGATGTTGACCCGGGCTTTGAGGTCCTGCCGGTCGTAGTTGCCGAGCTCGCCGGCGATGTTAAAGCCCCACTCGTTGAACTCGGGCTGGACCCGCTTCACCACGATGGTGCCGCCGGTAGTGTTCTTGCCGTAGAGCACGCCCTGCGGGCCCCGGTTCACCTCGACCTGCTCCACGTCGAACATGTCGATCAACTGGCCGGTGTTGGTCCCCTGATAGATACCGTCGACGATCACACCGACGGCGGGCGGGATGTTCTTCTCGACGTCCGCATAGCCCAGGCCACGGATGAAGATGGCGCCCATCTGCGGACCTGCGGTCTGCCGGCCGATGAAGACGTTCGGCATGCGGCCGTCGATGTCGCGCAGCGTATCCGGACTGATACGCTCGATATCGTCGGCGTTGAACGCGGTCACCGCCAGTGGCACGTCCTGCTGCGACTCCGCGCGGCGCCGGGAGGTGACCACGATCTCCTCGATGGTGCCTCCGGTGCCGGACTCTGCACCGTAGGCGGTGCTGGTGATTGGTGCTGCAGCCAACGCGCATAGCGCCGCGGCAAGGATCGGCGGCGCCGACCCACTGAGCTTGAGAATTTTCATACTCTCTCCCCTGGTTAGTGCGCCGGCAACGCTGCTGGCACCTGCTGCCGACTTATTGAGACCTTGTGACCACCCATCGCGCTAGTGTTGCGGCCACCTGAGTCTCTCTCAAACGCAGGTAACCGGCGGCCTGGCGCGTCTCTCCGGGCGGAAGTTCGCTAAAACCAACAGATGTGACTGTTTTTTAACCCCGTGGACGTGTTCCGTCAACGCTTTCGTCAGGATGGTTTGACGGCGATGCCGTGCGTCATGAAGGCCGCCCATTTAGGTCCCGGCAGGTAGCCGGACTCCGGCTCCTGGAGCAGGAAACCTGCATCCAGGATCAGATCGTCCGCTTTTCTGGTGAGGTGACAGCCGCCGCCGACGATCTTCCAGAGTGGTTCGATCCGTCGCTGCCAGCGCTGCACGCTCGTGTCCGGCGACAGGCCGTGCTCCACGAAGTAGAAACGGCCACCCGGCTTCACGACCCGGTTCATTTCCCGCAAGGCCTGGTAGACGTTGGGAATCGAGCACAGTGTCCAGGTGCAGACGATGCTGTCGAATTGAGCATCGTCAGCTGGGATTTCTTCGCCGGAGATCTGCAGCACTTCCACCTCCGGTGTGGCTGCGGCTGCCCGGGACTTGGCCATGTCCGTCAGCTCGGCGTGCGGATCCAGGCCGGTAACGGTGCGGGCTTTATCCGAGTAGTGGGGCAGATTCAGGCCGCTGCCGATGCCTATCTCCAGCACGTTGCCTTCCGCCTCGGGCACATAGCGACTCCTGAGCTCGGCCATGGGTGGCTGGCCGCAGGCCGTGTCGATCAGCTTCGGCAGCACGTATTTCGCGTAAAGACCCATCAGATTGTTCTCCCCTGGCCCTGCCAGTAGCGGTCGCGCAACAACCGCTTGTAAAGTTTACCCGTTTCGTGACGGGGAAATTCCTCTTCGTAGTCGATGGACTTTGGCGCCTTGTAGCGGGCCAGGTGCTCATGGCAGTAGTCGATCAGCGTCTGGCTCAGATCGTCGCCTGCTGCATGGCCGGCTGCGAGCTTCACCGCCGCCTTCACCTCCTCGCCGAACTCTTCGTTCGGAATGCCGAACACCGCAGCGTCCTCCACTGCCGGATGCTGAACGAGCACGGACTCGATCTCCGCCGGATAGATGTTCACGCCGCCGGAGATGATCATATCGATCTTACGGTCGCTCAGGTAAAGATAGCCGTCTTCATCGAAATAGCCGATGTCGCCGAAGGTGAAGACACCGGGTTCCAGGTGTACATCCTTCGTCTTGTCTGGTTCGTTGTGGTACTCGAAATCCGTGCCCATCAGGTTTCGGACGTAGATCTGACCCGACTCGCCGGCCGGCAGCACCTTGCCGTCATCATCCCGGATGGTGATCTCTGACATGGCGCCCGCCTTGCCGACGGAGCCCGGACGCTCGAGCCACTCTTCCGCGGTGATCTGGGAAACGATGGAGCCCTCGGTGGATCCGTAATACTCGCTGACCACGGGCCCCCACCAGTCGATCATCTTGCGTTTGGTCTCGGGCGGGCAGGGGGCCGCGCCATGCCAGACCACGACCAGCGAGCTGCCGTCGAAGCCTGCACGCTCGTCGTCGGCCAGCTTCAGGAAGCGGTGGAATTGGGTCGGCACGAGGTGCACGTTGGTGACCTTGTGCTCGTCCATGAGCCGGAGCGACTCCGCCGGATCGAAGCGGTGTCGCATGAGCACCCGACTGCCAACAAGCAGGGGCAGAAAGGAAAACGCCCACTGAGCGGAGTGATAGACCGGACCACAGATGTAGGTGGTGCCGTCTGCCGGAATGTTCAGCATGCCGGAGAGCCCGGCCCCCATCAGTTCCAGAACCTCGATTGGCCCGCCCGCTGCTGAAGTGCTGGATTTAACGCCCTTGGGCCGGCCGGTGGTGCCGGAGGTATAAAACATGGGGCCGCCCATGGACTGATCTTCCGGCTCTTCTTCACTGCCGGACGTCAGCAGCGCCTCATAGTCCTGAAATCCATCCGGCAGGCCGTCGCCGCGGATGGCGATGCAGTGCTTGAGCCCTGGCGTCTCGCCGCGACTGACTGCAGCGGCTGCCTGCTCGAGGAACTGGCCTTCGGCGAACAGCGCCTGGGCTTCCGAGTCGGCGATCACGTAGGCCAGCTCCTCCGGGCTGAAGTGCCAGTTCACCGGCACCCAGATGATGCCGGTGTGGATGGTCGCCATCATGATCTCGTAGTACTCGCGGCAGTTGCCGGCATAGACGGCAACCGCATCTCCTGCGCCCAGGCCAAGCCCGCGCAGCGCCGAGAGCAGCTGATTGGTCCGCGCATTGAATGCCGTCCAGGTGATCTCGCCGCGCTCGTCGATGAGCGCGCTGTCGGTTCCGCGCTCGGCGGCAATCTTCTGCGGAAAATGGGTCATCTACTGCCTCGTGCTCAATTTCGGGAAAAGACGCGTTGCCCGCCCAGCCAGGTTTCAAGGACCTCGATGTCCAGCAGTTCCTCGTCGGGTACGGATAGCGGATCGTCGGAGAGAACGATCAGATCTGCCAGCATCCCCGGAGCCAGCACACCTTTGATGTTTTCCTCCCTGCTCAGCCAGGCGCCTTTGCTCGTGTAGGCCTTCAGCGCTTCCTCGCGGCTGATCGCCTCTCGCGGGCCGAACACCCGACCGCTCATGCCTTTGCGGGTGACCGCTGCATAGATACCTACCCAGGGCCCGATCGGCAGGATGTCGCTCGATATCGCGACGTGGATACCGTGATTCATGGGCGTGCGCACAGGGTTATTTGTCTCCAGCCGTGCACCATCCAGATTGGCCACGTAACGGCCCTCCAGAGTGTAGGTGAAGTTCGGTTGCTGAGTGATGGCGATACCGTTTGCCGCCATGTCATCCATGGTCTCGGCATCCGGCATCACCGTGAAGTGATTCAGGTAGTGGCGGTGATCGTCCCTCGGTGCAGCGCTCAGCGCTTCGATCAGATAGTCGACGCTGAGCATGATGGCGGCGTCGCCGATGGCGTGGATGCCGAGCTGCCAGCCGTCTTCGTGGGCCATGATGATCAGATCGTGCAGTTCTGCCTCGGTCATGTTCAGCTTGCCGCGATACTCATCCTCGCCCTTGTAGGGCTTGCTGGTGTAAGCCGCCGGGCCTGTGAATCCGCCATCCGCGAAGATCTTCAGGGGCCCGACCCTGAGGTGCTCGTCGCCGTCTCCGGAGATGCGGCCGAATGCAGCCATCGCCTCCCGCCCTTCATGCAGAACCTGCACGGATGCCCGCGGCAGGCCGCCGCGATGCTCGGCATAAGCCGCCTCCCAGACGGGGAATATATCCAGGGTTGCGTTGGCGTGGGTGATGGAGGTGATGCCTTTCTCGAACAGCGCCTCCAGGTTGGCGATCAGGCTGGGCCGCAGGTCCTGCGCTGGCGTTTCCGGGATCAGATCGCCGATCAGGTTCTGCCGCTCCCGGATGACGCCGTTCAGCGCGCCGGCGTCGTCCCGCTCGATGATGCCTCCCTCGGGATTGGGCGTGGTGGCGTCGATGCTGGCGATCTCGAACGCCGTGCTGGAAAACACGGCGCTGTGCCCGCCCGCCCGGGTCAGCATCACCGGGTGCCCGGGTGCTGCGGAATCAAGATCGCCGATCAGCGGTCGGCGACCTTCGCTGAGTTCATCCTCGGACCAGCCGTAGCCGGTGATCCAGTTACCGGGGCCAACTTCCGCGGCCTTAGCGCTTACCAGGCTGACAATCTCGGCTACGGAGCCCACCTCCGTGAGATCGATGAAATGCGGCGGTCGCCCGTATATATGGGTGTGGCTGTCGATGAACCCGGGCATCAGGGTGCGGCCTTCTAGATCGATCACGAGAGGCGCTGTGAATTCCGTGACCAGCTCATCGCCACCCACGGCGACGATCTTCTCGCCGGATACGACCAGCGTGCTGGCAACGGTGTCAGCGTCGTCGAGGGTCAGAATATGACCGTTGCTGAAAATCACATCGGCAGTGGTTGCCGCCTCACCGCTCCCCGTAGCGTTTTCCGCAGGCGAGCAGGCGCTCAGAGAAACGACCAGCAGCGCGGTGAGAATCCCAGCACTTGCGGGACGTATGAGAAAGGGATGGATCATAGTCTTCGGGCCAGTCGTTTCAGTGGTTTGGGTTCGGTTGCCGGTAGCCGGTCAGGGTCGAAAAAGGGCCGCTCACCGGCGATGGTCACCCGGTGGCCTTTCCGTTCTTCCGGCCAGTAGTCCCAGAGCGCGAAATGCTGGGTGGAGCGGTTGTCCCAGAGCGCGATGGCGTTCTTCGACCAGTTGAAGCGGACCTGAAATTCCGGCCGCTGCTGATGACGATACAGGTACTCCAGCAGTGCGGCGCTTTCGTCTGCGTTCAGCTCACAGATCCGGGTCGTGAAGCTTGGATTGACGTACAGGGCACGGCGGCCGGAATCCGGGTGGGTGCGCACCACCGGATGCACCGCGCTGGGATAGGTGCGATCCGCGTCGTCCACCCCGCGGTCTGAATAGCGCCCCCGGTAGATGTGTTCTGACTCGTGTCGGGCGGTCAGCGTTTCGAGGAAGCGCTGCATCGCGGGAGACAGACTTTCGTAGGCGGCGCAGGTGTTGATCCAGAGGGTGTCGCCACCGGACGCCGGTAGCTCGTGAATCTGCAGCATGGTGCCCATTGGCGGCTGTTCATCACAGGACACATCCGTATGCCAGCCGTTGCCGTTGGCCACTTTGGAGTCCCTGTGCGCGTGGATCACGAATATTTCCGGGTGCCCTTCCTTGTGTGGCGCAGCCGGGTGCGCATGCAAATCACCGAAGCGCCGCGCAAAGGCAATCTGCACCTCGGGATTGAGCGCGTCCTGGTCGCGAAAGAAAATCACCTGATGATCCACCAGCGCCTGGCGGATGGTCTCGAACTCATCGGGGCGCAGTGCAGATAGATCCACGCCGCTGATCTCGGCGCCGATGACGGGAGAAAGGGGAGCGATGTGCAGAGTCATTTCGGGGTCCTGTCCGGGGTCATGGCCTCCCTTGAGGTCTGAATCTGTTCAGATGAGCAGCCGGTAAGGCGCTTCGAGCAGATCCCGGACAGCGCCGAGGAACTCGGCTGCCGGTGCGCCATCCAGCACGCGATGATCCCAGGTTAGCGACAGCTTCATCCGCTGTTGTTTCACTGGCTTGTCGCCTTCCCAGGCAACGTCATCGCGAATGCGGTTCACCCCGAGAATACCAGCTTCCGGCGAGTTGATGATGGGCGTGAACGAGTCCACGCCGAACATGCCAAGAGCGGTGACGGTGAATGTTCCGCCCTGCAGGTCGTCCGGCGAGAGCGTGCCGTCTCGCGCTGCCAGCGCCAGCCGGGAGGTTTCCCGGGCCAGGGCCTGCACGCTGAGAGCATTGGCGTTCTTCACGACTGGCACGATCAGCCCTTCGGGCAGCGCAACAGCCATGCCGACGTTTATGGCGCCATGCTGAACGATTTCCGTCTCCGTCATGCTGGCGTTCATCTTCCGGTGCTTCTCCAGCGCCTTGGCGGCCGCGCGGATGACCAGATCGGTGTAGGTGGGGCGCAGCCCGTCTTCCTGCCACTCGTCGATGAGCTGGCCTCTGAGCTTAACGGCATCGTCCATCACCACGTCCATATCCATGGTGAGCTGGGCCATCTCCTGGAGACTGTCGTGCATCCGACGGGCGATGGTCTTGCGCATGCCGCGCAACGGCAGGGCCTGATCGTCTGCGCTGACCGTGGCGGTCGCTACGACGGCAGGCGCTGCAGGTGCGCCTGCACCTGCCGCTGCCTCTACGTCATCCTTGGTGATACGGCCGCCAGGCCCAGTACCGTGCACGTTGTCCAGATTGACGCCAAGCTCCCGGGCCACCTTGCGCGCCATGGGAGAGGAGCGCTGCACGCCATCATCGGCTTCCGCCGCCGCGGCGCTGGGTGTGGCGTCGTACTCCGCCGCCAGCACATCGGCTTCGACGATTCTGCCGCCAGGGCCCGTGCCCTGCAGGCCGGCGAGATCGAGCCCGCGATCTGCTGCCAGGCGTCTGGCGATCGGTGAGGCCTTGATGCGGCCGTCTCTGCCGACAGATGGCGCGGCGGGCGAGAGCGTCAGCTCTGTCTGGGCTGCGGGGGCGGCTGTGGCGGTCGTCGCTGCCGGTGCCCCGCCGGCCCCAGGCAATACGTCTGGTATGGCCTCGCCTTCGGCGAAGATGTAGCCGACCACATCCCCAGGTTCCTTGGTGATGCCTTCACCGACCAGGTGCTTCACGATGCCGGTGGCTTCGGCATCCACGTCCAGATTCACCTTCTCGGTTTCCAGCCGGTAAATGAGCTCGCCTTCGCTGACAGAGCCACCATCGGGGATGTACCACTCCTCGACGACACCTTCCGTCATGTTCATTCCAACCTTGACCAGATACACCTCGGTGGGCATGACTCGTTCCTCTTACTCTGCAGCCGCTTCGGCGGCCGTCGTCTTGGGTACATCGGCGGGTATGAGAAAGCAGCCTCTGCTGGCTGCCAGCCTCATGGTTGCCGGCACGTCGATCACGTGCGGACCCGTGCGTTCGACTGTCAGGGTGGCCTGCTGGCCGGGCTTCAGAACTCTCTCCCGCTCACCGTCGAAGGCAAGCACACCCGGACCTTCACAGCGCAGGGATTGATTGAAGGGAACTCTGCGGTGCTCACGAATGCCGATTTCCCTGTAATAACCGGGCGCAATAGGTGCGCGAACGACGGAGGCCGCCTCTCCCTCGGAAGCGAATTCGAGCTGCATGCCGTCGTCCGCCTGCTCGGTCAGCGGATTGAGCAGGCCGCCGATGGCCGTGATCCCGACAGCGGCAGGATCGGCGATGGTCAGCAGGGCCGAACTCAGATTCTCGGGATTGAGCAGCGCCCGGGCGCCAACGAACCGTTCGTTGACCAGCACGGCGTCGATCAAGGCCAGATCATCCGCTTCGCCGTCTATCTCCACCCGGATGACCTTCTGCTGTCGGGATACTTCGGCCAACGGGATTCTGCCGGAAGCGACCAGCGCGGCAGCCGCGCCCGCAACCGTGGCTTCCATGAGTCGCGGAAATACGTTGTTGGTGCCGGTGGAGATCGGAATCAGCGGCGCATCACGCCAACCGAGACACAGCGCCCGGTTGGTGCCGTCACCACCCAGGCTCAGAGTCACCGCGGCGGGCAGCTCGGCCAGAGCGCGGGCCGCGCGCGTGGTGTCGATGGCGCTGCCGGTCTCCGCCGTCATCACGGGCACGCCGCGCGTCGAGTCGTCTCCCAGCACGCTGCGGACTGCCTGACGGACGATGCCGTGCGCGTCATCGAGATAGGAAAGCTGCCAGTCGGAATCGCCGAGCACGCCTTCCATGCCGGCGATGACCCGCTGAACGATAGCCTGCTTCTCCGGATTGTCGAAGACAGATGCCCGGGCGACAAGGCGCCGGACGTCTTTGCCTGACGCCGGATTGGCGATGATTCCGATGTTGACCACTGGAAAGGTGTTTAGACGCCGAGCATCTTCTTCGCTTCGGCGACGATGCGCTCCGCGTTCGGCACGTAGACGGACTCCAGCGCCGGGCTGAACGGCACCGGCGAGAAGGGCGCGCCGACCCGGGCGACCGGGGCATCCAGATAGTCGAAGGCCTGTTCCTGGATCTGCGCGGCGATCTCGCCGCCGAGGCCGCCGAATCGGACGGCTTCATGCACGATCATGGCCCGGTGAGTCTTCTGCACGGATTCCACCACGGTGTCGATGTCGAATGGCTGCAGCGTTCGCGGATCGATGATTTCCGCATCGATGCCGAGCTCGGCCAGCCCGTCCACGGCCTTGATGGCTTCATGGGTCATGCGGCCCATGGCGACGATGGTCAGGTTCTTGCCCTCACGCAGAACGTTCGCCTGGCCCAGCGGGATCTCGTAGGCTTCGGCCGGCACCTCGCCGGTGATGGCCAGCGACATCTTGTTCAGCACCACGATCACCGGGTTGTCGTCCCGTGCTGCGGCGATGATCAGGCCTTTGGCATCGTAGGGCGTGGTGGGCATTGCCACCTTCAGTCCCGGCAGGTGAC
>Ga0316194_10002617_pt1 | contig 12582 bp, 11 predicted proteins | sample CroRivsedime1_MG_FD_204936 | JGI IMG/M metagenome (GOLD analysis project Ga0316194, IMG submission 204936) | Coastal sediment microbial communities from Maine, United States - Cross River sediment 1 | ecosystem: Environmental > Aquatic > Marine > Coastal > Sediment | place: USA: Maine...
TGGCGGGCACTTGAGCCCAAGATAACGTCATTTTGATGATTATCGGCCCCTTTTCGATGCAGAAACCAGAATCTGTCTATAATCCTTTAATGCTCGAACGACGCCAAAACTTGCTGGACAGCCTGCTGACCGAGATGGACCGGGCCCTGCGGGTCGTGGGCGGAGTCGCCCAGGCCACAAACCCAAGCCCCGCTCAGGGGATGGAAGAACCTGAACTGAGCCCGACTCAGCGCGAATTGTCAGCCGCCCTGATGCGGGTCAATCACGCCGGAGAGGTCGCGGCCCAGGCCCTTTATCGTGGCCAGGCTGCCGTGACCCGGGATCCTGAGCTGGCCAAGGCCCTGCGACAGGCGGGCGACGAAGAACAGGATCACCTGGTCTGGTGCGGCGGCCGCGTGGGACAACTCGGTGGTCGCACCAGTGCCCTGACACCGGCCTGGTATGCCGGCTCCTTCCTGCTGGGCGCCGCGGCGGGTCTGGCCGGGGATCGGGCCAGCCTGGGCTTTTTGGCTGAAACGGAGGGCCAGGTTACCCGCCATCTGGACGGCCACTTGCAGCAATTGCCGGCTGAAGACAGCCCCAGTCGCCGCATCGTCGCGGAAATGCGCGAGCATGAAATTGCCCATGGTGCAGAGGCCCGGGAACGCGGTGCCGCCAATATGCCAGGCCCTGTGCAGGGCCTGATGCGCGCAGCAGCCTGGGTCATGACCACCGTAGCGCACCGGATTTAGGCCCAAAACACACCCTAACTGAGACGAGCGTCACAAAATTGGCGCGGCGCGTTGAATGTTATGTTGAACGCGGTTTAAATCTGCTCCGGGTTATTGGGGAGAGAATTGATGACCACGAATGGCAAGCCTTTAAGCGACATACCGGCCATAAATAAATTTCTGACTTACTGCCGTGTGCGCTCGGTACCTGCAAAGACCGTAATGATTCACGCGGGCGATGCACCAGATAGTCTCTACTACATCATTGATGGTTCGGTAGAGGTCATGATCGAAGATGAGGACGGCAACGAAATGGTGCTGTCCTACCTGAACAAGGGTCAATTCTTCGGCGAAATGGGTTTGTTCCACGAACAGCCCGCCCGCAGCGCCTGGGTACGCACCCGGGTGGCTTCGGAGATTGCCGAAATGACTTACCCGAAATTCAAGCAGATCGCGCACGAAAGCCCGGGGCTGACCTTCGAGTTAGCCACACAGCTGGCCATGCGTCTGGATCGGACCAATCGCAAGCTGGGTGATCTGGCTTTCGTAGACGTCACAGGCCGGGTTGCCCATGCAATCATGGATTTGTGTACCGAACCGGACGCCATGACGCATCCTGATGGTATGCAGATCAAGGTCAGTCGCCAGGAACTCAGCCGACTGGTTGGCTGTTCCCGGGAAATGGCTGGCAGGGTACTTAAGGTACTGGAAGAGCAGGGCCTGGTATCGGCAAGCGGCAAGACCATAGTGGTCTACAACGCACGCCCGGAGCGCACTGTCAGCGCGACGGCCACGGTCGCCTGATCAGCATCGGTTAGAGCACGGCGGCCCTGGCCGATGGGGTCACGGTCGCCAGTTCTTCTCGCATCTTCGTAATGGTAGCCGCGTAGTCAGCGCTGCCGAAGATTGCGGATCCCGCTACAAAGGTATCGGCGCCGGCTGCTGCCACCGCGGCTATGTTGGCGGGCTTGATGCCGCCATCCACCTCAAGACGGATATCTCGTCCGGAGTCTGCGATTCGTTGCCGCACAGCCTGCAGCTTGCGCAGGCTTTCCGGAATGAACGCCTGGCCGCCGAAGCCAGGATTCACCGACATAATCAGCACCAGGTCCAGGTTGTCCAGCGTGTGATCCAGACAACTCAAGGATGTGGCCGGATTAAGTACCAGCCCGGGCCGGCAGCCAGCCTCACGAATCAGGCCAATGGTCCGGTCCACATGTTCGCTCGCCTCCGGGTGAAAGCTTATCCAGCTTGCACCCGCGGCCGCAAAATCCTGGACCAGCCGGTCGACGGGTTTCACCATCAGATGCACATCGATAGGTGCCTGTATGCCGTGCTTGCGCAAGGCCGCGCAGACCAGCGGGCCGATGGTGAGATTCGGCACGTAGTGATTGTCCATCACATCGAAATGCACGATATCGGCACCAGCATCCAGCACCGCATTAACCTCGTCCCCGAGACGGGCAAAATCAGCGGAAAGAATCGATGGTGCAATCAGGAAGTCGGCCACGGCTAAGTCCTCCGGGAGGAAAGAAATCCTAGCATGTCACTTTAACCCCCGACGGGTCTTGATGACCTCATAGGCCTTGCTGATCTCACTGGTGCGTTCCTTGGCTACTTCCAGCATTTCGTCAGGCAGGCCCCGTGCGACCAGTTTGTCCGGGTGGTGCTGGTTCATCAGGCGACGATAGGCCAGCTTGACGTCCCGATCCGACGCCGTCGCTTCTATACTCAGCGCCCGATATGCAGCTTTCAGCTCCGCATCGGCGCCGCCCCGGTTGACCCGCTGACCAAAGGTTCGCTGGGCGCGGATAACTGCCTCAAGCTGCGCCAGTTCCACCCGACTGACACCCAGGGCGCCGGCGATTCGCCACAGCAGTTCGCGCTCACGCGCCTGAATCGAGCCTTTGCTCAGGGCCAGATCCATCTGAATCTCAAGGAAGGCCCGGACCAGGTCCGGCTGATGACCGCAGGCCCGGCGCAGACTCCGCACCTGCTCATCCATATTGAAATCAGGCTGTTTGCCGCGGCTGAACAGGGCGATTGCCCGCCGCACATCCTCCGGACGCAGGCGCATGCGATGCATCACGGCTCGGGCTGCCTGGATTTCCTCCTCGGAAACCCGGCCATCAGCCTTGGCCACGTGGCCCATGACCAGAAAGGTGCTCTGGAAAAAAATCCGCTGCCGCTCGTTACCACTGAGCCCGGGATCTCCGGCCCCGGCGCCGCCAGCCAGGCCCCGATCCAGCTGGTGCCCCAGCAGCGCGCCAATTGCCGCGCCGACATATCCACCGGTAATAAAACCGACCAGACCGCCGCCCAGTTTGCCAACCCAGCCAGTCACAAGCGCAAGCCTCCTGCCAGGGGGCTTTTAGCCAGGCGCTGGCCCACTTCGCACGAGGGGCCTGCAAGGTCTAAGATATCGGACTTTTTCATGGGGCCAGGAGCAATCCAGCAATGGCGGAAGCACTATACGAATCGAGAGTGTCCGGGCTGTCACGGATCAGTCAAGGCAAAGTACGTGATATTTACTCGATAGACGAAGAGCATTTGCTGATCGTCACGAGCGACAGGCTATCTGCCTTTGACGTTGTCCTGCCCGACGCGATTCCAGGCAAAGGCGAGGTACTGACCCGGCTGTCTAACTTCTGGTTCGAGCGCACGGCTGACATCGTGCCCAATCATCTGGCCAAACTGTCCCTGGAAGAGGCGGTTCCCGATGCCGCCGAGCGTGCTGCCCTGGGAGCCCGCGCGACCGTCTGCCGGCGCCTGCAGCCGTTACCCATCGAGGCCGTCGTGCGCGGATATCTGATTGGTTCCGGCTGGAAGGACTACCAGGCAACCGGGCAGGTATGCGGTATTGCGCTGCCCGCCGGCCTTGCCCAGGCCCAGCAATTGCCCGAGCCGATCTTTACTCCGGCCACCAAAGCCGCTGTTGGCGATCATGACGAGAACATCAGCTATGCCCAGGCCGCCGAACTTATTGGCGAAGACCTGGCGGCCCGCGTGCGGGACCTGGCCATCCGCATTTACCAGGAGGGCGCCGCCTACGCTGCCGAACGCGACATCATCATCGCCGATACCAAGTTCGAATTCGGCCTGGATGACGCCGGCGAGCTCTACCTGATTGATGAAGTCCTGACCCCCGACTCCTCCCGCTTCTGGCCGGCAGCCGAATACCGCACGGGCATCAGTCCGCCGAGCTTCGACAAGCAATACGTGCGGGACTATCTGGAAACCCTCGACTGGAACAAACAAGCACCCGGCCCCAAACTACCTGCCGATGTTATCCGGCACACCAGCGAGAAATACCATCAGGCCCTGGAACTGCTGATCGCACCAGCCGGCTAAGCCGGCCTGACAGGTTAGAATCCCTCCCGGGGCCTCAACACGCTCCAGGGAAGGATTTCTCCATCGCAACACTAATGGACAAACTGGAAGCTGCGCTGTGGTCGCCGGCTGTAGCCAGCGCACCCGCCCTTCCCAGAGCGGCCATCAAGCTGGTTCGCTTTGTCTATGCCGTGCTGCGTGACGCCCTGGCCGGGGATTTACCCCTGCGGGCCATGGGCCTGGTCTATGTGACCATTCTTTCCATTGTGCCCCTGATCGCTATCAGCTTTTCGGTGCTCAAAGGCTTCGGCTTTCACAAGCAAATGGAACCCTTGCTCTACGAACTGCTGGCGCCCCTGGGGGAACGGGGCGTGCAACTGACTGATCAGGTCATGGGTTTCGTGGACAATATCCAGGGCGATGTCCTGGCCTTCGGCGGTTTGGCCCTGCTGTTCTTCACCACGATATCGATGGCCCAGAAAGTTGAAAACAGCCTGAATTTTGTCTGGCGTGTGGAACGCTCGCGCAATATCGCCCAGCGGCTGACCCAATACCTGAGCATCATCATGCTCGGACCCGTCGTCATGGTGACAGCCATGAGCCTCATTGCTGCGGCGGAAAGCAATAGCATGGTAAGAGGACTCACCGATATTCGGGCCATCGGTGACAGCGTAACCCTGGCCCGGCAACTGCTGCCCTACCTGCTGGTCGTAGCCGGCTTCACCTTCGTCTACTGGTTCTTGCCGAATACGCGTGTCCGACTGGGCCCAGCGGCGGTCGGTGGCCTGACCGGCGGCGTACTCTGGGCTACCACCGGCGTTGTGTTTGCAGCCTTCGTGGCCACCTCCACTCGCACGCTCAACATCTACGCCACCTTTGCCATCGTCATCATCGCGCTGATCTGGCTGTATCTTTGCTGGCTGATTTTGCTGGTGGGTGCACAAGTCGCGTTCTACGCACAACACCCGGAACACATGCGACTGGGATTCCGCCCCGTGAGCCTGGGTAGTCGACAGCGCGAGGAGATCGCCCTGAGTGTGATGAGCCTGATCGCACAGCGCTTCAGGAACGGCCAGCCACACCCCCGACTCCGGGACGTGTCGGCGGAGCTTGGGCTGCCCAGCCTGGCACTGAGCGCGACGGTACAGCGCCTGGAAGCCGCTGGACTGCTTTTACACACCGACAAGGAAGAGTTATTGCCTGGGCAGGATCCGGGGCAAATTCTTTTGCGTGACGTCCTGGCGGCTGTGAGAGAGCCTCAAAGCACTGATGTCTTCCCAGAGGGCCAGTGGCCGGATCGCGTCAAGCGCATCGCAGCAGGCATCAGTCAGGCTATTGATGCCTCCGTTGCCGATCAGTCTATCTATGATTTGCTCGACTCCGCCCCCCCGGGGAAAGACTAGGGCCTGCCGACAGCTCCTTCAGTTACCCGCCACCGTCATGCCATCCACCAGCACGGATCCGGTGCGGATTCCGCCGCGCGTGTCTACATCGGTGCCCACTGCCCGAATCTGTTGATACATGTCAGAAAGATTACCGGCCACGGTAATCTCACTGACGGGAAACTGGATTTCGCCCCGCTCCACCCAGAAACCGGCAGCACCCCGCGAGTAATCGCCCGTCAGCGTGTTGACCCCTTGCCCCATCAGTTCGGTTACCAGCAAACCGCGATCCAGATCTGCCAGCAACTGATCGAAATCTTCACCCGTGTTGGAAACGACGAGATTGTGAATGCCACCGGCATTGGCCGTACTTTCCAGACCCAGCTTCCTGGCGTAGTAACTACCCAGCACGTAGCCGCGCAGATGGCCATCCTCAATCAGTGTCCGGTCGACCGTGGCGACCCCCTCATCATCAAAGGGCGCGCTGGATAAGGCCCTGGGGATATGGGGCTGTTCGATGATGCTGATGGTGTCGGCGAAGATTTTCTTGTCCATTGCATCGGTCAGAAAACTTGCCTTGCGATACAGGTTGCCACCGCTGATGGCGCCGATCAGGTGACCAAAAAGGCTGCGCGCCAGGCGCGCCGGATAAAGCACCGGGACTGTCGCCGTATCCAACTTCCGGGCACCAAGGCGACGCGTCGCGCGGCGGGCCGCTTCAGCACCAATCAGCTCAGGGGCCAGCAAGTCATCCGCATGTCTGGCCACGGAATACTCGAAATCTCTTTCCATTGGGCCATCAGCAGAGGCCAGCACGGCGCAGGACAAACTGTGCTGACTGCTGGGATAGCCGGCGAGAAAACCATTGCTATTGGCGTAAACGCGCACGCCTTCATGGGTGGACACTGTCGCCCCTTCGGAGTTGGTAATTCGCGGATCGAAATCCAGACCGGCTGCCTCACAAGCCAGCGCCAGCTCAATGGCCTGAGCCGGCTCCACATCCCAGGGATGATAAAGATCAAGATCCGGCACTCCGGCAGCCAATCGCTCCGGCGCCGCCAGGCCGGCAAAAGGATCCTCGGCAGCATAACGAGCCAGGGCGCAAGCCTTGGACACGGATTCTTCCACGGCCCCGGGATCCAGATCCGAGGTACTGGCGCTGCCTTTTTGCTGGCCGAAATAGACCGTTACGGACATCCCCTGGTCACGGTGATACTCAAGCGTTTCCACATCGCGCATGCGCACGGTGACAGACAATCCGGAGCCGCGGCTTGTGCTGACTTCCGCCTGCGTGGCACCCAGCTTGCGCGCGGCTTCAAGGGCACTGCTAGCAGTGGCTTTCAGTGCGCTCAGGTCACGGCGGGCCGTCTCACTCATCGCTGTTGGTCCTTTCCTTGGCAGAGAAATGTAGTCTAACCTGTGCTTTCTGGTGCTGGCGCTTGGGCCGGCACCCAAGACTCCAAAAAGATCCTTTCATGAAAAAACTCGTCGGCATTCTGATGGGCTCCCAGAGCGATTGGGAAACCATGATTCACACGTCCCAGACCCTGGACACCCTAGGCATTGCACATGAAGTCAGTGTCATATCGGCCCATCGAGCCCCGCATCGGCTAACGGAGTATTGCGAAACGGCCAGCGACCGCGGTTTACAGGTGCTGATTTGCGGCGCCGGGCTGGCAGCGGCTCTGCCAGGCGCTGCCGCTGCCCTGACCCAACTGCCCGTGCTCGGTGTCCCCCTCTACTCGAAAGCGACGGGCGGCATGGACGCCCTGCTGGCCATGTCCCAGATGCCGGGCGGTGTCCCTGTCGGTACCCTGGCTATCGGCCGTGCCGGCGCTGTGAATGCTGCGGTACTTGCCGCGTCGATCCTCGCCCTGGGGCACCCGGAGATTGCCGCAAGCCTGCAAAGCTTCCGCGCAAAACAAACAGAAAAAGTGCTGGCTCTGCCGGATCCGCGCGAGGGCTGATACCTCTAGTCCAGGTCCTTGACGCCAGGCGGCCGACGGTTCCGGCGAAAATCACGCCGCTTCAGCCACAGGGCCAGGCCAGCCGTCACCAGGGCAATCCCGGCCAGCAGACAAATCACCGGCCAATACCAGTAATTGAGATACATGGAAAAGCCCAGGGCGGCGAGGCCGGCGCCCAGATAAAAATACGGCAACAGCTCGTAGACAGGCTTGGTTAACCAGATATGCATTGAGATGGCGTGCCTACTTGCCGTTGCTAAGCACTACCCGTGCCGCCCACGGTCAGGCTGTCGATACGCAGAGTCGGCTGCCCCACACCCACAGGCACTGACTGACCATCTTTGCCACAGACGCCGACACCCTCGTCGAGCTCCAAATCGTTGCCCACCATGGAAACTTTTTGCAGCACAGACGGGCCATCCCCGACCAGCGTTGCATCGCGAATCGGCGCGCCCAGCTTGCCCTTGTCGATCAGGTAGGCCTCGCTGGCCGAAAACACAAATTTGCCCGAGGTAATGTCCACCTGTCCGCCCGCAAAATTGCACGCGTAAATTCCCCGCTCCACGGAAGCAATAATTTCGTCCGGATCGTGGGGGCCTGGCAACATGTAAGTATTGGTCATGCGCGGCATGGGCATATGGGCGAAAGACTGACGCCGACCATTGCCCGTCGCTGGCACGCCCATTAACCGGGCATTCATGGAATCCTGCATATAACCCACCAGTCGACCCTTCTCAATCAGGGTTGTGCACTGGCTGGGGGTGCCTTCATCGTCCATGTTCAGCGAGCCACGCCGGCCCTGCAAAGTGCCATCGTCCACGACGGTGCATAAGTCAGTTGCGACCTGCTCGCCCATCCGGCCGGCGAATGCCGAAGTCCCCTTGCGATTGAAATCACCCTCCAGCCCATGACCAATGGCTTCGTGCAACAGCACACCCGGCCAACCCGGACCCAGCACGACCACCATCTCTCCGGCGGGTGCCGGCACCGCTTCCAGACTGACCAGGGCCTGCCGGACAGCCTCGCGACCCAGCTCCAGGGCGCGGTCACCGGCAAGAAAATGCTCGTAAGAAAAACGTCCCCCGGCGCCCGTATAGGCTTGCTCGCGGCGGCCACCATCTTCAACGATTACCGCCACGTTCATTCGCACCAGCGGCCGGACATCCGCTGCATACACCCCATCGCTGGAACAGACCAGAACGATTTCCTGCACACCGGTAATGCTCGCCATGACCTGCTGCACCCGAGAATCGTGGGCACGCGTCGCCTGATCCACCTGCTGCAGCAAGGCCACTTTATCTTCGTCTGCCAGGGACGTAATGGGATCCAGGGCAGGATAAAGTCTCTGATCACCGGCCCTCGACCAGGCCTGAACCTGCCCCTGCTGCCCCAGCCTCGCGATAGCGCCGGCCGCCTTGGAGGCCGACATCAGGGCCGGCAAAACGATCTCATCGGAGTAGGCGAAACCAGTTTTCTCACCGGCGACGGCGCGGACGCCAACGCCGCGCTCAATACTGTGCGTGCCTTCTTTAACGATCCCGTCTTCCAGGGACCATGACTCATAGCGAGCCACCTGAAAGTACAATTCCGCCGTGTCGACACCGCCGCTAAGCATGTTGCCCAGCGCATCGCCCAGATGACTTTCCTGCAGCCCTGCCGGCTCCAGCAGTCGCTGTTCGGCCAATTGCAGGGGATTAGTGTTCGTGTCCGTCACTGTTATTCATTACTCCGCGGCCGTCAGGGCCGTCTGCAAACATCGATGCTGCAACACCGGAAAACTTTTCCGCAGCGTTGCTGGTTGCGTCATATCCAGTGTCACCAGATGCACGCCGGGCAGCTCGTCGGCATGACACAGCACGTCACCCCAGGGCCCTGCGACCAGTGAATGTCCCCAGGTGCGCCGCCCTCCCGGATGGGTGCCGGTCTGCGCAGCAGCCGCCACGTAAGCCAGCGAATCCAAAGCCCGGGCGCGAACCAGCAATTCCCAGTGAGCCCTGCCCGTGGGTCGGGTAAAAGCTGCAGGCACGGCGATCAGCTCGGCCCCGTCGGCAGCCAGCAGCGCAAACAGTTCGGGGAAGCGAAGATCGTAGCACACGGCCACCCCCAGCCTCCCCCATGGGGTTGGCACTGTGAGGTGCTGCCGACCGGGCGCAGTATTGTCTGACTCGCGATACTGCTCATCAGCGTCCGGCACATCCACATCAAACAGATGCACTTTGTCGTAGCGACCGCGACGCTCACCGTCACTGTCATAAATACAGCAAGCGGCGGCCGGGCGCGCATCGACGTCACTGAGCAGCGGGATGCTGCCACCTACCAGCCACAGGCCATGGGACCTGGCCAGGCTGGCCAGGGCGTCCTGAATAGGTCCGTAGCCATCGGTTTCTGCTATTGCCCGGCGAAAATCTTCAGCCGCGCCCATGCCAGCAAAGTTCTCCGGCAGAACCGCCAGCTGCGCACCCTGCGCGGCAGCCTGCCCCAGGTCGTGATCGACCTGGGCAAGATTAGTCTGGGTGCTCTGCCCTGAATTCATCTGCACCAAAGCGACGGTCAGGGCTGTCGATTCACTCATGGAGATGCGGCACCCGCCTCGGCAGGTATCGGCTCAGCTTCAGCGCCCGGCAAGGGCGCGAATATCGGCTCCGGGATAAACTCCGGCAGGAAGGCCTCGCAGTTACTAAAGCGGGTCGTGTCGACGTCAATACGCTGAATCTTGGCGATTTGTGGTTCATCCCAGGGCCCTTTGATCTCGTAATAGGACTCACCGATCTGACTCAGGGGTTTGCGGAATATTCTCGAGATCAGCAGCATCGCACCGCCTACGGCGGGCCCGCCCACGACAGCGCCACCCAGGGCCAGCACATTGGAAACATGGGGCCGAACCACTGCCAGCTGATCGTAGTCCTGATCCCGCAGGCTCGAACGACCCACAATGCCCAGGTCCGCCACGGCGCCCTGCAAGCCCAGGTTGCAGGTGTAGGCATCGCCGTTCTCAAGGGTGAAGTCCCCCTCCAGGACGTCAAAGCTCAAACCTTCATCAAACACGTCACGGAAATCCAGGGCCAGACGCCGCGGCAGTGAGGCGACACTCAAAATGCCCAGCACCCGACCGCCACCCGGCTCCACTTCCAGTAAGGCACCCTCCTTTATCCGCACCCGCACCTGCCCGGATACCTGCGACAGAAAATCGGCCGAGGGTGGGCCGGGCCACGTCAGCTCTGAGGTCACGCGTAAAGAGTCACCTTGCATCAGGGGCTGGTAACCCAGGCTCTTCAGGGTCGACTTGATATCAGTACTGCGCATTTCACCCTGCAGTCTGCTCAGCTGCTTCTCTACCTGCCCGTCAACTACTCGCCATTGCGCCTCACCGGCGATAGTGAAACTGCCCCCATCCATTTCGATAGAGCTGGCGGATGCTCCTTCGCTGTCTGGCAATACCATCGTACTCAGGCTGCCAAATTCCAGGGACCCGATGCGGAAATCCCCGACCTCAATCCCCAGGGGCGGCACAGTTCTCGGGTCATAACTTTCCGTCGAGCCCGCTTCAGTCTCCAGCAGCCAGAGACGGTCCAGTTGCAGCTGCAGGGGTCGAGCTGGCGTTGCTGAATCTGGCAGCTGCAAAGTACCAAGGGCCCACGGGGCATCGATGGCAATGCGCCAGCTGTCCGTCTGCCGTGTCGCCAGCAGCTCGGCGTCGGGAAAACGCTGGCCCAGAACCACCAGCTCATCGACGGATAACGCTGCCTCGCGGTAAACACTTTCCAGCCGCTGTTCGGCACCGGTATCGATCGTGGGCAGCCAGTCGGCCACGCGCAGCACAGACAGTCGGCCGGAGGCCTCGATACCCGGCAGCACGGGCAGCAAGGCGGGACCTATGCCGGCATGTACCGCCCCCCGCTCGACGCGCCAGCCAGGCTCCGCTGATTCGAGTCGGAATATAAAGGCCAGGTCGTCACGCAAGCGTCCGTCCACTTCCAGTACACCCGCATCGACCAGGCGCAGGGTCACATCGAGCGGGGCCTCTTCGTCGGCGGTCTTGCCCACGGGCGGCGGCAGGCTGCTCGTGACCCCGAGTAGCGCGGACGTCACCTGGACCTGAAACGGCCCGGAATTCTCGCCCGCCCGGGGAACCATCAACCGCGCCTGCCATTGGGCGGGCCCTGACAGGGCTTCTGCCTGGGGCAGGCCCAGCGTTTCAAACCAGCGCCGGAGCGGTGTACTCCCGGTAATCACGGCTTGGTGACTATAAGGCGCGTCTTCATCGTCAATGGGTTGCAGGCTGGCCACAAAGGGCTCACCGAGCAATCGGCCTTTAAGGGCTTCGGCCGAAAGCTTTGTGTTTTGCAAACGCAGCTCGCCGTCGAGCTGTTCAAAACCAAAGGCCAGTCCCTCGAAGGCGAGTTGAGAATCACCAGTCGTGAAGCGACCGTCCAGCCGGTAATCGCTGGGCTTGAGCACCGGCAACAGCAGGTCTACCCGAGCATTCACCAGGCCGCTGCCAGAGGTACTTTCGAGCACGGGACCCAGGGTGTCGGCAACGGGTGTGGCCAGAAGTAATTCCCGTATAGCGCTCAGCTGCGTCGGTTGCTCGATGCTGATATCGAGCTTGCCCGTGCGCAGATCCTCAAAGCGCACGTCCTCATTTTCCAGTTGCATACCGGCCAGGCGTCCCCGATTCTGCGGGGAATAAAGGCTGACGCCGTCAAACACAAGATCAGCCGTGAGACCTTCGATACGTGGCCATTGATCAGCGTAATTCAGGACAGCATCGGCAATGGCCAGATCAACCCGAAACACTCCCTCACCTCGTTCGTAGGGAAATGCGCGCAAGGGACCCCGCCAGCGAATACTGCTGTCCTCGATTCGGCCGCTGACGATGGCTCGCTCCAGCCAGGCGCTCACACCCGGCGGAAAACGACGCAAAGGCACATAGCGCAAGATACCCGGCGCGTCAGGTGAGCTAAGCTGGGCATCCAGATCGAGAAAGGCGCTACTGCCGTCTCCGGGCACACTGAGTTCGAAACGCGAGGTGGCCGAAAGATCTTCTGCCGACAGGCGCACACTATCGCTAAGCACGCGCAGACCGTTCTCCGTCACGCGCCAGACCAGCAGACCCGTCAACTCATTTGTCTGAATCGGTCCGGGCAGCAAGTCAGGCAGGGCCCAGTCAGTCACTTTGCTGGCCAACTCCAG
>Ga0316194_10002618_pt1 | contig 12579 bp, 10 predicted proteins | sample CroRivsedime1_MG_FD_204936 | JGI IMG/M metagenome (GOLD analysis project Ga0316194, IMG submission 204936) | Coastal sediment microbial communities from Maine, United States - Cross River sediment 1 | ecosystem: Environmental > Aquatic > Marine > Coastal > Sediment | place: USA: Maine...
TCAGCTCAACCGGTCGACGCAGGATTCTGAACGTCTGTTTCAGGGAATTTATCCTTGATCCGGCACTACTATCACTGCTACATGTGGCGCGCCCATGATTTAAGGAACACATATCCCCGGCACCGGGTAAATAGATTCACGATTCGCTTTATTCGAGCGCAAAGCTGCTTATAATCCGCCAATCTGGAATTGACGGGTAGTTGCATGACTTTCGAAACCATCACACTTGAGCAACAGGGGTCGGTCGCCCTGCTCGGCTTGAACCGACCCGATAAACTCAACGCGATCAACGCAACCATGATCGACGAAATCAACCTTGCGCTCGACCAGTTTGAAAAAGACGACTCGATGCATGCAATTGTCGTGCATGGCAACGGGCGCGCCTTCTGTTCGGGCTTCGACCTGCAGGCTGGTGTCGCCGCCAATCGCGAATCCGAGGCTGACTGGCGCAAAGCGATCGATGCTGACCTCGAACTAATCATGCGCTTCTGGCATTGCAGCAAACCGACGATCGCCGCAGTGCACGGTTACGCGCTGGCCGGCGGTTTCGAAATCGCGCTCGCCTGCGATATGACTGTCTGCGATTCTACCAGTCTGTTCGGCGAACCCGAGGTGCGTTTCGGCAGCAGTATCGTCGCGCTGCTATTGCCCTGGTATGTAAACCCCAAGCGCGCCAAGAAAATGCTGCTAACCGGGCAGGATCGCATGAGCGCCGATGAAGCCCTGCTGCATGGTATCGTCAACGAGGTGGTGACCGAGGGTGAAGCTTTACCGCGAGCCGCCGCCATGGCGCGCGAGGTCGCGCTGATGGATCCGGATTCGGTCAGGATGACCAAGCAGGCGATCAACCAGACCTATGACATCATGGGCCTCGGCAAGGCATTGCGTATGGGGGCCGAAACCTCGATTAAAATCGAAACCCTGGAAACCGATCTGCGCAAACAATTCAACCAGGTCCTGCGCGACGAGGGCATGAAGGCTGCGCTCGCATGGCGCGAGGCGAGACTGGACAAGAATGGCTGAGCATCGCCTCGACCCACTGCTGAAACCCGCCAGCATCGCACTGGTGGGTGTCTCCGAACGGGCTGACAGTCCCGGACACACGCTGGTGAAAATGGTACTCGAATCTGACTATGCGGGAGACGTGTACCTGGTCAACCCGCGTTATCCCGAGATACTCGGCCAGCCCTGCCATCCCTGGCTGGAATCGCTGCCGGCCACGGTCGATCACGTCGTCATCGCGCTCGGCAATCAGCATCTCGAAGCGGCGCTAAAGGCAGCTATCGAACATGGCGCCCAGGCGGCGACGATTTATTCGAGCGGGGTACTGGAGCAGGATTCCGAGCCAAACCTGATGCAACGCCTGATCTCCATGGCAAAAACCGCTGGCATCCAGATTTGCGGCGTCAACGGCATGGGCTTTTATAACGTCAGCCATGACCTCTACGCCGGCATCTTTCCACGCGCTGCCGAGATTATCAAAGGTGAGATCAGTTATATCGCGCAGTCCGGCTCCGCGTTTACGACGCTTTGCCACAACGGTTGTCGTCTCGGCTTCAATCTCTGTGTTTCCTCCGGCAACGAGATCGCCACCACCGTCGCCGATTACATGGACTGGAGCCTCGAGCAGGAAGACACCCGTGTAATCGGCCTGTTTCTGGAAACCGTGCGCGATCCGGCAGCCTTCGTCGCCGCGCTCGAAAAAGCAAATGCGAAAAACATCCCGGTGGTAATCCTCAAGATCGGCAAGTCTCCACTCGGCGCGGCAATGGCGCTGACCCATACCGGCGCGATTGCCGGTAATCACGCGGTGTTCCAGGCATTGTTTAAACGCTACGGCGTGATCGAGGTCGACGATTTCGACGAGATGGCGTCGATACTGATGCTGCTGCAATCCGGTCGCGAGGCGGCGGCGGGCGGATTCGCGGCCGCCTTCGAATCGGGCGGATTCCGCGAACTGGTGACCGATGAAGCGTTCGAGCTGGGTATCGAGTTTGCGCAGCTGGAAGATCAGACCAGAGAAGTTCTCGGGAAAAACCTTGATCCAGGACTCAAACCCGAAAATCCGCTAGATGTCTGGGGTTCGCACGACCGTTTCGAGGAGCGCTTCGAGGCCTGCATGAACGCATTGATGCAGGACCCCAATGTCGCTGCGGGTGCCTTCATCAGCAATTATCGCGACGGTTATTACCTGTCGGAAGCCATTTATCGCGTGATCGAATCGGTGAGCAGGAAAACCGCGAAACCGGTTGCACTGGGTACCTGTTATTCGGATCTCGCCAACTCGGCTATCTGTCGCCGCGCGCACGCGGCTGGAATACCCGTGATCGACGGCGCGCATGAAACCCTGCTCGCGTTCAGACACCTGTTTCACTACCGTCAGTTCAAACTTGAGCAAGCCAACGACGCGCCCGTGACCACTATGGACAGTAGCAAGATCGCCGCCTGGAAGCAGCGACTGGCAGCCCACGAATCCACATCGCTGGGAGAAACCGAGGCGCTTGCCCTGTTGGCCGACTTCGCCCTGCCCGTGGTCAAGCACGCCATTGTCTCGAGTGAAGAGGAACTGTTGACAGCGGCCACCATGGTTGGCTATCCACTGGTGCTTAAAACCGCTGAACCCGGCATCAACCACAAGAGCGATAGCAACGGCGTGTTTATAAATATTCAGACTCAGGTGGATCTGCTCGAACACTACCGTGATTTATGCACGCGCCTGGGGCCGACCGCGCTGATCTCACAGATGGTCGACCAGGGGGTCGAGATCGCGCTGGGCACGATCAACGACAGGCAATTCGGTCCGATCGTCATGGTCGCAGCGGGGGGCGTCCTGGTCGAACTGCTGTCCGACCGGGCGGTGGCGATGTGCCCGGTCAGCTCGCACCAGGCCGAAGATATGCTCAGCTCACTGAAAGCGAATCGACTATTGCAGGGCGTTCGCGGCAAGCCCGCCGTAAACCGGCAAGCGCTGATCGACGCGATCGTCAGCCTGTCGGCTATCGCTTACGAGTTCCGCGACAGTATTGCCGAGATCGATATCAACCCGATCCTGGTCAACTCACGGGAAGCGTTCGCCGTCGACGCACTAATCGTGCCCGAAAAACCCGCAGCCTCGTGTTAAAACTGATTCGATCTGAATGGCAGCTACTGCTGTTCGGATTCCTGATGACCTTCTGGTCGTCACCCGGTCAGACTTTCCTGATCTCACTGTTCAGTGGGGAGATTCGCGCCGAACTCTCCCTGAGTGATGGCGAATTCGCAGGTATTTATTCGCTGGCTACGCTGGCCAGTGCAATCGTGGTGATCTGGTCCGGAGCGCTGATCGACCGTATGGATCTAAAAAGATTATCGATCGCAATCGTTTTCGGACTAGCCATCGGCTGCGGCATGATGTCCTTCAGCAGCGGCTTTTTCACCCTGCTGGTGAGCCTGTTCGTGTTACGCCAGCTCGGCCAGGGGCTGATGTTCATCATCAGTTCGACCGCGATGGTACGTTACCTCGACGAGCATAAAGGCAAGGCATCGGCGCTCGCCAGCATGGGTTACGCGGTAGCGGAGGCGGTAATGCCGAGCATGCTGGTCGCCTTGCTGTTATGGGTGGGCTGGCGCCAAAGCTGGCAGATTGCCGGCTTGCTGCTGGTCACCTTCATGGTGCCGGCAATTCTTTTCCTGCTGCGCGGGCACGCGCAGCGACATGACAGCTACCTGAGCCGGCTATCAGGCGAAGCAACAGCCGATTCCCGCGTACATCGCAGACGCCAGTGGACGCGCGCGGAAGTTGTTCGCGACCGGTATTTTTACCTGTTTGCACCGGGGCTGATGTCCCAGCCGTTAATGTTCACCGGGTTCATCTTCCACCAGGTCCACCTGGTGGAGTCAAAAGGCTGGCCATTGATCGGCTGGGCCGCGTTGTTCTCGCTCTACGCGGTGGTGTCGGTTGCAACCAAGTTGATTTCCGGGCCACTGATCGACCGTTACGGCGCGATCCGCATGGTGCCGCTGGTGGCGCTACCAATGGGTATCGGCCTGATCATTCTGGCGCTTGGATCGAGCCTGGTATGGGGCGGTGCGTTTCTCGTACTGACCGGCATCACGGTTGGTTTTCAGTCTACCGTAACCGCCCCGTTCTGGTCGGAGATGTATGGCAACCAGCATCTCGGCGCGATCAAATCGCTCGGCGCCGCGGCCATGGTTTTCTGCACCGCGGTCTCGCCGATTGTCATAGGCTGGCAAATCGATATCGGCACCAGTATGGATACCCTCGCAATCGCCGCTGCGCTCTATATTCTGCTAACCTCCGGACTGGCTTACTATGCCTGTCGCAGCAGGGCTAAAACGCTGAACTACCTGCAGTTATAAGCGCAAGCTCCTGTTCCAGAATCCAGCCGCCATCAGGTCAACTCAATAACTGGGGCATGAACAGTGAGGCCAGGCTCAACACCAGGAAAAAGCCCGCCATGTCCGTCACCGTGGTTAACAGCGGACCCGCCGCTACCGCCGGATCAATGCCGAAGTTCTTCAGTATCAGCGGCACCGTACCGCCGATCGATACTGCAATCATGGTATTGGTTGCCAACGCCATTCCGATGACGAGTCCCAGGTACGCATTATCTTTCCACACCCATGCCACTATGCCAATCAGGATCCCCAGCACAATACCGTTGATAATGCCGACGCCGAGCTCCTTCCTTAAAACGTGGAAAAGATCGGCCGGTCGGGTGAGTCCGAGCGACAGTTCGCGCATGCTGACGCCAACTGCCTGGTTCCCAGAACAGCCGCTCATGTCGGAAACCATGGGAAGAAACACGGCGATGGCTATCACCGCGGCGAGGGTTTCTTCGTAGGCAGAGATCACACTGGCCGCGATGATATTCAGCACGATATTCGATGACAGCCAGGCCAGTCTCCGCCTGGAACGCAGCAGGGTCGGCATCGAGCGTAATTCATCGCCAACCTGCTGCCGCGCAAGGCTTTCATGCTCGGCACGTTCCAGTTCGGCTTCAGCCAGCTCCAGCCTCGACACCACGCCCAGCAGCATGCCCTGTTCATCGGCCACGGGGATGCCGAGAAACGGGTTGTCATGAAACAGATTAGCCAGCTCCTCCTGACTCGTTTCAGGCTGTACCGAGATTGCAGGATGCATAATATCAGCGAGCAGGACAGCACGGCGGTTACTGAGCATGTCACGCAATGACACGACGCCAATCAAACTACCAGCTTCATCGACAATATACGGATGCTGCCCACGATAACGTTCGAACGTCTCATCACCATCGGCCAGCCGGTTGAGCACGGCGCCAACTGTCTCGTTGTTGGAAAACGAAAAAACCTCCAGTTCCATCAAGCCACCAGCGGTGTCAGGGTCGTATTGAGACAGGTTACGTACGCCATCCGCACTCGCGGGCTCCATCTCGGAAAGAATGGCTTCAGAATCCTCCTGCTCCATCTCCTGTACGATATCGGCCTGCGTATCAGTATGCAGTTCCTGCATAATTTTCGCCGCTACCGAGGAGTCGAGATCCTGGATCAGGGTAGCCCCGAGTTCCGCAGGCGCCTCTTCGATCAATTCGGCGGCCGTTTCCGGCGCCAGCAGCGTAATTAAACTATCACGCTCGGTCGCCGCCATCCTGGAAACCTGGCGCAATGCCTCGTGGCTGGAGATATTGTCGACAATTTCTGCAACCTGCTGTTTATCCGCGGCATCGATAGCCTCGTGCAGCGAATCTTCGATTTTATCAATCTCGGCGGCGCTATCCTTTTTGGGCGTGTCACTCATGACGACAAGATCCTCTTCGTTATTCTATTTTCTCTATCAATGGAAACCATTGTTTTGATAGTGGAAGGCAAATCGCTTTTCATACCCTGGACCAGGGTGCGTTACCAGGTGATTTGCAGGTATTTCGAAATGTAATGATTACATGGTTACCTAATATTAATCCCATGTACATGCTCGGTGTTCTGGATACTGCCGTTACTGTTATCGAAAGTTAAACTTCCCCTGATTTAAAACACCCTCTTCCAGCTGGCGATAGCCTTGTAACAATTGCCTGTAATGCCATCCGCCCCAGTTACATACCTGGCCGGACAGTTCGTATGCAACAACGCTTCAAATTACGCCTCGATGATTTGGATTCACCTGCATTATTGCTAGACTGGGCTTCAACAAACCCGATCCTGGTAAAACCAATTTCCATGCATTCTGATAACACCAAGACAAGCTATCGAAGTGAAACTATTAGTTCTCCATCACTTTTTTTGAATGAGTTCACTGCCAGGGAAGAGATTGGCAGCCGGAAAAAAAAGTCACTTGGTGGTACCCGAGTAAAAGCGATCATCCTGCCGAAGCTGAACTGGTTACTGCTGCACACCCCTGTCTTTATCGCCATAGCACCGGTACAACTGACCATTTTGTTGTTGCGAGGGTTGTACTGGTGGCCGCAAAATCCCTGGCGTTTGTCCTGCGAATACATATGCAAAATAGCACATAAAGCAGGCCGCCCACACCAGGCAAACCAGGTTTATCAGCAGCTGTTGACCAATTTAACGGGTGCCGTGAAAAATTATGCCCATTTGTATGGCAGCGGGCTTGATTCCGTACTGCAGCAGGTACAACTAAGCAACGCTGATGCCGCGCGAATGAACCAACTGGTTGAAGAATATGGTGGTGTATTACTTATGGTGCCACATAATTTTGGCACCACCTTTTCCGTTCCTGAAATACACGGAAAAATTCCATTGTTAGTGGTTGTTCGCAACCCGGCCACCATTGAACGCACCAAAGTCGCAATCGATTTTTATGAACGCTTGCAGATCAAAATCATCATGGTCCGGGGTGGCAATCCCTTTGAGCTGTCTCGCACCCTGTTTTCTGTATTAAAAAACGGTAAAGCCGTCATCGCCACCGTCGACAGCCTCGATCGCTCGGCAAACCGTATCGAGGTTAATATGTTCGACACTCAGATTGGTTTCGATCCCTGGGCCGCAAAAATTGGCGCGCGCTTGAAGCTTCCGGTCGTTCCGTCTTATTTCAAATCCCAGGGCCGTCAAGTATCCGTTGTTCTCGGCGCTCCCCTGGTCAGTGGCGACGCCAGCGAATTAATGCAGCACTACATCAGTTTTTTCGAACAGAACATTGTTGAAGACCCCGCAAGCTGGGCATTTCTCGCCGATAAAAACTGGATCAAGGCACTACGTAAAGTGAGCAGCAGGCTTGATAACAGCTAGTGCCTGAAAATGGCATTGCAGTTATGCTCCGGGGTAGCGGAAACAGGCAGGCTCCTGTATTGCACAGGACAATACACTCAGCTAATCGACGATAAAAACCTGCCCGGTTAGACAACCTTCTACCGCCTTGCTGTAGGCAAGCCCGACGTCCTCATTGGAAACATGAACATGACCGCGGAAGAAGCCGTCGTATTTTTCACGCGAGACCTCCAGTACCTCCGGGCTCACCGCGTTGATTCGAATACCCCGCGGCATATCAACCGCCGCCCCGAGCACAAAGCCATCGAGCGCACCATTGGCAGCCGCTGCGCAGGAACCACCGGGAATCGGATCGCGATTTAAAACGCCACTGGTTAAAGTGAAGGAACCACCGTCATTGATATAATCAAAACCTTCCAGCACCAGGTTGACCTGCGGCAAAACCTTGTGATTAATACCTTTCATGAACTGCTCGGTCGTCATTTCGGCTACCCCACCGAAGTGACCATGCCCTACTGCGCTAACCACCGCGTCGACTTTGCCGACCTGCTGGTACATGGCCCGTATACTGTCGATATCTTCAATGTCCACCTGCACATCGCCGCTGCTGCGACCAACCTTGATGACTTCGTGGCGACCCGACAAGGCATCAACCGCTGTCCTGCCAACAGCTCCATTCGCACCCACGATAATTACTTTCATATTAATCAGGACCTCGTCAGTTGGAACTATTCATACTAACGCCCTGGTTAGTAAAAGCCAACTAAGCGTCGTCAGCACCCGGGCTCGACTGAGCGCAGTGCAGGCATTTGCCACAATACTCGTCAATTTTTGTCCTGAATCCCTGCATCAGTACCGGCGTCAAGGCTATGTCAGGCGATTCAAGTAAGCGCTCGCCTATCTGTATAACCGGGATCAGTTCCGCTCCGGTGCCAGTGAGAAAACATTCCTCCGCCTGCGCCAGGTCTTGCAGTGTTAAACTGGTTTCCTCGCAGGGTATGCCAAGCTGTCTTGCCACGTCGATAATAACGGCACGGGTAACGCCGGCGAGTAAGCCATCGCCGAGCGGCGGAGTTCTCAGGACTCCACCTGTAACTATAAAAATATTGTCGACACTGCCTTCGCTGACATAACCGTCAAGATTGAGCATCAGCGCTTCATCCATGCCGGCCTGGTTGGCTTCGATACGCGCCAGGATATTATTCAGATAATTCAAACTCTTGATTTTCGGATCCAGGCACTGGGCGGGTAAACGACGGGTTTTCGCGACATGGAGTTTGATACCCTGGCTATTATCGTCGACGTCCATCACCGACAGCTCATCGGCGATAATAAAAAGATTGGGGCGAGCACACTTGCGCGGATCGATGCCGAGTGAGCCCTCACCCCTGGTTACCACCAGGCGCAGGTATCCAGAATCAGTGGGAAACCGTTCGATCAATTGCTCGATAGCGGCGGTGATCTGTGGGAGGCTATAAGGCAACTCGAGGCCAATCGCCCGGGCCGACAGTTCCAGTCGCTCCAGGTGGGCTTCGAGCATAAATGCCTTGCCGTGATAGAAACGCAATCCTTCGAAGATCCCGTCGCCATAGAGCAAGCCATGATCGAACACCGAAACCGTGGCTTCCGCGGCCGGTTTGATTACCTGGTTAATCCAGCAAAGCGCTTTAGTATTCATATCATTATAGGTCAATATAGATGACCTATAATGATCAACCAAAACCCGCTATTATGTCAATACTATTGACATAAATAATCATCATGAGCAAACGCGAACAGGAATTAAACCTCGCGCTGGAATCGATGCACTTCGGTTTCCGCGCGATGACCTACAAACCCGACCAGCAACTAGCACGGCTAGGCCTTGCCCGGATCCATCACCGCCTGCTCTACTTTCTGGCCCGTCACCCCGACTGCAGTATCAACGAGTTGCTGCAGATCATGCGCATATCCAAACAGTACCTGCACCAGCCGCTGAAAAAGATGATCGCGCAGGGCTATGTCAGTCAACAGCCGGATTCCGCTGACCGACGCATAAAGCGCATCCGTTTAACCGCGAGAGGAAAAAAACTGGAATACGAACTGACCGAGGTACAACGCCAACGTTTCGCCGATATCTTCAAGCAAACCGGGCCCGCGGCGGAGAAACACTGGCGCCAGGTAATGGCCTTACTCAGCGAGCAGATTGAATTCTAAAGATTGACCCGTTTCGAGCGGCGCAGCCTAAGCGCGGCCGCCGCCATCCACAACGAGTGGATAGCCGGTGATGAACTGCGCCGAATCACTGCAGGCATACAACACCATATCGGCGACTTCCTGCGCGCTGCAGACCCGTTGCAGTGGTACGCCCTCGGCAGATTCATGCAGCCCGGCTTCCACCTCCAGGCCCCGGTCCCGAAACTCGCCACGCAGCATCGGAGTATCAACATCACCCGGACATATCGGTATGACACGGATACCATCATGCGCGTAATCGAGGGCCATCGCCCGGGACATTTGCAGCACCGCACCCTTACTGGCGCAGTACGCGGTCAAATGATAGCTGCCGCTTAATGCCGCATCCGAGGCAATGTTGATAATCGTGCCACGGCTGGATTTCAAATGCGGCAGCGCGGCACGGCAGATAAAAAACATGCCGTTGACGTTGACATTCATCGTCTGCAACCACTGTTCGTCGGTAGTCTCTTCGGCCGTCGCGTGGTAAATGATGCCGGCACTGTTGACGACTATATCGAGCCCACCGAGTATCCCCACGGCTTCGGTGACGATAAGATCACAGGCTTTTCGAACGCTGATATCGCCTGCGACAAAGGCCATACTGCCGGTTGATTTCCGGCCTTGCTTGAGGATTTCACGAGCCCGCTGCTGGTTGCGACCGGTAATCACGACCCGGGCACCCGCGGCGGCGAATGCAAGCGCGGTCGCCTCACCCATACCCGAAGTGCCGCCGGTGATTAAAACCCGCTTGCCGCTGAAATCAAACTGAATGGAAGCAGTCATCCGCCCCTGACCGGTCCCAATCCGGTAATTGCCTTGACCTCGAGAAACTCGGCGAGTCCCCACTTGCCTTTTTCGCGACCGTTGCCGGATTGCTTGTAGCCACCAAAAGGTGTATCGGTCGTGCCAGCCACGTAGTTGATCGCAACCTGCCCGGCGCGCAGCCGTCTCGCTACATGCTTGGCGCGCTCCATTTCACCCGAACTGACATAGGCCGCAAGGCCGAAATCCGAATCGTTGGCAATCTCCACCGCTTCGTCTTCATCGCTATAACCGAGGATGGCAACCACTGGTCCAAAGATTTCCTCGCGCGCAATCGTCATGTTGTTATCGACATTCGCAAACACGGTCGGCTTGACATAGTAGCCGGTGGGCAAATGTTCGGGCCGCCCGGTACCGCCCGCGACCAGGGTCGCACCCTCATCGATGCCCTGCTGGATCAAGCCCTGTATTTTGTCAAACTGGGCCTGGTTGACGACCGGGCCGATATGATCCCCCGGCTTTGCCGGTTCATCGACAGCAATGCTTTCCACGGCTGTTTTTGCCGCCTCGATCGCTTCATCCATTTTCTCACGCGGTACCAGGATACGCGTCGGCGCATTACAGGACTGGCCGCTGTTACCCATCATGTAGTGCACACCTTCGCTGACTGCCGCGCCGACATCGGCATCCTTCAGAATCAGGTTGGCCGACTTGCCGCCGAGTTCCTGGGCAACGCGTTTAACCGTAGCGGCCGCCGCTTTGGCGACGGCGACGCCACCGCGGTTCGAACCGGTGAACGACATCATGTCTATATCCGGGTGTGCCGACATGGCTTCACCCACTACCGGACCGTAACCGTTCACCAGGTTAAACACCCCGGCAGGTACGCCCGATTCATGTAACAGCTCGGCGAAGATCATCGAATCGAGCGGTGATTCCTCGCTCGGTTTCAAGATCATGGTACAGCCAGCGGCCAGGGCGGGAATCACCTTGACCGCAACCTGATTCATCGGCCAGTTCCACGGCGTAATCAGGCCGCAAACGCCGATCGGTTCGTGACGTAGAATCATGCCGTCTTCCACGGCTTCGAACTGGAAGTTAAGCAGTGCCTTGATCGCGCTCTTGATATGACCTGCACCCAGTTTGGCCTGCGAGCCTCGTGCCAGATCAATTGGCGCCCCCATTTCCGTGGAAATAGCCTGTGCGATGTCATCGAAATACTTTTTATAGCCGCGCCGAATTTCCTGCAATAACTCCAACCGCTGCGCAACACTCCACTGCGAGTACTCGGTGAAGGCCCTGCGGGCCGCGGCCACGGCCAGGTCGACATCGGCAGCACTGCCGGCACTGACCTGGGTAAAAGCCTTTTCGGTAGCCGGATTGATAACGTCGAGGGTCGCCGGAGTAACCGGGTCTACCCATGCGCCATCGATATAAAACTTGAGATGATCCATCGTGTTGGGTTCCTGGTTGTGTAATTGAATTACAGAGTGCGAAATGTGCCGTGAAGCGCATGCATCTGCAAGGCTTTTTTCAATATATGGGCTAATTCAGACGTTCCAATACTCGCCTGTCGATCCGGTGCTGCGGCATGATTGCCGCTGACGTTCCCCGGCCTGAGCAAAAATACATATCGGCATATTGGTTTGATCACTATAATCGGCGCTTTGCGCAATCCACTGCCGAATTAACCAGGGGCATGACCGAGCATCGCTTATTTCCTTACTTCCTGATCCTGGCTGCCGGCTCGATCTGGGGTGCTACTTTTTCGCTGGCGCTAATCGCCACCGAACAAGGCGCACATCCGCTCGGTCTGTCGGCATGGCAAGTCGCGCTGACGGCCGCATTTTTCCTGTGCGCACGCCTGTTATCGCGCTTCACCCTGTTCAATTTCAGAAACCTGCGCCACTACATCGTGTTAGCCGTGGTCGGGATAAGCGCACCAAACCTGTTCTATTACTACGCCGCGCCACACCTGTCTGCCGGTATCCTTGCGATTACAGTTTCGACGGTACCCTTGTTCACCTACGCAATCATGCTGGTGCTGCGCTTCGAATCGATCGTTGCCCGGCGCCTGGCAGGCATCATAGTCGGCATGATCGCTATTCTATTACTGGTAATCCCCGACCAGGGGTTAAGCAGCGATGACGCCAGTTTCTGGATTCTGCTGGTGATAATGTGCGCGGTGCTTTATTCGATCGAAAACGTTTATATCCACAAGGGAATCGATGCGGTTATCGATATCAGGGAATTGCTCTTCGCTTCCAACCTGTTGGCCACCCTGGTTCAATTTCCCCTCGCCATTTATCTCGGCATCGATGAATCCTGGACCTGGTTAGCCAGCGACGCCGGCCTGTCGATTGCCGGCATCGCGATCGGTAGCGGGTTTGCCTACGC
>Ga0316194_10002619_pt1 | contig 12578 bp, 13 predicted proteins | sample CroRivsedime1_MG_FD_204936 | JGI IMG/M metagenome (GOLD analysis project Ga0316194, IMG submission 204936) | Coastal sediment microbial communities from Maine, United States - Cross River sediment 1 | ecosystem: Environmental > Aquatic > Marine > Coastal > Sediment | place: USA: Maine...
TGCCGCGTTCCTTTTCAATCGACATCCAGTCACTGGTGGCATGCCGGGCGACACCCCTTGCCTTAACAGCCCCGGCCTGCTGGACCGCTCCGCCGAAAAGGAGCAGCTTTTCCGTCAGCGTGGTCTTGCCCGCATCCGGATGACTGATGATGCCAAAGGTTCTTCTGCGGTTAATTTCTTTTTGATTGTAATTGTCCATAAATTATCTTGGCTTACTCCTGTCTATCCCGTATTTCGGTTTTTAAGCGGGGCACTGTATCAATTCCCAATTGTAAAGGCAATGTTTTAATTTTGACTTGACTTGGGCGATTTGATAATTAAGTTCACAGCTTATCAATTCAAATTAAGGAGATTCTGATGGAAAAAGTTGAGCCGGGACTGTTTGTCAGTGTGCATTATAAAGGAACATTGCAAAACGGAGAGGTGTTCGATACGAGCGAGGGACGTCATCCCCTGGAAGCGGAAATGGGCGTAGGGCAGATAATCTCAGGGTTTGAAAAGGCGCTGATGGGCATGTCTTTAAACGGAAAAAAGGTTTTCACCCTCGACCCGGAGGACGCCTACGGGCAAAAAGACGAAAGCCTTACCCATTCTTTTCCCCGGGCGGATGTTCCAGCGGAAATCAATCCCGAGGTGGGCCAGACAGTGGCCCTTGCCACGCAGGAAGGGCAGCAAGTTCCGGCCCTGATTACCGAGGTGGATGATGAAAAAGTGGTCGTAGACCTCAACCACCCCCTGGCCGGCGAAACGCTGACCTTTGACATCGAGGTCGTAGGCATCAGCGCCACACCGACCCAGGATCCGGCGGGGTGCGGTAGCGGCTGTGCCTGTTCTTCTTAAGCTTTCCGATGCATGACTGGTACGTGTATATCGTAAGGTGCCGCGACGGTAGCCTGTATACTGGTATTGCCACCGATGTTGAACGCAGATTTGCCGATCATCTGGCCAACAAGGGCGCAAAATACCTTCGTGGACGCGGGCCCCTGAAACTGGTTTTTAAAAAACAGGTCGGGAAAAAAGGGCGGGCTCTGAAAGTGGAACGCAAAGTCAAGCGCCTGCCCAGACATAAAAAGGAAGCGCTCATTAAAACCGGCGCCGGCATTGAAGCGTTGCTCAGCGGCAGTGGCCGCTGAACGACAGGGCAGGTTACTTTGACTCGCCTTTCCAAATAGGATTAGACGTATTATATTGGTTTATATGAAAGGTTCCGATTGATGGTGGTTTCAATGCAAATTCGTCCATCTTTAGAAACTGATGCGCATTCCATCTCCTGCGTCTATATTCACACCTGGCAGGACACGTACCTCGGTCTGGTGCCATTTGACTACTTATACTCCATGTCGCTAAGCCGGCTCGAACATGGATTTATAAATGAACTGAAAAGCAAAAAGGTCATCAGTTATGTTGCCGAAGTTGCCGGTGAAGTGGTTGGATTTGTCAGCGGCGGTTATGAGCGGCAGGGTGATTATATCTACAATGGTGAAATTTACGCATTGTACGTGCTGAAAAATCACCGGCGGCAGGGTATCGGTGCCGAACTGGTTGCAGCCCTGGCGACGCAGCTGAACCATTTCGGTATCTATTCAATGCTGGTCTGGGTCCTGGAACATAACCCTTACCGGCGATTTTATGAAAAAATAAGCGGCATTTATCTGCGAAAGCAACGGATGCCTTTTTCCGGTGAGATGCTGGACACTGTCGCATACGGCTGGATCGATACCGGCTTGATTCATCATTGAATCATCGATGAAAATCCTTGCAATTCCGTTCCCGATGATCCTTCAGAAAAGCCTTACATCGAGATTTATGTATGCCACTGCCATTTACAAACACCATTTCGGTTGAGGAATTCTATCTATGGGTAAGGCCCCGAAAGGGAAATCTCGATATGGGCATGTCATTGCGGCCACGTGTTTCGGCATCCAGGCCGTCGGTATCGGCACCTATTTTTCTTATGGTGTGTTGTTCAATCCGTTGATCGCTGAGTTCGGCTGGTCAAGGGCCTCGATCTCCGGGGCTGCATCGATGGCTTTTTTACTGATGGGCTTTCTCGGTATTGGCGTCGGCAGATTAAATGACAGATTCGGGCCGCGGACGTTGATGACCGTCTCCGGCGTTTTCTTCGGCCTGGGCTATTTTCTCATGTCCAGGCTTGAAGCGATCTGGCAGTTATACCTGTTCTTTGGGATCATTTTCGGCATCGGCCTGAGTACCGTCGATGTTATTGCCTTGACCACCATCGCACGCTGGTTCGTCAGAAAAAGAGGAAGTGTAACCGGCATCGTAAAGGTCGGCACCGGTGCCGGGCAGATGATCATCCCCTTTATAGCGAGCATCCTCATCATCCGTTACGGCTGGCGGAGTTCCTGCGTCATCATCGGTGTGGTGGTGCTGGTCATACTTGTTGCAATCGCGCAACTGCTGCGACGGGACCCGAGCCAGATGGGTCTTTCACCCGATGGGAATGCGTCCGGATCAACGGACAGGCCGGTTTCGGACACTGAAGGCCTTTCCCTCCGCGAGGCTGTGCGCACCCGGCAGTTCTGGACGATTTGCGCTGCCAAACTGGCGATCGTCTTTTGCCTCATGACGGTTATGGTGCACATCGTGCCCTATGCCCAGGAGATCAAACTTTCTCCGACCAGAGCCGCCGGTGTCCTCTCTACAATTGGCGGCGTGAGCATGGCGGGTCGATTTATCAGCGGGCTTGCCATTGACCGTGTCGGCAGCAAAAGGGTGATGATTTTTTGCTTTATCCTGCTGATTGCCGGGCTTTTGTGGCTGCAAATTGCAACCGAACTGTGGATGCTTTACCTCTTTGCCGTCGTCTACGGCGTTGCTCACGGAGGATTTTTTACTTCCTTTTCCCCCATCGTAGCGGAATTTTTCGGGATAAAATCTCATGGAGCGCTTTTCGGTATCACTATGTTCAGCGGTATGTTTGGCGGTGCCTTGGGCCCGGTTATGGCAGGATATGTTTTTGACATCACCGGCGGATATGGTGGGGCCATCTGGATCTGCACTTTGATCAGTGTACTTGGATTTGTACTGATATCATGGCTGAAGCCGGCAGTGCAAAGAGCAAAGGCAGCCGGATGATTGCCAGCGCTTTTTTTATACCCCATCAAATATTTAATATTCCGGATGTAACCGTTTTATTTCCCCGGTGCTTTTTAATCTCCTTTTGTTGCTGCGGGGTCAACATGGCCGTCTGTCAGTGTTTTTAAGAACGCAACAATCGCATCCTCTTCACTGTCGGTGAGCTTAAGATCTCCCAGTTCATCGGAATTGACATTGAGGGTTATCTCCGGAGGGGGCCAGCAGGTTTCTCCCTCGATCTCCCCAATAGCGCCCCAGCAGATGCCCAGAGTATCTCGGGTATTGTAGAAATGGACGATCTGTTTTAGATCCTTAAAATAGCCATTATGCCCGTACGCTTTCACGAAACCGGGACGCGGCCGTTTATCAATGTTGCGAAGTGTCGGAACCTTGTGCTTTCCGATGTTATCCAGCCAGTGTTCCCTGAGATCGTGGCGGGTCTGTAAAAAGCCGCCGAGACCGTTATCCACCCAACGGTGTCCCTGTGGGTTATGGTCTGCAGGCATGGTATAGAACGGATTTTCAAGATTTTTGGGAATCCCCAGGTTATCATAGGTAAAGTCCGTAAAAAGAGTAGGAGTCTTTCCGGGGCCCGGGTCCAGAACATGGCAATTGACGCATTTTCCCTTATTTTTAAACAGCTCTAAACCTGCCTGTTCAGTTGCAGTCAATGTTACCAGGCCTTTCATATAGTTATCAAATTTCGAAGAAAAGGGATTCACTTCGGCCGAAGCTTCAAAGGCGGCAATCGACAGGGCGACTTGATCAAATATCTTATTGGCTTTGGCCATTTCCTTGTCGGGTAGCTGTATCGAAACTTCATCCTGTGCGCACATTTTGTCGAAATTCTCCGGCCAGCTGATTTCGCAGGCACCGCTTCCCCAGACCTTCTCGAAGGATACCGGATACGGGGTAGTGGGGTTGCAAACGCGGTAAACGACACAGAGCATATCCGGCAGAGCCTGCTCAACGGGGTTCACAAAAGGCCCCTGGGCTTGATCGGCTGCCGGATTGTCCAGCTTATCTCCGGTGGCCCTCCCGTCCCAAAAATTACCGCCAATAAACAATTGCTCGCCTTCTTCTTCGTCTAAAAACAGATGCAGTTTGGGGTGAGTTGCTGCATAGGCAGCACTCGGCGGTTTGCGGTTTCCGCTGCGGCCGGTAACAGAGCCCTGGTAAACCGCTTCACGGGCATTTACGGCAGCGTCCGGGCCGGTCCAACCGGCCGCGGGATCGTGACAGGAAGCACAGGACTGATTCCGCTTCAGCGATAGCTGTTTATCGAAAAATATGGATTTGCCCAGCTGCTCTTTGACACTCAGAATTTGATCATCGGCTCCATCCGAAAGGTTAAAGCCGGCCAGTAAGATGACTATGGAAAAAAACAAAAAATAAAAATTTTTAGTGTTCATTTTCTTCCGATCCCCATTTTTTAAGACACGGGATAAAGCGCTGCGGCATCGATAAGACGCAACGCGCCCAATCCTTTTCGATTCAAATTTTATTTACTTTTCGTCGTGAAGCACCTTAAGCTTCGCGGCGATCAGCTGGTCGTGTGATAGCCGCAGCAAGTTTTGCAGTTTGTTCATCAGGTAGTGTTCATACTGGTCCATTTTGCCGTCAACATAAACGATGCGCCACAAGGTCTCGATGATTTTAATTTTTTCTTCATTTGAATAATTCTCATTGATCAGTCTTGCAAATTGCCATAGATCTACGCTCTTTTCGAGTTCCTTTTCAGCTTCTGCGATCAGCGCGTCGGCATGTTCCGGGGATAAGCCGTATCTTTCTTTTAAAATCAGAAGAATGGTATTTATCTCCGCTTCAGTAAACTTCTCGTCTATACGTGCAATCTCTACAAACAGGGCGCAAGTTGCAACGCGGATATCGTGTTCTGTATTCTGGCCTGAAGCTTCATTAACTTTGGTGGTTGTTTTGTTGAAAAATCGTTTGACGACATCAATCATTAGACGCTTTCCTTTGCCTTGTTTTATAGTGGTTGTCAAAAAAACGTTCCGGTATTCAAACGTTTTTTTCTACAATGGTTTTCCGTTTTCCAAACAGGCAGCCAGCCTGCGTAATTTTGCCGCCATTTGTTTAACCGTGTATTCCTTTTCAATATCCCTGTCACGTTTTTTCATCCTTTATCCTCCCGATTCCGGGCTAAGATTCATTGCAATACCGGATTCGCTTTACCCATCATTTCTATTATTTTTTTCCGGCTTAAAAACCGATTCGCAAAGCCGGTTAACCATCGATAGCGCGGTCCGCTGATAAAAGACGGTAGCTTTCTGTTCTTTAATGTTTTCAGCGCTTCCGAAACGACTACCTCCGGCTCATAGGCCAGCGCTTGTGGCAAATCCCGTTCAACACCGCCAAAGGCCACCCTGTGAAAATTGGTTTTCGTGATTCCAGGTAGCAGAGCCATCACGTATATACCTTTATCTTTATACTCATACCATAGCGATTCGGTAAAACACGTCACAAAACCTTTGGTCCCGCAGTATATGGCACCCCCCGGATACGATAATCGGGATAAAGCTGAAGACACATTCAATAACGCATCTCCACTCACAGCAGATTTTAAAAATGTGTAAGACAGGCGCACTAAAGCATTCATATTCAAATACATTAAATTCTCATGGTCTTCCAGGTCGTTGTTTTCAAAGCGCTCGTAAATGGCATACCCCGCATTATTCACCAGCAGGTCATATTTGGTTTTACTCAATTTTTGCTCTATTTTTTGCAATTGTGCTGGATCGGATAAATCAGCGGCGATAAATTGATGCCCTTCACCGAGTGTCTGGACCCGATTTTGCAATTTATCTTCACTTCTGGCAACACCTGTCACCCAATATCCGTCTTTTGCCAATTCATTGGCGAAAACATAGCCAATACCACTGCTGGCACCGGTCACCAAAGCTTTTTTTTGATTCATTTTGACTCCTTATTTTGACTATCTGTTAACTTTTTTCCATATAATCTATTTCATATATTTCACAATTGCGACCCCAAAGATGGAAAAATCTTTTTAAATGGCCCTGAAAATAGGCGGAGTTTTCATATCCTTTTGATATTTTAAGGTAATTTGACAAGCCTAAATTTACCCGCGATGTCGAACTTAATGGCATAGAATATGCTTTGCTTTTCACCTTATACTTTTATACCGCTTTTCATAATAATGTTCAAAATTACGCAATTGCGGAATTGCGGCATAAGCGGGTGTACGGTTGTAGAAAAAAACGTTTGAATATCGGAACGTTTTTTTGACAACCACTATAAACCCATATTCTTGATTTTAAAGTATGCACGCGCGGGATTCATTTTGAAAAGAAGGGAACCAATGAATGGGAGAGATGGAACGCAGGATTTATCCAAGAGTTAAAACATCTAACCTTATTTCTTATATGGCGATAAGGGAAAATGGTGAGATTGCAGATCTAAGCATGGGGCGCGCTTTAAATATAAGCCAAAATGGAATCTTTCTTGAAACGCCCCGGCTCGTTTTTTCGGAATACATATCATTAATGTCCGTCGACCTGGATAACAATTTGATAGAAATCAAAGGGAAGGTAATATATTCAGAAACCAATGGATCAGGAATGATTGGCAATGGAATTAGGCTGCAGGGAGAGCACCACGAAAACATTCAATTTGCTGCCAAGCTGATAAAAGTCTTTCACAACCGAAAAAACAAGTTTGCAGAAGCCCTGTCAATCCAAAAATATAGATAAAATCAGCAGACCGCATCTGGAGGATTTAAACGGGGAACTCAGAACCCTGCCTGTGGGGTCGTAGCGCGGAGCGCGAAGCCCCAAACCTCTGAACCTTTCCTGCTGCGGCGCCAGGAGCACCTGATCCGCAAACCTTTCTGCCAGGGAAGCTGAAAGGGCATCAACGGCTTTTTGATCGGTGAACTCCACCATCCGCTCGCCGCTGCTGCCCAGCACAAGCTCGCCGTGCGCCTCGACGGTTTCGAGGACTTTGGAAGGTTCGACCGTCCACCAGCCGCGCGTCCGCATGAGCAGCTCCCGCCCTTTGAGCTTGCGGGGGGTGACAAGATCGATGGTGCGGAATCCGTCTCTGTCAATCTGTTTTTCACATTCATTTAGGCCTATTTCCGATCGTCGCCTGACTTCTGTTCTCTGACACCTGACACCTGAAACCTCGATCGGAACCTCATATTCAATATCCTTTCAGCAATTTGGCCTTTATTTCCCTGACAAGGGTATTCATTTTCCAATCGATATTCAAACCCACCGAACTCATGCCCCCGACCACGATGGAATAGGCCGCTTTTTCCTGGATGCCAAAGGCCTTGGCAATATCAAAAATGATTCCTGCTTCCGGTTTCGCTAATTTCCCATCGGCTATGGCGATATCGGCCAGACGCGAAAGAACAAACGTTTTATGCCGGTCATCGCCTTTTTCGGAAATTTCTTTTACTATCGTATCGATGAATTTATCAAGATTTTTGGTTTCTTGCGTGATCTCATTGATGACCTCGTCGGGTTCGTCGGTAAAATATTTATGCAATATCTGAATAATCACTTTAATTTCCTCGTCCATAATAACGGCTTCGGTCATGATGAGTTTGATACCGGCGGCGGTCACTAATTTCATGGCAGCCAGATCCAGCGGGCGGCGTGGATATCTTTTAATCCAGTTAACCCACTGATCCGTTTGATCTTCGAGCGCGTTGAATTCCTGTTCGGAGATATCAGATTCCCCGTTTACAACCTGAGTAAAAATAGACGAGTCCGCGAACATCTGCATGACTTTGAGCCGCAGCGGCATCAGCGGGTGGGATCGATAGTTGACCTCGAGCGCCTCGGGTTCCTCTTTTAGATCATCTATTTGTTGCAGCAGTGAATCCACGTCTAAATTTAAATTTTTCCCGGTAAGACCGTAGGCTGTTTTCAACATGGCCCGTGCGGCATTTTCAAAGTCACCGCAGGCCAAAAGCCCGACGCGATCCGTACTGATCTCACATTTTTTGCGCCATCTTAAAAAAATACTTTCCCCCATACTGGGCAGCAGGGTAACGCCCTGGCTGGTCGGGTTGGGGTTGATTAAATAGTTCATGCGGTTGTGCTCGAACAAAAAATGTCCGAGTTCGTGTCCGAGAATAAACTGTATCTCCAGATCTTCCAATTCTTCCAGGGCCGCGGAAGTAATGCCGATTATAAAAAATTTTTTATCTTCAGCCGGTTGAACATAGGCAAATGCATTTATGCTGTTCGAATTCAAACAAAAAACTTCATATTCACCTTCCAGACCGAGCTTTTGTTTTGTTTCCGTAACGATGTTGAAGATGCGGGGTGAAATCGGCTTGCTCAGTAAAAAGGCGCCGTCTTTTAGCAATTGATTACGGAAATTGGACTCTTCCAACTTCTGCCGTTCTTCCGATGTGGAAATGATGCCTTCAAGGTTGTAATCCTTGAACAACAGTTCAACATCCTCCTTGTCTCCTCTGTACCTTATGCGGTGTAGATCCATACGGATATCTCCTTGTCAAGCGGTAATAAATAGATAAAAAAATGATCGCCTCACAAAATTCATTGCTTATGAGTTATATTTTTTTTTACCGCAATGCAATAATTTTTAAAAATGGGAAATCCCGATTTCTTCTTCAGAGTAGCAATGTTACGGATGTCGGAGAAACAAAGGAAGGCAAGGGCAGTTCCCGGGGCAGACCGTTTATTTATTTTGTTGTGCTTCGGTTGAAAACTGCAGCCGGGCCGAACCGATTTGAAGGATATCGGAGGCCTTGAGGAGGGTCGATTTCTGAACCGGTTCATCATTGATTTTGGGTCGGGGCAGTCCGCCGATATAATTAAAGCAGAAGCCCTCAGCAGTTTTGCTGATAGTGGCGGCGGTTGGGTCCATCAGCAGACCTTTGACCATGATGTCAGATGTGGGGTCTTTTCCGATGGTTGTAATTTTGCGGGTGAGTTTAATCTGGCCGATCCCGCCGGCTAAATAATCCAGGACGCCCACAGGTTCTGCTTTTCGGCTCTCAATGCGGGGCTCGGAAGCTGGCGCTTCCACATCTTTGACCTTGCCGCGATTCTGGCTCCTGTCCCAGAATCTCACCACATTAATGCTTTTGGTGGGGTTGCTCTTTATCATCATCCTGCGGTGCTGCGTTGTATTCATCGTCTGAGTTTCATCAAAATCATCCGAATCGTCGGCGCGCGACTGTTCTTTTGTATGAAAATCCAAAACCAGCGAATGCCCGCCGATGGTGATAACGTCCTCATGTTTTAACCAGTGCGAGTGTACAAGCTGCTCGTTGACGAAAGAACCGTTTTTGCTCTGCAGATCAATCAGCACAAACCGGTCTCCCAGGGCGTCTATCTTGGCGTGATGCCCTGAAACAGCAGGGTCGTCAATGACCACATCATTGGTACCCCGCCGGCCGATCGTTAAAGAAGCATCCTCTTGAAGTGGATATTCTCCCAGGATTTTATTTTTGAGTTGCAATAATAAAGTCGGCATCTGGTTTCGCTCGTAAAAAATCCGTGACGGCTGATTTATAGTGGTTGTCAAAAAAACGTTGCGGTATTCAAACGTTTTTTTCTACAACCGTACACCCGCTTATGCCGCAATGCCGCAATTCGGAACATTATTATGAAAAGCGGTATAATCTATCTATCATATAAAAAGTATCGATTTTCGTCAAGAAACCGCAATATGAGCTGTTGCCGATTATATTGTAATTATTATAAATACACCTCTATGGATCATGAAACCCCACCTCTAATCCCGAGAACCGGATTTTTTATCTTCAATTCTTTGTTCAACCCTTCAACCGTTGAACCCTGAACCTCTGAACCCCCTGTACCTACAACATATAGTAATAATTCGTTGACAAATACCAATATATTGAGTATACATAATTAATTCGAGCAACTGTAATAAAGCTTTCTCTCGATTTATTTGTTTTAAAAAAATTAATGCATGCAGGTAAAATAAACACTATGAGTTACGTTTCCTGTCCCAAAACCAAGGCGAATAATAAAAAGCACATCGCCATCTGCAAGCAATGTCAGCATCGCAAATCCTGTCCGTCATACCTGAGTTTTCGGCAGCCGGAATTACCCTTAAAAAGCTGAGGGAGTCGTTATGACAGATGAAATGCGGGTTGAAACAGAAGAAAAGTTTTTTAACGATCTTAGAGATGAACCCTGCATCCTGTGCGGGGATCCATACCTCTACGTCCTGGGCAGTTATACGCCGGAGAAACCGAAGCGCTCCAAAAACCGGGAAGATAAAGCGCCTGTCCTTTACTATACCTTATGCGAGAAATGCTTTAACAATGGTCGCATTCCCACTGCCCGTATAGAATCCGCTTACAAAAGCAAATTTGGCAAAATGGCCGCTTGAGAAGCTTTAAGGTTTTATCAAAATCTATATAAGAAAAAAAAAGCCCCGGTTCTCCTTGCGAGAAACGGGGTTTTTTACTATTCAACTAAGTATGCCTAAATAGAACCCTGAACCTCTGAAAGCGGAGCTTGCAAAGTGATATTGCTATTCATATCGGATGTGCATGGAAATTATCATGCTCTTGAGAGCGTGATGAAAGAAGTAAAATATGAGGCCTTGCTTTGCTGCGGCGACATCGTGGTAGATTACCCCTTTCCGCAGCGATGCATCCTTGCATTGAAAGATAGCTGTGCCCACATCTGTTTGGGAAATAATGACTATAATGTCGCCTATGGTCAAAAAGCCTCTGACCACATCGGAGAAAGATATGCTCACCTCGCAAAGGACCTTGACCGCTCAACAGACTTAACAGTAGAGCTGATCAGTGATGACGCCAAAAAGTATTTACGAGAACTTCCGCGAGAATGCCGATTTGTTTTCGATGGCATCTCATTTTATATGAATCATACCGTCCCGCATTTGTCTCTTCACCATTACCTTGATATGAACACCCCCCGATCAGAATTAGCGAAGTACTATCAGGACATCCAGGCAGATGTGATTGTCACCGGCCATACCCATATGCCTTATGTTAAAAATTTCAGGGATAAGATTCTGGTTAATCCGGGTAGCGTCGGCCAACCCAGGGATGGAGACCCGCGCGCAAGTTTCGCCACTTTTGATACGGCTACAGGCCGGATTGAATTGGGGCGGCTTGAATATGATATTACGGAGACGAGCGAATATCTGAGGAAATTGAATTTTCCCGGTTATTCATTATTTTGTCTTAAAAATGGATTCTTGCCGGAGAACTCCAACGGACTTTAACCCTCGCATCCAGAGAAATGAGGCTTTATTAATCAATCCATAATTCCAAAATCTTTACCCTGTTGAATCCTCCTTCGAAGGGCCGGTGTCAAACTTAGGTTTCGGGTGTCAGAGGACAGAGTACAGAGGACAGAATCGAGCATCGAATATCGAGCAACCACCACCAGCGACCAGAACCCTGAACTCCTGAACCTCTGAACCTTTGAACCCTGCTTGCCCTCCGGCCTGTCCTCCGTAGTTTCTTGACCGCCATAGCTTTAGCGACGGCGGTTAACGAAGAGGGAAGCCTTAAAGGCGAAGGAGGAACCCCAAACCTTTTTTATCATAGCTACCTCTGGGTTTGGGTTAGCGCATCTAAAATCAACTGAAAATTATCAAGGTATTCAGCAAATTTTTCCGTTAATTTTTCTCCCTCAACCTCAATATCTAAATTCATTTCTTTTTGTTTCTGCTTTAAAGGCGCTTCATAATTGAAAACATTATCAGGCCTGCTGCTGTACCTGTGCGCGTTTAATTTGATTAATTCAAAGATTTTTTCTTTGGGTAACACCCACATTTCATCATGTTTAACCGCATCTAAAACGAAAAAGTCGGTTTTGTTTACTTTGTCAGTCCATGTTTGATCGGCATCCATTCCATTTTTTTTCGCCGTCAACAATTCCTTTGGCTGCACTCTGATCTGAAACCATCTCCAATTTGGATCGTATTTTGGGTTTCTGCCTTTGATCTGGAGCCTTATAATTTTATCAGGATGCTCCAAAGACTTAACTTCGATATCGATTCCACGATCGGGTACCGGTTTATAAGCGACTAATCCCATGGATCGTAATTTAGTTAGCACCCTGTACTCGGTTAGTTTGCCTGTTGATACCTGGGTTGATACCTTTTCTGCCGAGCTTAACTTAGATTTGGGTTGATTCAAACCCAAACATTTTTTGTAAAATTCTAATAATGCATCTCCATTGTAACGATCATTAGAGTTAATGTACGCTATGATTTCTTCCCAGGTTATGCACTGTATATCAATGCATTCGAGGGTTGGCAGAAACCATGTTTTAAACCATCTATTCTTCGTTTCAGCATCTGTTGGATCTGAATAGGCTTTGATTCTTTTCTGCACTTTTATTCTTATACTATCTTTTTGCAAAAAGGTTTGGAACGTCGGCTCGAATTTTAATTGATTTTCAGGAGCGACAACATAAAAACCAAGTTTTGAAATATCA